>CEUM01021475.1_pt1 | contig 10444 bp, 7 predicted proteins | sample 356421 | NCBI WGS metagenome assembly CEUM01 (sample SAMEA2622716, study PRJEB7988) | marine metagenome | biome: marine biome (ENVO:00000447); feature: surface water layer (ENVO:00002042); material: "saline water (ENVO:00002010), including plankton (ENVO:xxxxxxxx)" | depth 5 m | reverse complement strand
ACGTCGTGGACGTTCTCATACGCGTCGGCGGGCACACCCAAATGCTCGATGCGCAGGTGGGGCGGAAGGTGGATGATTTCCTCATGCAGGTCATGATAGTGGTCGACGTCCCATGTGGTCAGGTAAACGCCATCGGCGGTCTCGAACAAAGGCTCCAGGTCAGGGCGGAACGTTTCGCTTAGCATGAGGAGTTTGTCGCGCACCCGCTCTTGATCTGAACGCGACATGGTTCGGACCTGGAGATCCACGAACCGGTGCAGAGCGTTGGCGTACGTGTCGGGCCGGTGGCGGGTCAGGCGGAAAATCAAATTCAGGAATGCGTCGACCATGGCCCCTCCACCCATTTCGTGTGACGGTACGAACATCGGGTAGAGATCAGAGTTCACCAACTCCAACTCCACTTGAGGTGGGAGGTTTCCTTTCGCGGCGATGTCATAGGCCCGCGTTGAAATGGACCCTTCTCCTTCTTCTTCGTGCACGTAGCAGGCAAGCATTTTCGCCGCGGATATGCGTTCGGGCAAGGAGAAGTATTCGTTGGCCACGATGGCCAACAGGTCGGCAGATGAATGCAACATGTAGAGCGTGTCCGGGGTGTGGGACACGGGGAAGCCAGCCTCCCCCAGAAGCACCATCGTGGTAAGGTGGTCCGACATGGGCACATCGTGAAAAAGCCCTTTCCCAGCGACACAAATGGGCTTGCCGTCAACGGAAATCACGAGGTGATGTTCATCCAATTGAACGGCCACAAGCATGGAGCCGACCACGTCAATGTCCAGCGTCACACCAGCAGGATGCTCCATGAGCAAGTTCGTGCCGTTGATGGTCCAGCGCTTTGAAGACGCCAAAACAGATTCAAACAGCTCCATTCCGGTGTGCTCGGCGATGTAGCGGTCCTCGCTGATGGCGCGGTCTTCTTCGGGAAGACTGAGCATCACGTCGCTAACTTCGTTGACCAGGTGACGCGCTTCCGCAGTGTTCATTGCCATGCCTCCTGCCACGCCGCGTGCTCGCGAAGAAAGGCGGCCAAATCGAAGGCCTCACCGTCGACGGTCGCTGCCTTGAGGCGTTCTTTCACGGTCTCCACAAGGCCGTCCTCAGGGGCGTCTCCGGTGATTTCCTCGATCACGTCGGCGATGCTCCGTCCACCGCCAAGCGCGACCTTGAGACGAGCCCGACGGGCCTCTTCGTCGTCTTTCGGGGCACGGACGCTCATGCGCTCACCTCAACGGGCCACGCGGCGGGCCAGGGCGTGGGCGTTTCTTGCGACCACGCGTTGAGGGCAGGAACGCCCGCGATGCGCTCGGTTTCTGGCTCGTCTTCGCCGAGGTTCCTGGCGCGCTTGACGCCGTTGTATCCCAGAACGAGGGCTTCGCGCAGGACGCCGGTCCCGTTGGCCAGGCTCTGGCGGTCGGTGCCGGACCAGTAGGCGTCAAAGCGAGGATGGGTGTGCACCCACACCTGGAAGGGCGCCATCGCGCCAACGTGGGCGCGAAGCGGCACGAGGCCGGGTGAGCCCCAATCGATGAACACCGAGCCCTCTGCGTCGATGAGCACCGAGGTTTCCAGACCGGCCACGGCCGAGAGCACGTACACGGCGTTCCAAGCGCCCGCCGAGGCGGCGGCCTGCTGGACTTCGAGGACCTCGGGAGTGTCCACGTCACCGTCCCATGCGGCGTTCATGGCCGCAGCCCACGCCTCGGTCGTGGAGCCGAAGGATTCGGGTTCCACGGAGTGCGCCACGCGAATCAGCAGGTCGTCCCTCATGCGCTCACCTCCGGGGTTGGGCCGAAGGAAAGTCCACCATAGGCCGCGTCCATCATCATCGCCTTGGCCGGGCTGCGGCCGTGCACCACGTGGTCGATGACCCACTGGGCGCCGACCGCAGCGGCGAGGGCGAAGCCGACCTGCACGAAGCCGGCCTCAAGCACGCCGTCGGCCTGGCACGATGCCGGCGCGTGATCGGGGGTTTGGGAGGCGATGCGTTCCGGTGCATCGAGGTGCGTCAGGACGAGCATCCCACGGCCGGTGGAACGCAGGTCGATCCACGGCACGTCGGTGGCGTGAACGAGGCGACGTGGCTCAGGGCGGTCAACGGCCACCACGATGAGGTCGTAGCCGCTCAGCTGTTCGGCCGAGCGCAGGTTTTCGGCGACGGCCGTGAGGAGGTGTCCTTCGCTGGCGTGCCTCTGTGCGAGCACATCGGTTTTGGGACGACCAATCGACCACGTTGGGAAACGCTGGTGCGCGAGGTTGCGCTCCTCGACGACGTCTCCGTCCATCAGGGTCAGGTCGAGGCCGTGTCCGTGAAGGCCACGGCACAGCAGGTCGGTCAGGTGTGAGCCGATGCCTCCGGCACCGACCAGCAGCACCCGTGGGGGCGTGTTTTGTGCAAACGCAGTGCTGTCCATGAGGGCGTTCACCCTCGAGAGTATATCAAGGTCGGAACACGTCACCGTGCGGTGAGGGAAAGGGATGACTACCTTACGAAGATGCGTTGACGAGGCCACTTAAGTCAAGGTCAGCACGGTGGCCACGAGGCTTCCAGTTCCGAGAACGACCGCCCAAGCAGGTGCACGTTTGGTGCTCAACAGGGTGAACCCTACCGCAACGAGCACCGCATCGAACATGATCCAGCCTGCCCCTCGGGCCAGACTGACTTCGAAGACAGCCACCGCCGCCAACAGCAGGGCAGCCCCAAGCAATCCGACCACCCCGGCGTTGATTCCACGCAGCGTGGAGCGGACCGCTGGCCGGTGTCGCACATCTTCCCAGAAGGGTAGGCATGCCACCACCACAGCAAGGCCAGGCAGGTTGAGGGCGACGACACCACACAGCGCGCCGAGCAACACACCGCCGATTCCACCGGCCGATGTGGGCCAGCCGTCGGCGTCCATCACCCCGCCAAGGAAGGCCCCGAAGGAGAACATCGGCCCCGGCACAGCATTTGCTCCACCGTACCCCGCGAGGAAGGTGGCTTGATCCACCCAGCCGGGGTCGACCACCTCGGCTTGGAGCAGGGGGAGGACGACGTGCCCTCCCCCGAACACGAACGCCCCAGAACGGAGCAAACCGGCTGCAGGGTCGATGCCCCCGACGCCGAGGGTCTGCAGGACGCCCGGCAGGACCGCTGCGGCGAGGAACAGCGCGAAGGCCATGCGTGCAACCCTGCTGCTGACCGTGCTGCATTCGACACGCGTGGACGTCTGTGCATCGGCGCTGCGCATGCGGGAGCCGAGCAGGCCGCAGAGCACCACGGCACCCAGCGTGGTCACCGCGGTCAGTTGTGGAGCGAGGAGCGGGAGCACCAGCAACACACTGGCGGCCAAGAGCGCCAAGCCTCGTGTGGGTCCGTCGGGGGTCAACCGCCCTGCAAGTCCGAACATCGCATTGAGGATGACCGCAATCGCGGCCACGGCCAGACCGTGTAGAAGGCCCACATCGAGGTTCGTCAGCACGGTCAGCCCTGCTGCCAAACCGGTCATGAGCAACGCAGACGGGAGGATGAAGCATCCCCACGAGACCAAGCCACCGACCCACCCACGCTGCAGCACGCCGATGGCAAAGCAGGTTTGAGATGACGAAGGTCCCGGCAACGATTGACAGAGCGCAACCAGGTCCGCAAAGGTGCTTTCATCCATCCATTTCTCGTCCTCAACGAATCGAGATTGGAAATGGGCCAAATGGGCCACTGGGCCACCGAAAGCAATGCACCCAAGGCCAAGGAACCTCCGGGCAAGATCACCGAGGCCCGGTCTTGGGTCCATGGGTACGCGATGACATCCGATGCTATGCTTCTGTCTATGGTCACGCGGTCATAGGAACCGAGGCAGGGGCTTCGGCAGGTACCGGCGATTCGAGTTCTCGGCGGGTCTGGTCGGGGTCGATCCAGAGCACGGCGAGGATGACCAAGGTCTGCAAGGCCGCGCCGATGAGGAAGAGCGTGGGGTAGTCGAAGCGCTCGGCCAGCGGCCCGGTCAACTGGTAGCCGATGATGGCAGAGAGGTTCATCATCGCCATATAGCCGGTGAACTGCGTGCCACCCACCTCGCCCCAGGTGACCTTCATCATCAGCGAGTAGATGTTGATCATCACCACCGACCAGCCGAAATTCTTCAGCGACCAGACGCCGACCATCCAGATGGTGCTGCCCCACAGTTGGCCAGAAACGCCCCACAGGGCCGTCACGAAGGCCGTACCGAGGGCGGCGTAGATGATGATCTTCTTCCCACCAAAGCGTCGTCCGAGCTGTCCGCCCACGAGGTAGCCGAGCACCGTCAGGGCGAGGATCCAGCCGCCGTTCGTGGCGTTGAATCCGGCTTCCGTCCAGCCCAACTCGCGCACGAAGAGCAGCGGCAACACCGGGATGAGCAGGAAGTGCAGCGAAACCGTGAGGCTCAGCACGATGCTGAGGTAGGCCGAGCGCAGGCTGAGCGCGGTGCGGATTTTGGCAAAGATGTCGGCGAAATTCTGGTTCGCGGCCTCCACGTCGTCCTCTTCTTCAGACCCTGCTTCGGCATTCTTTTCCCACGGGAAGCGGCGCTCGCCAGGACGTTCAGTCATCATCATCGGCGCGATCATCAAGCCGGCCAAGATGGGAATCTGGAGCAGAATCGCGCCCTTCAGGCCGGTGAAGACGATGATGGTCCCAAGGCCTGCTCCGCCGATGGCGCCACCGACCGTTTTGGAGGTGAACATGTACGAGTTGACCTTCTCGACCTCGTGCGGCTGCAGCACGTCCACGGCGAGGGCGTCGGTGCTGACGTCCTGGAGCGACGTGAAGATGTTGTAGACGAGGAACATGATGGCGATGGTGCGGACGTTGTTCGTCGGGTCCGGAACGAAGAGCATCGCGCCGAGCATGAGCATCATCCCGGTCTGGGCGAGCAGGATCCACGGCCGTCGCCGGCCGTAGGCCGGGATTTGGTAGCGGTCGATGACCGGACCCCAGAGGAACTTGACCGACCAAGGCAGGGTGCCGAGGGTGAGCAACAGCGCCAATTCGCTTGCACCGACGCCGCGCGCGGCCAGGAAGGTCACGAAGGTGACCGTGATGAAGCCCCACGGGATGCCCTGAGCGACGTACAGGGCGCAGAGCGTGATGACGCGAGCCCGATAACTGTCGGTCATCGTGACGCCTTCGGACGTGGACTCGCCCTCGAGCTCTTCCTCCTCTTCTTCGAGCACAAAGCGGAGCTGGAACCGGTCCTGATGGCGGGTGACAAAAGCCACCAAGGCCACCATGGCGATGAAGACGGGGGCGAAGATCACGCTCGGAATCGCGCCGGTGCCGACCGCCAACGCGCTGCTGCTTTCGTCGTCCATGCCCGCGGGCGTGACGGTCAGGTCAATCACGAGCAGGCTGGCCACGGTGGTGACCTCCTCGCCGTCGTCGCTGTGGCTGCACAAGGCGCTGTTGTGGGCCTGCGCATCCACCAGCACGGTCAGGTCGAAGGCGCCACGGGCTTCGTCGCCGAAGACAAAGCGGTCCAGCACCTCTTGTTCGGAAAGGTTGGTGGCGACGCCGGCGTCGAGGATGGCCTGGTCGTGCCAGGTCAGGTTGACCACATGCCCGCCGAATCCGCTGTCGGATGCCTCGAGGGTCCATTCGCCCTTGGTGGCGGTGCCTGACACGATGTCCGGCACGTCGGTTTCCTGCCCGGTGCACAGTCCGCCCGGCGTTTCGTCGTCAGTCGGATAGCTCATGGCGAGCACGAGGCCCACGACATGGCCACCGGCGTCCTCGATCTGCTGGTCAATCTCGCCGTCGAGCACCGACCAGGTCACGGATTCATCGTCAGCATAGAACGCGGTTTTGGTTTCGAGTTCAACCGTGGTCCACGTGGCTTCGACCTCGTAGGTTCCAACCCCTCCAAGCGTCTCCTCGGACGTGCTGAGGCAACCCGGGAGCATCATCAGGAGCATGATGAGGACAGCAACGTGGAATTGCGCCCTCATGGTCGAGCCTCGGTGAAGACCGATTCAAACTTGCCGTGCCGATGCCTGTTTTGGCGAAGCGGCAAAAGTCGGCAGTAGGGTTATGCAGTGACGGTGCTGGTACCTCCCCATGCAACCCCGAGCGAACGCCCTTTTGGCCGCCCTGCTGCTTTGCCTTGCGACCCTTCCGATGACCGTCAGTGCCCAAGTTGATCCCATCCAAAATGACTTCGCGTACGGCGTTGAGTACGACTGGTCCAACCTCGACGAGGACATCGATTCCCTCACCGGAATCAACCTCAACGAAATCCTCTCGCGGACCATGCTCGCCGCCAGCGATGCGGGCCTGAACCTGACGGTGGCCCAACTCTCGACCGGTTCCAGCAACATCTTCGTCGAGTCCGCCGAAGACCGCACGCCCACCACCATCGACCTTGATGGCGACGTGCACGACGTGTGGATGCGCATGACCGACGTGACCATCCGTCACGCCGTGCTCTTCGATTCGGCTCTCATCACCGAGTGGGTGGACGCTTCAGGCGCTGACCCAGCAGGCTTTGACGGCTACCTGAGCGTTGACTCGGAGAATGCCGTGGCCGTGGACGTCAACATGGTCGAGTACCTCGACGACGACTACAACCTCTACGGTGTGGACATGGACTTCTCCTTGGCCTCTGAGGTCTCGGTCGAGTACATGATGGACGTTGGCGTTGAAGGCGGCGGCGAAGACTTCGGTTTCGGCGTGACCTTCGGGACCGCGTTCGACTTCGACGTTCCTTCGTCGAGCGCGGAGTGGCGCCTTGGCCACGAAACGCCGGTTCTCTCAGCGCTCTCCACCTACGAATCCGTGCACGCCGAGTGCACCGAGAACGCCTTCATCACCACCAGCGGCACGGAGGCCGACATCGGCATTGAGTGCGGCATGATGGAAGGCGACTACACGGTGTCCACCGGTTTCAGCGTCGACTTGGCCGACGTGCCCACCGAGAATTTCGGTCTGGACTCGGGCCTGCTCGACCTTTCCATCTCCGACCAGATCAGTTCGACCGGCTCTTTCGAGACTGTGATGGAGGACTTCCTCGGTGACGACGATTACAACCATCACGACGACGAGCCTGGCCTCCATGACCACGGCGACGGCGACGTCCATCACGACCATGATGACAGTGATGGAACCGAAACACACGAGGACGGCGACTACCATCACAGCCACGATGAAGATGACGATGACGACGGTGACTCAGCAGGATTCGGCGGCGATGCCGATGCGAGCATCATCATCGAAGAGGGCGGTTCGGCCGTCGACGTCGTGTCATGCAACTGCGGCACGGCCAACCCCATCATGTTCCTGATGCTGGGCACGATGCTCGCCCAAATCGCCGAGGCCTTCGCCGAAGACGCGGCCGAGGAACTCGGCGGCACCTTCGAGGATGAGCTCAGCGAAGCCATCGAGGAGATCAGCGAGGAATTCGACCTCGGTGGCTCTGAAGACACCGGGGGTGGCGAGATGCCGTTCACTTGCGACAACGGTGGCGTCATCGAGACCTACGACTCCTGGAAAATCGGGAACGGCGAGGACGACTGCGGCGACTGGTCCGACGAGACGCCCAATGAGACCTACTTTGTGTGCAATGATTGGGGGCAGGGCCTCGAAGGCATCCACCTCCATCAGGTCAACGACGGGACCGAGGATTGCTCCGATGCTTCGGATGAAGGTGTCTTGTGGATGGATCACGCCAGCGTCGGCGTCGGGACCTTCTACGTGTGCGCAGACGGCGTTGGCGAAGTCTCGGAATGGAGCCTTGAGAACGGTTGGAACGATTGTGACGACGGCTCGGATGAACTTCCCGATGCAGAAGGTGCGCTGGAGCGCGTGGTCCTTGCAACCGTGAACGCCGGTGGATTCAACGAGCAAGACGTCGACGATGACGGCACCGACGACCACTGTTACGTGGCCGAAGTGACCGTGAGCGGCGACGACGGCTCATCCTCCACTCACCTGCTGAAGGGCACGGGTTGGGGCTTTGAATCGGTGGACCTTGGCAACGTCGACGACCTCACCTACCGTGGCTATGCCGTTGATGGTGCCATCCACCAGTACGGCGTCCCGTCCTCGGGCTGCTGGGGTGCCTCCGTGACCGACATTCAGTCGACTGGCCTTGTGGCCTCCAGCCCAACGATCGAAAGCGATGGGGCAGTCAAGCGTCTCATCAGCCATGGAAACATGTGGACCGACGACGACTGGCTTCAGGTCAGCGTCTCGTTTGATGCAGCGTACCAAGACCCAGCAGACTACACCCTTGAATTCGAGTTGCTGGACGAGATGGGCAACATCGAGGCGGCAAGCCAGATGGACGTCGCGCCAACGAGCGATGACCGCGTCTTTTCTGTTCAGGAATCCATGTACCTCGCTGACGGCTTGGATGCCGGTGAGTACTGCGGGACCTTCGAACTCGTTGACGCGCAGGGCGTGACCGTGGACACCTACGAAAGCGAAGACTGCATGACCGTCGAAGAACTGCCGGAGTTCCTCCAGACGCTGCAGACCATCGGCGAAGCCTTTGGCGAGTCGAACTTTGAATCGACCTTGGAAGCCTTTGGTGAGAACCTCGAGGACCGCCTCGGCAGCATCACCGAGGACATCGCCTACACCGGCGCCAATTTCGTCATGTTGTGGAGCCCATCGCACCACACGGTCGTCGGCGTCTCCCTCGCGGTGTCGGACAACATGGACACGTGGTACACCCTTGTTGGGCCTGAAGTCGTCGAGATGTACAACGACGAGATCAACTACTCGCCCTCCACTCCGCCGGCAACCATCGGCCTGACCTACTACATCGGCAGCGCCGCTGAAGAGGCAGCCGAGGTCGTCGAGGACGCACAGTCGGTGGACGACATCGCGGACACCTCGGCGCACGCTGAGGGCATGGGCGACCTCGCTCAGGTGCTCGAAGATGCGGGCGTTGACCCCGCGGACGTGGGCATCGACGAAGAGGACACCCAAACCGATGGCAGCACTGACGACAGTTCCTCCGACGAGGAGCCCCCGGCCACCGCGGAGGAACTCATCGAAGAGGGCGGCTTTGGCTTGCCCTCGGTCTCGGGCTTCGCCACCGTTGCGGTGCTGGCCTTGGCCGGCATCGTCGCCGCCCAGCGCAACCGAGATGAGGAATGAGCAGGACCTCGCCCCTCATGCGTGAGGGTGCGTTGAGCCGGATTGGCTCGCTGCGTCGCCACCCTGCGGTGGCGTGGGCACGGGCCACCCTCGTCGTGTTGATCGCGCTCAACGCGGCGGTCTCGGTCTGGCTCATTGCGGAATTCGAGGGCCAATACACCGAGGGCCCACCCTCGCCCGCACGCTTCCACGTCCTGGCCGGGGTGGACGACGAATACACGATGATCGACGTCAGCATCGAAAACAGCACGCGCTTGTTGGTCTACCAGCTGATCCGTGATGATGTGGGTCCGGAGGAGGACAGCAGCGATGACGGCGGAGGCGACGACACCTCCAGCGACGCGCCTGCTGCCTCCGAAGAGGAATCGGTCAACCGTTTGGACCGGGCAAGGACGTGGATTCAGGTCACCGTTGGCCTGCTGATTCTCCTTGAGGTCTTGGTCACCTTCGTGGGCATCAGCGGCTGGTTCCGGTCCGCAGGCTTCCTTGCTGTTCTCCTGGCCTTCCTCGTGATGCTGCCACTCGCCTTCATCGGTGACAATCCCAACTTCGCCAACCCAGGCTCCACGCCGAATTCGGCGCCTGAGGAGGCCGAGCAGACCGAGAGCGACGAGCAAGGCGCCTTCGTTCACGAAGAGACCGACTTTGGGGTTGGATTGCGTCTCGGCGGGTTTGAGGTGTCCATGATGTACGCCGGGTACGATCTTGGTTTGGTCGAAGAGGACAACCGCTCCAGCGTGCGTGAAGCGCCGCCTGAGCCCGGCACGAAAGACGCGGCCTCCTACGTCAAGTTCGACTCCACGCTGTCCCTTCGGTTCGGACCTTCCGTGGTCCTGCTCTTGCTGCTCCCCGTCCTCTGGTTGCTTGCACCGTCTGGACGCAAACGCGATGCGGCCCTCGATGAGTCCGAGTGACGATCTACATCCAGCCCGATGGAACGCGGTGGCAGATGATGCCCGACGGCAGCTTCACGCGCCTTGGTTGAACCAAGGCGTTCAGCTGAGGTCAGCGAGTTTGAGCTTCTTGACCGGCGGCGCGGTGCCCAGGTCCTCGGGGAAGTGCATCGTGGCCTCGGGGATCGGAATGGGAATCATCTCGTTGCCGATCAGCGCCACGCGGCTCGGTCGGCTCTCGGACAAGATGCGCATGTCGACCTGTGGCGCGAGGGACTCGGAGAAGGTCAGGATGTCCTCGTGGGAGGGCATGTTGTCGATGCTCAGGTGCTCGCGGCTGTGACCGACGTACACGTAACCCTTGGCTTCGATCCAATCCGGGTCGGCGCGGCGGTCGATCGCGGCGAATTCACGGATGTGGTTCTCGCTCATGTTGACGCCT
>CEUM01077650.1_pt1 | contig 10459 bp, 9 predicted proteins | sample 356421 | NCBI WGS metagenome assembly CEUM01 (sample SAMEA2622716, study PRJEB7988) | marine metagenome | biome: marine biome (ENVO:00000447); feature: surface water layer (ENVO:00002042); material: "saline water (ENVO:00002010), including plankton (ENVO:xxxxxxxx)" | depth 5 m | reverse complement strand
CCACCTCACCAAAATTTTCGCAAATCTATAAAAAATTAGTTGCTAATTTCTCCTCTCAATGATTTTATAAAAAGATCTTTCTTTTCTTCTAAACTTGCGCATATTCCATCTAAATACATTAGTTTAGTAATTGCAGATTCTGTTGTCATATCTTTTGAACTAACTACACCAATTTTATTTAAATCAGAACTTGTTTCATATTCTCCTTGTTTTACTAATCCTGTTAAACATTGACTACAATTAACAATAAAAACTCCTTTTTCTATTGAGGTTTTTAATAAATTAATAAACCATTTTTTATTTGTTGCATTTCCCGCTCCAAATGTTTCTAAAATAATATTATTTGAAGATTCTAATATTGCTGAAACTACTTTTTTAGTAACGCCAGGAAAAAGTTTTAAAATAGCGACATCATCTGAAAAATTAGTATTAATTGTAAAGTCTAATTTGTTAGATTTAAACAAATTATTATTGTTGTATTTTATGCTTATTCCAATATCCGCTAGTGGAGGATAATTAGGGGAATCAAAGGCTTCAAATTGTTCTGAGTTTACTTTTACTGTTCTATTCCCTCTTAGTAATTTGTTTTCGAAATAAATACATACTTCTTTTATTTTCCCACTAGCAGCTATTTCAATTGAAGTAATAAGATTTTCTTTGGCGTCGGTTCTTCTTGATCCTATTGGAATTTGACTTCCCGTAAAAACAATTGCTTTATTCAATCCTTCTATCATAAAGCTCAGAGCAGAGGCCGTATATGCCATAGTGTCTGATCCATGTAAAACTACAAAACCATCCATTGATTCGTAATGTACTTTTATAATTTCAGCAATCTCCTTCCAATAATTTTTATCCATATTAGAGGAATCAATAACCTTTTTTAATGATGTATGGTGTACTTTAAGTTCCGGATTTTGAAGTTCAGGAATAGAAGAAGTAAGCTTTTTAAAATCAACGGGTTTTAAAGAAGAGGACTCTTTCTCTTTTTGCATTCCAATTGTTCCTCCAGTATATATTAGTAATATATTTTTCATTATAACTTAAATAAATTTCTTGCGTTTTTAGTTGTTGTTTCTCCAACTTCATTAATACTTATACCTTTGATTTCAGCAAGTTTTTCGGCAATATTTATAATATATTTACTTTCATTCCTCTTTCCTCTGTATGGAGAAGGAGTTAAATAGGGAGCGTCTGTTTCTAATAGGAGGTGTTTGATATCAATTTTTGAGATTGTATTGTCTAATCCTGAGTTCTTAAATGTCAATACACCACCAATTCCGAGGAAAAAATTTTGTAAATCAATTACTCTTTTTGCTTGTTCGTTATCACCAGTAAAACAATGAAAAACTCCACTTAAATTTTCATCGTTTAATTCTTCAACAATTTCAATTGCTTCTGAGAAGGAATCTCTTACATGAATCGCTATTGGTAGTTTGTGTTTTTTAGCTAATTCTATTTGAAAACGGAATGCTTTTTTTTGTATATCTAAAGTACTTTTATCCCAGTATAAATCTAATCCTATTTCTCCAACAGCAATAAATTTTTCTTTTTGTAGCATTTCCTCTACATGTAGTAGCTCTTTCTCCATAGATTCGATTTTTACATCACACGGATGTAACCCCATCATTGGGAAACAATTTTCAGGAAACTTTTTACACAATTCTAACATAGAGATAGTATATTCAGAACTAATGTTTGGAAGAAACATTTTTAAAACTCCTGATTGAATAGCGTTATTAATAACATCATTTCTATCGTCTGTAAATTTATTAGAATAAAGATGAGCGTGAGTATCTATAAAGTTCATACTGCAAAATTAGGATAATTTATTTAGTTTTACACTCGTGCAAAAATCATTAAAAATATTAGTAGCTAGATTTAGCTCTATTGGTGATATTGTTCTTAGTTCTCCAATAGTTAGATGTTTAAAACAGCAGCTTTCAGCAGAAGTGCATTTTATCACTAAAGATATTTATGAGATTATTGTACAGAACAATCCTTATATTGACAAGGTATATTCTATTCATAGTTCAACTAATGAGGTTTTGGATAGCTTAAAGAATGAAAAATACGACTATCTTATTGATTTACACAAAAATTTAAGGTCTTCTAAATTGAGAACAGTGGCAGACAATTATTTATCATACAACAAGCAAAACTTCAAAAAGTTTCTTTTAGTAAAATTTGGAATTGATATGCTGAATAATAAACATACTGTTGATAGATATTATGACTCAATAAAGTCTCTTGGAATAAAACAAGATGGAGAAGGATTAGACTTCTTCTTGGATGAGAAAGATAAAGTAGACATAAGTATCTATAATTCTGAATATGTTTCGTTTGCTATTGGCGGGACACATTTTACAAAGATATTACCAACAGAAAAAATAATTGAGATTTGTAAAAATCAAGATAAACAAGTAGTACTAGTAGGTGGAAAAGAAGATTTTGAAAGGGGAGAAAGAATTGCTAATCAATGTGATAATGTTATTAATACTTGTGGTGATTTTACAATAAATCAGTCTGCTTATATTGTAAAAAAATCTACTTTTTTAATTACCCATGACACTGGAATGATGCATATCGCAGCTGCTTTTAAAATGAAAATAATTTCAGTTTTTGGAGGAACACATCCACAATTAGGATTTTCTCCATATTTTCCAAATCCAAACAATAAAATTGTGCAGTTAGAAAGCCTGAATTGTAGGCCATGTCATCGATATGGCAGGAGTAAATGCCCAAAAGTTCATTTTAAATGCATGAAAGATATAGATGTATCTCTATTTAGCAAATAAAGCTTTTAACTCTGTTGCGTCCTCAGCTTTCATTTTTCCAGCTAAGATTAAGGATAGTTGTCTTCTTCTTAGAGCTCCGTCAAATCGTTCTTTTTCTTTTTTAGTCTCAGGAATCACTTCGGGTACTGCTGTAGGTTTATTCATGTTGCCAACAGCAACAAATGTATAAATAGCTTCATTACATTTAGTCTTAATCCCAGATTGCATATCTTCTGTCCAAACATCAATAATTATTTCCATTGAGGAATTGAAAGATCTAGAAATATTAGCTTCTAATGTAACAATACTTGCTTGTGGAATAGGATGTCCAAAAGAAACATTGTTGACAGATGCAGTGACACAAGTTCTGCTAGAATGTCTTTGTGCAGTAACTGCTGCAACAATGTCCATCCAATGCAATAATCTTCCTCCCATTAAATTATTTAAGTTATTTGTATCGTTTGGAAGAACAATTTCTGTCTGAATTGTTTTTGATTCTGAGGGAGTTTTTGGAGTCATACTATAATGATAAAATCCAGCTAGATTTATTTTTTGATTTTAATTTTTCTAATTCTATTAAAGCTTCTTCTTTTGTAGCAAAACAATCATATGAAACACGTATAAGTCCGTTTTTATTTGTTCCTATTATTTCGGAATTATAACTCTCAGATTGTAATTTATTCATTAGATTGTTTGCATTTCTTTCATTGTTAAATGCTCCAGCTACTAGGAAAAACTTCTTTTCTATAATTTTAGGTAGCTTTTCTAATTTAGTGATTTTAGTTTCTTCAGGAGTACTAATTAGCTCTAATTTTTTCTCTATATTTTTCTGTAATTTTGGACTTGTTTCTGTTTTAGAGAACAATTTGAAACTAGACATATGAGTATACAGATTTTCAATTTTCTCTTCCTGAGTAATACTTACTAAAGACAGACTTATAATTGGTAATAATATTGCTGCTGCTTTCCATATTTTTCTCCTTCCTTTTTTGGTAGAAATAGGAGTAGTTATTACTTTAATTTTCTTTTCAATATGATCGACCTTTTTCGTTTTTTGAGATTTAAGACCAAAAGAATCTAGATTGTAATTTGTAAAAGAGTCTTGTAAAAATAATATATTTTCTTCTGTGCCTAAAGACAACAATCCTACATTTTCAATTCTAAACGTTCGAATTTTTTTTAGTTTCTGGTTTATGAGAGATACATAATTGACGACCAAATTTCTAGCTTCAACATTAGAAATTCCTTCAGATTTAGAAATGTGATTTATTAATAAACCGTCATTAGTTTTCAAATTTGGATTGAATAAAATTTCTTTTGAAGGAGGAGAAATAGTTCTTGTTATTTCATTTAAAACAGCTGATTTGTTATTTCCAATAAATCCTCCAAATTCTGGAATGATTACACAATCATGAAGAAATAAAAGTTCTGAGATGTATTTAGAAATTGTTTTATTCATTCGGCTAAATTAGTCATTTTTTAGATGTAACGGGATAATCTTTTCAATATCTTCTAGATTGTCTACAGACAAAGAGTCGAACTCAGTGATTCCTATATGAATAGAATAATTATTTTCCATCCATCTTAATTGTTCTAAACTTAACTTTTTCTCATTTTCGGTTTGGGGCAGGTTTATAATTTTATTTAGAATGTTTGTCCTAAAGGCATAAATACCAATGTGTTTATAGATGTCATAATTTCTAAAATCTTCTAGATTTAATTTTGCTTCTCTTTCAAATTTTTTTGCAATATTTTGATCATCAAAAAAAACTTTTACTTTGTTATTGTCAGTATAAGTTTCGTAATTATCTATTTGTTTAGCTAAAGTTGCAATTTGGATGTTTGTATTTTCAAACATATTAACTAATTGAGTTATCTGATCGGGATTAATAAAAGGCTCATCTCCTTGTATGTTTACAACAATATCGAAGTGTTCTTCTAACATTCTAATGACTTCTCCACATCTGTCTGTTCCACTTTCATGATTTTTAGAGGTCATCATAACATCTCCTCCAAAAGATTTTACATGAAAAGAAATACGCTCATCATCTGTAGCAACAATGACCTTATTCAAAAAGTTACATTTTTGAGCTTGATCATAAACTCTTTGTATCATGCTTTTCCCCAAAATATCTGTAAGTGGTTTCCCTGGGAATCTGCTGGAATTATATCGTGAAGGAATGATTCCTAATACTCTCATTAGATTTTCATATTACACTGAATAGCAATAGTTCTTGGAGGCATCATATTTGCTGGTCTCGACATGTACTCAGTATTAAACAAATTGTTAATGACAATTCCTAATTTTGTAATAGAGTTTAATTGGTAGGAGGTTCTTAAATCTACAATAAAATCTCCATTTTTAGAATTTTCTCTGAATTCAATTATACCAGTTGCGCCAGTGATAGTTTCAAAGGCTTCGGTGGAAAATATTGAATCAATATTTTTCATAAAATCATTATATCTGAAACTAGATCCTAATGAAAATTTATTGTATTTTATTTCTAAATCCAACTTAGCAATATTCTGGTATCTATATTTTAAGATTGTTGGATCAGAACTACTATTCTGATATGTAACGTCATTAATTATTGTTGGATCAAATGGATCGGTAGTTTGTGCATAGACTTCACTAGGATTCAATGGTATTGGATTCATAAATGTATATCCGCTAATGATATTGATCGATAAATTTTCGTTTATCTTACCTTGTCCATTCATACTGATTTCAACACCACTAATTTCAGTTTTACCAACATTTACAGACTTAAATCCTAGTCCTGTTTGGTCCATACTTATAAAACTCCCCCATTGACCAAAACTAAATTCCATCATATCATCATATCTCATTAAAAAAATAGCAGCATCAATGTATCCCATCCAATTATCAATTTTTAGACCTTGTTTTACTCCTATTTCCGCACTCCATCCAGTCTCTGGTTTCAGTTCAGGATTTGGGAAAATTTCCATTCCAGAATAGACTGTAGAAATAAACATCTCTGCCATTGAAGGGAAACGGAATCCTTGCCCCCAAGAACTTCTTAAATATGTCGCTTTGCCAAGTTGATAATTTGCTCCTGCTCTAAACACAGGTTTACCAGAATTATATTTGTTAATGGAGTCTCCATCTATAAAGAATTTCTCTTCTGAGGTTACTTGAAAATGTTCGTATCTGCTACCAAATGAAAGATTTAGTTTATTCCATTTTTTATCTAATTGAGTATACAGGGAATGATTTTTTCTATTATTATTACCTTGAAATAAATCTGATCTTGCAATTACTAATTCGTTTGTTGTTCCTGAAGTAACTCTTAGATTTAGATGTTTAAAATTGTGTTGCCATTGATAGTCAGTGTAAAATATCTCTGATTCGTTATCTTGTTTGTCATCTGATCCATTTGTACTATTATCATTATTAACATACAAATATCTAGTTCTCAAATTATGAGTGTTATTTTCATCAACATATTGAATAAATGGGTCAATATTGTACGTGTCTCCACTAGTAGTTGTAATTGAGGAGTCTAAAGGAATAAAGGCTTGATCTAAACCGTTCCATATGAGTGCGGATCCTGTAGATTGGAATAAGAAATTACCATTAATACCATAGGATAATCCTGAAATTTTTTTATTTCTATAATTTGTGTTAAAGTTAAATCTTTTTCTATCTGTAACTTCATCTAATCTATATCCTTCATCTTTAAAATAATTCCCTCCTATTGTTAAATCAAGATTTCCCAATTTTCTAGAGTGAGAAAACTCTGTTCCATAAAATTGCTGCCTGTTTTCTCCCCACCAATTTAACACATCTCTTTTAGCGTGATCAATAACGCCAAAATGTGTGTTGATTTTAGTATATCCAGGTAATGGATTTTTCTCTATTTGGGTTTGCTTTGGGAAAGCAGTACGGATATTTATAACCCCATTTAAGGCAGAAGATCCATAAAGTGCAGATGAAGCTCCCTTGATAACTTCTACTTGATTTATGTTCTCTGTAGCAATTAATTTCCATTGTACTTGTCCGGCATCTCCTGAAATTAAAGGCATGTCATCTACCATTACTAAGACCCTACTTCCAGCTCCGTAACTCCATCCACTCCCTCCTCTAATATTTGCTTGACCATCGGTGATATTAACTCCAGGAATTTGGTCCATAGCTGTTTGAATATTAGTAGTGTTTTTATTTTCTATTAGACTTGGCTTAATTACTTCCATTGAAACTGTAATTTCTTCTATTTTTTGTTCAAACTTTCCAGCAGAAATTACAACTGTACCAATTTGTTGGCTTTCAGGTTTCATTTTGATTAAAAATTCAGATTCTCCAATGAAATCAGTTGTGTAGGTTTTATAACCTATATATTTAAACGTAATATTATTTTCATCTTTTGAAGCTTTTAAATTAAAATTCCCATTAATGTCGGTAGTTGTTCCTTTAGTATTACTAATTATTACATTAACTCCAATAAGAGGCTCTTTTGTGTTGTAATCAATTACAGTTCCTTTAATTGTTTGAGAATTTGAAATTATACCACAAAATATAAATATTACACATAAAATGTTTGTTTTCATAAATATTAATTATCATAACAAAAGTAATAAAATTCATTGAATATTAAAATAAAATATAAGATATGAATCAAAGAGAGTTAATTCTAATTTCGTAATTAGAAATAATTTTTAGATATCTATGAAAAAAAATTACAAATAGTGTAAAAAACACACTATCTATCAGAGTAAAAAGAAAAATTTAAAAATGTTTGTTTTTAAAAAAATAATATACATTTGCTTAAATTTTTATTTAAAACCTAAAAATAAAATATAAACTAATGGAAAAAAGAGTAATTGACTTTATGAATGATGTTTCTTCTAAAAATTTGGGAGAGACAGAGTTTTTACAGGCTGTAGAAGAGGTTGCTGAGGCTGTAATCCCTTTTGTTGAAGAAAATCCAAGGTACAAAGATAAAATGCTCCTTGAAAGAATGATTGAACCTGAGAGAGTTATTATCTTTAGGGTACCCTGGATAGATGATGATGGCAAAACTCAAGTTAATCGTGGATATAGAGTTGAGTTTAATTCTGCTATTGGTCCATACAAAGGCGGTTTGAGATTTCATCCTACTGTAAATTTATCAATACTTAAATTTTTAGGTTTTGAACAGATTTTTAAAAATTCATTAACTACACTTCCAATGGGAGGTGGTAAAGGAGGTTCTGACTTTAATCCTAAGGGAAAATCAGATAATGAGGTAATGAGATTTTGTCAATCTTTTATGACCGAGTTATGTAAGCATATAGGACCAAATACAGATGTTCCTGCCGGAGATATAGGGGTCGGATCTAGAGAGATTGGTTATATGTTTGGTCAGTATAAAAGAATTAGAAACGAATTTACAGGAGTATTAACAGGTAAAGGTATGACTTGGGGGGGGTCTTTAATACGTCCAGAGGCTACTGGATATGGGAATGTATATTTTGCTCAGAATATGTTAAAGTTAAAAGGAGATTCTTTCAAAGATAAAACAGTTATTATCTCTGGATCGGGTAATGTTGCACAATATGCTTGTGAGAAAGCTACAGAATTAGGAGCTAAAGTAGTAGCGCTTTCTGATTCATCTGGATTTATATACGATTCCGAAGGAATAGATGCTGAAAAATTAGCTTTTGTTATGCATCTCAAAAATGTCAAAAGAGGAAGAATTAAGGAATATGCTGATAAATATGGATGTGAATATCATGAAGGAAGGCCCTGGGGGATAAGTTGTGATATTGCGCTTCCATGTGCTACTCAAAATGAATTGAACGAGGATGAAGCAAAGAAATTAATATCTAATGGTTGCATATGTGTTTCAGAAGGAGCGAATATGCCAACTACTCCTGACGCTATTTCCGTATTTCAAAATGCTAAAATATTGTTCGCTCCTGGTAAGGCTTCCAATGCTGGTGGGGTTGCAACTTCAGGTTTAGAAATGAGTCAGAATTCACTGCGTCTAAATTGGACTAGAGAAGAAGTTGACTCGAAGTTGAAACAAATTATGATTGACATACATAACTCATGTGTTCAGTATGGTAAGGATGGTGATTATGTTGATTATGTTAAAGGAGCAAATATTGCTGGATTTGTTAAAGTTGCTGAAGCAATGATTGACCAAGGAGTAGTATAATGCTCTTGTTGAATTTTTTAACTAATAGGTTCAAATCAATAGGTTCTAAATTTTCCAAAAAAGAACAGAAATCATTTACAGGCTCTTCTGTATTTTTAGCTATTACAGAGCTTTTTATGGTTGTTGTCGGTATATTATTAGCTTTATATATTGATAGATGGAATTCTTCCCAAAAATTTGAAAAACAGTTTGAATCAACTCTAAGAATAGTTCAACAAAATTTAGTATCTGATATTTATTACTCCGATAATGTGATAGCTCATTATCATTCTAGAGATTCTTTACGCCATGATGTAATGATGAATAAATTTGATCGCGAATATTATGAAAATGGTCTAAGTTATTGGCAACAAGTTATTGTATTTTACAATCAGTATCCAATCACCACAGATGGATATAATTTACTTCTTGATATGAAGGATGAAGTGCCAGAAAAGTATTCTGAAATTTTTAAAAAAATTAAAAAAATGTATAAGATTATTCCTAATCTTGATGAGTATAATAGTAATTTTAAAAAAATAATTTGGAATATACATGATGAATTAGCTTATTCGCACTGGTTTTGGATTGATGGTTATTACGGAAGAGTTAGTGAAGAGCAAATTGATTTTTTTATGAATGACCCTTATTACAAGGCTCTAGTTCAAAAGGTTGTCAATGCTTCAGCTTTACTTGATGGAATGGCTAGATTACACAGAATTAAATCTATTGATATGTATCATGAAATTAATGATCTCTTAGGTGTTATTGAAGAGGTGCCTGAAAACATTACATATATTATAGATGATTCGATATCTAAAGATTATATTGGAAAGTATAAATTAGTTGATGGGGAAATGGGAACATTTTTTCCAAAACATTTAATTGAAGATTCTATTTTAGAAATAGGAGTAAAAGATAGAATTTTACATGTAATGAAAGATGAAAAGCATTTAATGCCATTATATTATTTTAAAAGAATTTATCAAAGTAGTACATATCCAATCAAGAAAAACCCTGTGTTTATTTCATCTTCAGGATATTATGAATTTTATAAGAATGAAAAATTAAGGATTGGTGCAGCTGGGCCTGAAACAATTTGGCAAAAACAATAATTTATTTGATTTCTATATTTCTTATACAAAAAATAAACTATCATGATTAGAAATTTTAAAAAACAATTACAAACCGAGTTAGATCAAATAAAAAAAGATGATCTTTATAAAGAAGAGCGTGTAATAGTTAATCCACAAGGAACATGCATAAAGGTTAGTACAGGTGAAAATGTACTAAACTTTTGTGCTAACAATTATTTAGGGTTATCTTCTCACCCTGAAGTTGTAAAAGCAGCTAAGGATACACTAGATACGCATGGTTTTGGAATGTCTTCCGTTCGATTTATTTGCGGCACACAAGATATTCATAAAGATTTAGAATTAAAATTATCTAACTTTTTAGGAACAGAAGATACTATTCTATATGCAGCAGCCTTTGATGCTAATGGCGGGGTTTTTGAACCATTGTTCGGCAAGGATGACGCTATTA
>CEUM01018819.1_pt1 | contig 10460 bp, 12 predicted proteins | sample 356421 | NCBI WGS metagenome assembly CEUM01 (sample SAMEA2622716, study PRJEB7988) | marine metagenome | biome: marine biome (ENVO:00000447); feature: surface water layer (ENVO:00002042); material: "saline water (ENVO:00002010), including plankton (ENVO:xxxxxxxx)" | depth 5 m | reverse complement strand
AAGGTCTTGTTCGATATGAAAAATGACCTCAACGACTTGAAAAAAGTAACCGCTGATTTAATGAATGGAAGTCAACCTATTAATAAAGAAGGCGAAAATATCTCTCAAAGTGATTATGAAGAGTTAGAAGAAAATCCTTCCATAATGATTAGCGCCCCTAATCGTGAACCAAAAGAATTCATTATGACTTTACAGGATCATGAAAAGATTTTAATTCAAAAATCACTTGAAAGACATAGTGGAAGAAGGAAAGACGCAGCTGATGAACTAGGGATTTCCGAACGAACCCTTTATCGAAAAATTAAAGAATATAAACTGTGATAAAGGAGCTAGGTATATTTATTTTTACAAGCATTTCATTAATTTCATGTGGAATATATTCCTTTACCGGAGCATCTATATCTGCTGATATAGAAACAGTTTCTATTGGCTATTTCCAAAACAATGCTTCCATGGTGCAACCCACCTTAAGTAACATCATGACGGAAAGCCTGAAAGACCAGTTTATTTCTCAAACAAACTTAAGCTTAACGGATGCTATTGGAGATTTACAATTCGAAGGAGAAATTACCGCATACACAGTAAAACCAATAGCTATCCAAGCGAATGAAACAGCTGCACAAAACAGACTAACAATAAGTGTAAAAGTAACCTTCACTAATAGATTAGATGAAAATCAAAACTACTCTCAATCATTTTCGCACTATGCTGATTTTGACAGTTCGCAAGACCTTTCTATCATAGAAACAGAATTGATTGACCAAATAGTACAAGTACTTTCAGAAAATATATTCAATAAAGCGGTTGCAAATTGGTAATCACAAAAGAAACATATCATCATTGGATGCTCAATCCAAAAAATTTAGGCGCCATAGAAAGTAAGGAGCTACTTCAGTTAACTAAAGAACATCCTTATTGCCAAAGTAGTCAATTACTATTCCTAAAATCCTTGCATAACCAAGAAAGCATACACTTTAACAAACAACTTAAATTTGCTGCCGCTATCGCAGGAGACAGACAACAATTATTCTACCTCATTACAGAAAAAGACAAGAGACATAAGCAAAAACCTATTGTTAAAAAAAATGAAAAAATTGTTATTGAGAAAGAGAAAGCAAAAGAGCAGTTAGGAATTGGGCAACCATTACAATTTGACAACGAGGAGAAACATTCTTTTAGTGAATGGCTAAAACTTTCACAAGCCAAACCGATTGAGAGAAAAGACAAAACATTTAAAAAAGACTATTCGCTGAATGACAAACTCAATTTAATAGAGAAATTTGTTGCAAAAGACAGACCTAAAACCAAAAAGGAGGAATTTTTCTCGCCTAGCAGCCAAGCTAAAAAAAGTGTTGAAGATCAAATGACTTTCGTTACCGAAACATTAGCGCGTGTTTACCTAGAGCAAGAACATTACGAAAAAGCTAAATTAGCCTACCATCAGCTTTCTTTGAAATATCCGGAAAAAAGTTCTTTCTTTGCAGGCCAAATTGAATTGATAGATAAACTATTAAAAGATAAATAAGATATGTATTTAATTTTTGCCATCTTAATCGTCATCACCTGTATTTTATTAGTACTAGTAGTATTAGTGCAAAATCCAAAAGGAGGCGGTCTATCTGCTACTTTTGGAGGAGGAAACCAAGTAATGGGCGTTAAGAAAACAGCGGACTTTTTAGAAAAATCCACATGGTATTTAGCGATTGCCCTTTTGGTATTATCCCTACTTTCCAACCTCGCTATTGAAAGAACAGAAGATGGAGGAATCAAAAACTCAGCTATACAAGAGCAATTAGACGAAACGCCAATACCAACTCAAACAATACCAACTAATCTACCTTCTCCTGGACCTTTAGATGCAGAATAATTGACATACATTATGTCATGGTTTCGGGAAAAACTGAAATTTCGGCAGAATTATAATCCTTAATGCTTTTTGGCACAGTTTGTGCTGAAAAGCTTTTTAGTTTTAACATAATTTTAAATAAGCGATATGAATATTAAACCTTTAGCAGATAGAGTATTGGTAGAGCCAGCAGCAGCTGAAACGACCACTACTTCTGGAATCATTATTCCAGATACTGCGCAAGAAAAACCACAAAAAGGAACCATCGTTGCAATAGGAGCAGGTAAAAAAGACGAACCTATGACTGTTAAAGTAGGCGATACCGTTTTGTATGGAAAATACTCAGGAACAGAATTAAAATTAGAAGGCAAAGATTTCCTTATCATGCGTGAAGCGGATATCTTGGCCATCATCTAAAAATTAAAAACATGGCAAAAGACATTAAATTTGACATTGAAGCAAGAGACGCCCTAAAAAGAGGTGTTGATGCTTTAGCCAATGCGGTAAAAGTAACGCTTGGACCACAAGGAAGAAATGTGGTAATCGACAAAAAATTTGGCGGACCAACAATCACGAAAGATGGTGTATCAGTTGCAAAAGAAATTGAGCTAGAAGATACGATTGAAAACATGGGCGCTCAAATGGTAAAAGAAGTAGCTTCTAAAACCGCTGATATTGCAGGTGACGGAACAACTACTGCTACTGTTTTAGCGCAAGCTATTGTTTCTACAGGATTGAAAAATGTAGCAGCAGGAGCCAACCCAATGGATTTAAAAAGAGGAATTGACAAAGCTGTTACAGTAGTGGTTGAAAGTTTACAATCACAATCGGAAGAGGTTGGTGATAGCATTGAAAAAATCCAACAAGTTGGTGCTATCTCTGCTAACAATGATGACACTATTGGTTCACTAATTGCAGAAGCAATGGACAAAGTTAAAAAAGAAGGTGTTATCACTGTAGAAGAAGCAAAAGGAACAGACACTACTGTAGAGGTGGTAGAAGGAATGCAGTTTGACAGAGGATACCTTTCTCCTTATTTCGTAACTAATGCTGATAAAATGGAAACTGATTTAGAATCTCCAATGATTCTGTTATACGATAAGAAGATTTCTAACATGAAAGACTTACTTCCAGTTTTAGAGCCAGTAGCGCAATCGGGTAAACCATTATTGATTATTGCAGAAGATGTTGATGGTGAGGCATTAGCTACTTTAGTTGTTAATAAAATGCGTGGCTCATTAAAAATTGCTGCTGTAAAAGCACCAGGTTTTGGAGACAGAAGAAAGGCCATGTTAGAGGATATCGCTATCTTGACGGGTGGAACAGTTATTTCTGAAGAAAGAGGTTTCAAATTAGAAAACGCTTCCTTAGAAATGTTGGGCACTGCAGAAAAAGTAACTATCGATAAAGACAATACAACCATTGTAAATGGCGCAGGATTAAAAGATGATATCACAGCTAGAGTAAATCAGATTAAAGCGCAAATTGAAAGCACTAATTCTGATTATGATAGAGAAAAACTTCAAGAGCGCTTGGCTAAATTAGCTGGTGGTGTAGCTGTACTATATGTAGGTGCCGCTTCTGAAGTAGAGATGAAAGAAAAGAAAGATCGCGTTGATGATGCCCTACACGCTACGCGTGCAGCTGTAGAAGAAGGAATTATCCCAGGTGGTGGCGTTGCACTTGTTAGAGCTTGCGAAACTTTGGAAGGACTAAAAGGTGATAATGCTGATGAAACTACTGGCATCCAAATTGTAACAAGAGCAATTGAAGAGCCACTAAGACAAATTGTAGCCAATGCAGGAAACGAAGGGTCTGTTATTGTTGCAAAAGTGAAAGAAGGAAAAGCTGATTTCGGTTACAATGCCAAGAAAGAAGTTTTTGAAAACATGCTGAAAGCAGGAATTATTGATCCAACAAAAGTAACTCGAGTTGCTTTAGAGAATGCAGCTTCTGTTGCCGGTATGCTTTTAACCACTGAATGTGTATTAGCTGACATCCCTGAAGAAACACCAGCAATGCCTCCAATGGGAGGTGGCGGTATGCCAGGAATGATGTAATAAGTATTACTTTAATAAAAAACCCGCTCAATTGAGCGGGTTTTTTTATTCTTTTTCTAAAGAAATTTAACATATGCTTAGTAGACACATTAAAAAAAATGTTACTAAATAATTATCTAGTTACTCTAAGTAAATAAACAATTGAGAGTAACAACAAAAGAGCAACAAACTGATGTAATACACCAAGTAAAAGAGGTATTTGATAAATCAGCGTAAATACACCCAAAACAAATTGGACATTGACTAATAAAAATAAAGTATTTAATCCATTTTTTGCCATATCGGATAACTTCCATCTTTTTGCTTTTACAACCAGAATCGCAATTACACCATAGACTAGATAAGCAAGAAGTCGATGTATATTTTGCAAATTGAGTTTAACTAAATACTCTGGCATTCCTAAAGCAAAATTTCCAGTCCAGTTGCCCGCCAATAGATTATCCACATTACACATGGATGGGAATACTGGGCATAATAAGCCAGCTTTTAGACCGGCTACAAAAGCGCCATATAAAATTTGAAGCACTACAAGCACTAAAATCAACTTTATCCAACGATTCAGTTTTTTATTTACAGGAAATGGTTTTTGAAAATACAAACCCAACATGACCCAGAAAATATATGAAATCAATCCAAAGGCAGAAATTAGATGTGCTGCTAGTCGAAAATGACTCACATCAGGTCTATCTACCAGACCACTTTTGACCATCCACCATCCTAAAAAAGCTTGAAAACATCCAAGCACAAAAATTAAGATGATTTTTGGCATTAATTTTTGAGAAATTTTTTTTCTCAACCAAAAAAATAAAAAAGGAATAATGAATACTAAACCTATTAATCTTCCAAAGACTCTATGAAAATACTCCCAAAAAAAGATAAATTTAAACTCCGAAAGGGACATGCCTTTATTCACTTTCTGATATTCAGGAAACTGCTTGTATTCATTAAATACTTCTTGCCAATCAGCCTCATTTAATGGAGGTATTGCACCACTTATCAATTGCCAATCAGTCATAGACAAACCTGATTCAGTAAGACGAGTAACTCCTCCAATTATGACCATTACGGCAGTTAAAATACAACCTGTAAATAACCAATATATTATCGCTTTATGGGGATTATTTTTAATCACGTTAAAACATTTTCTTAATGCAAAAATAGTGAGATTTAATATCATATCTTAACCTATATTTGCTAAATTTTGAATATGCAACAAAACAGTAATGTAGCGAACTGGAGCATCATGATTTTGCTAGCCTTTATATGGGGCTCTTCTTTCATTTTAATGAAAAAAGGATTACATATTTTTTCTTACACACAAGTTGCTGATTTACGCATGAGTTTAGCATGGCTTTCGTTACTTCCTTTAGTCTGGAGTCAACTCAAAAAAACACCCGCACATTTTTGGATTCCACTAGCAGTGGTTGGGCTCTTTGGTAACGGGATCCCCGCATTCTTATTTACCAAGGCACAAACACAATTAGACAGCTCTCTTACAGGAATCTTGAATGCACTTGTCCCATTATTTACTTTATTAATTGCCGTTTTTGTCTTTAAAACCAAAGTAAAATGGTATAACATATTAGGTATTTTGATTGGACTAACAGGTGCTATTTGGCTTGTCGCTGGCGATGGTGTTGTAATGGAAAATGCACACTACGCTTGGTTTGTAGTGGTTGCAACCATTTGCTACGCCATCAGTCTTAATACCATTAAAAATTACTTAGGAGAACTGAATCCAATTCATATTACTGGATTAGCTTTTTTCTTTGTTGGACCTCCTACACTCATTCACTTATTCAGCACTGACTTTCTAGAAATAATGAATACACAAGAAAAAGCTTGGAGTGCTTTAGGATATATTTTTATACTAGCCGTTATAGGAACTTCTATGGCTGTAGCTATTTTCAACAAACTTGTAGCCAGAACTACGGCTATTTTTGCTTCCTCCGTTACCTACCTCATTCCAATTTTCGCCATTATGTGGGGCGTAATTGACGGAGAACAAATTGCTCTACAACACATCTTAGGAACAGCTATTATTTTTGCTGGAATTTATCTAGTAAACAAACAATAGTTTTTTTTTGTGCTTTCATAGATAATTATTACATTTGCAGCCCACTAAAAACTAGTGTAATTAATAAAACTGTTTAACATGTACGCAATTGTAGAAATAGCAGGGCAACAGTTCAAAGTTGAAAAAGACCAACAGATTTATGTTCATCGTTTGGAGAATAAAGAGGGTTCTAAAGTAGAGTTCGACAATGTTCTTTTAATTGACAATGACGGCAAAATCAAGGTTGGCGCCCCAGCTATCAGTGGTGCTAAAGTAACGGCAAAGGTCGTTAGCCACTTGAAAGGCGACAAAGTAGTCGTTTTCAAAAAGAAAAGAAGAAAAGGATACCGCGTAAAGAATGGTCATCGCCAAGCTTTAACTGAAATCCTTATTCATAAAATTGAAGAAAAAGCTGCCGCTAAAAAGACTTCAGCGAAAAAAGCTGAACCAAAAGAAGAAACAAAGGCAAAACCAGCTGCTAAAAAAACAGCCGCTAAAAAGCCTGCAGCAAAAAAGACAACAACTAAAAAAACGACCGCAAAGAAAGCAGCTCCTAAAAAAGCTGAATAGTGGTTATAACTTATAAAAACTAAATACCATGGCTCATAAGAAAGGTGTAGGTAGTAGTAAGAACGGTAGAGAATCAGAAAGTAAACGATTAGGCGTTAAAATTTACGGTGGTCAAGGCTGCTTAGCAGGAAATATCCTTGTTCGTCAAAGAGGAACAACGCACCATCCAGGTGAAAATGTAGGTATGGGTAAAGATCATACTTTATTTGCATTGGTTGACGGAACCGTTGTTTTTACTAAAAAGAAAAATAATCGATCATTTGTTTCAGTATCTCCATTTGCAGAATAAGCAAGGGTTATTGAAAAAGATTTAAAAGAAACTCCCGGCTTATTTCAAGTCGGGAGTTTTTTTATGGAATAGAATGTTATTTTTGTGAAGCAAGAAGGAAAGATATGTTACAACTGAATTATATCCGAGAACAGAAAGAAGAAGCAATTCAAAAGCTTGCTAAAAAAGGTTTTGATGCTACAACTATATTAGCCGAAGTCATTGCACTCGATGACAAGCGCAAAAGTACACAAGCAGAATTAGACAGTGTGTTAGCGCAATCTAATCAGATAGCCAAAGAAATTGGCATGCTGTTTAAAAATGGGGAAGTAGAAAAAGCTAATGCTGCAAAAACACAAACAGCTACCTTGAAAGAGCAAAGTAAATCTCTACAAGAACAGCAATCAAAAATCAATCAAGATTTACAGGATTTGCTGGTGCAAATCCCAAACATTCCGCATGATTTAGTTCCAGCTGGAAAAAGCGCTGAAGATAATGAGGTTGTTTCTGAAGAAGGAACAATTCCAAGTTTAGGAGAAACAAACCTACCTCACTGGGAGCTAGCCGCTAAATACGATTTAATTGATTTTGAACTCGGAAATAAAATCACTGGAGCAGGATTTCCTGTTTACAAAGGGAAAGGGGCTCGACTACAAAGAGCGCTTATCAATTTCTTTTTGGATAAAAATACTGATGCGGGCTACTTGGAAGTACAACCCCCGCACTTAGTAAATGAAGACAGTGGTTTTGGCACAGGGCAGCTCCCCGATAAAGAAGGGCAAATGTATCATGTTACTGGTGATAATCTTTATTTGATACCTACTGCAGAAGTTCCAGTCACTAACATCTTTAGAGATGTTATTGTGAAATCAGAAGAATTTCCAATCAAATACACTGCTTACACCCCTTGTTTTAGAAGAGAAGCGGGTTCTTACGGAAAAGATGTAAGGGGATTAAATAGGCTGCACCAATTCGATAAAGTAGAAATTGTACAAGTGCAATCTCCTGAAAAATCATACGAAACATTGGATGTGATGGTAAAGCATGTGACGGAAATATTAAGAGAATTAAAGTTGCCTTTCCGCATCCTAAAATTATGTGGCGGTGACATGAGCTTCACCTCTGCCCTTACTTACGATATGGAGGTTTACTCAGCCGCACAAGAAAGATGGTTAGAAGTAAGTTCTATCTCTAACTTTGAAAGCTACCAAGCCAACCGATTAAAATTACGTTACAAAGACAAAAACAAAAAAAATCAGTTGTGCCACACCTTAAACGGAAGCGCATTAGCACTACCAAGAATTGTAGCGGCTTTATTAGAGAACAATCAAACACCTGAGGGTATTCGCATTCCAAAAGCACTAGTGCCTTACACTGGATTTGACATCATCAACTAAAATGAAATATCTAGTTTACATATTAACGGGAGTAATGCTGCTATCAGCTTGCTCCCGTTCTTCTTTTAATGAAGAACTTGCTACTGTTGACAGCTTGATTACTGAATACAACCAATTGAAAATTGTAGTGGATAGCATGAACTTTGACGAAGCAAAATTGCAGTACAATGAGTATGAGTTATTAATGAGAAAATCGAGAATGGCATTAGACAACCTAAACCCAAATGACATAAAAGATGCTACATTCATTAACAAACTAAAGCTATTGAAAAGAAGCTTAAAACCTTACATTAAAACGAATCAAAACCTCACCAAAAACATCCCGAGAAATATTCAAGAATTAAAACACTTAAAAAATGATATTTCAAATAATGTGTATGATAAATCTGAAGTGGACAACTTTATAGCGAAAGAGAAATTACTTCTAAACGACAGCAAAGAAGCTTATAAAACAGCAATCGATGGGTTTTCTAGAAGTGACACTTTATTACAAACCATCAATCAAGAACTAGAAAACATTAGCAGTTATTAAATCACTTCTTAAAAATATCATTGTTTTCATTTTTGGTGCTGAACGAAGAACATATACTGTCTTATCAGGAATCAATAAAGGTTTAAAAATCTTTGCTTCAGCTAAAACAGAGTTGTCGTTAATTTACGGAAGTTTTGAACCTCAAACCCAAAATATAATCAAGCATTTTGTATCGCCTGGAGATGTTGTTTTTGACATTGGCGCTAACGTGGGTTATTTCACTTTAAGCTGCAGCAAATTAGCAGGGAAAAACGGGAAGGTTTACTCCTTCGAAGCTATTCCAGAGACAGCTGAAATTCTAGAAAAAAACTACCACCTCAATTCCTTACAGAACATCACGCTTTACAAGAAAGCAGCTTCCGATAAAACAGAAAAAACAACCTTTTTGATTCCTGATCAAGGAAAAAATCATACAATGGCAAGCATGGTGTGGCACAAAGAAGATTGCAGTGTAAAAAAAGTATCTGTCGATTCTATTGTCATTGATCACGATTCAGAACTTTCGAAACTCTCACCTTCTTTTATAAAGATAGATGTTGAAGGAGCCGAGGCGTTTGTCTTAAAAGGAATGAAATCGATGTTGCAAAACAACTCTCCTATTATTTTCATAGAATGTTCAGAAGCTGGACGAAAAGCAAGCTGGGGTCTCCTCACAAGTCTTGGATACACTTGCTACAAAGCATCAATACCTTTACAAAAAGTAAGTGACTTTAAACTTTACAAGCATAATGACTTTCTGTGGACAAAATGAAGCAAGTAATCTTACTCATATCGTTATATTGCATTACCGGAAACCTGTTAGCTCAAGATAGAAACCAATTCAAACTAGCTAATGAATACTACCGAAATGGTGATTTTGAAAAATCTATAACGATTTACAAACAATTAGAAAAAGAAAAGATTAATATCAATTCAATCTACAATTCTTATTTAGAGAGTTTATTAAAACTAGAATATTTTTCAGAAGCTGAAAAACTAATCAGGAAGGCTCAAAAAAAACACCCAAACAATCTAAAATATAAAGTTGACCTTGGGTATGTTTGGAAAGCAAATAATCTTGCGAAAAAAGCAGAGAAACAATTCCAAAAAACAACCAATTCTTTACCTCCTGGACAATACAGTCAAGTTAACACTTTAGCCTCTTCTTTCACATATAGAGGTGAGCACGAATGGGCTTTAAAAGCATACAAAAAAGGCCAAGAACTCAATCCCCAACACAACTTCCGATTTCAAATCGCAAACATTTATAGAAATCTTGGCGAGACAGAATTGATGATTGATGAATTCATCTTGCTTGTAGTAGAAGAACCTAGCAAACGACAATCTGTACAAAACACACTTCAAAACACACTTGGGAGAACAAAAGGAAACGGGGATAATTTTGAAATTCTAAAAAAACAACTGCTCAAAGAAGTCCAAAAAACCAATAACACCGACTTAACCGAAATGCTTGTATGGCTATTCATGCAACAAGATGAATTTGATGCTGCTTTCATATATTCCAAAGCACTTGATAAGAGATTAGATGAAAATGGCCATCGCATGTATGAGTTAGCCACTATCGCTCATGAAAATCAAGCCTACAAAGCAGCAATAGACGCTTATGAATACCTTATCAAAAAAGGAAATCCCACCTACCTTTTAGAAGCAAAAATCCTGAAAGTTATCGCAAAAACAGAGCGAATTTTAGCTAGCACACACACTAAAAATGATCTGGAAAAAATTGACAAT
>CEUM01014904.1_pt1 | contig 10468 bp, 9 predicted proteins | sample 356421 | NCBI WGS metagenome assembly CEUM01 (sample SAMEA2622716, study PRJEB7988) | marine metagenome | biome: marine biome (ENVO:00000447); feature: surface water layer (ENVO:00002042); material: "saline water (ENVO:00002010), including plankton (ENVO:xxxxxxxx)" | depth 5 m | reverse complement strand
AAAAACTTACCTGAACACGAACACGATTTAAGATCACCAAAAGGTGCACAGTTTTACGTTATCTTAGACGATAGTGGTGCACCACAAGATGCAGATACTATTCCTTATGATGCACCTACTGGTACTAATGCAGGTCAGGCAAGAACATCATCAGGAGGTGTGTTGAATAGAAGAAACATTCAATACAATGAACAAACTGGTATTGAACAATACGAAACATTTGACATTTCAGAATTAGGTACTCCATTAAATTTAATGAATCCGTTCTTGTCAGTTAATTATATAATTTACACAGGAGTTGGAGGCTAATGGCATATCAAATTAATAAAACAAGTGGCGCATTATTAGTTAATCTAGCAGACGGACAAATTGATACAACATCAACTGATATCACACTAATAGGAAAAAATTATTCCGGATTTGGTGAAAGTATAAATGAAAATTTTGTAAAGATGTTAGAAAACTTTGCAAATCCATCTGCACCTACTAATCCATTAGCAGGACAATTTTGGTGGGATACAGCATCTCAAAGATTAAAAATTTACACAGGAACAGCATGGACTACAGGTGGAGGTCCAATAGTTCAGCCAAACAGGCCTGATATGGTTGCTGGAGACATGTGGATTAACAATGATCAAAATCAACTTTATTTCTTTGATGGCACAGACCTTGAACTAGCAGGACCAATTTATAATGCTTTCCAAGGTAGATCAGGTCCTGAAGTTGTAACAGTCTTAGATAACACAGGTACAAGTAGAACTATTGTAAAGTACTGGGTTGGAGGAACATTTGTTGGGCTTTGGAGTAAAATTGCATTCACTCCTCAAAACGTTGATACAATACCAACATTTACAGGCGATGTAGTCAAAGGGTTCAATGTTGTGGATGCTGATTTTGTGTTTAACGGAACAGCCGCTAGAACAAATTCACTTGTAGATGCCCAAGGTGTTATTAGAACAGCCGCACAGTTTTTAGCAAGTGATTCAGATGACTCCACAAGTGGCGCATTATCAGTTAGAAATAATAATGGAGTTACAATAGGATTGACAGATAACAATGTTATCAAAGTAACAAACTTAGGTGTTGTCAGTGAAAATAATGTATCAGGAGAAAATTACATTATTAGAATGACAACGAGTTTGGGTAAAAGAGATGCAGTTACAATTAAGTCTTCAACAAATGCCGTAGGAATATATAACGACGATCCACAAGCAACCTTAGATGTGGGAGGTGATGTTAGAATAAGTGGAAATCTTGTTGTTAGTGGTACGCAAACAAACATTGATGTTGATACTTTGCGTGTAAAAGACAAGCAAATCGAACTAGCACGAGGCGAAGATAGTACACTTTTAGATGACTCACAAGTAGACGAAGCTGGTATTGTTGTACAATCCAGTGGTGGAAATAAAGAATTTATTTGGAGGGCCGCACCTAATGCCTGGTCAACTAATGTTAGTTTGAACATGGTTGGCTCATCGAAATTAAAATATAACGGTATTGATATTATTGATGGAACAAGTGCTCCAGGTATTACATCACTTGGTAACTTGACTAGTGCAAATATAGGAAACATGAGCTTCAGTGGTATTACTATTGGAACAGGTACAAGTTCAGGACAAAACGGATTGATATTAGATTTAGCTGGAGATATTAATCTAGCTACATCACGTAAAATTAGAAATGTTCAAGATCCTGTATTGGATCAAGATGTTGCAACTAAAGCCTATGTAGACAGTAGTGTGGACCTTGAGATAATACCTTTTTCACTAGATATTACAGGTTTAGGTACAGGATCTACCTTAAACACAAATATTGCAACTATTATTAATGACGTTGCTCCAGCTACAGTTAAGAGAAACGGAACAGAGGCAAGAGTGCATTGTACATCAACTGTAGGTGCAACTGCAACACTAGAAGCGGCGAATTTGAATGCTAGTTTTAATAAAAGTTTAGAAACAGTGCAAAAATTAGATGGAAGTGGTAATGATGATGGTTCAGCTTCTGTGATTGGAGATGCAACATTCAACAATGTTACTGGTTCTATTACATCTACGGTGTCTAGATCACTTAAATTATTTAGAGTAAACGCAGGGAGCTGGGAGTATGTGCAAGACTTAACTCCGGGCAATTTAATATAAATACATGTAACACACGATTAGGGGTTAATAAATGGCGTACATAATAAACTTAACAAATGGTACACAGTTAACTTCTGTAGAAGACGGAACCATTGACCAGAGTACAACACTCAAATTAGTGGGTAAAAACTACGCTGGTTACGGAGAAATACAGAACGAAAACTTTGTGCATTTGATGGAAAATTTTTCAAGTGCAAATCAGCCTGCAAGTCCGCTGTCTGGACAAATATGGTTTGATAGTGCAGTAAAAAAACTTAAATTTTACGACGGAACAAAATTTAGAACTACAGGGGGAGCTGAAGTATCCACTACACAACCGGTAGGATTGACTACTGGAGACTTTTGGTGGGATACAACAAACAATCAATTATATGCACAAGACTCAGCAGGTGGATTTGTCCTAATCGGTCCACAGAGTATAGGTGATACAGTTTCTGCAATGGTCACTGGCCAAGTACGCGATACCGGTGGTATAAACAGAACTGTCATTAAAGGTACAGTAGAAGATGCTGTAATTTTCATCATTAGTAGTGCAGAATTTACTATTGACTCTACAGATACAAGTAACACTATTTCGGGTTTTGATACAATAAGACAAGGTGTAACATTACGTAACACCGGAGCAGGATCAAACGGTATTACTTCGAGTGCTCATAGATTTTATGGTACAGCTACAAACTCAGAAAGATTAAATGGACAACCTGCAAATGCTTATGCATTGGCCGGTAATGCAAACTTTACAAGTATTGTACGTTTTGGAGACGATGGATTTACAATCGGTGCGGCAAATGATTTAAACATTTTTATTGATAGCACTGGTACAGGCGACCAAGGAGTTATTCAAAATACAGTAGGGCAAAAAATTAGATTTAAAGTTCAATCAGCAGGCGGTGTTCCAACTGAAGTATTTGAAGTACAAGGTGCTGGATTAATTCCAACAGTAACAAATACTTTTGATATTGGTGATCAAAATTATAAATGGAGAAATGTATACGCTACATCATTTAACGGATTGGCAACAAATGCAACAAACTTACAAGTTGGTTCAAATTTTAGAACTGGTGACGTAAATGCAACGAATAACACTGTAGCTGTAAGAGATTCAAGCGGTAACATTGCCGCGAATACATTCAATGGTACAGCAACGTCGGCACAATATGCTGACTTGGCAGAAAAATATACAACTGATAAAGACTATCCTGTCGGCACATTAATGACAATTGGTGGAGAAAAAGAAGCTACTGCTTGTGAAGGTGCAGACATGACGTGTATAGGAGTTATTAGTACAAGGCCTGCTTACCTAATGAATTCGGACTGTGAAGGCCAAGCAATAGCGTTGGTCGGAAGGGTACCTGTAAGAATTACAGGACCGGTAAGTAAAGGTAATAAAGTTTATGTTGCAAAAAATGGTACAGCAAGTACTGACGGCGATGGCGACATGATAGGTATTGCACTAGAAGATAACGACAGACACGAAGAAACATTAGTTGAGTGTATTTTAAAGTTATAAAGTAAAAGGAAGTATTATGGCAGTAGGCGATATAATTACAGCGGCAAGATACAACATCATACGTGCAAGAATTGCCGCAGTATTAGGTTTAGGTGCAGGTGACGAAGGGTATGGTCAAGCTGTGCAAAGTAAAACTATTTCCGCCGGCAAAACTGTAACAGCATCAGATATGGAAGACTTATATGCTGATATGGTTAGATGTAGAGTACATCAAACAGGAACAACACCAACAGAAATCGTAGAACCTGTAATAGGAGATACAGTTGAAGATTCTAATACAGTTAGTAAAAAAGGTTATGTACAGTACGAAACATTAAGCACAACCTGTCAAACATCAAGATTATTGGCAGATTCCTCGCAACTAGGATTACAATCAGGTACTTCAAGTGTGAGAACAGCTAATTGGTCAACTGATATTAATCACATTGTCACAGTAACCTTTGGTGGATACTCAGTTACTAACGGAGACGGAACAACAACAACGATTTCAGGTGCGGACCACATGCGTGTATTTTTTAATGCAGGTGGATCAATTAACTTTAGTGGCACCATAGGTCCAGGAAGTTCAACAATTAACAATGACTGGAGAAATCTAATGACTTCAGTTGGTACTGTTATTTTTGATAGAGATAATACAAGTAATGGATCGACTGGAACTTCATTTGGATTTGTAAATTTACCGTCAAGTTACACAACAATTTTTAATAAAACTGCAAGTGCCTACGGAGCAAATGATTATTTGATCGAAGGACAAAAGAATGGTGCAGTATTAACTTTCAGAATTACATTTAACGAAGATAAAGGACCTAATCCTAACTTTGACGAGGCAGTCACAGCAACAACCACAAGCACTGTTCAATTAAACCGCCCGAATAACTCAAATTCAGTCAATATTGGCGCACCAGCTTTCGCTTCAACCGACAATTTATAAGGTTAAATACACTTACTATAATGTAGGAGTATAATTATGGACGAGTCTTTGGAGAAAGCACTAGAATTTTCCAATTACATGGTTACATTAAACAATCAAAAGAGGATTCTTAAAGAAGAATATCTTGAGAATCTAATTATGTTTCAGAATGGTGGAAAGTTTACCATCACCAAAGAGTTCTTTTCATTTATTTGTAGTCTAAATAATTTAGGTGTAGATAAAAGCGTCATTATAGATGATAACGAAAGTCCTATACTGATAGATAACCTATCTAAATTTATGGAAGATATGAAAATTCAGTATGTTGAAGAATCTTACAAGTATCTTGAAAAGCACAAAAAGATGGTAGATAAAAGAAGTGTGGAAAGTTTAGTTGATGTCTAATGGTGTTCTATGCTTTGCAAACAATAATGGAAAAGTTGATTATTTAAAACAAGCAATCTTCCTTGCAAAAAGAATCAAGAAGCATTTTGACTTGCCTACATCTCTTGTGACTTCTAGCAAACGAGATTTAGATCTAGTCTACGAAAAACAACGTGATGTTTTTGATAAAATTATTGAAGTGCAAGATAACAATGAAAATCAAAAGAGATTTTATGACGGGTCACTTACATATAAAAGATTATATTTCAAAAATAACGGCAGGATTGATAGTTATGACCTGTCACCTTACGAAAACACTATGGTAATGGATACTGATTTTGTAATTTGCAATGATAAACTTGCAAATGCTTTTGATCTTACACCAGATTTTCAAATTTATCAAAGAGCTGTTGACTTATGTTCATGGAGAATGTTTCCTGAATTTAATTACATTAACAACACAGGTATAAAATTTTATTGGGCAACGTGTTTTTTCTTTAGAAAAACATCGGAAACTAAATTATTTTTTAATTTACTAAAACATTTAAAAGAAAATTGGCTTCATTACAGAAAAATTTACAATTTAGGAAGTAAAAATTTTAGAAATGATCATATCTTTAGTATTGCTATACACATTATGAATGGATTTATTGAACAAGATTGGGCAAAAGAATTACCCGGCACTATGTATTATACATTAGATAGAGACCATGTTATAGAAATGTCTGACACAGATATAAAATTTTTAGTTGAGAAAGAAAATCATGCAGGCGAATATACCTTAGCATCTACAAGACAATCTAATGTGCATGTTATGAACAAATTTAGTTTAGAAAGGATGATATCATGAAAGGATACATGATGTTTGCCAGAGGTAAAAACTATGTTCAACAAGCATGTATGTGTGCTATGAGCATAAAGGCTACACAACAAATAAACAATGTAAGTATAGTGACTGATGATGTTGTGCCGGAAAGGTATAAAGGACTTTTTGATCATATATTCAATGTGCCTTGGCGTGATGATAACACCTTTTACTGGACAGAGCACCGTTGGAAAGTATATCATCTTACTCCATATGAAGAAACTATTGTGTTAGATACTGATATGATTTTTTTAAATGATATTAGTCGATGGTGGAAATATCTTAAAAATTATGATGTTTGTTTTACAAAGAATGTGTACACATATAGAAACAATTTAGTCACAAGCGACTATTACAGAAAAGCATTTACTACAAATAATTTGCCTATGTTGTATTGTGCATACCATTATTTTAAGAAAAATGATATTGGTTACAGTTACTATCAAAAATTAGAAAAAGTTTGTAAAGAATATGAAAAGTATTATGAAATATATGTAAAAAAACATAAACCTGAGACAATAAATGCAAAAGGACAAAAGTGGCAACTTTCTAGTATGGATCTAAACCATGCTATCACAGTTATTGATGAAAATATAAAAAATTATTATCACCCGGCACTTAATTTTGTACATATGAAAAGTAAAGCACAAGAATGGAATAATCCAACCGAAGAATGGATGTCTATGATTCCATATTATCTTACAGACGATTTAAATTTAAAAGTAGGCAACTATGCACAAAAAGATATTTTTCATTACACAGAAGATAAATTTTGTGACCAAAATATTTCTAAATATGAAAGGAACGTGTTATGATACATGAAAAGGTACACACACCACAATACGTTTGCTTTGATGATAAGTCAGGACAAATTTTTAGTATTGGTCCTTCAAAAGAAGAAGGGTATGCGTTTATAGAAGTAAATGAAGAAGAAATACTGCCTATCAAAACTTTTAAGGAAAAAATGACAGACTATGTTGTTGTATACAATAGAAAAGAAAAACAGTTTAAATTAAAAAAGAACATAATTTTACAAGAACAAGATTTTTATCAAAAAATTAATTCATTTTCTCCGGATGAAGAATACGATATTATGCTTACTATTGACAAAGCAAAACAAAATTGTTACATACATACTGACGAAGAGCTTTTAGACATCATGAAAAAAACTAACGTTGATTTACGTAAACAGGTTACGTTTAGTTTTACAAAAAAGGATGATCCACATGTTCTATATCATATGAGTACATTTGATATTGACAAAAATACAAAACAAAAGTTTACCATTAAAGAAAAATTTGACATATACAGTAACAGTGATATGGCCAGATGTGTATATAAGGAAATACAATGAAAGTTAAATTAGCAGAATTAGATATCATCTATCTTAGTTATGATGAGCCAAATGCAGAACAAAACTATGCAGATCTACTTACTAAAGTTCCGTGGGCAAAACGTGTACACGGTGTAAAAGGTTCAGATGCCGCACATAAGGCTTGTGCAGAATTAAGCACCACTGATAGATTTGTAACTGTAGATGGTGATAACACAATAAGACAAGAATTCATTAACCAAGTATTAGACTTTGATGAACATACTGATTTAGAACATAGCGTAATTAGTTGGTGTGGAAGAAACAGTATAAACGGTTTGTTATATGGTAATGGTGGTTTGAAATGTTGGCCTAAAAAATTTGTTTTAGAAATGAAAACACATGAAAATGCTGATCCAAATAATCCACATGCACAGGTTGATTTCTGTTGGGACATAAATTATATTCAACAAAACAGTTGTTATTCAGATGTTCATAACAATACAACTCCGCACCAAGCCTGGAGAGCAGGATTTAGGGAAGGTGTTAAAATGGCTCTTGATAGAGGAGTCAAACCTAGCAAACAAGATTTTTTGAACGGACATTGGAAAAATTTACATAGATTGTGGATTTGGTTAATGGTGGGTTCTGATGTTAAAAATGGCTATTGGGCAATTTACGGAGCTAGGGAAGGGTTAAATATGACCATGTTATCCGATTGGGACTACGTAAATGTAAGAGACTTTGAATACTTAAATACTTTGTGGGAAGGAAGAGACACTATGCCAGAAGATATAATGTTTGAAGAAATATATGCTCATGGTAGTGAACTTGTTAACGGATTGGACATTCCTATAGATATTCAGCCGTTACTTGCAGACCAAAGTCATTTTTTCAAAACAGTATATCAAAATCCATCAAGGAATAGTAGTCAACAGTTTATTGACATAGAATGAAATATAACAGAAACATCAGAGGTAATGAATTACGAAAAATTAATGGCAAATATGAATCACGATATTTGCATGATGCCGAGTATGTTTTTGACGCTTTAAATAAAGTTAGTGACTGTTTTTGTTTAGCCAAATGGTATAATGTAAGTTTACACTTACCAACTGGCAAGACACACAGTTGTTATCACCCTAAAAGTCATGTTATTCCTTTAGAAGAATTAGAAAAAAATCCTGGAGCCTTACACAACACAGAACATAAGAAAAAACAAAGAAAACTTATGTTGGAAGGACAACGGCCAAAGGAATGTAATTTTTGTTGGCAAGTAGAAGATCACAGCACACAATTAAGTGATAGAGCATACAGAAGTAAAGATGTTTTTACACCAGAATTGATTGAAGAAGCAAAAAAATTAGGATTTGAAGGAAATCCTAATCCAAGATATTTAGAGGTTAATTTTAATCAAGCATGTAATTTTAAATGTGCATACTGTTCTCCTATATTATCTACTGAATGGAATAAAGAAATTGATAAGTTTGGTCCTTATTATCTTCAAGATAGTAAACATAATGATACTACATACATGGAAAAGCCCAACAACAGTCCAGACAATCCATATGTAAAAGCATTTTGGCAATGGTTTCCTGAAATATATCCTACTTTACAAACATTCAGAATGACAGGCGGCGAACCTCTAATGGACAAAAACACTTTTAAAATATTTGATTTTATTAAAAATAATCCAAAGGAAGATTTGCATTTAAGTATCACAAGTAATTGTTGCCCTCCAAAAGGACAATGGAATAAGTTTATAGATAGTATGAAAGACGTTTCAAAAAATGTTGATCACTTCATGCTATTTTGTAGTTTAGACAGTTGGGGCCAACAAGCTGAATACATAAGAAATGGCATGGACTTTGATAAACTGTTAGCAAATGTAAAAACATATTTAGAATCTTGCGACAGACATAGTTTAACTTTTATTATTACTTTTAATGTGTTAAGTTACAGCGGAATATTTAATTATATAAAAAACATATTGCAGTTAAGAAAGCAATATAGCAACGATAGGCAAATGATATGGTTTGATATTCCACAGCTGACCAATCCAGATTTTATGAATCCTAAACTTTATACGCAGGGTATAAATGAACTTACAAGATGTATAGAATTTATGGAGCGAAACAAAGATGGTGAAACAGAAAAAGAGTTCCAAGGATTTTCAGACTTTGAAATTAAAAAGGTTCAGAGGTTAATAGATTGGATAATAGCACCTACAGAATTTGATGTCAAAAAAGCATCAAAAAATTTTCATAAATTCTTCGAAGAACACGATAAAAGAAGAAGTACTGATTTTTTGACATGTTTTCCTGAAATGGAAAACTTTTGGATGGACTGTGCAAATGGATAGAGTAGATCACATAAAAGAAGTACGTGATAAACTTAACAAGGTAGGTGTGGGTTTTTGTGCAATGAAGTGGTTGCATGAAACACTATATCTGCATACTGGAGATAATCATAGTTGTTACCACCCACGACCTCAACACATACCTTTAGCAGAAATAAAAGCTGATCCAAGTGCATTACATAATACAAATTGGAAAAAAGAACAACGTAAAAAAATGTTAGAAGGGGAACGTCCTGAAGAATGTTATTACTGTTGGAATATAGAAGATCTAAAAGGCGATCATATATCTGATAGAATGATTCATAGTGCAAGTGATTGGGCAGAACCAGAAATAGAAAATATTTCTAAAATGCATTTTACACAAAATATAAATCCTAGATATTTAGAAGTTTCGTTTGGTAATGGTTGTAATTATAGATGTGGTTATTGTTGCCCACAGGCAAGTACTTTATGGATGGATGAAATAAAAAAACATGGTAATTATGATTTAACCTATAACCAATACGGCATAGAATTTTTGGATAAGGGTAGATATTATGCACCTAAAGATGAAAATCCATACATAGAAGCATTTTGGAAATGGTGGCCTGACTTACGAAAGGATTTGCATACACTGAGAATAACAGGCGGTGAGCCATTAATGAATCCTGGCGCAATGCAATTTTTTGATTTATTAGAAAAAGAGCCTGCTCCACAATTAGAAATAAGTTTGAATAGTAATCTAGGTGTAACAACAAAAAAGATAGATAAGTTGTTTGATAGAATAGCAAGTTTGCGTGAACAAAACAAAATAAGAAAATTTAGTTTGTTTACAAGTATAGAAGGTTGGGGCGACCAAGCAGAATATATGAGAACTGGTTTAAAGTGTGATCATTGGGAAAGAAATTTCATTGAAGCAATTAACAAAGGTTTTAAAGTAAACATCATGTGTACTTTTAACGTATTGTGTGTGGCAACATTTACAAATTTTTTGAAAAAAGTAATTGAATG
>CEUM01016824.1_pt1 | contig 10502 bp, 8 predicted proteins | sample 356421 | NCBI WGS metagenome assembly CEUM01 (sample SAMEA2622716, study PRJEB7988) | marine metagenome | biome: marine biome (ENVO:00000447); feature: surface water layer (ENVO:00002042); material: "saline water (ENVO:00002010), including plankton (ENVO:xxxxxxxx)" | depth 5 m | reverse complement strand
CCAGGAGGTCCAGAGCGAGAAGGTCCAGGAGGTCCAGAGCGAGAAGGACCAGGTGGTCCGGATCGAGATGGACCCGGAGGTCCCTTGCGAGTTTGTTCGACGATTTCTTCATCATCTTCTTCGAAGATGGCTCCACAGTGTGGACATTTTGTATCGGATTCTTTGACGAGCCCATCACATACTTCGCACGCAAACATCTCTTCTTCGTCTTCATCTACTTCTGCACCTATGGTCGTCACTTGTCCATCCTTCATGCAAGAGAGAACGATTTCGACGGCCATATCGTATCCTTTGAGAGCAACTTCAGTTTGAATCGCATGTTCGAAGGCAGAGGATAAATCTTCAGGAGTGTCGAGCACTCGGCCGTCATCAACGTAGGTGAGGTTGACGATAAGTGCACCTTCAACGATTTTTGCTTCAGGCGTTTCAACAGCGACGCCTCGCTTTCGTGCAACGCGTCGAGAAGCAACCTCGCACATGCGGCGAAGGAGCGCATCATTGGGGCCATCGGACGTTGACTGGCCCATGGTTCCAGCGAGAACTTCTGCGGCGGGCGTGATTCCTTGTGCATCCTTGAGGTGTGATGGTAGATCAGCTCCAAGGTTTGCAAGAACATTGGACGCAGTCGATTGGTTCATGTTGAGCCATTGACTTCGGCGTTCGTTCTTGACAGCACGCTCGGTCTCAGCCAATCGATTTACCATTGCATCCGTCGGGGATGCTGTTGGGTTGTTGGTAACGGTTGTACCTCCGAGTTGCTTACCCAACTGGGATTCGACATTGGTGCTCGGAACGGCACCACTTGCAAGGGTTGGGCCTCGTGGTTGCTGTGGAATATCGCTTTGTTGCGTATTGATTGGCATACCTTGCGGCATTGGTTGGCCTTGTGGGACGAAGGGTTGCTGCTGAGGGAATTGATTGCTCATTTGATTCGGGAACTGGCTTGGCTGCTGCGGAGGAAGTTGGCTGCCTGGTGGCAAGTTGTTTTGTTGCTGAATTCCTGAGGCTATGTTTTGTAAAATGTCCGCAGGAATGCCCTGTGGCATTCCTTGTTGCTGCATATCACGCTGCTGTCGTACCGCCTCGCCAGATACGACACCAAAGCCACGTCCGCCTGTGACTTCGCCGCCACCTAGGCTTTGCGATCCCATTGCGGAGAAGCTCCCTGCTCTGGAGAATTCTTGTCGAGCTCCACATTCGGAGCAAAAGATGGAATCGTCAGGGATAACTGCACCGCAGGAACCACACTCCATCTCCTCACCCTTACCTACCTAAACATCCCTTATTCTAAAGTCTTCTATGTTCTGCTATGCAAATGAGCCTACAAGGAGTGAGAATCTTCATGCGGGAGAGGTTGGTGGAATTGAATGGAGGGAGTTCATGTCGGTTCTTATTGGCGAAGAAATCGACAAGTTGCTTGAGACAACTTCTCGCTCCTTTTATCCGACTCTCAAATATCTGCCAAAGAAGATACGCGGCCAAATTGGTTTACTGTATCTCCTTGCGCGAGTCGCCGACACAATCGCAGATTCCAAAGTGGGAGAAACTGAAGTGTTGATCGATGCTTTGTCGAACTACAACAACGTTGCTCAAGGACATAGTGACACACTTCCAGACTTGAGGGAACTTGCCGATATACAATCCAATCCTGATGAAGGTGAATTGTTGCGAAATGTGCAGCAGGTTGTTGATGCATTATCGGTCTACGGTCAAGAAGACCAAGAGCGGATGTTGGAGTGTCTTGATGTCATCGTCGGTGGTCAAATATTGGATTTACAACGATTCGGAATCGCTCGAGAAGGTGGAACAATTTCATCTCTTGATTCGGATGATGAGTTGGATGATTACACCTTCAGAGTTGCTGGATGCGTGGGCGTGTTTTGGACCAAGATGTCGCTTGCACACATTATGAAACTGCCAAAGGACAAGGAAGAGGTGTTCTTTCAGCGAGGGATTCGGTTTGGAAAAGCGCTACAAATGATCAACATTCTTCGAGATATCCCTGAGGATCTGCGCTTTGGACGTTGTTACATTCCAGGTGTTCGACTAAAAGAGATTGGCCTTGAGCCGAAGGACTTGTTGGACATGAACAATATTGGAACGTTCCGTCCGCTGTATGATGCCTACCTCGATTTGACGAGCGAACATCTCGATGCGGCGGTAGAATACATTCGTATGATTCCTGAGCGTCAATTTCGACTCAAAGCTGCATGCATGCTCCCCGTCTTAATCGGCCAGCGAACAGTCACGCTGCTTCGTGAAGGCAACATATTGGATTCTGATGAAAAAATCAAAGTCACTCGTGATGAGATGAAGGGATACTTCAAGAAATTGCTCAGGGCGTTGATTATTCCTGGAGGGGTTCAGCGACTCCTTTCAAAGAATAAAAATACGCGCTAGTGTGTTTTGTGAGTATTTGTTCACTTTGTGATTGAAGGGAAGACTTGTCCGAACTTTCGAGAGGAGGGCTCTTAAACAACGACCCTTAGGCGTATATGTTTACGATGTTGGAACGCCGCAAACCACTCGACCTACTCTTCCCGCTCAAAGGCGGTGCGGAGAGCAGCGTGGACGCGAAATCCTCTCCGACACCACTCGATCGGCTTCGAGCCGGTGTTATGCTTGCCCGTGATGCTGTTAAAGCCGTAAGCGTGACAGCCATGGAAGCCCTTCGAGAGGGTGCAATGATGATTGGTTTGTTCAACGACCAAAACGAACTCGTCGACCCATTTGTCGATCTTGATGCACCCATTTGGTCCGACGAACCTCCAATCGAACTGTACCGTTTGGCCTATCGCTACTGCGAAGAATTGACAAAGCGAGAAGCGGGGAACTTCTACCACTCGTTCAAGTATCTTCCAGAAGAACAACGCCTTGCTATGTGCGCTGTCTACGCATTCTGTCGTCGTGCTGATGACATTGCAGATGGTGACTGGGCAGACCGATTCCCTGGTTCAACGGTTGAATTGAGCCAAGAGGCTGTAGAATACAGGCTTCAACTCGAATCACTTCAAAATCGAACTTCAATCCTTGATGACGACATGTATCTGAACAAAATCAACCAGTTGTTCTTCTTCAGAAAGAAACTTTCAACCTGTTACAATGATGTGTACAGTACAGACCCGGTCTTCCTTGCACTCAAAGATACCATTGAGCGATACACCATTCCTCGAAGTGTCTTCGATGACTTGATTTCAGGAATGGAGGACGATTTGTATAGCAATCGCTACCGAACCTTCGAGGAATTGTACGTTTATTGTTACCGTGTTGCATCGGTCGTTGGACTCATGTGCATCGAAATTTACGGGTACGATGACCCTCGAGCAAGAAAGTTCGCCGAATCATGGGGTATTTTCATGCAGCTGACCAACGTTCTCCGCGATGTAGGTGAGGACATTGAGCGTGACCGAGTTTACCTTCCTCTCGATGAATTGGAGCGCAACGGAGTGACAGAACAGGATCTCTACGGTGGGAAAGTTGTTTTGAACACGTCTTGGGAGCCATACTGCCACCATTACGCAAAGCGAGCTCGAACCTACCTCGAAGAGGCACGACAACTCTTACCACTCTTGCCTCGACGAACGCGATATTCTCCGGCTGCAATGATCGCATTCTACGATAAAATCTTGAAGCAGATAGAGAAGCAACAAGGAGATGTATTTACGCGCCGAGTCAAACTCAATAAGGCTCAGAAATTGAGTCTCGCAGCAGCGGTGTACTTGCGACACCGATTCCTTCCGCGATTCTTGGACCCTCTCTGGGGTGGACTTGCACGAATTGGTCTCTTGCCAAACGTTTGAATTAATCAAACCGTTCGAGTAAAGGCTTGGATGCCTGTAATGTATCGGCCGAGAATCAAATTGTGAATATCGTGTGTACCTTCGTAGGTCTTGACCGACTCGAGGTTTGCCATGTGACGCATGACAGGGTACTCGTCGAGAATACCATTGGCACCGTGGATGTCTCTGGATACACGTGCAATCTCGAGTGCAATGTCGACATTGTTCATCTTAGCAAGTGAAATCTGTTCGTTAAACCATGTTCCATCGTCCTTCTTTCGCCCGAGATGGTATGCTAGGAGTTGTCCCTTGGTGATTTCACGAAGCATCCATGCCAACTTGTTCTGGATGAGTTGGTACGAGGCAATAGGGTGATCGAACTGAATTCGACTCAGTGCGTAGGTCTTGGCGCTGTGGAAACATGCCATAGCCGCACCCAGTGCACCCCATGAGATGCCATATCGAGCGTTATTCAAGCAAGAAAACGGACCACGTAGGCCCTTGACACCAGGAAGGATACGATCCTTTGGAATTTTACAATCTTGGAAGACAAGTTCGGATGTGACAGATGCTTTGAGAGAGTGTTTGCCTTTCATCTCCGGTGCACTGAATCCTTCATCACCCTTCTCAACAATGAATCCACGAATAACGCCATCGAGTTTGGCCCATACAATAGCAACGTCTGCAATCGTCCCATTAGTAATCCACATCTTTGCACCGTTGAGGAGGTAATGGTCACCCATATCCTCTGCCTTGGTGATCATGTCACCCGGATTGGAACCATAGTCAGGTTCAGTCAGGCCAAAGCAGCCAATCCATTCTCCTGAAGTCATCTTAGGAAGGTAGTGATTCTTTTGTTCCTCACTTCCAAAGTCCCAGATAGGGTACATTGCAAGCGAGCCTTGGACGGACGCAAACGATCGAAGTCCAGAATCACCGCGTTCAAGTTCTTGACAGATGAGTCCGTAAGCGACATACGAGAGTCCAGGGCATCCATAGCCCTTGAGCGGTGCTCCAAGAACACCCATTTCACCGAGAGCAACTCGCCATTCATCGAGGAAAATACCTTCTTCACAAGCATGTTCAATCTTCGGAATAACCTCTTCATCGACCCACTCGCGTACCAAATCGCGAATCATGATTTCTTCTTCAGTGAGCAAGGATTCGATATCGTAAAAGTCGATGGCTTCGAAAGGTTCCATTCAGTTCCCTCGTTCCGTGGGAGTCGATACAACTCATGAACCTTAGCACAAGAACAGGATGTTCATTCTTCTCATTCTTTCTTTTCAAAGCCACGCAGTTGCCTGTATTTTCGTTGCAAATACGAGCTGTTCATGAAAATCAGTCCAATGATGACACCTGGTACCGAGATGGCCACAGCAGCAAACACAATCGTTTCCATGATGCCCAGACTTTCGCGACTTTCGACTGGGAAAATATCGATGATGAGTCCTTCATTGGTAATCATCCAACCATCATCTTCGCCGGTTTCCCACATCAGTGCGATGCGTTGACCAGCGACCTCTGGATCGTGGCCCGTAATGGCCTGAGCTTCCATGTGCATGTACACCTCATCGAGGCTCGTTTTGTAGCGAACGGACTCCATGGGCGCAAGATGTACAAGTGATGTACCATCGTAACCTCTACTTGTTGCAATGAAATCAGTGGATCCTTGAAGCAGTTCCAGGACCTTTTCAGTGCTTGATTGAGATCCGTCTTCGATGTCAAGAACGATTGAAACATGAACTCGGCCGCTGCCAAAAGCGACACATTTTCGATAGGTCGGGTCGGGGCAGTCAGCTGCCATCCAGGTGTAACTCGAGGTGCCATCCAACCATGTCACCTCGCGAGTACGATCGATGACTGCGATTCCATCATTCAGTGATGAGGCCACGCACAGGTTGTGCTCGATGTGACAAGCAATGTCGGTGATTTCTGAATCCATTGTTCCTTCAAGCTGTGCCATTCCCTCGCCTTCATTGAAACTGTAGATGTTACCATTTTTTGCACCAAAAAAAGCAAGATCTCCACCAGCACGCCAAGAAACTGCTGTCAGTTCGGTGCTACCAACAGTTCCTGCTCCATTCACAGCCTGAATGCTGTTGTCGCTCAAGGTGTAGCGAAGTGCAGCACCAAGGTCGCCTGCAATGAGTGCGGTCTGACCGTTTGGATGCCAAGAAACGTCATTAAATCGAGCAGACCGACTGCTGTCGATGTCCTGATCTTGACTTCTGTCGCCCGGAGATGATGCTGAAATCATATGGATGTAGCCATCATCGCCAACCAAAAGGATGCTTTCCCCATTCGGTGAAACTTCTCCCGCTCGAATGTCCAATCCTTGCTCGCCCAAATCATTCTCGTTCTCGAAACCGACTTCCGATGCGCTTGCCATAGGTGCAAGAAAGAGCAGCAGCAGGATGATGGACGCTTTGGTGCGCATAGTTGGCCCACACAATCGTACAGAAAAACCCCTCTCTTGGGGTGGCTTCTTCTTCGCGAGCCTTATGAGGGTCATGTCAATGGACCAGCATGGAGCGATTCGCAGTCAAACGTGGCGTTGAGAAATCAATCGGTGGAAATGCAGGACTAGCCAAGTTGGCAGCACAACATTTTGAGAATGTTCAGGCCAATGCAGAGGGAGAATTCCAAGCATCGTTTGGTCTCCTCTCCAACATTTCTGGATGTTATACGGATCAAGGAAAATTACAAGTCGATGTTGTCCAGTTGAAGGGACCCGATCTTGAAGCGTTCCTGTCTGCGGATGGTGGTCGAGAACAAGCAATGGAGAGTCGCCGAAGATGGTCTTCATTCCTCGATGAGGCAACCGGTTACACTGCCAAACAACGAGGTGACAAGGCAAAGGAAGACGCCAAGAAATTCTCAAAGGCAAAATCTGCCATTAAGATGATTCGAAAATCGATCGAGATGAGTACGACTGTCACGCAGGAAACCATCGATACGGCTGAATCCATGATCGCTGAACTCGAAAGCATGATTGAGCGCGGTGAAGCCCCTTCAGAAGGTAAAGTCAAGAAATTGAGTGAACTTGTTTGAGGTGTTGCTGTGGATTTAGATGCCTTACTCGTACCCTATGAGGAACGGTATGAACGCATCAAAGAACTCTCTGATGAGAACCGGAAGCGACTTTATCTCATGATTGGTGATGTTGAAGAAAGCGTCGGCATCGAGCACATCGTTGACTGTCTCGCTGATGAAACGTCGATGGCCGGTGACGGTGTTTTGCGATGTTACGTTGGTTTTGAGCCAAGTGGGAAGGCTCACATTGGATGGAAGGTCCTATCTCTCCAATTGAAGCGAATGCTCGAAGCCGATGCGAACGTTCTGATTTTCTTAGCCGATTGGCACGCATGGGTGAACGACAAATTTGGTGGTAATATGGAAGATATTCAGAAGACGGCTGTCTACATGGAAGAAACATTCCGTGCTCTCCTCGATTATCCTGAAGAAGGAGATGGACCTGGCCAATTACGCTTTTACTGGGCGAGTCAACTTATGGATTCTGGAGATTATTGGGCACGAGTTCTTCGATGTTCAAAGGGAGCAACGCTCCCGATGGTTCGCAAAACGTTCACCATCATGGGACGCGATGAGGCATCGTCAGATCACGATCTATCGAAATTCTACTATCCTGCCATGCAAGCAGCTGATATCTTCGAGTTGAACATCGATGTTGCTATCGGCGGCATGGACCAGCGAAAAGCGCATATGTTCATGCGAGACATGGCTTCAAAGTGGAACTGGAAGAAAGCAACGTGTCTTCATACACCAATTTTGTCTTCCTTGAAAGCATCCGGCGTTCGTATGGATTCGTTCGATCACAAGATGAGCAAGTCTGATCCTAATGGAGCACTTCTGCTTCACGACACGCTTGAAATGGTTCAGAAGAAGATGAAGAAAGCCTATCTTGATCCAGAAGATGAGCAGTCACCTATTTACGAACTCGCAGAACATGTCGTATTGCCAGAGTTTGGCCACATTCAGGTCACTCCAAATCCCAAATTTGGAGAACCAAGCACTTGGAATGATTTGGCCTCGTTCAAGGCAGCAGTCATGGATGGGACACTACATCCGTTTGATGCAAAGATGGGGGTTGCTGCAGGAGTCGCCGCTGGTTTGTCATCCATCGCAAAGCATTTTGAAGCCAATCCAAAAGCATACGAGACCATGCTGAAGATCACATCATGAGACTTCTTGTATGCTCAAAGCACGAACCTGTAAGATTCGACGTGTATCTTTGATGAAATTTCGATCTGGAATAGGGTCGATATAGACAACTCCGTTGATACGTATGATTTCGCCGGGTTGGTGTCTGTCAACATACTCATCATCGACAATGATCTGAATCGGTTGTTCGTTCTGACCTGTTGCATCATGAACGTTAAGATACTGAATGTCTTGGTAAAACGAACCTTCTGCGGTGAGTTGAAGCAGAGATTCAAGACGCTTGTAAAGGCTGTATGAGACTTGACCTTCCAACGCCTTTTCTGCGTCTTCTAGGCACACTCGACAAGGCCCTCGTGGGCGTTTTCGCTCGCGAGCGATGCGTTGGTTTATTTCTTCGCGATGGCCACAGGCAATGCACGTGTACAGCGCCTTCTTGAGATAGCCAATCCGTGGTCCGACATCATGAATCTTAACAATCAAACTGACCAATTCGCCTCTGTCGCGCATTCGAAGGCTCGAAACAGTCCTCAACTTCTCATCAGGGAAGAGAATGGGGCGAAGAACACAACGCACGTCTGTGTACTCTGCTCCCATCGAGCGTAAAACTTCGTTTGCTTGTTCAACAGTCTCCTCTGGGAATTCATTGAATCGGAGACTAAGCAGATCATCTTCGTCAATGTCCGCATAATCAACAAGGAATGAGAAGATCGGCTCTTCCATTGCCGTGATTCCTTTGAGGTTCTCAAAATCTTCAGCATGCTTGCGCTGGAAAAGTTCTCTCCAGTGGTTCAGAGTATCTGCAAGTTCACTTGGTGGGCCTGGTATATGGCGTTCCTCGGACATGGAGTTTACCCTGTCCAAAGACGGCCTGTAAAGGTTCCCTTTTTCATTCAATTCTCATAAAGAATTCATAGCGGCTGAAAGCCAATCTTCATGAATCGAACCTTGCTGGCAGATACGATAGAGATGTCCACAATCATTGTATTGGTCAAGCAAGTTCCAGACACGAATGCAAAAATCGCTGTGCAAGGAGGTCGCGTTGACCTTTCCACAGTCAAGATGGAAATGAGTCCATACGATGGATTTGCTATCGAGACAGCTCTGCGCCACAAGGAAGCGACCGGCGGTACAGTTACTGCACTCACTGTCGGAGCAGCGGGCACTGAGAAGATCCTCAAAGATGCCAAAGCAATGGGTGTCGATAACATCGTTCGAGTTTGGGACGATTCATGGTCCGAACTCGATTCAAACGCACTTCAAACCGTTCTCAAAGAATCCATTGAATCGCTTGGTGGCACCGCTGTATACTGCGGCAAATCAGCTGCTGATACTGGTGCAGGATCAACTGGTCCCGGGCTCGCTGAGCGCCTCGGCTGGGCAAATGCATCCAACGTCATAAGTGCCGAATTTGGTGATGCAGTGACCGTCTCTATGCCAGTTGAAGCAGGTGTTGCGAAGGTCAGCGTTCCCCTCCCAGCCGTCATCTCTTGTGACAAGGGTGATTTCAAGCCACGTAAGGCCAACGTCAAAGGGATCATGATGGCGAAGAAAGCCCAAGTCGAAATCATGACCGCAAGTGCTCCCGCATCGACGGTTGTTGTAGCAAGTCACTCCATGCCTGCAGCGAAACCTGCCGGTAAGACCTTCGAAGGCGGTTCAAGCGCTTCGCAGGTTGTTCAATTGCTTCGTGATGAAGCCAACGTACTATGAGGTGAGAAAGATGACAAACAAGATTGTAATTGCAGAACTAACAAAAGGAACCGTCAACGCATCAACAGCAGAACTTGTTTCTGCTGCGCAAGCTATGGGTGGAGACATCACAGTCGTCGTTCCATGCACGGACGCTTCAATGGCAGATGCTGTCTCAGGCTATGATGGCATCTCGAAGGTTATCGCCGTCAAATCCGATGTTTTCGCCGGAAACGACAGCAGTGGATGGGCAAGTGCACTTGATAGCGCAGTGCCAGAAGGTACCGTTCTCTTCCTCGCTACTGCACGAAGCAAGGATGTAGCATCTCGTCTTGCAGCACGACGTGGCCTATCCGTAGTCCAAGACGTTGTGTCCATAGACGGCAACAACTTGACTTCTCCAATTTACTCTGGAAAAGCAAACCAAACAGTCACTGTGAACGGTGATGCTGTTGTTTCAGTCCGAGCGAACGTATTCTCCGGCGTCGGTTCTGGATCATCCAACGATGTCTCCGTTGTCGATGCATCCGGCGACGTGAAGACTGCGGTTCAAGATGTCATGGAGCGAGCAAGTGCCCGACTCGATGTTTCCGAAGCAAACATCATCATTTCTGGAGGTCGTGGCATGGGCTCACCAGCCAACTTTTCCCATCTTGAGGCAGTCGCAGATACCATCGGCGCTGCTGTTGGTGCATCACGTGCAGCTGTCGACACATGGGCAGAGATTCCGCACTCAATGCAGGTTGGACAAACAGGAAAAACGGTCAACCCGAACCTCTACATTGCTGTTGGGATTTCGGGCGCCATCCAACATCTTGCAGGTATGCGTTCCTCCAAGTACATCGTGGC
>CEUM01024071.1_pt1 | contig 10513 bp, 14 predicted proteins | sample 356421 | NCBI WGS metagenome assembly CEUM01 (sample SAMEA2622716, study PRJEB7988) | marine metagenome | biome: marine biome (ENVO:00000447); feature: surface water layer (ENVO:00002042); material: "saline water (ENVO:00002010), including plankton (ENVO:xxxxxxxx)" | depth 5 m | reverse complement strand
TCCAGACTTAATTGACCCAATAGATGTGGTACAAGAAGAATTCAATACTTTAAACCTAGTGATAGAAAATTCTTCAATTCAGTATTCAGAGCCTCAACTTTTACGAATCATTGATATTTTAGGACGAGAAGTAACTAACATAAAAAAGGGTGCACTACTTTTTTACATCTACGACAATGGCCTCGTTGAAAAAAAGATAGTGAAATAAACAAACCTTCACTGTCGAAAATAATTCATAATAAGTCATTTTTTAATTAACATAAAAGCAAAAATTATCTTTTATTTTTGCGACAGGTAAATTTGATTCTATGAAAAAAATTCTTGTTTTGTGTACCGGAAATTCATGCCGAAGCCAAATACTTGAGGGTTGGCTCAAAACTTTCTCCAATGGAGATTACCTTGTTTTTAGTGCAGGAGTTGAAGCCCACGGCATCAATAAAGATGCAGTTCATCATATGAAAGAATTCGACATTGACCTTTCAAACCACACCTCAGATCTAATTGAAAAATATTGTGATATAAAATTTGATCTGTTTGTTACCGTATGTGATTCAGCTAAAGAATCTTGTCCGATTGTACCAAAATCCGCAAAAGTACTTCACAGAAATATTGACGATCCCTCAAAAGCTCAAGATAAACCTAATGAATTCAGAAGAGCTATATTAGAACTCAAAAAATTAGCAGAAGAATTAGACCAAATAATAAGAAATTAATGAATCTTCAAAAAATGAAAATCAAAAAAGAAATATGGCTTTTTATCTCCGCATTTGGAATTATGTTCGCCATACTATCTTGGTTACAAGAAGCTCAAATCATTCCTGATACAAATACCTTGGGTGCTCTAAAAGGTATATTTGCAGTAATTACTGGATTCTTATTATTCCTTTACTTCAGAAAAAGCTTGTAATTTCGCATGATATATTTTACAAATAAGAACATCTTATTCATTAAAAAAATATCAATTAATATTGATTAAAATAATTACTATTTAGAATTGTTCTAATTTCTAAATTGAGCATTAAATATCTTATTTGTGTAAGTTTAATTTAGTAATTTTGCACTTATAAATGCTAAGGTAAAATATGAGACTTTACTAAAGTCCAAATATTGCTCTACAGCATGATGATTAACATTTATTTTGTTTCGAAAACTTTATAGATTATGACAGGTATCTTAGTTGGTTTAATTATAGCAGTTTCATTAATTGTTTTGGTGCAATTATTAAGGGTAAATGAATTAATTTCTCAAGTCAAAAATGAAGATCCTAATTTAGTCAATGATCAAGACAACCAAACGCAAGGTGTTCTAGCTTTTTTAATCATGGGAGTGCTTTTTTTAGGTTCTGTTCTATGGCAATTTAAATACTGGGGAATTCATATTTTACCACCTGCAAGCTCATTACATGGCGCTACAATTGATACTTTGATGAAAGTTACCTGTGGTCTTATTTTATTTGTGTTCTTCATTACTCAACCTATTTTAGCATGGTTTACTTACAAATACAGAGGAAATAGTAAAAAATCTGCATACTTCTTTGTACATAATAACAAATTAGAACTTGCATGGACAATTATTCCATCATTGGTTCTAACACCTCTTATCATTTATGGTTTAAATGTTTGGAACAATATAACTAGTGTAGACACAACAGATTCACAAATAATTGAACTTTATGCTAAACAATTTGGTTGGACTGCAAGATACGCAGGGGATGATAACATACTAGGTGATGCTAATTACAAACTAGTAAAAGGGCTTAATGAATTAGGCGTGAATATGGAAGATGAAAATGCAGCCGACGACATCATTACAAGAGAGGTGCATTTAGTTGTAAATCAACCTGTTCTTCTTAAAATGCGTTCTCAAGATGTTATTCATTCAGCATTCCTACCTCATTTTAGAGTACAGATGAATTGCGTACCAGGTATGTCAACTCAATTCGGATTTACACCAACACAAACAACTTTAGAAATGAAGGAACAAGAAGGCGAAGATTTTGATTTCGTTCTCCTATGTAATAAAATATGTGGTGCTGCCCACTATAATATGAAAATGAAATTTATTGTAGAAAGTCAAGAAGAATACGACGCATGGGTTGCATCGCAAAAAAATCTCAAAAATACATTAACTCTTAAATAGTTATAAATGTCAGAACATCATAAAGAAACTTTCATAACGAAATACATCTTTAGCTTAGATCACAAGATGATCGCCAAACAATTCCTGATTACAGGTATGTTTATGGGTGTTGTTGGGATGACAATGTCTATATTATTTCGTTTACAATTATCCAATCCAGGGGAATCTTTTCCTGTCTTAGAATTTTTCTTAGGTGAAAAGTGGGCTCCAGGTGGTGTTCTAGACCCAAATATGTACCTAGCACTTGTAACCATGCACGGTACGATACTAGTATTTTGGGTACTTACAGCAGGCCTGACTGGAACATTTGCCAACTTCCTTATTCCACTTCAGATTGGCGCAAGAGATATGGCATCAGGCTTTATGAACATGTTATCTTACTGGTTCTTTTTTGCTGCAACTGTAGTTCTGATGAGTTCCTTATATGTAGAAACCGGTCCAGCTTCTGCAGGGTGGACTATTTACCCACCTTTATCTGCTTTACCTGAAGCTGTTCCTGGGTCAGGACTCGGGCAAGATCTGTGGCTCATAGCAATGACTTTATTTGTAGTGTCATCACTTTTAGGTGGTCTAAACTATATCGTAACGATTTTAAACCTTCGTACAAAAGGTATGACTATGATGCGTCTTCCACTTACAATATGGGCATTATTAATTGTTGCAATATTAGGTGTATTATCTTTTCCAGTACTTCTTTCCTGCGCGTTATTACTAATTTTTGACCGTAGTTTTGGTACATCTTTTTACTTATCAGACATCATAATAAATGGAGAAGCTCTTCACAATACTGGTGGTTCTCCAATACTATTTGAGCACCTTTTCTGGTTCCTAGGACATCCAGAAGTTTATATAATTCTTCTTCCTGCTCTTGGTATTGTATCAGAAGTAATTTCTGTAAATTCTAGAAAACCAATCTTTGGTTACAAAGCTATGGTAGGAGCATTACTTGTTATTGCTTTTCTTTCTTTTATAGTATGGGGACACCACATGTTCCTAACAGGAATGGATCCATTTCTTGGTTCAGTATTTACGTTTACGACATTACTTATTGCCATCCCATCAGCTGTTAAAGTATTTAATTATTTAGCAACCCTCTGGAGAGGTAATATTCGGTTCACTCCTGCTATGCTATTTGCTATTGGCTTTGTATCTACTTTTATTACAGGAGGTTTAACAGGACTTATACTTGGTGATTCTGCACTCGATATAAATGTACACGACACTTACTTTGTAACAGGACACTTCCACATAGTAATGGGAGTTTCTGCAATTTATGGAATGATGGCCGGTGTTTACCATTGGTTCCCTAAAATGTATGGAAGAATGATGAATAAAAAATTAGGTTATTTCCATTTCTGGGTAACATTTATTTCTGCCTATGGAGTATTTTTCCCAATGCATTTCTTAGGTTTAGCTGGCTTACCCAGAAGATACTACACAAATAGTGCTTTTCCAATGTTTGATGAACTAACGAATATTAATGAAGTGATTACTTTCTTCGCAATCATTGGAGGACTAGTACAACTGTTATTCATATTTAACTTCTTCTATAGTATTTTCAAAGGAACAAAAGCTACAGAAAATCCATGGAAGTCGAATACTTTAGAATGGACAACACCCATCGAAAGAATACATGGAAACTGGCCGGGTGAAATACCTTCTGTAGAAAGATGGGCATATGACTACTCAAAACCTGGTGCAGATGATGACTTTATTCCTCAAAATGTCCCCTTAAAAAAAGATGAGTCAGAACACTAATTTATAGATGAACAGTACATTGATAAATAATAAAACTTATAAACAACTACTATGGGTTGGAATAGGGTCCATAGTGATGTTTTTTGGTGGTCTTACCTCTGCGTACATCGTAAGAAAAGCCGAAGGGAATTGGCTTGAGTTTCAAATGCCAATATGGTTTACATTAAGTACAATTGCTGTAATCGCTAGTAGTTTAAGTTTATGGTGTGCTCTTCACAACATAAAAAAAGATAAATCTCCAACCAACTTTTTAGCAACAACACTAATTATTGGACTTACATTTACTTTTTCTCAAGTGCAAGGTTGGAAAGACTTAGTGTACCAGGGCGTATATCTTACAGGAGAAGGTAGTAATCCTTCAGGATCTTTCATCTATGTTATTACTCTTGCACACCTAATACATTTATTGGGTGGTTTAGTAGCTTTAGGCATTACAACATTTAAATCAAAACTAAATATATACTCAAAAGAAAACTATTTAGGAATAGAACTCATCTCAATTTATTGGCATTTTATTGGGTTGTTGTGGTTATATCTATTTTTATTTTTTAGTTATTCGTAAAACGAGAATAAATTTTAATTATGGAACATTCAGTTGAAAATAAAAATCCATGGGGTGGTAATGCAAAACCATTTGGAGCAAGCTACGGAAAGCTTATGATGTGGTTTTTCTTAATGACAGATGCACTAACTTTTTCAGGATTCTTAGCTGCATATGGCTTCAGTAGATTCAAATTTGTTGATGTTTGGCCTATTCCTGAAGATGTATTTACCCATTTTCCATTTCTTCATGGAGACCACCCTTTACTATTTGTTGCTTTAATGACTTTCATACTAATTATGAGTTCTGTAACTATGGTACTAGCTGTAAACTATGGCCATAAAATGCAAAAAAATAAAGTGATTCTATGGATGTCTTTAACTATTATTGGTGGCTCAATGTTTTTGGGTGCACAAGCTTGGGAATGGGGTCACTTCATCCATGGAGACAGAGGAGGTGTAAATACAAAAAATGAATATGTTGTACATGTGGCTCAAGGTGAAAAATTATCTTCTATTTATGATCTTATGGATATAGATAAAAGCTCTCATAATAGTAGCTTAAATTACTTTGGTCTTGAGGATTTAACCAATGAAATGAAAATTGGCTTTGACGAAGAAAACGTTAATAATTTAATCGAAAAATTAAAAGAGAAGCCGGAATTTAATATCAGAAAATCTAACAAAGAGTATTTAACAAATCTAGAATCTCAAGAGTACCTTCGCAAAAATGCAACTAACATTTCTTTAGGAGCTAACCTTCATGAAAACGAATATGGTCATTCATTATTTGCAGATTATTTTTTCTTTATTACAGGGTTTCACGGATTCCATGTTTTCAGTGGTGTTGTTATCTTGATTATTATTCTTATTAATGTAATTAAAGGAACTTACGAAAAAAGAGGACATTATGAAATGGTAGAAAAAGTCGGTTTATATTGGCACTTTGTCGATCTAGTTTGGGTATTTGTATTTACATTCTTCTACTTAGTTTAAATTTTAAAAATTAGTATTATGGCACAAGAATCATCAAACAGTAATTGGTGGATTTGGAAAGTATTTTGGATTCTACTTGTTGTTACTGGAGTAGAAGTCATATTGGGTATTATTAAACCACCCTTTTTGGTTGAAACTATCTTTTTAGGGACCAAGCTTTTAAATCATATTTTCATTATCCTCACATTAGTTAAAGCTGCATATATTGTAATGGTCTTCATGCATTTAGGACACGAAGTAAAGGGATTGAGATGGGTCATCATTGCACCAATGTTTGTTCTAATTCCTTACTTACTTTTTATACTACTTGTTGAGGGATTCTCTAATTACATATAAACATAACTTGATTTATGGAAAATTTAATCAAAAAATTTGGCTTACTTTTTCTATTACTTTGTTTGCCTTATTTCATTTTCACATACATATCAAAAGGACAGCATTCTTTTATAGAATTAGCCGTTATTGGTGAAAAAGACCATAAGATTCCAGAATTCTCATTTATAAATCAAGACAGTGTCATTGTAACTAATTCAGATTATGATGATAACATTTATATCGCAAATTTTATATACACAACATGTCCAACAATTTGTCCCACTATGACAATAAATATGCGATATATTCAAAATAAACTCAAAATATACCCAAATATTAAGTTTCTATCTCATACCGTTAATCCTGAATATGATTCACCTAGCGTACTTAAAAAATATGCTCAAAAGATGAGAATTGATGAATCTAACTTCAATTTTGTGACAGGTGATAAAGATGAAATCTATGAAATTGCAAAATCATATTTTGTAAATGTATCAGAAGATGAACTTGCTCCCGGTGGATTTCTCCATTCTGAATTTCTAGTAATAGTTGATAAAGAAGGAAGAGTTCGATCGGGTTACAGTAACTTTGTATGTAATACATGTCAAGCAACTTCTAAAAAATACACTCTAACATGTCCATCTACAGGTGAAAAAAATACGATGAAAGGTAATGCTCTTGGCAGCTATGACGGCACAAAAGATTTTGTTATAAAAGATATGATAAAAGATATTAAAACACTTATGGCTGAATATCATGAAGATGTAAAAGTTGTTCGACATGAAAAATAAAATCATTCTTTTAATTACTTCATTTATAATTCTATTTATAACAACAGATCTCAATGCACAATGCGCAATGTGTAAAGCAGTTGTAGAAACTAATCTCGAGACTGGAGACACAAAAGGTATGGGCTTAAATAGTGGGATTTTGTATTTAATGGCATTTCCATACATTGCTGCAACAATATTTGCCATCTTATTCTTTCTTCAAAAAAAGAAAACAAATTCCTCATTACTAAATAATTGATCGAAAGAATTAAATATTACGGCCAATTATTAAAGTTTCGATTATCATCATCAGTCGTATTTTCTGCTATTGCTGGTTATTTACTTGGTTTTGAAAAGTTTTCTCTAAACGAATTTATCTTTCTCATAATAGGTGGGTTTTTTGTTACGGGTTCAGCAAATGGATTCAATCAAATTATAGAAAGAAATCATGATAAACTGATGAAGAGAACATCTACTAGACCTTTACCGATAGGTAATCTCACAATAATCCATGCATTAATATTTTCTTTATTATTAGGTCTTGTAGGGCTTTACTTTTTAAACTTCATTAACCCGCAAGGTAGCTTTTTTGGAATTTTATCAAAGTGTAGTTTTTTCGGCTTACTTTCTATCATACTTTATGTCCTAGCTTATACACCTTTGAAACGTTTTTCCACAACATCAGTTTTTATAGGTGCTATTCCAGGAGCAATACCTTTTTTATTAGGTTGGGTTGCAGCAACTGACGATTTTGAACTTTATGGAGGGACTCTTTTTGCAATTCAATTTTTTTGGCAGTTCCCTCACTTTATTGCTATAGCTTGGGTTCTTGACGAAGAATACAAAAAGGCAGGTTTTAAAATGCTATTTGGTGGTAAAAAGGGTAGATACCCAGCAGCACTTTCTATCACATCATCACTTATCACAACACTCATCTCTATAGTTCCTTTCTTCTGGAATCATAATACATTAAGTTTATCAATATATGCATTTATACTTATTGCAATATTGGGAATATGGTTTACTCTTAAATCTATTAGGTTATATAAACATGCAAATGATTTAAATGCTAAAAAATTAATGATGGCATCAATCTTTTATTTACCATTATTACAGATCATTTACATTGCAGACAAACTTATGAGATAGTGAAACTCCTTTAAAAAGGATAGTAAGGAGAAATCATCAAATAAACGATTACACCCGTCAAAGAAACATAAAGCCACAAAGGCATCGTAATTCTAGCAATTCTCTTATGTAGAGAAAACTCTTCCTTTAAAGCTCTTGAAAAACTAATAAGAACCATTGGGACAATGGCAATAGCCAAAACAATGTGGGATATTAATATAAAATAATATAAATATTTAACAAATCCCACACCACCATAAGAAACTGTATCGTGTGTTGCGTGGTGCAAAACATATGAAACAAGGAAAATTACTGACAAAATTAAAGCGGTATACATCAATTTCATATGAAGCTGCCTCTTACCTTTTTTAATAGCAATCAAAGCAAAAAGCAGAATCAAAAAGACACCTGCGTTTACACAAGCGTTAAATAGAGGTAAAAAATCAACAGTCACTAAAGAGAATTTAGGCATAAAATACAATCCAGAAACAGCTACTGGTAATAGTAGAGAAATAATTAGAATAAGTCTTTTATGGATCATAATGATAATATTAGAAGTATTGTCAATAAATCAAATTGTAATATATACTAATAAGTAACTAAATTACAAAAATTAGAAGAATTTACTTGGAAAGTACTCCATCAAAATCATCTTAAGATTCTTTCTTTACATCCTTTATTAAATTAAGTTCCTCAGCAAAATATCGGCAAAACCGACGCATTTCACCTGACATTTTCTCATCACCTGTAGCACGCTCAAAAGTATCACTCATTGCTATTAATGTTTGATGAAAAAAAGTTTTCATCTCGTCTACCTTCATTTCTTTTGTCCAAAGATCAATACGCAAGGAGTTTTGTTGCTTAGCATCCCAAAGTGAAATTAATACTGCTTCTGATTTTTGATCTCGTTCACCAGCATCCTCTGCAGTCCAATGAATTTGTTCAGGCACTTTATTTTCATCTAGACTGATTTTAATTTTAATTTCTGACTCTTTCATTGTTACTATTTTGGTTTATAGCGAGATTCACGTAATATCTTTTGAGCATCGGTATCATTAATGAGGTCTGTCAAGGTTAAATCTGGGTGAAAATTCATATATGCTTCAACTATTTGCATCCCAATCCATTGCCCTATTCGACCGGGACTTTCCCTATCAAACGAGGTATAAAATTTAGAAAATGGTGCATCCTCAATAAAACGCATCTTATTTTGTTGATGGGAAGAAAACAAGAGCTTGTTCTCCACAAAATAAGCCCAAATATTCGCTTCATTCCTAATGCACCACTGCATTTTATCTTTAGGATATCCCATTATAACATGAGAGTTATAACTGGGCAACATTGAAGAAATCATATAATGAATTTTACCATAATACACCATAGATGCTAATAAACTATTATTATCTGATAAAGGAATATTTGAAGTGAAATAAGACCGAAATAAATCAGATAAAATATACATTTTATCAAAACGTTGCTTAATATAATCAGGTGCAGTTTTATAAAAATGAGATTCAGTACCCAAATACATATCTAATGAAATAAGTATGGTACTTTCTGAAACCAGTATAGGATCTAGACGCTCGAAATTTGAAACCCAAGTATATATTTTTAAGCTATCATGGTTTTCAAAATGATGATAGAAATATTGAAATGCTCTATATAGTTCAGTATCTAACTCATTGGTACTAGAAAAAACAGAATCAACAGCATCATACAATTCGCGAATTTCTTTATCAAAATAACGATTTTTAAACATAGCTTTATCAAATCCGATTTTAAAAAAATCTGGATATTTTTTCACTAATATTAATAAATCTTCATCAAAATTAACGCTATCCATTCCAAAGAAGTCATGATCAAAATGCCTTATTTCAATCATTGGAGACAAGGAATTTACATCTGGATTCCGATCGTTAATACAAGACGATAAAAAAAGTAATCCAGAGCAAACATATAGAAATAATTGCTTCACAAATTTCAAATTAATGTAACAAAAATAAGAAATGAAAAATAACATATAATAGTATTATAGATAATAATCAAAAAGGCATTTTTATTAAATTTGCTTAAGCATAAAAAAATATGAGAACTAAAGATGTTATTAAACATATCACAACCTGGTTAACTGACTATAGTGATTCATCAAAAACAAATGGTTTTGTAGTTGGAATCTCCGGGGGTATTGACTCCGCAATTACTTCTACACTCTGTGCGCTTAGTGGAAAAAACACATTATGTATTCTGATGCCAATCCATCAAAATGAACAGGAATTTAACCGCTCTAGCGAACATGTAAAATGGTTAACATCAAAATTCTCTAATGTATCTATTTGCAAAGTAGATCTTACTGAAACTTTTGATACACTTTCAAAGCAAATTCCTATTGAGATTAAGAATCATTTGACTATGGCAAATACACGTGCTAGAATTCGTATGACAACACTTTACAGTTTTGCTGGATCTAAAGGCATGTTAGTAGCAGGAACAGGAAACAAAGTTGAAGATTTTGGTGTTGGATTCTATACTAAATATGGAGATGGAGGTGTAGATTTAAGTCCAATTGCAGATCTAATGAAATCAGAAGTCTATGAAATCGCTAAAGAATTAAAAATTGTTACTTCAATTCAAAATGCAGCTCCAACTGATGGATTATGGAGTGATGGGAGAAATGATGAAGATCAATTAGGAGCGACATATGATGAGCTAGAATGGGCAATGAAAGAATACGATAATTCAAAAGAAAATAAATTTATTGGTAGAGATAAAGAAGTCTTTGAAATATTCACAAAATTACATCATTCAAACCAACATAAAATGAAGCCTATTCCTGTTTGTCTTATACCCAAAGAATTAAAATAATTTTT
>CEUM01137823.1_pt1 | contig 10517 bp, 10 predicted proteins | sample 356421 | NCBI WGS metagenome assembly CEUM01 (sample SAMEA2622716, study PRJEB7988) | marine metagenome | biome: marine biome (ENVO:00000447); feature: surface water layer (ENVO:00002042); material: "saline water (ENVO:00002010), including plankton (ENVO:xxxxxxxx)" | depth 5 m | reverse complement strand
GGAAAACTGCAGCTTTGTCGCCTTTTGCTCTCCGGCGGCGGCCACCGAAGCGAAAACCTCGGCGGTCTGTTTGGCCCGGAGGGCCCCGGAACTAAACAAAACCGGCCTTTCCTGGTTATCTTTGATAACCTCGAGTAAACCGGTCATGGCTTTCTGCGTCTTTTCTCGTCCGGAAGGAGTGAGTGGACGATCATAATCCGATCCCTGGAATTCTTCCCGCTCCATGGCAATTCCGTGTCGGATCAAATACACGGTTCGCATACTTGAATTTGAATTTGTGCGCTACAGCGTCCATTTTTTTCTGGGAGTATGTGGCAGAAGATCCGGGCAATCCTGGATGAAAAACTAGTAAGACCCTTCCGGGAATCCCATGCGCCGGTGCATGAACTGGCCCTGGGTAGTTCCATTGGTATGTTCTGGGCGATGACGCCGCTGGTGGGAATCCAGATGTATCTGGTTACCATGAGCTGGCTAATCATGAAAGTGGTAAAGCACCGGATCAACCTGGCTGTCGGTCTGGCCATGGTCTGGATCAGCAACCCGATCACCATGGGTCCCATGTATTATGCATTTTACAAAACCGGCTACATTGCCTTCGACCTTCTGGGATTGAATCCTCTGGTAATCACTTTCGAGAATTTCAAGGCCGTTCTGGACAAAGCGCTGAGTCAAAGCCTCCTGGATGGACTCATGACCTGGGGGGCATTCCTGCTCAATGACCTGGGCTGGCCTACGATGGTAGGCGGAGTGTTAATTGCCACTCCCGCAGCCATCGCAACCTATCCAGTAACCAAACGTATGGTGAATCGTCATCGCGAAAAGCTGGCACGTAAGGAAGGTTTGAGCCTGGAGCAATGGGAGGCGAAGCATATCCATACCTTCAAGGAGATTCTGGCCATAGAAAAGCAGGAACACCTTTCCGAGCAACAGAGCATGGAGGCGGCGCGTCATCCGGAAGAGTATCTAGCTCTGGCCCGCCCCCAAAATGCGGCCGGCGCACGAGAGAAACCGCGAAGCAAGAAATCCACCGGGAAGAAACCGGCTAAGAAGTCCACCAAGAAGGCGTCCGGAACACGAACGGCGAAGAAGAAGAGCGCCGCAAATACAGATAAGAAGAGCAAAAAATCGGCTACAAGGCAGTCCAACGCAAGAAAGAAGGCCGCGACCAACTAATGCAGGTGGCCTTTTGACCTGGCTTCAATGAACCGGCAGAGCTCAGTCGAGTTCCACCGGTTTGAGAATCCAACCTGGATTGCTTGAATGGAAGCGATTCGACCTGCCAGCATGAAGACTGGAATCGAAGCTTGCATGAAGGCTAAAAACGAGGCCAGAATCGAGGCCAAAATGGCGGCTGGGCTCGAGGCCAGATTCCAGGTTAGAATCGCCTCCTTAACTCTGCCTGATACTCAAGCGCCTGGCTACGCGGGTAAGCGCCCGGCAAGATAACCAACCATTCCATAGAAGGATTCAGGCGACAGGTCCTCAGCCCGGGCCATGGAGTCGACGCCACAGGCGGTAGCTGCTTCCTCCAGAGCTTCCACAGGAAGCGAACCTCCGCTGTTTCGCCAGGAGTTGCGCAGCGTCTTTCGCTTTCCCTGAAAGCTCATTCTAAGTAAGGGTTCTAGCAATCCGGGATCGCATCGCACTTCATGACCTTTGAGCATGAGCACTGTTGATTCCACCGCCGGCGGCGGCAGAAAGCTATTCCGGGCTATGGCAGGTCCCTTCAACGGTTCCATAAAGTTACGTACAAAGACAGCAATTGAACTGGATTTTTTCGTTTCCAGGATTCGCATCGCATACTCCTTCTGAACAAGAAAACAGCAGGCATGGGGCGCTTGCTTGATGGAAAGTAACAGAAGCTCGGTGCTGATATAGTAAGGCAGGTTTCCGCAGATGATGTTTATGACCTGAGCCGATTTTGACCCGCTTTCTGTGCCGCCCTTCTTTCCGGTGACGGCATCTCCCCCTGTTTCTGTCAGGAAGCTTCGCGCATCGCCTTCAATGATCTGGAATTCAAGATTAGAATGTGGATGGCTGGAGTCCATAATGGAGTGACGCTCCCTCCAGGCCGGTAAGGTCTCCTCTTCCAGGATTGAACACAGCACCGGGTCCAACTCCAGCGCTCGATATCGAAAGCGAGTTTCTGGATTGCTATTTGCCAGAGCAAAAAGGGATTCCCACAGAAAGAAGCTCAGAGCCCCGGTGCCCGGCCCGATTTCCAGGATTTCGCATTCGGCAGGAATTTCTCCTGACCTTTCACTCGGGCCGATCCTCGGTCCTTCGCTTTCTGTGAAGATTTCTTCTGACGAATTCCCGGCTGCACGGGATTCCCCGGTTCCTGTGTCTGCAGATTTCAGGGTTTCCGGCAACAAAGACATGACGCAATTTCCAATGCGACGAACCGAGTTAGGATCCACCAGGAAGTTTTGGCCTTTGCTCTTCAGAATGGCCCCTCCCCGGCTGGACAGAGATTGTTGGATCCTGGAGGCGCTGAAGAATGGATATTGCATTTTTTTCGTCCCGGTAGCCGTCCCGAAGTGCAGGCATCAACGACGCCAGGGAAAGGAAATCATGGCATCGCTACAGAGACAATTTCCCCAGAACCGATCTCCGGCCAGCAAAATAGAAAGAACGGCCCCGAGGGCAAGAAAACAAAGCGCCATGCCTACAGAAAAGCGGGATACTCGCGAAGAACGGGCCAGGCTGGGCCAGAGACAGGCCAGAATTAGCAAAGATAAGAAAAAGGCGAAGTTAAGGGGCGTTTCATATTCGAACAGGATAGAGAAGCGGGAAAGCTCCCGTGTAAGCCATGCAAAGAGCTCGAGCATGGAGGAACACTTCTGCCAGAGCCATTGCCAGAAAACGGTGTCCAGAGCCGGTTCCAGGCGAATGCAAAGCAACAAATAGATGGGAGGCAATATCAAAGCTGTGAAAGGTACAAGGATTACGTTACTCATGTGGGAGCTAAACGGGTATTCGTGGAATGTCCAGATAAGAAGCGGAGTAATGAACATGCTGGCGGACAAACTGAGGGCCAGTTGACTTACCAGGAATTGCACGGGCAGCCACCGAAGGGATCGAGCAGTTGGGGCGCCGGGAAGGAAGGTTTTCTGTAGTGGTTTGTAGAAGATCAGAATTCCGGTAACCGCCCCAAAGGAAAGGTATCCAGACAAAGAAAAGAAATCCATGGGATTCCATAAGACCAGAAGCAGCCCCGTGTTTGCCAGATGGTTATAAATATCCACTTTCCGATGCACCACCGAGCGGACGGCCAGAAGCAAAATGAAGACGAAGGCCCGGCTGAGTGAAACCGGAAAGTATAAAGCCCAGAGATACATCGCACAGGGGATAAGCGGAAGAAAGAGCGCCAGCGGATGCTTTCTGCCCAACCAAAGGGACAGCGGAAAGAAGAACACACCGTAGAAAATCCCCAGGTGCAGGCCGCTGGCGGCGAACAAATGCATGATTCCCAGTCTTCGCGCCCGGTTCCGAATCTCGCGATCCATCCAACCCGATTCGCCCAGAAGCATGGCCCGGGTTATCTGCTCGGCCGGTTCGCTTAGATCACCGAGCAGAACAAAGAGTCTGTCTTTCAGATCGGCCCGGACATCATCGGGACATTCGGTTTTCAGAACATGCCACTTTTTATACACCCTTAGATAGCTTTCCGCGCCTTTTCCTTTTAGATATTCGCCAAAGCCTCCGTAGGGTCTTTCCGGAACCCCGCGGCCAAACACCTGCAAAGTCAGTTCGCAGCCGGGGTATAGATGATTGTTATCGATGGATATTGCCGTCAGAAAAGGAGGGACTCGTCCCGGCTCCAGATAAAATTTCGGAGCGGAGCCCCGTTCGGCTACCGTGCGTTTTGTGAGCCTCTGCTTCGCCAGGTTGCGATCGGCATAGCCTGTTGCGGCGGGCCTGCCCTGGAGAAGCCCGCTGTCCGCCGGAAGGGTTCTCGCAGGCTGGTATTCTTCTGCCTGCGGGGAAGCGGATGCCAGCGGTACATCTTTCCAGCTTTCTCCGTGAAACGATGGATCCATGTCGCGCTGGTATCGGCGAATCCTTACTTGAGCCAGGTACAGGCCAGGACTAATGGATGAATCCACGGTGACTCGGGCAAGGAAACGATGGTCGTAGTCCGGCTCCTCCGCCGAAAACTTGAACCAGTAATCCGGGGGCTGGCCGAGCTCGTTTTCGCTTCTGACAAAGAGCAACAAAAAGAATAAAGGCAGAAACAAGACCACCGCGGGACGCGCCGGCAAACAGCTCCGGATCGCTTGCGAAACGGGAAAGACAAGCATTCCCAGGACAGACACTACCGTTAGAATCAAGCCAGCCGCCAGGAAGTAGCGACTGGAATAGGGGCCAAAACGTTCAACGATGAAACCAGCGATTACAAGGGCGCCCAGCTTCCAACAAAGAGTCCGCATACCTTTGTCTGTCGTGTACGCACCGATCGTTTCGCTTTTTTTGACTACGGATGCAGTCGTCGCTGTATGGCTGCTTTCGCTTCCGCCGGGCTGGCGGGATTCAGGGCTGTACGTTTCTCACCGCAGTTCAGGACTCAGACAGGCGCTAACTTATAGATACTTGAGTCCTACCGCTTCGCGGGCCTGATCCAGGTGCTTGCTGGCTACCCCCCGGGCTTTTTCGGCCCCCTTCTGCATTACGTCCTTCAGAAATCCAGGATCGGCCGCCAGTTGTTCCCTTTTCTGGCGAGCCGCCGAAAAGGTTTCCATGATTCGTTCGAACAATTCCTGCTTGAAGTGTCCGTAACCAGTGCCAGGGGTACGGAATCGATCCGCAAGCTCCTGACGCTCGGTTTCGTTTAAGAACAGACAATAGATTTGATAGAGAACCGAGCCCTCGGGATCTTTGGGTTCGTCTACGCCGGTGGAATCGGTGACGATTCCCATCACCGCCTTCCGTAACTTCTTTTCCGGGGCGAAGAAATAGATGGCATTGCCGTAGCTTTTGGACATCTTTCTACCATCGACGCCAGGCACTACCGCCACCTCATCGCCGATTTCCGGCTCGGGCATAACAAATACGTCGCCATAGCGGTTGTTGAATCTTCCGGCGATGTCTCGGGCGAACTCCAGATGCTGCTTTTGATCCTTACCTACCGGGACCTTTTCGCTACCGAAAGCCAGGATGTCAGCGGCCATGAGGATGGGATAGAAGAACAGGCCCCCGGATGGACTGATTCCCTGAGCTACTTTATCCTTATAGGAATGCCCGAGTTCAAGCTGAGGAACTGTGATCGATGTAGATAGAAGCCAGGATAATTCTACCACCTCGGGCACATCGCTTTGCACCCAGAAAGTAGACTTCTCCGGGTCCATACCCAGCGCCAGAAAATCCAGGACTGCGTTTCGAATGCCTTCCTCCAGCTTATCTTTTTCGAATACCGTGGTCAAAGCATGATAGCTGGCCACAAAGCAGAACAAATCCTCGGTGTCCTGGTAGTGAATCATCTGGCGCATCATGGAGAAGTAATTACCCAGATGAAGCTGCCCGCTGGGCTGAATGCCGGAAAGAACTCTCATCAATAGCACAGAATATAGAGCAATACCCTGTGTCATTTTTTTTCTGTCCTGCCATCCAGGCCCTGTCTATCGTGGATTTGTGGAATTTCTGGATGAATCCCTGCTCTACTTTGGACTGCTGATAGGTACCATGATGACTGGCTGGTCCATTTGGATGCTGTTTCTCCACATCCGGAAATCCAGGGAGCAGCGAAAGAACAGCAGCGTGGGGCTGTGGATCATCCTGCTTGCGCTGCTACTGGGTCTGGGCGCGCTGGGAAAACCGCTTCGAACCATCGTCGAACGGTTCCGCAATGGCTCTTCTATGCTACAGAATGCTCCCTCCCACAAGATCGCTGGCGGCGCCAATGTGGGCTCGGCTTCGGACAATTCAGCGTTGCGAACTTTTTCACCCAGAGATTTATTGTTGGAGTCTCGCTTCGGACCGGATGAGCGTTGCTAGCAGCGGGAGCGTTGCTAGCAGCGGGAGCGTTGCTAGCAGCGGGAGCGTTGCTGGCACCAGGGGCGTTGCCAAAAACAGGAACTGGATTGGTAGCAGGAGACTGCCTGGGAGCTAAAGGATCAGGGAAGATCACTGTGGATTTCAAAAACGCTCCGGAAGAAGATTTGCTGTAATGATAAATAGCTAAAAATGATCCAACCGATTCAGGGAACGCTGTGGCGCACATACGAAGACGGCTGGTTTTTCGGGTTTTTGCGCAGGACGATTCGCAGCAGACTGGCGAAAGGCCTGATAGTCTGGATGACAGAACACAGGGCAATGGCATCCAAAGAAACGAGGAACGCCTATTCAAGGCTAACGGAAAAACAAGGGAAGGCTCCATAGAATAGATGAGCGATACATATTTCATTCTTCTGGGTTTGATACTGGGTCTTTTAACCTTCTTGCTCTATTTGCTGGTACCCATTCGGCAGCGGAAAAAGAAGAAGGAGGAAGATCGCATTCGAGGATACTGTCCCGTATGCGGTCATGCGCTACGCAAGGGAGAAAGGATTCGTTCCAATCAACTGGAACTGGGAAAAAGCAATCTGAGGACCTATATCAAAGGATGCCCCTTTTGCCTTGGAGGCAGAACGCCCAGGAAATGTCCTGTATGCAAGGAGAAGCTGGGCAAAGAAGACATGGTGGTGGCTTTCTCCAACCCTGAAGAGGATAAGAAAAAACTAAAAGTGATGGGCTGCAAGAAATGCTTCTCCCAGGGATTCGACTAGGCTATCCCCCGAAAGGTACCATGCCTGTGGGCTTTTCTGGCAGCTTCCGTGCACGTTCCGGTCCGTGGATGCACCGGAATAACAGATAGTGATTCAGATCTATGCGATTTAATAAAAAACGACCAGCTTCAAACATTCAGGACCTGGCCAGAGTGGCAGATCCCGGAGCCTGCAAGACAATAACCGACCCGAAAGGCAGTCAGCCAGGTGGCCAGAGCCCAATGCTGCGAGCCTCTGCGATCTTTCTTTCTGTCTGCTTCGGATTGCTATCCCTGCAATGCGCTACCTACTGGCAGAATCGGGGACGGGACACCGGCGACCTGATGAGCGCGGGAGTGCAGGATCAATCCTACGGTATGTCCCTTCGTTTTGGCCCGGTGAAAGCTGGCATCCATCATAAATCAGCCGAGGGTCGGGATATGGGACTGAGGCAGGGCTATGTTGATCGATTCCAGTCCGAGTCCTTCGTGGCGCTCATTCTGGGTAGCGATATACTAAAGGGCCCGCTCCCCCAGGAAGGGCCCGACCAGTCGAAACCCGACGAAACCAGAGAAAAAAGCAATGGGCCCGCCGCCACAGAGGATCGCAAGCCTTCCGGAGGCCAGAACATTGATGGTCCATCGGATACCGCATCGCCGGAAGGAGCGACGCTGAGTCCCGAACAGCTACAACAACTGGAAACGCTGAAGCGAATGGAGCTCGAGGACATCAAGAAACTTCCTGCATTTCAGAATTTGAGCCCGGACCAACAGAAACAGTTCATCGAACAGTTCAAGAAACTCAAGGAATCGGACTCATCCAATCTGGAACAGGATGCCAGAAAAGATAGTCGGCCCGTCCCTCCTTCGCCCATGGAAATACGGGGAAAGACATACAGGGCCCGGAGCCCGTTGGGCACATCGGTTCCGTTCAAAGAGAAGAATCCTCTATTAAAACCTGGCAAAGAGGGCTCGGTTTCCCGGGGCTTCGCCTCGGCCAGCTATTTGACAAGCGTGGAGATCAAGCTGGGTCTGTACGGAGGGGTCTACTTTGCCATCCACCTGGGCGAGTTCGTGGATTTGTTGGCTGGCCTTGTCGGCCTCGATCCCATGAACGATGACGGTCCCTTCGAAGACGGGCTTTCGCGATCGGATCTGGAAGGGTTGAGCGATGACGAAAGGGCCCTTTTGAAACAACTCACACCGGAACAGAGGGAACAATTCCTGAAGTTGGATGCCGAACAAAGAAGACAGCTCATAGAACGACAAAAGAACGCTCCATGATCGGCGCTTTTTTGACCACTGTACTCTGGTCTTTTTCGGCCATCTTTGCGCGCAAATCCACCCGGGTTTTTGGGCCGAGCTTTGCCAACTTCTCTCGGTTATTTCTGGCTTGTATTCTGCTGGGAATCTACAGTCATCTGTTCGCGCCTCCCCTTGAATGGAATTCCTTCCAGGTGCTCTTCTGGAGCGGCCTGGTTGGTTTGGGACTGGGGGATCTGGCTCTTTTTGTCGCTCTGCCCAGGCTGGGCTCCAGGCTATCGCTGCTCATGGTTCAATGCCTGGCCGCTCCAATCGCCGCGCTTATAGAATGGATCTGGCTGGGAACATCTCTTCTTCCCATGCAGATAGTGTCCGGCGCGGTGGTTCTGGTAGGCATTGCCATTGCCTTTCGACCTTCCGGGGAAGTGAAACCCGACGCCCTGGGTATCGGTATGGGCCTGTTGGCCGCCATCGGCCAGGGGGCCGGCGCCATCATCAGTCGCAGGGCCTACGACTACATGGAGATAGCCAACATTGCCGTGGACGGAGGCAGCGCCGCCTATCAGCGAATGCTCGGTGGTTTCGTCATTTCCGGACTGTACTTCGCTTTGGAGTCCGCCTATAAACGGAGAAAATCCGCCGCCGGGAACTTATCGCCCAACCATGCCCAGGAGCAGCGGGAGCGCCATGAAACCTCGGATGAGGCAAGACTGCCCTTTATTGACGACTCAAGCCCTTCCCGAAGCGAATCACAAAGCGACTCAAACCCCGAACAGACCGGAAAGAAGGCCGGGCCCCGAGACTATCTCTATATCCTGGGAAACACTCTCTGTGGACCGGTAATCGGTGTGGCCTGCTATCAATGGGCCTTATCGGAACAGCCCGGAGGCGTTGTGCTTCCCATTGTTGCCGCCACCCCGCTCGTGGCCATTCCCTTCACACGCTGGCTGGAGCAGGATTCAGCAGGACTCCAGGCCTGGGGCGGAGGGCTCATCGCCGCCCTGGGCGTGGCCGGTCTTGTCTGGAGTACCCCCGCCACCGGGTTGTAGGCTCGCAACCGCCAGGAACCTCAGCAGCCGCCATTGTTACGGCAGGGATTGGCAAGCAGAGGATTGAATCTCCGACCTGAATGATCGATGCCATACCGGGGTACGGACCAGCAACCGGGCCGGGCAGTCCCCAACGTTGGTTATTTTAATGTTACTTTCTGGTTACCGGAATTCGGAGACCGGAATTTTTCCTTGCAATATTTTGTCCATGGACAGGACACTAGCTATAAGAGTTTGGTAATTCTGAATCTTAGATCTTAAACAAGCTGGAATGTACCGGAAACTACTTACAGAAAGCTCTTATCGCAGTAGCCGGCCGCAACAGGATCAAGAATCCCGGGAGCATGCCTTCCGCGAGGAACTGAACGATCTACTATCTACTACCAGCCATGAGTTGCGAAATTCGCTGAACGGCGTGCTGGGTATGCTAAACCTGGCTTTGCTGCAAAAGGACCTGGATACCAAAGATGAATATTTGCGGATTGCGCACCAGGCGGGCGAGCACATAGTTCTACTTCTGAACGGCCTCCAGGATTTATCCCGCATCGGTCTGGATCAGCATTGCCATCGAGAAATGGTGGCCATGCGGCCCTTTCTGGAAGATCTCATCACAACCTACCGTCCATCAGCCGAAAGTAAAGGGCTGAACCTGGAGCTATCCCTTGACCCGGGCCTTGAAAATCATCTATTCCTCAACGCTCATGGAACCCGGCGGATACTGGAAAACCTGATTACCAATGCATTAAAGTTCACTGTTCAGGGCAGCATCATTTGCCGGGCCGCGCCAGGCCAGGCGGATCCCGGGGGAACCGTAGAGGTTTCGGTGATTGATACAGGCCCGGGCATAAGACCGGACCTAATGGATCATATTTTTGAGCGATTCTATCGCGCTCCCGAGGCCCGCCAGGCCCAGGTGCAGGGCACCGGTCTGGGCCTTACCATTGCCCGGGAATTGGCCCGCTCCCTGGGCGGCGATCTGCATGCGAAGAGCGACGGAAAGAGCGGATCCGAGTTCTGCTTCTGGTTTCCTGTTTAGGTTGAGCTAGTCCAGAAAGCGTTCTTTGAATTTCAGATTGGAAATATCGCAGAAGTCCCTTTTTCCGAACCACCGGTATCGATGCGCGGCAATAAATGCATACAGCCCTCTACCCATCCAGGAAAACGGAGGCCAGGACAGAACCAGGGCCAGGGGTTTCAGTAAGGGGTAGAGGATGCTGCCCACACGCAGAAAGGCCTGATAGCCTTCGTAGATGATCAAGTTCCGGCCACTTCCCTGGCTTCGCGGAACGCTAAGTTTCATACTGTCCGGTTCCTTTTCCAGAGGGCCGAAGACTTGTTCGGCGATGGCCCCCTGCAACGAGGCGTACCTTAGCTTCCCCTTGCGATCCAGCTTCAGAAGAGTATTTACGGAATGATTGCAGATATTACATACGCCGTCAAAGAAAACCACGGGGCCGTTTGCC
>CEUM01059295.1_pt1 | contig 10527 bp, 8 predicted proteins | sample 356421 | NCBI WGS metagenome assembly CEUM01 (sample SAMEA2622716, study PRJEB7988) | marine metagenome | biome: marine biome (ENVO:00000447); feature: surface water layer (ENVO:00002042); material: "saline water (ENVO:00002010), including plankton (ENVO:xxxxxxxx)" | depth 5 m | reverse complement strand
TTTTTAAAATAAAAATTATTAAAGTTGCAAGGGCAATAGAAGTCCCATATGGTAAAATAATAACCTTTTCATTGCTTATAACTCTTAAAATTAACCAATGAATAATTGAAAACAAAGAGGCAAAAAAAATAATCAATAACGAATCAAAAAATCCAACCCAGAATGTTATCGATCCAATCAAAATAATATCGCCATAACCCATTGTATCTTTTCTAAGTAAATAACTAGTTAGTAGCATAATAATTAAAAAATATACTAAAATGACAATCATAGAAATAAAATGAAATTTTAAATCATGATAATCAATAATTAAATAATTTATGAGTGAAGATAAAAAAATTAAAATATTTAATTCCAAAGGTATATAAAAATGATTAAGATCTGTAAAAAAAATTGATATAAGACATGATGCTATTATTAGAAAAAATATTTGATTAGTAAACCCTATTATAAAATAACAAGTCCAAATCCATAAAAGCATTGAAGCAATTTCAACAAATGGATACCTTAAAGATATTTTTTGATTACAACAAAATGATTTCCCTTTTAATATAATAAATGATAATACAGGAATATTATGATACCACTTAATATCAGTTTTACATAATGGACAATGTGATGAAGGACTAATTATAGATTCTTCTTTTGGAAGCCTATGAATGATTACATTTAAAAAACTACCAAATACTAATCCTAAGACAGCAAACAAAGAAACTATCATATTAGTTTAGAAAGCACTTCCAAATTTGAAAATAGGCATATATACTGCAACTAATACGATACCAATGATAACTCCAATTAAAATAATCAATGCTGGTTCTATAATAGAAGTTAGTCTATCAACTATAGCATCTACTTGCTTGGAATAGAAGTCAGAAACTTTGATTGCTAATTTATCAATTTCACCTGTTTCTTCTCCAGTATTCATTAATTGTATTAAAACACCAGGAAAAATTTCTGTTAACTTTAAAGCATCAGAAATACTACTACCATTTTCAATTTGCTTTGCTGCTTTTTCGATTGCAAGTTCATAAACTCTATTTTCAACTACTTTTTTCACCAAATTCATTGTATCAATTACAGAAATACCCGAACCAACTAAAATACCAAATGTTTTTCCAAATTTACTTAAAACACTTTGATTAAAAATTGACCCAAATATAGGAAGTCTCAAAAGCATTTTATCTCTTACCAACCTTCCTCTATCTGTTAAAAATACTAACCATATACCTATTAGTGTTAAAAAGATAAATGAAAAAAAAGTGACTAAATTATTACTAAGCCAATCTCCAGTATCTAATAACATTTGTGTATAAACTGGCAAATCAGCATTTAATTGATCATATACTGATGTAAATTGAGGTATGATAAATGCAAATAAAACTACCATTACCATACCTAAAAATATTAATATAAAAGTTGGATAATACATAGCAGATTTTACTTTTCTCTGCGTATCTTCCATTGCTTCTAAATATTTAGCTAACTCTTCAAGAGTAGTTGCTAATTTACCACTGACTTCACCAGCACGAACCAATGAAACATATAGATTATTAAACACTCCAGGATGCCTATCTAAAGCATCTGATAAAAGCAAACCTTTTTTTACATCACTTTCAATCTCAGTTATGACCTTTTTAAAACCCTTATGCTTTTCCTCTTTTGACAAAAAAGTAATAGCTTTTTCAAGCGTCAAACCTGCATTAAACATTGTAGATAATTGTCTCGTAAAAAAAACTAAACTTGTAAGAGGTATGCGATTTTTTAATTTATCAATAGAAAGATTGAATCTTTCCATGAAAGGTCCCATAAAATCAAAAGATGTATCGCGCTCATTAATTTTAACAATAGATAAGTTATCTGCAGTTAGAATGTCAGATGCTTCTTTTATATTTGATGCAGATATTACATCCTCTTTACGAACACCATCTTGAGTTCGTGCTATATATGAAAACTCAGGCATTAAACATCTTCTACTGTTGCTCTTAAAATTTCTTCAACAGTACTTACTCCCTCGTTAATTTTATCAATTCCAGCTTCTCTTAAGGGAGTCATACCATTTTTTATTGCTTGGCTTTTAATTTCAAATTCACTTTTGCCATCAAATATCATTTCTCTGATAGATTTATTAACCTCAAGGATTTCATGAATGGCTGTACGACCTTTATATCCAGTATTATGATTTTGTTGAGTTGGCTTACCTTTATAAAATGTCATTTGATTTGCATTTTCAGATATACCTAATCTTTGAAGTTGTTCATTAGTTGGTGAATCTTCTATTTTTTCATTTGAATCAATTGTTCTAACAAGTCTTTGGGCCATAATTAGATTTAAAGATGATCCTAATAAAAATGGAGGTATACCTAAATCAAGTAATCTAGAAATTGTTGAAGGTGCGTCATTAGCATGAACTGTACTAAATACAAGGTGACCTGTCATGGAAAATTTAACAGCAATATCTGCAGTTTCTTGATCTCTAATCTCACCAATTAACAATACATCAGGGTCTTGTCTAAGTATTGATCTTAATGCTGCAGCAAAAGACAAACCAATTGCATCATGGACCTGTATTTGATTAATACCTGGAATTTGATACTCAACAGGATCTTCAACTGTAGTTATATTTATATTATCTGACTTAATTTCCTGAAGTGCAGCATATAAAGTTGTAGATTTACCACTTCCCGTTGGGCCGGAAATAATAATCATTCCATAAGGTTGATTGATCCATTTTTTAAATTTTGATAATTTATTATCAGGAAATCCTAAATTTGATAAATTAAGTTCTTTATCACCACTTCCAAGCAGTCTTAAAACCGCTTTTTCTCCATGTACAGTTGGCAAAATTGATACACGAACATCAATCTCTTTTGAGCCCATTTTTAATTTCATTCTACCATCTTGAGGAAGTCTATGTTCAGCAATATTTAATTTAGATAGAATTTTAATTCTAGTTATCATTCCATTTAGCGAAGTAATAGGAGGAGACATAATTTTAGTTAAAACACCATCAACTCTTATTCTAATATTAACTTCTGTTTTACCTGGCTCAATGTGTATATCTGTTGAACCCTCTTTAATTGCTTGAGTTAACATTAAATTAACAAGTTTTACAAAAGGAGCATCCTCTGCAGAAACATTTTCTTCTGCTAAATCAACTTCATCTTTATCATCGTCATCACCACTTACAACACTAATATTTGAAATTGCACTTTCTATTTCATCTGACTGTTTAATTGTTCCATACAATTTGCCAATAGCATTTTCTATTGCAGTTCTTCCAGCAATTACAATTTCAGGATTTAAACCTGTAATTTTTCTAATACCATCTATAGCATCTAAATCTTCAGGATCTTCCATTGCAACTAGAATTCCTGAATCTGTCTTATTCATTGCAATAACATGATTTGCTCTTGCAAACTCTTCTGATAACAATCCGACATTCTCTTCAGATAAGGCTAATAAATCATTTTCTAAAACATGTTTGTGACCCATCTGCTCTGAATATGCTTTAACTAAATCAGCTTCAGTAATGATATCTTGATTAATTAATATTTGACCTAACTTTTCATTAGTTTCTTTTTGTTCAGATAATGCCTTTTGTAATTGAGCTTCAGTAATTACATTATGATAAACTAGTATATCGCCTACCTTTTGAAATTGAGGGTTAAATGACATTTTTAATATTACTCCTATCTATCTTTTCTTATGGTTGACAATTTTTATATAAGATTGTATTTAAATCTGCACTTTCACCATTAAGTGGATCTAATAAATAGGCTCTCATATATACGTTGTTACATGAAAATACATCCGGGTCATCAGGATTTGTATTTTGACAGTTATCATTTGGTAAGCGTACAATCCAGTAAACTTCTCCATTAGCATCTGTAATTTGTGTTGCACTTGCAGGAATTGGTGGGTCGAATTCATAACCCATTTCTTCATCTATTTCAGTATCATCACTTGATACAAAATTAAATGCTGAAGCATCAAAAACAGCCATTAGTAATGTACCTAAAGAAACAGGATCACCATATGCATCAGTTAAACTTCCTCTAACTAAAATATCCAAAGGTTCATCATCAGATGCGCAATAATCAATAACCGTTGGAGAAAGTGGTATAATTTCAATTGAGCAATCTACGCAAGGATTAAAATAACCTGTACCCGAACCACTACTTGCGCCTCCATTGTACAAACAACTACCAATACTTCCATCAGACGATCCTGTTGCACCAGCAATAAATTCCCATGAGCATACTGATTTTGCTGCGCACTCTTCACTGTATTGTTGATATTGAATTGAATTTAAACCAGATATATTGCAAAAAGGGTCGTCTGGAGCAATAATTCCAGCCGCTTCCCACTCTCCTGTAAATGGATCATCAATTCCATCTCCATCACCATCAAATGAAAATTGCTGTTCATCAAGACCATTAACTAATGGAGCATAATGACATCCAGCTCCATCAGCAATGTTTTGTTGCCATTCTGGAATTGAAGCAACTGCAGTTTCATTCCAAATACAATTATATGGAGCTTGAGCAGAATTTTCAGGAGATTCACATTCTTCTTGTGTAAATAAAGTATTACAATATCTCTCTGATGTTATAAAATAACATTCTCCAAATTCTTCATTCCATGTACATCCAAGATCTTCATTTGAGACACAATCAAATTGGGCAAAATCTTCACATCTTGCACCACCACTACAAGCAATTACATCACCACCTACTTGACCTGATACTTTTGCGCATATTTGACCAGTGCTAAATATTTCTCCAGATGTATAATATGCATTTGTACATGCTTGTCCAGGTTCTCCAGCTCCACAATTTCCTATTTTAGAATCTGGATCTACAGACGCAATATACTCAGGATTTATATACCAGTATACGCTTGTTGAATCAGCAATTGGATTTGTCCATTCATCCCAAAATGTTGCAGTAATTGGAATTGAAAATACACCACCTCCTGTACTATCAGCCTCAGCCCAACCCGCTACAACTTGTCCATATGCTGCTGGACCTGTACTAATTGCCGCAACAATTCTATCTGCTTCATAAATTACATCAGAACAAATACCCTCGTCACTTACATTTTCAATTTCACATAATTGAACTCTCATCGTCACAATGCCAGGCCTATTACCACTATTTAAAGTAACACTTGCCTCACCATTTGTAGTTTCAGAAACAACAAAAGGTGAAGTCCCATCAGATGGAATACCATCTAACATAATATCATTACTAAAATCGCCATCACCTACTGGACATATACCATCAATTGGATAAGGACATGGTACAGAAAAAATTACAGCATATGAATCATTAACTACATTACCACCACCATCTTTAATAACAGCATTAATTGTTACTGACTCAGTTCCGCCACCACCTGTTACTTGTAAATTATTTTCTGTAGGAATCTCAATTTCAACATTAATTGCTTCCCCAGAAAGAACTTCAATAAAGGTTTCATCAACTAAATCATCATATGTTGCTCTAATTTTTCCAAAACCTGTTTCACTCAAAGGGGTAAAAATACTTTGAACCATTCCAACTGAATCAGTTTTAACATACTCAGGATTCATTTCACCAAAATCAACTGTTCCATCAGGACCATCTTCCGGAACTAAACTTTGAAAACGAACATATTGATCTGGTATACCTACACCTGACTGACCATTTAAAGTACCAGTCAAATAAGCAGTAACAACGGATTCTTCTCCAATCGAAATTGTGTCTGGAAGGGCAGTTAATATATTTAATGTTTCATCCTCTGTTTGTAAATTTCCATCTTCGTATAAAATACTAATTGTATCATTAACTGAAGGCTCATCTTCCACAAAAGTTCTGATTTTAGTAACTAAATTGAAGTTGAATGCTCCATCAACTAAATTTGAAGATGGACTTATAAAGAAAGTTTGTTGTGCTCCAGAAGAATCTGCAGCCACACTACTAGATGATAGATATCCTGGAGAATTATCTAATATTTCAAATCTAATAGTTAATCCATTAATAATTTGGCCACCAAACTCATCTATTGGTGTTACCGTAAAATCAATAGACTCATCTTGATTTAAATCAACGACATCAATCGTAAATGTACCATTATTATCTATCATCAAATCATTTGCACTTAAATCAGCACCAGATACGTCTTCACCATCAACAGGTGATCGACTATCACATGATAGAGTAAATATAAATAAATAAACTAAAGTTAAGTATCTTAATAAATTATTCATCTTTTTTTCCCTCCTCAACTTTATCTTCAGATGTATTTAAATCACCCTCTACATCATAAATCGGTTGAATAGTTTGAGTTTCTAAATCTTTTTTTGTATCATTTGAATTATCTGGTTCGTCAATGGAATCTTCTGCCTTTAAATGTGATTCTGATTTAACAATTCCAGAATATGTGTCTTCAACAATTTTAGGTGTTATTTGTATTATTAAATCTGTCTTTCTTTCAATTTCAGATGTGGTTGTAAAAAACCTTTTACCCAAATAAGGAAGTTTCCATAGAAATGGAACTCTGTTAGTTTCATACCTTTTATCGGTTCCTAGCAAACCCGCTATAATTATGGATTCATCATTTTGAACTCTTATTGTTGTATTTGAAACTCTTTTTTTAACCCACGGAATGTTTTGGTCAGGACCTATAAAATCATAAATCGAACTAACTTCAGGTGTTATCTCTGTTGTTATAAATCCATCTTTATTAACAGTTGGCAATATATCTAGTTTGATACCAATTTCTTCTCGCGCCACTTGAACTTGACCCCCAACACCACCACTAGATAAAATATATGGTACAACATCTACCATTGAAATACTTGCCTCATGACCGTTAATTGTTACAACCTTTGAATTTGCTAGCACGGTTGCTTCATTATTTTTAATTAGCATATCAAGTGTTACATCAAAAGCTGTCATTTGTCTACTAAAACCTAAACTATTATTACCATCCATTCTTTGAAAATACATTTGACCTGGTAATTGCCCAGTAGTTTGTGGCTCAAATGCTTCAATAATTTCACCAGCATCACTTATTGTGTAACTCATACCTGGAACTAATGAGCCTGTCATTCCACCACCCTCAACTTTAATTGGTGATGCATTTTCAGCAATAACAGTTGATAATTGAGCCAGTTTTGACCAATCAATACCTAATTTTTCTTCATCAGCAGATGAAATTTCTATTAATCTTGCTTCAAGCATAATTTGTATTGCGGGTATATCAATTGATTGTATAACATCTTCTATTTCAGCAATTTTTTTAGGACTAGCCTTAATCAGTAATTTATTACTTGATTTATCTATAGTTACGTTTTGTGTTATATTCTTTAATAAATCTTTTATATCTGTAGCATTTGCATACTTTAATTCAATCACATAAGTCATTAAACCAATTTCTTCGTTAAGTTTACTTGCTTCAGCCACTAAAATAGAATTTCCTTTGACTTCATAACTCAAACCAGATGCTCTGATAATTAGATCAAGTGCCTCTAGTATAGGAGTATCATCCAAATGTATGGTTAACTTTTTGTCCTGGGCTACCGTTGGACCTGTAACTATATTATAATCACTATCTTCAGCAATAATTGAAAGAATTGTTGATAAATTAGCATCTTCAGCATGAATAGTTACTAAATTTTCGTTTATTTCTTGGCTAAATATATTAGATAACAAAAGAAATGTTATTGTTAATATTTTATATGATATTTTATGCATTTTATTTTCCATATTTTATTATTTTTTAAATTCTTGATAACTTTCAACGTAAAAAACTCTTAATCCTGTGGGATATTTAATAACTACAGAATCTCTAGAAAAAGACTCTATAATCATATCTGTTCCCTCAATAGTTTGACCTTTTTTATAGAAACTACCTTTAGAAGTTCTATAGTCAATCATTGCCCTATTATTTGTTACACCTCTAAAAATTGGATCATTAGATTCCCAGTCTGTTTTTGAATCTGTTTTAATCCCTGCTCTTGTGTGACCTGTGATAGTTTTCTCAATTATGCTTACAAGATCTGGATTATATTTAATTCTGTCATTTTGTTCTTTTGAAATGAAGTCGGTTTTTCTCTCCATTTTTTTATTATCTTTAACTTCAGATTCTTTTTTATATTCTTTTTTATATTCAGCTAATTCAGAATATTTTGAATATGAATTGTACAAAGATATGATAATTGTTAATGTAGATAAACCAATTAATAATTTCCAAAAAAATTGTTGTCTCAAATTCATAACTAATTACCTATGTTAATTTCAAAAACTTTCATACTAACCTCAACACCTGGCGAATTTTTCTGTATTGGATTTTTAATTTTAAGTTCTTCAATGTTATAAATGCGGTTATCTTTTTCAAGTGTTGAAATAAATTTTACAAGGTTATCATATTCACACCTTAACCACAATTGATATAACTGTTTATTTATATTATTTGCAAATCTTTGAATATTACCACTTTTTTTACTTCCTCTATAATCAATATCTAAATCCTCATTTTTGATTATACCTTGAACTAGACCATCAAATTTTGAATCAAACCCTTCAATTATACCAACATCAGAATTAGCTTCCCAAAATTTAGGATGATTAGTTATTACAGCATCAATTAATGATTGCTTGTCATTTGCCATCATTTTTGAAAAAATATAATTATCTTTTGCTTTCTTATGATGAACTTTCACTTTTCTTATTTTTGATTTTTTATTACTCATGTATACTGATTGAGCATTTGGTACATCTATAATCTTAATCCAATTGTTAATTGCATACGAGCAAATCAAAAATATTAATAGTGATGATATGAAAAATATATTTCTATTCATTATAAATCCATTTTATTTCTTATTAGTTAAAGTAAGAATGACTTTGTAGTATTCTTGTTGTTTATGGTTGTCTTTTTCTGGTCTAATATCGTAGGAATTAAAATCACCATCATTCAAAAAATTCTTAGTTATATTTTCAATTAATAACTCTTTATTATCAGTATACAAATCAACCTCTGAAACCAGTGTAATAATTGCTTCTCTTTTACTAAAATTATATTCAAAATCTAATAATGACATGGTCTCAGGTATGTCATATGCTAATAATTCTAATTTTTTAGCAAGAGTAATTCTTTGATTAGCCTCAACTTCATATAATCTATCTATATCAGCTTGACTAATAGATAAATCTACTTTTCCTGTACCTTTGTTGTAATTTTCATAATTTTGACGTATTGTATTTGAATCATCATTTAATTTTTCAGCATCTGAAAGTCTTGCTGAGATTAGATTATTATATTGATTAAGAATGAAAAAATTAAATGATAAAATCAAAATAAATACAAAAGAGAATGAACCAAATATAATCCATCGATTTTTTTCTTTTTTTATTTCCGCCAACTCAAATTTACTTACAGTTTGATTAAGGTTTATTTGTATTAATTTATTTTCCATGTTATTATTCTTTTTCTAATTTTCTTAATGCTAAGCCAAACGAAACTGCATACTTTAAAGCATCATCTGTATCTTTTGATTCAATTTTATAAAATGGATTTAAAGTTACAAAATCTACATTTAAACTCGTATTTAAAAAGTTATTTAAACCTTTCATTTCTGCTGTTCCACCTGATATATAAAATTTATTATAAGATACACCTACTTTAGATTTCATATAGTATCTTAATGTCTTTCTAATCTCGTCTGATAACTCAGAAAGTACATTTCTTTGAGAAACTTGAATAGAAGATTCTTCATTTTGATTATCTTCTTTATTAAAACAATCTACCCCTTCATTTATTTTCATATCTTCAGATGATTGGTAATCCAAATTCTTAATTTTCATGATTTCTGAAGTTATATGATAACCTGCAATGGCTATTTCTCTAGTGAAAATTTCTTGATTTTCTCCATATACCAAAATTGTAGTATTTTGTAAACCTATATTGAGGATTACATCAACATTATTTTCTAAAGAATCAAAATTAAATTTATAACAATTAAGTAAAGCCAAAGGATCTGCATCAAAAATTGGATTTTTTAAACCACATGCTTTAATTATTGTGTTGTGAGCTTTAATTATTTTTTGAGTCGTTGCTACTAAAATTATATCAATTTTATCAATTTCTTTTGCATTTTGTCCTACTATATGATAATCAACAACAGGATCGCTTCCATCAAGAGGTATATGTTTTTTTGCTTCAAAATTTAAAATTTCAACTAGTTCAGATTCTTCCATTTCTAAAGTAGTCATTGGCTTAATACTTACTTTAGATCCTGCAATAGAAGATACAATAGTATCTGTTTTTTTTATTTTTAAGTTTAATTCATCACATAAAGAATTAAAAGCTGATACCCAGTGTGATGGTTCAAGTTTATCAAGATCAAACCCTTTCATATCTTCAGCTATTTTTTTTTCACCATAAGTATGAATTTTATTATTATCTAAAGCAACTATTTTGATCGAATAGTGCCCAAAATCAATTCCTATATTCATTTAATTCTCATTCAGTTTTTTT
>CEUM01131397.1_pt1 | contig 10543 bp, 7 predicted proteins | sample 356421 | NCBI WGS metagenome assembly CEUM01 (sample SAMEA2622716, study PRJEB7988) | marine metagenome | biome: marine biome (ENVO:00000447); feature: surface water layer (ENVO:00002042); material: "saline water (ENVO:00002010), including plankton (ENVO:xxxxxxxx)" | depth 5 m | reverse complement strand
TCGACGCCGACGTCACCACCGCGCGCGCGCGCGCGAGGGCGGCGCGACGCATCGCGCGCGTCGCCGACGGCGCGAGGGCGAGTGTGCGGTGGCGAACCGAGACGACGCGCGCGGTCGACGAATGGAAACATAATTACACCGGCGCGCATCACGCGTGTCTTCTGCGTTTGGAACCGTTCTTCTCGTTCCGTTCTTCCCCTCGTTCCTCCTCCACCTCCACGACCTCCTCCTCCTCCTCCTCGTCCTCCTCCTCTTCCTCGTCGTCGGCGTAAAAATCCGACGGAATTTCATCCTCCGTCGCCGGTCGATACCACCACCCGAAAATCGAGTGTCTCACCTTATCCCTCGCACGCACCGCCTCCACTCGATGCAACCTCGGCACTTGAAAACACACGAATCGATTGAACTTGGTCTCGACGCGCGTACCACCGTCTCCATCGTTCGCCAAATCCACCAATGCGCCGCCGTCGCGCGCGCTCTTCCACGCGTCGTCCACCAAATACAACACCCCCGCGTACGCGCGCGCGTGAAACTCAACGGTACCCTCCTCTCCCACATCATCGTCACAGTTCCCACCTCCAACCGCGACGGGCGCGACCGCGACGTCGTCGTGCGGATCGATCCCGTCGCCCGTCGCGTACCGCGCGCACGAAAAGCTCGGATACGCGCCGGCGGCGGCTCCCCTCGCCATGACGCACGCCGCGCGCGTGAACAGACTCACCGCGCGCGCGTGCGCGCACAGTGAAAAGTCGTGCGCGACGTCGTCGTCGTCGTCTTCCGCGCGCGACGTCCAGCAGTCGGTGGGTTGACGCTGAAGATCGTCTCGTAAATTTTCCGCCACCGCGCGCGGGAAGAAATCGTCGACGATGACGATGGATTTCGTCTCGCGCGCGCGCGAGAGGACGTCGCCGAGAGCGTCGGACCACGCGGTGAGCGTCGCGTCGTCGTAAAAGAAGGATTCCGCGGCGTCGAGGGACATATCGGGGACGCGGGGTCGTCGATGAGTGATGATTCCCAACTACTTTCGAGGCGCTCGGCGGCGGCGCGCGCTTTTCGTCTCCGTCTCTCTCTCTTCGTCTTTGACCGATCGCTGGATCATATTCGCCAGCGCTGCGTGAATGGGTAACACGCGGAGACGCACCTTGATCGAGGGTTTGGGTCTTCCCACGCGTCGTCGGCGAAATCGGGACGCTTTCGGAACCGTTTTAAATTCCCGTCCCGGTCGTACCCCGTCTTGGGCGCGTGACACACGAGCTTGTTCACGCCGGGAATGATCATCAAGATGAAGGGAAACGCGAGGAGGTTGTAGAGGGTTTGACCCCAGTACGCGATGCCGTAGATTTGCCAAATCTCCCCGCGTCCCCAGTCGACCCACGCGAGGAATTGAAGCGAAATGGCGAGGGTGACGGTGAAGGTGAGTAATTCGTACGACCAGAGCACGCGTTGCACGCGTCTCGGTTGTAAATGTTTGAGTCGTTGCACCGAGTACGTCATCGATCCGAGATCGACGCGCTCGCGCGTCTTTTTTTCGTCGTCGCGATAATATATCGTGTGTAATCCGCTCGCTTCGTCGTAATCTTTCACCTTGGCGGTTCGACGAACGTAGCGAAATCCGCCGACGGCGCGGTGTAAACCGCTCGCCTGGCGAGACGTTCCACCGCGAAGCGTTCTCTCTTTATCTATGAGCACCATCTGCGTGCGCACGAGACGCCGGAATTGTTCCAATGCGTCGAACTTTGTGCGCGCGAACGCATTCTTGAGGAAACGTTTCACCCTGCCGTACGTCTTAAATCTCGACCCGCTCGTGACGGTGGTGATGACGATCGTCCCTCCGATGAGTCGGTGGTCGCTGGCGATGGCGCGTCCGAACGCGAACGAGTGTTTCAATCGATGAAACGCGTACCAACACATGACGATTCGGAATAGATACGAACAGACGTTTAAGCTCACGCACACGCTCTTGCTGAAGACGCACACGTTCATCTCGTCGATCCAAGGTCCGGAGCGGTGACACGTGTGCGGCAATCCGGCGTCGATGACGCCGGCGCATCGAATGAAGGAGAGCACGCCGGAAAAGACGGAGATGGTGCCGGAGACGAACTGAATGCCCTTGAATACCATGATGTATTCGAACATTTGCCACTCGTCGCGCTTATCGACGAGGACGAGACGGACGAAGAAGACGAACGCTTGGAGACCCAACCCAAAATACACCTTCGTCGCGAGGAAAATCCACCAGTACGGGTTGCGCACCTTGCCGAAGATGGAGAGATCGCCGGGAACTTCGTTGTAAAGGTACCAACACCGCGCACCGTTGAGGAAATCGACGATGAAACCGAACACGCCGCGGTGTTTACGACGTCGTCGCGCGATGAAGAGACTCTTGCCGTTGGCGGATCTGTCGTCGACGCGCGCGCTGTCCAAAACCTTCATGCGAATGCTGAGATCGCTCATGAGCTCTTGCTGTATGTCGGCGATGTACATGTACAGCACGTTTCGAATGTAGTTTCGAATAATGGTGGGCATGTCGCGATCGGCGACGGCTAAGCGAGATAATTTATTCTTTTTATCCTCGATGGTGGTGTCGATGATTTTAAGCGCGCGGCGCTTGCCCACATCGACGGCTTGTTCAATCTTCGAGTTGAGCCACGTGCCGACGCCGGTCTGACCGAGACTCTTTCCGAAATTTCGTGGATCGAGCAACTGTTTCGCGAACCCGAGCATGGCCTGCGCCTCCTCGTAGACGTAGTTGGTCTCTTTCGGTTTTTGTAATTTGAGATGTACCATCATCTCGTCGCTCCTCTTGGGCGTGAAGTATCCATCCTTGAATCGCATCACCGTCGTCGCGGATGCGCCGTGCGCCCCGCGCACTTTTTCGACGTGCACTGTGTTCTTCGTCTCGCTCTTCGTGAGCGTTTTATCCTCGGACACAGCCTCGACGAGCTTCTCGACGGTTTCCGCGTTCGTCTGTTGCGCGTGCGTGAAATAACTCAACGGCAACGTTGCCGAACCCATGGCGTCGTCCGCGGACATGATATCGAAATCGAACACTTCGAACTTTAACGAACAATCACTGATCTGCAGCTTGTCGCTCCCCATGTAAAACGACTCGTTCCACACCGGATTGAGCGTCTTCGGCCTGTATCCGGTTCTGTGCACCTGTCCCTTGATCGGTAGCCCCGCGTTGGTGACGAAGGTCACCTTGACGTACGGATCGGACGTATCCCCGGCGTCCATGGCGAGTAAGTGCGCACCGGATTCAACCTTTATCCTCAAGAAGAGCCCGCGCAGACAGCTCACCCAACGAACGTCGACGAAGATGGACCCCGCGTCTTTGGCGACGTGGGATCGTCTCGGCGACGCGAACATCGCCTTTCCGGTTTCGCCGAGTTCGTATAACACCCTCGATACCGATTCCGACGTGATCAACGGTGACGGTAATCTCGCATCAGTCGTCGGCTCGCTCGTCGTCGGCTCGTCGTCACCACTCACCGTCGCCGCCTCTTCGCCAGTTTCCCGCGTCGACGCCGCGGCCGCGTCCTTCTTCTCCGCCGCGCCCATGCGCATCGCCCAGTGCCTCGCGCTCGCCAGATTCTCCAGCATGTCGTTCAGTTCATCTCGTTCGCTCTCCCCGACGCGTCTCGCCCACGCGCTCGATCTCGGTCGCATCTCGTCGTCGGAATCGTCCTCGCCGACGCGTTCGTCCGACGAATCGTAGTCGTCGTCCGAGTCGCTCTCCATCAGTAACACGTTCCTACGAACGTTGCGCTGCAAGCGTCCGAAAAAGCCGAGCTCAGCGACGCGTCGAAGCAATCGCGCGCGCCTGCGAGAGGGACGATGGAGACCGGCGCCGTCGGTCAGTTTTTCAGATTTTTCGCCGTCGACGCGCATTCAATCCAATCCGACCCGAAGATCATAATCGCGTCCGTGGCGCGCGCGCGCGCGTCGCGTTCACGGCGCCGAGTCACCGACGCGATGTAAAAAACATTCGGTGAGCCTCTGGGCGCGACGCGCGCGGCGTTTGAACGCGACGACGACGAAAAAAGACGACTCGCGCGTACCTCGCTTCAGAATTCACATCATCGTTTCGGGACGCATCCTCGCCGCGCTCGGCGTCCGCGCGCTCGATCGCGGCGCTCGGCGACGACATGGGGCGGCGCGATCGGTCGCGCGCGCGCGGTCGCGTCGACGCGGTCGCGACGCTCGCGGTGCGGTCTGACGGGGTCCGGGACAGGGATCGTCCCGCTCGTGTTGTATTTTACAGTTGGGCGGCTCGCGACGAAACGAAACGAGCCTCTACGACTAGTGATGCGTTCTGACGCGCGCGCGAACGTCCGAGAGGATGCATGAACATACCGATGGATCGCCGCGCGCGATGGCGCGCTCGGACCACAGATGACGCGTGGACACGCGAACGTCTCTGCGGAGCTCGCGGAGCGCGACGGAGACGTTGTGAAGCGCGGCGGCGCGAGACGGATCGAGACTCCGCGTCACCCCGGGAAGGGAAACGCGATAGAAACGCTCGACGATGTCGCACAGAACGATACCTCGGCGGAAGACGTCGGTGAAGACGTCGACGGTGCGCGTGGTGGGGTCATCGGCGACGGCGGCGGAGACGTCGCGAGGCCAGAATTTTTGACGAGCGAGCCATCGAACGTGGTCGGCGGCGTCCTCTGGGTCCACGGTGATCTCGCGCGCGCTCGTCGGTGAAAGAATGTCTGTTTTTGTCGGCGTCGGACGGCGTCTCGGACGCGGTCGCGCCGTCGGCGCGGAGGACGCTCTCTCTCTCTCGCGCGCCGAAGATATTTTCACTCGGAAACTCTTCGTCGCCGCTCGCGCGTCGTCGAACGTTCGCGCCTCGGCCGCGCTCGAGGGCGTTTCACTCGAACGGCGTCGCCGCGCGGCGTCGAAGTCCGGCGCCCCGTACCCGTCGACGTCCGGCACGTACGGCGTACGCGCGTCCCACGGTTTCTTCGGTCGCGGCGGCAAACCGTCCATGAAAACGCGACAATCCTCCAACACTCCGACGATGTTCAACTCCCCGGTCGTCGTCAAAAACCGTCGCGACATGTTCCGCACGCGCAACAACCGCTCCACCGCTTTCTTTCGATTCGCCTCGCGCGTCGCCTCCGTCTTGGGTGACCGAAACACGCCGAGGACGGGCGCGCCGTCCATTTTTTCCACCAAGTCGCACAGGGACACTCCGTCCGCGAACGCCGTCTCCAAGTCCCCTCGCGCGTGTCTCGACGATACCACGCCTCCTACACGTCGCACCCATCGCATCAGACTCTTCTTCAACAGTCTCGTGTCCTCCTCCGAGTACGGAAGCGCGCCGTCCGGCGGCGCGTTTCGTCGAACGCGCGCGAGCGTCGTCTCTTTCTCTCTCGCCTCCGACTCGCGAGACACCGACGACGACGAGCGCGCGGCGGACGACGACGATGTTCGCGCGCCGCTCTCGCGCGCCTCTCGCGTCGCCGCCGCGCCGGCGTCATCCACCTCGTCTCCTCGACCCATCGTCCCGTTCGATGTCCCGCGCGCCGTCGCGCGCTGCACCGCGCGCGCGGGCGTCGCGAACGCCGACGACGCCGCGAGCGTCTCGAGCGCGCTCGGTCGCGTCATGATGCGCGCGCCGCGCGCTCGCGCGCGCCGCGCGCCGCGCGCTCTGGCGCCCAGTCGATCGACGCCCCGAACGCGTCCCCGACAATCGTCAGACGCTCGCGCGCGCCCCGGTCGCTGACTCGTCGTCGACGCGGCGACGGCCGACGACGCGCGGACGACATGAACGCGGGCGCTGAAGCTCACGCGTACGGTGCCTCGGTGGACGAGACGTCGAGCGCGTACGACCGCGCGCGCGCCCAATTTGAGCGCCGTGTACAAAATCTTTTAGATAAGTCCGTGCCCCACCGCGTCGAGCGATGGTCGGGATACGCCTTGGTGGCGTTCCTGTACCTCGTGCGCGCGTACTTCTTGCGCGGGTACTACATCGTGACGTACGGCCTCGGGATTTACAACCTTAACCTGCTCATTGGATTCTTGAGCCCGCAGCGAGATCCCGAGTCGTTGCGCGCGGGCGGCGACGACGCGGACGGGCCGAGTCTACCGACGAGGAACGAGCAGGAGTTTAAGCCGTTCGTGAGACGGTTGCCGGAGTTTAAATTTTGGTGGATGAGCCTGAAATCGATAGGGACAGCGTTCGTGATGACGTTTTTGCCGATGTTCGACATTCCCGTGTTTTGGCCGATTTTGTTGATGTACTTCATCATGCTCTTCTTCATGACGATGAAGCAGCAGGTGAAGCACATGATCAAGCACAAGTACGTGCCGTTCACGACCGGGAAGCCGAAATTCGCGGCCGGGGCGCCGGGGGCGGGTCCGGGAGGTTTAAAGAATAACGATTGATGAGTGAAGCGCGCGCTCGCGCTCGGGCAGGCGTCTCGACGCGAATAGCCGCGTCCATCGGGATCGTCCCGACGGCGAGAGACGCGCGACGTAGTTTGATTGTTCCCTAAATATGATTCCACCACTAGTTTCTATAATCTTTACCCGCGTTCGCGTTCGCGCGCTCACGCCGCCGTCGCCTTCCACAAGCCGTCGTTGAGGTAGTGCACCAAGTCGACGCCTATGCCCTTATTGACGCTCTTAATGTCCGCCGTGCTCATCTTCGTGATACCGATCGCCAATGCGTGTTCCTTACCCTCCGCGAAGATGGCCACGGGCTCGTCCTCGTCGCACTCGTCGTGAATCGTCGCGCCCGCCGACGTCAACCCGGGACACATGATGTTTGCCCCCGAAATCACAAACTTAATCGCCCCCTTATCCACGCGAAGTTTGGGCATCATGTCGGGATACTTGTGAAGCAACCGAAGGGTGGGAAAGTACGGCCCGTCGCGCTGATTGAAGAAGAGCGGTTCGTCGTCCACGAGGACGACGCTGACTTTGTTTTCGCACTTGCCCAAAACCATCGTCGACTTTTTGGGAATGAGGTCGTCGAGCACGTCGTCGAGGTCCGGGTACTGATCGGAGATCTTCGCCCGGATCCCGCGTTGGACGCTCGATTTGAGCTGTTGCGTGCCGTCGACGCTGTATTTGCGGAACATGACGGCGCGAGGTGACTTTTGGGCTCGCTGAAGAGTGAAGCCGAGAGACGCAACCTCGCGCGAGTCGACCGAACGCTCTCGGCGAAAATGATGAATGCGCTATTAAAAAATCGTAGTCATGGCTAATCAATCGTGTTGGTCGAACGATTCAACGCCCAAATCCTCGGCGGATTCGATGGACGATGGATACATGTCGGTCGAGTCGGCGGACGGCTGACCGCTGAGCGCGCCGCCTTCGGCGTACGCGCCGAGCGCCCCTGAACCCGCGCCGACGACGAGACGCATGTGGTTTCCGTCGGAGGACGCGGTCAAATTTGCACACGTGAGTAAACCTTCGATGCCCTTGAGCGTGTACATGTAGCCGTCGCCGTCTTCGTTTTCCGCGGGTCCCATGCCGGCGCCGGAGGCGTTCACCGCTCGCACGTGGACGCATCCCTGCGGAGCGTCGTCCTCGTCGGATTCCTCGCCGTTTTCGTTGAGTGGGAAGTAGGCGGCGGTGGAGAGTAACAAACCACCGCCGTTCATGCCGTCTAATTTGAGATACTGTAAACCTGCGATCGGGGCTTCGCAACCGTCGATGACGGGCACGTTTGGAAGCAAGCGCGGCATCGCTCCGGGGTTGGACAGTGAGTGCACCTTGACGTTCGAGGAGAAGTCACCCGCGAAGATGACGCCTTTCGGTCCCGGGCACACGGCGTACACTCGCCGGCGATGTTCCGTCATCGTGGCTACGGCGACGTGTTGACGCGCGTCCCAGACTCGAACCGTGCCGTCGGCGCCGCCCGAAACGTAAAGCGTCGCCCCGCCCTCGGACCAATCGTACGTGCACATGGACGTGATTTCGCCCTCGTGACCGCGCAGAGTGCACTTCTTGACGCCCTTTTCGGCGTCCCACAACATGACCGCGCCACCGCGAGAACCGACGGCGACGGTCTGCGACGACCAGTCGACGCAACCGCTCGCGATGTTCTCAAATGCGTAGATGCGACTTCGTTGCGAGCGCTTCTTGACATCCCAGATGCGCACCGTGCAATCGCGTCCACCGGAGATGGCTAAGTGTTCGTGATCTTCGCGCGAGTCCACGCTGAGAAACTCGACGTTGTCGTTGTGCTGGCCCGTCATCGGACTTCCTCCGCGCAGACCCTTCACCGGATCCCAACTCCACGTTCGCAACGTACCGTCCCACCCACCGGTGATCCAATCGTCACCGCGAGAGCCGATGCACGAGACGAGCTCGTTGTGCGCGTGCGAAGCGTCTTCATCCACGCGCGCGACGCGGAACGAAGGCGGGTTGACGCCGCTCCCTCCCCACGCACCGCCGAAACTCGAACTCAAGCGACGACGCAGCGCGAGAGATGGCGTTAATTCACCCTCCTCGAGCGCCTCCGCTGTTCGTCTCGACGACGTTTCCGCGCTCTTCGCCGTCGCGGTGCTCGCGCTCGTCGCGTTACTCACGGCGCTCAACTGCGAGAGCAAATTATTGCCGCGTCCCTCGACGTCGCTCGCCGAGGTGGGCGAGCGCGACGACATCTCGTTCGCCGTGTTGCGAGCAGATAAAATTTCCTCAAACTCCTCGACGGCGGCGCGCTCCTTGGCGACGCGAGCCTCCGTCTGCCTGACGCTTCGCGAACTGTGCGACACGCGCAAAACCTTGATGCCGATGAACTTCATCACCGTGTCGTAAAACGCGTACACCGCGAGCATGATGCCCGCGAACGCGAGATCCATCTGATGAAAAAACCAATCCAACGCATTTTGGTACTCGCGCTCGTCCACCTCACCGAGACTCTTCGCGCGCTCCAACTGACTCGCGGGCGTCTTCGGCGTTTTCGGCGTCTTTGGCGCCCTCGGTCTCGGCGGCGACATGGGTAACCTTCCGTGCAACGGCGGCCGCATCTGTCCAACCTCCGCGGGAAACGACCGCACCTTCAACAACGGCGAAATCTCACCCTCCTCGCGCTCGTCCTCGTCGTCCGTCGCCTCCTTCGCCTTCGCCTTCGCCTCCTTCGCCGCGCTCGCCCTCGCCCCACCCTTACCCCCACCCCCTCGTCCACCCTCATCATCGCTCGCTCCCGTGCTCACTCCTCCCAGCACCCGCAGCGCCGCGCTCGTCCTTCGCGCTCGTCTCGCCCGTCTCTTCGCGCGTCTCCTCGCGTCTCTCGCCTCCGCGCTCCCGTCTCCCCTTTCCCCCTCCGTCGCTCCCACCGTTCGCGTCGGCGTCCTCACCGGCGCGATGACGCTGTACGCGTTCGTCCCGGCCCCGCGCGCCGTCGACGCGTCTCTTCGCGCGCCGTCGTCGCGCGATTGACGCCGAGACGTCGCCGCGCGTTTGCCGTTGACCGTTTGCCACTCGTCCGCTGAATCCGCCTCGTTCGGCGCGCCGTCACCGTCGTTCATCGCGCGCGCGCGCGGTGACGGCGTCATCGGGGACGACACCGACGCGTCCGCCTCCTCGGGTTCGTCGTCGCGCGTCGAGCGCGCGCGCGACGACGAGAATGCCTCGTCGTCGGACGGCATGCGTCGAGTGACGCGGACACCCACCATTGTGTGTGCGTAGACGCTATGTGCGCGTATGTGTGTACGTGAACGTGAGATGGGCGTGTGTGAGACTGCGTAGAGGTTACATGTCCGAATACGCCACTTTGTATCGCGCAAAAAAAACGCTCCGCGCCGAGCGTTTCGTCGCGCGCGCGACGACGCGCGAGCGCGCGCGCGCGTCGCCGCGAACTCGCGCGCGCGTCTCCCGCTCGCCAACTCGCGCGAGGGAATTTTTATTTTCACCCTCGTCGGCGAACGACCATGGTCGTCGACGTCGATCGCGCGTCCCCGCCGACGCCGACGCCGACGCCGACGGTGACCAAGTGGTCGCAACGCCGAGGACGAATCACGCTTCGATACGACGCGCGAGACGTCGCGGACGCGCGCGTGGAGGTGACGCGCGCGAATAATCCATCCGGTGGATCCCTCGTGCGCGTCTCCTTCACCGCGATCGATTCGACGCGCGCGGGAGAGACCGGCGAGACGTCGTCCGCGCGTCCCGCGCGGTGCCGACGAGACGTCTCCCTCGAACTCTACGGCGCCGTCGCCGACGCGTCGCGCGCGGAGACCAAGATCACGGATCGATCGTTGACCGTGACGCTTCTCAAGACGAACGCCGACGCCTCGCATTGGCCGAGATTGACGCTCAGCGCGGTGAAGACGCGTCTCGTCGTCGTCGATTTCGATTCCTGGCTCGACGAGGACGACGAGCGCGCCGCCGAGGCGGCGTTTAAGTTTGACTTGCACTCGCTCGAACACATCGGGAATTACGAGGATAAGGCGCATTATTTTCCCGACGTGCGCGACAGCGACGACGACATGCCGGACATGACGGACATTTACGCGTAGCCGCGTCTCGGGTGATGGAATGTAATTGGGCGCGTCATTCATCGACGTCACACCGCGCG
>CEUM01014902.1_pt1 | contig 10570 bp, 9 predicted proteins | sample 356421 | NCBI WGS metagenome assembly CEUM01 (sample SAMEA2622716, study PRJEB7988) | marine metagenome | biome: marine biome (ENVO:00000447); feature: surface water layer (ENVO:00002042); material: "saline water (ENVO:00002010), including plankton (ENVO:xxxxxxxx)" | depth 5 m | reverse complement strand
GGCTCATCTGGCAATCCCGGCGGACGCCCTAAAGATCAGGCGCGTGTCGCTGAGCTAGCGCGATCCCATACGATTGAGGCCATTGAAACCCTCGTAGAACTTATGCGCCACGGCAAGGATGACCGTGTGCGTGGCACGGCCGCTCAAGCGCTGCTGGATCGTGGCTGGGGCAAGCCAAAGGTCGAAGTGGTCTCTGAGGGTGACGCTGGCTATTTGGCAGCCTTAAAGAGTGCCCAGACACAAATAGAGTAAGCGCATTGAGCCAGCGCCTCCTGATAACTGAACACATTTTCTGCGGCGAAGGGCAAATTTAGAATTGTGCCTTGATAGCATTCCGGGATTTCATAAACCTCAATCAGTCTTCAGATACCAGCCGTGAATCGAGCAGTTGTCCTTCGCGCGCCAGGATCGGATAGGCGATTGACGCGACATGGCTGTTGAATTCCTTGAAGGCCAACCCGGTCTCCAGATGCAGATCGCTTGATTCCAGACTTTCCACGCGCCCTTTTGCCAGCCGTTTCAGATGGCTTTTCCGGCTCTTGCGCTGACGGTGCGTGAACTCGCCCTTTTCTTCAATCAGCCGGCGCGCGATACCGACATCGCCAGAGACCAGCACATTGCCCGCCAACGCGATATTGGCAATCACCCGGTCATGCATGCTGCGAAGCTCGGCCAGCCCCTCTTCCGAGAAGCGGATGCCGTCCCGATCGCGGTTGGCAGCCAGCTGCGAGAGTGTCTTGGAGACCACATCACCTGCCGCCTCAACCGCAATGGCGAACTCCAGAAGGTTACGCAATTCCTTGCGGTTGCTGACTTTGCCGTTCTGGCTGCCATTTACGCCTGACAGATCGGCCACATAGCGGCGTGTACCGTCCAGCGCTTCATTGATGATCAGATCCTTTTCGATGATCCGGTTCATCCGGTCCTTGTCGAAATCTTCTAGCAGCCCCATCACCGGAAGCATCATCTCCTCGACGATCAGAAGCATCCGCTGGAGTTCCCGCTTGATGCTGGCAATGGCAAGTGTCGGGTCGTCCAGCGCGTCTAGGTCCAGCACGCTGCGATGGTGCGCTGGCATGTCATCGCGGCCAGCCACATCCTCGGGCATCACCTTTGCCGTTATGGTCGCCAGCAAACCGCTAAAGGGCACCGCCAGAAGCAGCAGGGCGTTGAACAGCACATGGCCGAGGATGACGGTCTGGCCGGCGCCCGCGTCTGGCAGCAGCTCGATCAACGGGGACCGGTTGACCACAACCACCATGATAACGGCAGCCGTGCCGCGCAGGATGGCATTCATCACCGGCACCTGCCGCGCCGCAGGCGGCATCGCCCGCGTCATCCATAGCGGCAGCAGGGATGAACCGAGATTGGCGCCAAGCATTAACGAAATCCCGACCATCAGCGGCAAAGCGCCGATCGCGACCATTGTCACGAACATCAGCACCGCCGCCACCGAGGAATGCATGATGAATGTCAACACGGCCCCGACAAGGAAGGCGGTGATGAAATCGCGTTCAAGGAAAATGGCCATCTGCGGCAGGAAGGCGCTGTCGCGGATGGGGGTCACCGTGGTGCGCATCAGTTCCAGCGCAATCAGGATCAGGGCCACGCCAAGCAACGCACGGCCGATCTGCTTTGGCAGGGCCGACTGGCTCTTCAGGAACATCAACCCGCCTGTCAACAACAACAGGGGTGCAAGCCAGCTGATCTCCATACTCAGGAACTGAATCACCAGCGCCGAGCCAAGATCCGCCCCCAGCATCGCAGGAAGGCCAAGCTGAAAGGACAGCGTGCCCGCGCTGACGAAGCCGGCAATCAGCATCGCCACCGCTACCGAGCTCTGCATGATGGTGGCAAGCGCCATCCCAGCAAAGGTCGCCCTGAACCTTGCATTGGATCCGGTCACCAGCCTGCGGAAGGACGCGCCGAAGGCGCGCTCCACACCTGTGCGCACCATCCTGACAGCAAACAGCAGCAGAATGGCCGCGCCGGCTAGTTCCAACAGAAACTGAACGATTACCATTCTGGGCCGGCACTACACTGGAGGGGAACGTGTATAGGTACTTGCATCGGTGGGTTCAGCTTTCCGGCACCTCTTCTGTTAATGTAATAGCCAACGGCTGGTGATCAGACGCATCGGTCGCGCTGTAGACTTCAACAGCGGTGACCGCATCTGCGAGGTTATGCGAAACAAAGAAGTAATCGCGGCAATGCGGCCCCTGCGGCCATTGCTGGTGGTCGAACAACCCGCAGGTCGGCGCGTGTGGCGCATTGCCATTAAGGGCACGCCAAGCATCGTGAAACAGGGCTCTGTCTCCGCTGAAAGGCTGCATCATGGTGTTGTAGTCTTCGTTGTCCACCTCCGCATTGAAATCACCACATAGCACGGTTCGAACCGGGCGTGGTGTCGCCGCATATGGATCATCGCCGCACTCTTCGGGGCTGTAAGCCTGATTGGCAAGCGTTTCGTCAAAAAGGCTCCGTAAACGCTGTATTTGCGCTACACGTTGGGTCTTGCTGTGGAATTCGAGGTGCGTGGTGACGATCTGCCATGGAACAGTACCTTGCATCACAACAGCTTCCAATGCCTGACGCGGCATATGCTTTACCGGGTTCGCCGGCGCCGGCTGCGGCAGTGAGTGAGCAAAAGTCTGGATGATCGGCAGGTTTGTCAGAATTGCGTTACCAAACTGCCAACGCCGACCGGTCCCGGAATGATGCCGGTCAATGGCTGCTCCGAACAGCGTTTCATACCCCGGGAAATATTCTGCCAACTCCTGCAACTGATCATGACAGGCCCCGCCATCCATCTTGGGATTGAACCGGGCGACCTCCTGAAGACAGATGACATCGGCCGGCCCCATATCAGCGATTACGCCGGCAATACGACCGAGGTCGACCCTGCCATCGACACCAAGCCCACATTGTATGTTCCAAGAAACGATGCGCACGGGTCAGCCATCCACCTCCCGAATAGCGACCAGCATGTTGGCCATTTCGGTAAACCCTGCTCCCCCATGACCAATAGTGATATAGGTTGGCGGCAATTCGAGCTGATCAGCAAAGGCGCTTACGTTGGCAACGCCGACCGAATGACTGAAAAAGCTAAACATGGGCCCGTCATTTGGCGAGTCTCCAATAAAGATAAAACGCTGCTCGGTAGCGTCGATATCAAACCCCAGTACGTCACGCGTAAAGCGCCTTGTCATGGTAAGCTTGTCATAGTTGCCGAACCAGGCATTCACATGGATGGAGCTAACTTTTACCGTTGCCCCACCTTCCTTGAGAATAGCAACAATCTGCGAAATGGCCTGATCGTCCAACGGCGCGACGTCTTCGCAAAAGTCAATCGCCAGATCAGTCTCGCGATAGGCTTGGTCAGCCGAGATACTGGCCCCAGGGACAGCGGAGAGCACCGCGTCACCAAGCGCTGTCAACCGTTCGGAATTATGGTGGCGTAATGCCTCATCATCGGCATAGTAGCGGCGCATCTTGCAATTGCCGCGATCATAGTGAAAATAAAAGGCACCATTCTCGCCGACGACCCCATCCACCGGCCAGAGGCGGGCGATCAGATCACACCACCCGGCGGGGCGACCAGTAATCGGCACTACCGAAAGGCCACTTTCGCGCAGCCGTTCCATCGCGTTGTAGGACGCGGCTGGCAGCTGCCCGTCAGTGGTCAGCGTGTCATCGATATCGGTGAAGACACCGATCAGCCGGCGACCCGCGTTGTCAGACAGTCCAGCTAGAGGCTTCATGCTGCTATCCTGTCGACCCAGCGCTCAAGACTCGCCACGTTGTCAGACGTCGCCTTCAGCCCAAGTTTCGTCCGTCGCCATAATATATCCTCAGCCGTGTAAGCCCATTCATGCTGAACAAGATAATTTGCCTCGCATTCATGTAGACCCGGGCATAGTTCGGCACCGAGTCCGGCCTCACTGCGCACACCGTCCAGCATGCTGTCCATCCGTGTCCCGTAGGCCAGTGCATAACGTTTCAGAAGCGCCGGATCGAGGAAATGGTATTTTGCCTCTGCATCGGCCATAAACCTTTCGAGATCACCGCCATCAATATCGCCGCCAGGCAATGGAACACGGGCAGTCCAGGCTCCGGTGCTGCGCCTCGTCAGTTTCATGATCTGGTCTGTCGCCTGCTCAGCCAGCTTTCGATAGGTAGTGATTTTTCCGCCCAGCACCGACAGGGCCGTTGCGCCGCAGGCTGTCTGCTGTACGTCTAGCCGATAGTCTCGAGACACTTTCTTGGCATCACCCTCGCCATCAAGCAGCGGCCTGATGCCGGCATATGACCAGATGATGTCATGACGTCCGATCTGCTTCGTGAAAAAGCGGTTGGCCGTCTCACAGATGTAATCCAGCTCACGGGTCGACGCCCGGAAATTGTCAAGGTCGCCCTTGAAGTCATCATCGGTCGTGCCGACCAGGCTGTAATCGCTCTCATAGGGGATGGCAAAAACAATGCGCCCATCCGGATTCTGGAAGATGTAGGCATTGTCATGATCGAACAGTTTGGGAACAACGATATGGCTGCCCCGAACAAGACGTCCGGAATGTGCCTCCACGTCATCGATTACGGTTTCAAGACACTGCGACGCCCACGGTCCAGTCGCGTTCACCACCAGACCAGCGGTTATCCGGAGAGACCCGCCAGAGCGATGGTCCTTTAAGCTGACCGTCCAGCCCTTCGTTTCGGGCTGCGGCGTGGCTTTCACGCATTCGGTACGGGTCAGGATACTGGCCCCGCGCTCCTGCGCATCAAGGGCATTGAGAACAACAAGGCGCGCGTCATCAACCCAGCAGTCATAATAGTAAGCAGCGCTTGTTATATCCGGCTTCAGTGTCGCGCCATACAGCGAAGTCTTTAGGTCAACACCTCCCGATGCCGGCAGTTTTTCACGACCACCAAGATGGTCGTAGAGAAACAGCCCAAGCCGGATCAGCCAGGCCGGCCGAACACCCGGGCTGTGCGGCAGAATGAAACGGAGTGGGCTGATGATGTGCGGCGCGGCTGCCATCAATACTTCACGTTCCATCAGCGCGGCTCGCACGAGCCCGAATTCATAGTGTTCAAGATAGCGAAGCCCGCCATGGATCAACTTCGTGCTTGCAGAAGATGTTGCGCTGGCAAGATCGCCCTTCTCGCACAAGGTCACACGAAGGCCACGCCCTGCTGCATCCCGTGCTATGCCAACGCCGTTTATGCCGCCACCAATAATCAGGATGTCGGTGTCGTAACTGTTTGTCATTTGATCCCCGCATGCATGAAGGACTGGACGAATTGACGCTGGAAAAGCAGGAATGCGACTAGGAGCGGGGCCACAGCCAGCAAGGTGCCGGCCGTGATGATCGACCATTCGACGCCTGACTCAGGTGCGCCAAAAATCGCCAATCCGACTGTCAACGGGCGGGTGTTAACCGAATTAGTAATAACAAGAGGCCACAGAAAATTGTTCCAGTGGTAACTCACCGACACCAGCCCGTAGGCGACATATGTCGGCCTAGCAAGCGGCACATAGACCTTCAGCAAGACCTGGATCAGCGAACAGCCCTCAACACGCGCCGCTTCTTCCAGCTCCTTGGGTATGGTCTTGAAGGTCTGCCGCAGCAGGAAGATACCGAAGGCGCTTGCCATGTAGGGGAGGCCAACACCGGTTATGGTATCGACAAGGTTAAGCCTGGTCATGGTGGTGTAGTTCTCAACGATCAGCACCTCGGGCATGATCATCAACTGCAAAAGCACAAAGACAAAGGCGATAGATTTGCCGTGAAAATCAAAACGCGCAAAGGCGTAAGCGGCCAGCGTACACAAGATGAACTGCGCCGCCAGAATTGATGTCACCAGCATGAAGGTGTTGAGGAAATATCTAGCAAAGGGCGCCTGGTCCCAGGCGATCCGGAAATTTTCCAGTGTCAACGGCGCAAACAAATCAAAACGAATTGCATATTCTGCTGGGTGAAACGCACTCCAGAAAGCGTAGATCAGCGGTGACAGCCATAGGATGGCCAGCAGCCAAGCGGCAGCCGTCTCGAGTTGTGCGAAAACAGATTGGGAGCGGCCGATCCGGATCATTGGTAATGCACCCGCTTGTCAAGAAAGACGAACTGACCAACCGCGATCAGCGCCAGCACCACCAGCAACACCACTGTAAGCGTCGAGGCATAAGCCTGATCAAGGAAGCTGAAGGCGACTTCGTAGATATAATACAACAGCAGAGAACTAGCGTTATCGGGCCCGCCTTTGGTGAGGATGAAAAGATGGTCCACCAGCTTGAAGGAATTGATCACGGCATTGATCAGCACGAATAGCGTTGTCGGCATCAGAATATGGAATAGCACCCGCCGGAAGAAATACCAGCGGCTGGCACCTTCAAGTTTGGCCGCCTCTTCCAGCTCGGGCGACACCGACTGCAGCGCCGCAAGGTAGAAGATCATGAAAAATCCAGCTTCTTTCCAAATGGTAATAACAATGATGCAGCCAAGCACGGTGGCGGGGTCACCAAGCCAGTTATGGCTAGAAAATCCAAACAAACGCGAAATCTGGTCAATCAGCCCGATATCAGGTGTGTAAAAGAACAGCCAGATATTAGCGACGGCAATCATTGGCAAAATGGTGGGCGTGAAATACGCCATGCGAGCCAGCGATTTGAGTGGTAGCTTGCCGTTCACCCATAGGGCCATGAGAATGGCCAGCGCAATAGACGCCGGGATGGTGCCAACCGCATAGATGACATTATTCCACGCGACCTGCCAGAAGACTTCATCCTCCAGCATATATTCGAAATTTTCGATGCCAACAAATTCGGCCGGTCGAAGGGCTGTGCCCTGTGAATAAAAGCTCTTCGCTAGCGTTGCTAGCGTCGGATAATAAGTAAACGCAATAAGAAATATGGCCGCCGGTGCAAAGAGCAGCCAGCCATAAACAGACATCATTGTCGAGCGTCTGATCATCTTCACAATTCCCGTAATCCGGCATCAGCGAAAAGTCAAAGAACGATCCCCGACAACACCGGATGGCATTGTCGGGGATACAGGAGGACCCTAGCGGTAGCGCTTCAACAGACGATCAGCCTGCTTCTGAGCGGCACCAAGAGCATCTGCTGGTGACTTTGACCCGGTCAAAGCCGACTGGATGGCGTCGTCCAGCAATTTGCGAACACGACCTGTCTGATAAGTAGACAGTTCCGCAGTAGCGAATTCTAGCTGGTCGCGAGCAACAGCCGCTGGCGGAAATTCTTTGACATAGGACTGCAGGGCAGCGGTGTTATAGGCTTCGGGTCCTGTACCGAGATAGCCCGTCTTCATACTCCACTCGCCCGTTCTGCCAGGCTGGGTCAGAAACTTGATCAGCTTCAGCGCAGCTGCTTTTTCTTCATCAGAGCTGTCCTTGAAGATGTAGAAATTGCCGCCGCCTGTGGGGGTGCCGCGACGCTTCTGTGCCGGTAGCATGGCAACACCAAAATCGAACGAAGCGTTTTTCTTGACGGTCGTCAGGTTGCCTGTCGAATGCCACATAATGGCAGTCTTCTCTTCGAGGAAGTTCTGGCGAAGTGTGCCCCACTCGATGGTGCCAGATGGCATAATTCCATGATCAGAACCAAGGCTCTTCCAGAATTCCAGCGCCTCGACAGTTGCCGGAGCATCAAAATAGGTCTCGTTGCCATCACCATTCATCAGGGTTTGGCCGTTCTGCATCGCCAGCGCGCCGAACATCCAGTACGGATAGCCCGTGGACGGGATCATCGCGCCCCACTGATCAACATTGTCACCGCTCTTCTTTGTTAGTTTCTTGCCAGCAGCGACAAGCTCATCCCAAGTTGCCGGCGGGCTTTCAGGATCCAGCCCAGCCGCCCGGAAAGCGTCCTTGTTATAATACATCACGATGGTAGAGCGCTGGAATGGAATGCCCCAGGTCTTGCCCTGTGTGCGGCCATTTTCCATCAACGCCGGGTAGAAGCTGTCAAGCCACGCCTTTTCATCGGCGGTTTTGACAACATCGTCAAATGCGACAATCGCACCCTGCTCGATCAGTTCATAGATATCGATCGAGAACATCACTGACAGCTGCGCTGGCTCACCACTTTTCAGTGCGGCAAGCGCCTTGATGCGAGCGTCATTATAGTTGCCGGCATATATCGCATTGACGTTTATATCCGGATTTTCTTTTTCAAAGTCTGCCACCAGCCCGTCGACAATCTTGGTGAGCGCACCACCGACTGCAACAGGGTAATACATAGTCAACTCAACCGCAGTCGCGGCTGATGACATACCAAGGCTCAATGCCGCAGCAAGCGCCAAGCGTTTGGCAGATTGTTTTAGTATTTTGAGCATCATTTCCTCCTCTATCGTAAGGTGACCGCTTTGCGGGTCATGATCCGTCCGTGGCTCATCAGACGGGAATTCGTTGATCAAGCCCTACAAATCGTAGGCCTTGAGGTCGTCATTCCGCTTGCCGCTAGCGGCATCGAAAACATGGACATCGCTGCCACTCCAGCTCAGCCTGGCTTTTGTGGGCTTGTTCAGTTTCATTTGACCAGGCTGCCGCACCAGAACCGGCTGGCCACCAATCCGAGCGTCAATCATTGTTTCGGAACCCAGATAATCTGCACTGACCAGTTCAGCCGGCAGACCCCTACTGTCCGAGATCGTTATATGCTCGGGGCGGATGCCGACCTTCATGGGGCGGTCCGTCAGCTCCAAGATATTTGTGCTGTTCTCACCTTTGGCCACCATGCCACCCGAACCAGATACAAGATCCAGCAATCGCATAGGCGGCGTGCCAATAAATGAAGCGGCAAAGGTTGTCATTGGCCGCTCGTAAAGTTCCTCAGGCGTACCTTCCTGCTCGATATGGCCGTCACGCATCAGAATCACTTTGTCACCCATGCTCATAGCTTCAGCCTGATCGTGGGTAACATAGATAACCGTCATATTAAGGCGCTGTTGCAACGCCCGTATTTCAACCCGCATATCGTGGCGCAGCTTCGCATCCAGGTTGGAAAGTGGCTCGTCCATCAAGCAGATATCATTTTCGGCGATGATCGCGCGGGCTAGGGCAACGCGCTGACGCTGCCCGCCGGAAAGCTGACCAGGCTTGCGCTCAAGCACCTCCTGCAGACCAACGATTTCCGCAACCCTCTCCAGGCGTTTTACTCGTTCGCCAGCAGGCACTTTGCGAACCTTCAAACCAAATACGATGTTCTCCGCAACGTTAAGGTGCGGAAACAACGCATAGGACTGGAAAACCATCGAGAGAGCGCGTTCTGACGGCGGCGCATCCGTGACATCGTCCCCCCCGATGCGCAGCCGGCCTTCTGTCACTTCTTCAAGGCCCGCAATCATTCGAAGTGTTGTTGACTTTCCGCATCCGGAAGGTCCAAGCAGAATCGCGAAACTTCCGCTATTCACATTGAATGACACATTGTCAACGCCAGTCGTTGGTCCCCAGCGCTTGGTTACGCTCTCTAGCTCAATCGTCGCCATAACAGCTTGTCGCGCCTCCCCAGGCTCGTTATCCGCCGGATGGTAGGACCGGATATAACGAAGATGTTCTATCTCTCACAAAAAATGTAAGTTTACTTACAGACTTATGTCAAGGAGATTACCTTCAAAGAGGAACTTGTCACATTGCAAAGTCGTGTATCAGCCTGTTCCGTCAGGCATTTTGGCGATGTGCAGATCTACATTGCTGTTTCTGACAAGCTGCGTCAGGTCCGGCGCAAGTGCTTGATCAGTAAATATCGCATCAATTTCTGATACACTGGCGAAAGGCATAAGGGCGGATGCGTTCAACTTGGAATGGTCAAATCCAGCAAATTTGACGCGGGCTATATCCATAGCAGCGCGCGATGCCTGTGCGTCCCTGTAGTGATAGTCCAGAAGCTGTCCATCATCCGTAAGTGACCCCACACCAAAAATCCCGTAATCAACCCTGAAGCGCCGCAAGAATCCAGCTGTAGTGTCATCCCAGATCGCTCGGTCACGATTGCGCACAAGTCCACCAGTAAGAATGATCTCAAAATCTGTTTTTTCACACAGAGTATATACCACATCTATATGATTTGTAATGATTTTTAGATTCTGATGCGATATGAGGGCCTCGGCAACTGACGCCATGGTTGTGCCGATGTCTATAAACAGCGAAGCGCCGTTCGGAATTTTTGACGCAATCAGTTTACCAATCTGCTCTTTGGCAAGGGCATTGCGCCCCTTTCGGTTTGGATAGGCGAGCCTGTCAGTTCCCGGCCGCAAGCCGGCACCACCGTGGTAACGCCGGACGAGATTACGTGAATCGAGAAAGATGATATCGCGCCGGACAGTTTGCTGCGAAACACCAAACTGTGCAGAGAGTTGATCGATAGAAACGTAACCAAGCTCGCGAACCAGCTTCAAGATACTGTCTTGCCTTGAATTCAGTTTTGGCATGTTTGCGTCGAACAATGCCTATCCCCCACGATTGACTCTCGTCTACAATATCCCACCAGTCAAATAATGTAAAATAACTTACAAATCCGCCTGAGCAATCAATTCTAGGCAAGCCAACCACTAGGCAT
>CEUM01044310.1_pt1 | contig 10583 bp, 11 predicted proteins | sample 356421 | NCBI WGS metagenome assembly CEUM01 (sample SAMEA2622716, study PRJEB7988) | marine metagenome | biome: marine biome (ENVO:00000447); feature: surface water layer (ENVO:00002042); material: "saline water (ENVO:00002010), including plankton (ENVO:xxxxxxxx)" | depth 5 m | reverse complement strand
CCTTCCCGCCAATAATTAAAGGTCCATCATTTTTTTTATTATCAATTGATTCATTCTTACTACTAGGAAGAGCGTAGACGAAAAAATTTGGAAAAAAGATCAAATAGATTAATAAAATTATCCTAAATTTCTTTTTCTTAAATATATCTTTCATAATTAACTCTTTCGGCTTTAATCTATCTAGAAAAATGGATAATCATTCTTTTCTTTTATGGAGAATTTTTTTCCTCTTTTCTGTTTCAGAAAATATTTCTTTTTTTGTAACTTATTTTTTAGAAAAACCGAAAAGGCTTTTGATTTTTCTAGCTTTGGGAGGCCATTGATGAAATACAAAAAATTTATCACCTATATATTTTTCATCGTGGTTTGGTTGGTGTTTTATACTGTAAGAGGAAATGCAAGTGAACTTTTAAACAAAGTATTAAAGAAAACAAAACCCTTTATAGGCCAAGGTACAGTATCAGAAGAAAGTTACTTTTCCAGTAACAATATAATAGACCTTAACGGTCATGCGTCTCAAGAAGTATTTGATCGCTTCCAAACTTTAATTTCTAAAGCTAATCATGAAATCTTAATACAAACTTTTTGGTGGGAGAGCCAATCCCAAGCGGCTCAAAAAATATTTAAAGGACTTATAGAGCTCAACAAACGTCACCAAAAAAGTAAAGTAAAGCCAAAAGTATTTGTTTTAATCGACTCAACAATCCTTCAAAGGGCACACGGAAAGTTAAGAAAAGTCGTAAAAAAGTTAAAAGCAGAAAACCTAGGACCAATTCCTACAGCAGTTTCCCTTTCCGAAAATTATCAATTGGCAAAAAAGTATATTTTAAACTTTTCAAAGAAATTACCTAATATAAATATAAACGTACAAAAGTATGAACATGCCTACATTGGAAGTCTTCACGGTAAAACCCTCGTCGTTGATAATCAAATAGGTATGATTATGGGAACAAACCCACAAAATTACTTAAATGAACCTCATGCCTGGTATGATCTTGGTTTTACAGTTGCAGGAACTGCCGCTAAGGCAATGAGAGAAGACTTTGTAAGTGCATGGGTTCAAGCTATTTCATATGACAACCAATTTAAAGATGATATAAAAGAGTTAAAAAAATTTAGAAAAAAACTTGGATGTAACTGGGGAAGAACGTTTATTTGTAGAGCATGGACAAATTTAGATGCAAACTGGATTGAAAATAATAAGAGTTCATTTAACTCCGTATCAAGATCTCTTGGACTTCCCCCAAAACCAAAATTTAAAACCTTTCCAGTCATGAAATTTTTTGAAGAAAACCGTGGTGATGCCCTAAAAAATGTGAGGATAGCTGTAACGACGAGAGTAGGAAATGGATTTCCTGAAGTTTTCAAAGGGTTTAAAATTTGGATGAATCGGTGGGTAAAAAACCACAAAAATATAAAGCAAGGATATAATATTGATAATACACAAGACCAAGCATACTTGGTTTCCTTTGGAGGGGCCAAAAGTCATATTCATATTTTAAGCCCTAACTTTAATGATGACGATGCTATTAAATCTTTAGCGAATGCTATCAAAAGAGGTGTTCATGTGAAACTTGTTACAACTTTTGGTTTCAACCGCAGCACTGAGAACTACCCCGGACAAGGTGGAGATAATAGAAAAGGTTATTGCAGACTTTATAAAAAGGCACTTAAATTAACTAATAATAAACAGAAAGTAGAAAAGTATCTTCATCTGAGATGGTACACCAGGCCCGATGGAGTTCGTGTAGATGATAGTAGTTCAGTTGTGGATGATGAAGGAAAAGGTAGACCAGATGCAATGCATGCAAAGTATGCCACGATTGATGACCAGTTGGCCATCGTAGGAACTGCTAACATGGACACCCAATCATGGAATCATTCAAGAGAAATTAACCTTTTAGTCGATAATAAAAAAGTGACCAAAAGCTGGGATAATCAATTATTCACTAATGTTTTCAAAAGATCTGATAAGTGGGAGGGGCCTGACAGTTGTCAATAAACCTCCTAGCTCACCAATATTACTCAAAATTTAATTTGAATTATAAAGTCCAGAGACTTTTTTACATTGTTTCTAGGACTAGAATCTGGGCCTGTATTATCCATACAGTCCCTAAAACCGTTATTGTGTTGTTTCAAAATTGCTCCTCTAGAAGTTATACAAGTTGCCCTCCAATTTTTCCAAAAGCCACGAACTTTTTTTGATGGTTTGCTTACGATTGTGTTTTTTTCATATAAAGGAACTTCTCCTTTAAACTCAATTGCCTGAGTCAGTGCAAGCCGAATATCAAAGAAGATAAAAATCAAAGTAGTAAAAATCAAAAAATTTAATTTTTTTTTGTTTTTCATTTTTCAATTATTCCAAAGAAAAATAAAAAGCTTCGCCATTAATATTATAAAGGCTAAATTTATTCTTTCAGACAAAATTTCAAATAAAGCTTTTTATCAATAAAGTTTATTTAAAAGATAATTTTTTAAAGGCGATAATCTAACATTTTTAAATAGATAAACTAAAAATGTTCATTTTATTTCAATGAAAAAAATAAGAAAAAAATTAAATGGATGTAAAAAATGAATATGGTTTAAATTTTATCTAGGTTCTTCAGTTAAAAACCGATACTTCTCAAAGGAGTGCCATGTTATTTTATTAGAATGATACAAAATAGTGAGGCTTACATGAGATTTCTAATACTTGAAGATGACGATTCAATGGTCAAGCTCTATACTCATTGGCTAAATAAAGCAAATATTCAAACAGATACTTGTTCATCAGGCACTGATGCTATTAAAAACCATTTTAATGATAAAAACCACAACTTTGACCTTGTTATTGCCGACTTACATTTAGAAGGTGATAAAAGTGGTGATCAAGTTATCGACCTTCTTAAAAATTTAGAAATGACTTCTAAAGACAAGACACCAGTATTATTTTTAAGTGCGAATATTAATAAAGAACTTAGAATCCAGTTTAAAAAAGAGAAACACATTAAATTCATGGAAAAGAAAAATATAGGATATAGTAATTTTCTGCAAAGGATTGAAAGTTTAACAACCAAAGAAAAGTAGTTCTCCTAGAGTAACCATCAAATTTGATCTTCCTTTTCAAAAGAATTTGAAATTCTTGTCATTTCATATAAAATAAAGCGAAAAGGGGGAACAAAAAAATGCCTTCAGAAGATAATGAAATTTTACCAAAAAGAAGAGTCGATATCACTTTCTTGCTTTGGTCCGGAATCATTCTCCATGCAACTATTTTTCTTTTATATGTCCCAGGAATTATTTTTCATTTTCTTGATCCAAATATGATACAAAACTTTTTAGGTCCTTCCTACAAAGAGTTTCTTGACCAATCTATTTGGAAACACCTCATATTTTTACTTATTGATGGTGGCCTTTGCTTCTTTGCTTATGAGCTCATTTATTGGAAAAAAAGAGGTTTTATAGGACTTTTATGCCTTTTTATGCTTCTTATTGGTATGAGTTTAGAAAGAGAAAACTGGCCAATTTTTATCTCTGATATATTATTGGCAGTTATCTTTTCGCAATATTACTTTTCTAACGAAAAGTATCTAGAATAAGAAAATCCTACCCAAAAAAAAGAAGATGATCTCAAATCTACAATTAATCTAATTTCGTACCGATTTTGGCTCGGATGAAATATTTTAAGATGACAAAAAGCCTTATGGAAGGCTTTATTATTAAAAATCCTGATATAAAGCCTTTCCTTTTTGAAAAAGGCGAAGTTTACCAGTTTAGTGAAAACACTTACCTTGAAATTAAAAGGCGTCCTAATTCTTTTAAAACAGCTTTTTTCAAAGAAGGCCTTATTCCAGATGAGACTAAATCTGACCTTAAAAAAAGAATTTATTTTTCTCTAAAATCTTATCTCCATGACCCGATTCCTGATAACACCATTCAAGATCTGTATTTATTTTTAGACGCAGACAAAAATGTTCAAGTAGAATACCTGGGAAGAGATCTAAAGTTAAGTGCTTATTCAAAGCAAATAAGGAAATTTGATAAACATGTTTTTTCTTTTGATATCTTAAATGGGACGAGAAATTATTTTTGGAAAATTCATCTAAGCAAGGAACGGTTTAGAAAAATAAAGTTTGAAGATAACTTATCCAATCTAAAAAGGTGGTTCAATGATGAAGATGCAACAATAATACTGAGTCTAGGTGGTGGAGGACTTAGGGCCCATGCTATACCGACAGTTTTAAAAATATTTGATTTTCTTGATATCAGAAAAAATATAGATGAACTTTGGGGATGCTCAGGAGGCTCTATTATTGGAGGTTACTATGCCTATGGAATTCCACCCTTATTTATTGAAAAAATATGTTTCGATTTTTACAACGAAAGACACGAAGATTTTATTATAAAAGGTGACCTTTTCAATTCATTTAAAACTTTTACGAAACAAATTCAAGGAAAAAAATTAAGTGAACTTATCGGAATAGTTGAACTACAAAAAACTCTTCAATTAGCTTTTGACAATGAAAAAAATAGAACAGAAAAGAAAGAAAATATTAAATTAAACGATATACCTTTTTTTTCTCTTGTTAGTACTCCTTTTCAAAAGGAAATGATGGCCCTTACAGAAAAAAAATGGATTCCCCCTGAATGTAGTTCATTTCTCAAGGAGGCCGAACCCTTTGAATCGATTTGTGCTTCTTCATGTATTCCTTTAATAATGAAGCCGATTGTTAAACATTATCCTGAAGGTAGTTATACTTTTTTTGACGGAGCTTTGAGTGAGGAAATACCCTTAATTTTGCCTTTTAAAAAGTTCATGGCAGAAAAAAAAGTTAATCCAGATAAAAAGAAATTAAAAATATTTTATATTAATTTAAATTCAAGATTTAGAGAATCAAAAGCTATCTCCCATTTCTTTTCAAAAAAAAACCTTACTTTTATTTATAAAAAAATTCTTCTTTTAGACAAGTCACTTGATAAGAAAATTGAAAAGACATTAGACGAATTAAAATCAAATCCAGATGTTGATATTTTGGGATTAGATCTTATTTTAAATAAGAATGCATTTTTGAATACCAAAGAGATACCTTATATCATTAGAAATGGGAGAAATCACTTTCTTGAAGAGCTCTTATCTTTAGAAAAGAGTTTAAAAATTAAAAACAATTAATATTTTTTTTGACACTATACTTAATTCAGTCTCTTAGAAAAGCCAATCCTTTTAAAAATACTTTACCGAGAGCTTTTCCTTCAACTTCCAGCTGACCCCTTTTACTTTCTGAGTCTTCCGTTGGTCTATAAAAGTGAAGGTAAGAAAAAATTGATAAGTCTCTTCCTTCTTCATCATAAAACATTTCTAGTTTAATTGTATTGCCTGGTTCTGAAAATATTTTCGAATTATCAACGCCTTCATGAGCGGGCTCCAATGTTTTCCATTTATTGAGGGTTAACTCTCCTTTTAATTCATCTAATTTTTTCTCTATCATAACAAGGATACTAAAATCTATTAAGCGGTCACTTTGCGCTACTTCAATTTTAATATCTTCATCAGTTATTGAATACTCAATCCCTTTTGAAACAGCATCGACAAATTATTTAACTAAATCTGAGTCCTGGGAGTTTTCCTCTTTCCACATAACGTTATTTTTGAACTCATACAAACACCTCTTATTTTTTTCCGAGTTAGGCCACAATAGAAACATTATAGCCTTAGGCTTTCAATTTTTATTTTTTTTAAACAATATGGTAAAAATAAAATTTAAACAATTTTTATGAGATTCTATATTTTTTAAAGAAAAAATATATTAAAACCATCCAAATAAGTAGAGAAATTGAAAGACCAAAATATACACCTCCTATATAATCACCCCTTATAAGCTTAATAAAAAGAGTAGAGATTAAATTTTTTTAAATAATGGCAATAAAAAGTGACAAAGAGGGATATAAATATCATACCCCTCCCAAAAAAAAACGCCTCCACCAAGCCAAAAATTAATTGATTTTAGGTGAGTAATAAAATTATCACCTGATGAAATGATCAAAAAAAAATAATTTTGCCCCAAACTAAAAGCTAAAAAATGTACCTAAAAATATGGTTAAAAAGCCTTTCGTCGGAATCTTTTGTAGATTTATAATGACAAGAGAAAGCTTATGGGCAGATACCCAGGCCATACCCATAAAAACAAAGTAAACAGGAATATTAAATGAAAAAATTTTTATTTTCTTTCCATTTTTTTAAAAAAAGAAAAACCATTGGTCGGCATGGTGGGGGCCGAATCATATAAATTAAAGATTATAAAAGGATCACGCTCCATGATTTATATCTTCCCTCCATATTGGATGATAAAAGTGAAGTCTTCTATCACAACTTTTTGATGTAACGCTATCATCAAAGTGAATATATCCAACCTTCATCCACTTTTTCTTTTTATCATCGTTGCTAATAAAAATGTCATAATGGATTCCATTTCTATAATTTTCTATATTAAGCTCGTGCCTAAAATCAGGAATTCTCTTTATTTCCCTCTTCCTACCCTTTAGCTCCAAATATTTTGGAGTAATCGCCTTTTTTGGGTCCTTTAAACCCATCTCAGAAAACTGGTATAATTGCCTTATGTCTGCATTTTTATCAGCTTTATTGAATGCAACTTTTAAAGCAAGTGCTACAGGACCTTTTGCTAATGTGGCCAACTCCTTGTGAATTGTTCGGTCCGGGTTATTTGATAAAGTGGCCTCGAGAAAAGACTTGGTTCTACTACCTCCAAAATCTTCAAGTAAAAGAAAGTTTGCAGTTTTCAAGTACTTCATAGAGTTTGGATCTTTTGTTGGATAAACCTTTCCGGCCATCCCTAAAAACCTTACATCCTTACTTAGACTAGAAACAGCAGTTAAAGATGTTGATGCCCTGGCTATTATCATACCAACGGCTCCCTTTTCAAAAAGGCCTGTAAATTTTGTTTTTTTTGTAATATTCCAAGTTCCTTTGAGGCATGTCCCATTTGCATGAATTCTTTTTTTAAATTCTTTTTTTAAATCACTTTTATCTATAACAACTCTTTTTGAATCTTTTTTGATATGTCTTGCTAAAAAGCCAAAATCCAAAGCAGTTACTTTTGTAAGAGGGAAATCGCCTCGGTACCGATCACTTTTTATCACTTTCCATACTTTGGCAAATTGACTACCTTTATACACTTCAGATTGAGCGGTCAAGGAGGAAGTTAATGTAAACAAAAGCATGAGTATAACCATAACCTTCATGTTTTTTCCTTTTTCAGTTTCGTATTTTACCTAAGAATAAAAATAATTTAGAACCTTTACTCTTTTAACCATAACCCGAATAACTTTATCATCCAATAGGCTTTTGTAAGGGAAGAAAAAGAAGAGTCACATTAAGTGCGACTTTCACGATCAACTTTCAATTGGAAATGAAGAAAAAGTAATTTTCAACGGCATCTGTAAAAAAATTCAGTTATAAATCAAAATCTCTCATTTTCTTTATCACCCACTTTGGATCATCAAGAGTCAAATCATGGCCTGCATCAAGATGAAATTCAATGGATGCATTTAAATAGGAGGCCAAATCTTCTGAACATTTAGAATCTACCATCCTGTCCCTTTTTGAAGCTAAAAAGAGGATAGGAACTTGAATAGAACTTGAAACCTTAAACGAAAAAGCTACTTGGAGTTGACGGAAAAAATTTTTTTTATCAGGTGCGATTTCTTCTGCATAGTGACTCCACTCATCCACAATCTTTTCATTAACAGTTCTATTTGAAACTAAACGAAAAGTATTCCTCTCCCTAATTCTTTTATCTTCTTCTTTGATTGCCTTTGCCAAATTTAATAGTCCTTCGACCCTTATTCTTTTTAAAAGGGAAGAAATATTACCTGCACTTGTATTCATTATAACTCCACACTTAAAGTCATCCGGAAAGGCCCGCAACCACTCTAAGGCAATCATTCCTCCTAAAGAAATTGAACATAAGACAGACTCATTGTTTTCACCATAACTTGCTTTTACCTTTAAATACTCTTTTCTTAGTTCAAGAACACAACCATGAACTGTTCTAGGAGATATTTTATCAGCTTTCTTTCCAAAGCCTGGTAACTCCAAGCAGTACAAAAAAGAACATTCTTTTTCCAACAGTTTACTAAATTTCCCCCAATGACGTATTTCCCGACCTAGTCCTCTAATTAAAAAGAAATTAAGGTTTTCTAACTCCATTTTTTGGTCCTTTTATATAATTCCATTTAATTTCGATTCAATTCATTAGAAAAAGGCACCTTAATATATTATTAAAGGCAACTTGAACCACTTTGATCTATAGAAAGGTCCCCTTTCACAAGTTGGACATTGAGGCATAGTGACTTCCCTTCCATCTTCTGTATCATCAGAAAAAGCTGTTCACATTCATGACTGTCTAAATCAATCCTATCAATAATTTTTTCTTCTTTCGACAAAAAATGAAGGCCATTGAAAAAGGATTGACAATCTAGGTTTACCTTAGGAAAGATACTCTCCTGCTTGAGTCTAAATATATACTCATAATCGGTTTGCTCAAGTCCTATTACCTTAAGAGTAAATTCTTGATTGTCCTTAATACCATTTGCATTAATTTCTAGTGAAAAACTCACAAATAGCAAAACCAAAATAAAAGACAAGTTGCTTGTTTTCATAAATGAGTAGATCGGTGGAATGGAAATTTTCTTAAAAGTGAATGTTTAAATGAAAGTTATAGAGTGGAGTCAGCTCTATATCATTAGACTTTACCCTTATTGGATATTTTGCCTTAACTCCTATATCAACAAGGGAGCTTGCTAAAAGGAGAGAGGTCGAATAATACTCAGGGTCAAAAGCACCTTTAAAGATTAAGTTAAAACTCTTTACATCTAAAGGGATAGTAAAATCACTGCCAAAGTAAACACCTTCATAAAGTTTGTATAAACTTCTCCAATGATAACCAAAAAAAGACCTGGCCTTAATATTTCCTAACCTAAACCCCTTCTTAACGTAAAAATTCACTAAGGGAGCTTTCTTCATTTTTGAGGCAGCACTAGCATCCTGAGTGACAATGCTTTTTAAAATAAAATCATTTAATTCAGCACCGACTTGCAAATTATCTAGTTCATAATTAATTGAAAGATTTCCCTTTAAAAAAGACTCTAAAGAAGGAGTAAATAAATTAGAGTCCCCTACCCCTCCTTTCAAACTTGAATAAGACAACATGGCCTTCATCGCTGCCTCTGGCGAAGCGTAAATTTTAAAACGAAAAACAAAGTTCTCTCTAAAAGGAAAGGATAAATTAAGGCCTAAATTTAATTTGGCCTCAGTGAATAAGTGAAAGTAAGGTGTCCCCTCTATTAATGGCTTATAAAATTTTCCTGAATAAGCCGTTTTAATTACTGCAGATAAACCAGGCATATTGGCAATTAGATCATCTCCTGGAGAAAGAGAATTGTAATAGCTACAAGTAAAAAGATCTTTTATTTCTGATGGAAGGCCTGGTGGAATTAATAAGGCGATCATTCCACAATCCAAATCAGTACTTATAATTGCCTGAAAATAATTTACTTTTGAATGGCAAAAAAAAGATGAATGTATGGTTCTATTAAAAATAGAAAAAGATGGAAGAGGAATATTTAGCGACAAGTTAATTCCAACATTTTTTTCAGTTTTATCGTTAGCAATTAAAAAAGACTGTGCTGACAAATCATCTTTAAAATTACTGCTTAAAGACTCTAAAAATTTCTGCATAGAACTCGAGTTTCTAAAGTTAATGTCTATAAAATAGTCATTATCCCTTTCCTGAACCCAACTTTTTTGCGCTTCAAACTTATCGTCTAAGAGTTTTGACCTGGACTGAATATCATATGAAAAAGAGTTTTTTGACCACAAAAGGAGAAAAAGTAGAGTAATTTTGATGGTTACTAATTTGTAAAACAGGTTTTTCCGATAGGTCTCCATAGATATATACTATCCAACGAGGCGTGCGTGATAAAATTAAAATTACTTCTAGTTTACTTTTTTGGTGCCCTAATTCTCAACTTAAATTTTTTACAGGCAGAAGAATCCCTACCGGCCGATGGAGAAGAACAAAGCAAAAAGCCAAACCAGTATAACATTAAACTTTTGTTAGGACAGGAGACACCAGGAGAAGGAACAAGACTTGATCCTGGGTTACTTTTTAAAACTTTTTTATACGGTGGAAATATTCTTAAATACTCTACTTCTTTTAATTTAGGCGTAGCTAAAGAATATGTACAAGGTGAGTTTTCGATTGGTGGTCAAATTTACCCATTAGATTATTATAAAAAATCTTTTGTTCAACCTTTTTTTTATGTTGAAGCTTCTCTAGGTATAGGTGCTTATAAAAAGCTAACAAGGGTAGATGGTGGCCATAATTTAGGTGTCGGTTTAGATATTGATATCTATAAAAAATATGGATTCGGGTTAATCGTAGAATCACATAACGCTCTTGAAAAATCTCTTCGACTTTTAATTGGTCTCCATATAAAAGACTACCTGTAGTTATTCTTGTGTTTTCCCTCATTAATTAAATAAAGTTTATTTATCAAGATGCCTTTTGGTTTTTAAACCTAATTAA
>CEUM01137632.1_pt1 | contig 10588 bp, 11 predicted proteins | sample 356421 | NCBI WGS metagenome assembly CEUM01 (sample SAMEA2622716, study PRJEB7988) | marine metagenome | biome: marine biome (ENVO:00000447); feature: surface water layer (ENVO:00002042); material: "saline water (ENVO:00002010), including plankton (ENVO:xxxxxxxx)" | depth 5 m | reverse complement strand
ACACGCGGTGATTGACGTAGTGACGGCCTACACCGACGCATTTATCAGGTTTTCCAACGGCTGGAGGATAGCGCTACTATCGATAGTATAAACATGATGGGGGTATTTCAGACATTTTTATCACGGTTAGACATTCGTACCAGTTCCTACAGTACTAATGTGTAAAACGACAAAAAGTAACTTCAGACTGAGATTTAGCCTGAGTCTGAACCTCGGTCGGTCGACCTCAGTGTCAGAAAGTACGCCGCTAAACTCACGCGAATCGAACCACAACAGAACTGCGACGAAGCTGAGAGGGAAGCTACAAGCAGTACTGAGGAGTCGAAAAGTGCAACAACCCCTGGAAATAATGTCTAGATTTAACATCGCTGGTGTGTTCAATGTTTCCCACTCCCCGGACAGCGCCCTATACTCGCACGGGCGACTCTTTCTGTCTTCAGGAAGTGTGGTAAATGAAGTCGACACCCATGCCTCGACGAGCGAATGCATCGCTATATTAGAAACCAGCGTTATTAAATCCTTCGATATCAGCACCAAAAGAAATTTCTTAGTCATGCTGGGCGAATGTGGTACTTTGTTTGTACTTAATGTGACAACAGGGTTGCGAGTGCAGACGAACCTTAAGCGGACTCCAGACACAGTCAAGTTCGTGTCAAACAATGAGCGTTACTGGCCTGATATTATACTTATTTTCAGGAATGCCATTGAAGTCTGGAGAATGGTTGGTGATAATCCCATGAAACCATTAACAAAAGTGTTCAGGGAAACGATTGCAGATGGGGCAGACCTGAGCTTTGGTTCTTACAGTCCTGATGGAGCGTTTGCGCTGCTGATGGGGCAATCATGCAGCTGGTACCGCGATAACGACCGGGAGTACGCAAGGGACACGTTAAATGCAGACAGTACTATCGTTGGAGTAGGGTTTCGGAGTAACGAAGAAATGCTGACTCTCTCCTCACGCGGAGTTCTATGTGAGTGGCTGTGTCACACGAACGATCAGTCTCTGCAAGATGAGGTACACATGACAAAACGTACTCAACTTTTTGAAGGAGCAGAAATTAATTGTAGTTCTTTTGGTGCAAATGCACAACGCCTCGGAGTGATAACTTCCTCCAACCACCTGGAGGTGTATGATACAGCACGAAAGCAGAAAGTGAGCAGCTTGAATTGTAAGTTTCAGGTCAAGAAATGTGTTCTTGGTGAAACAGGAGAAGAAATTGCATTGTTGGGAAAGGAGCGGATAATGATATGGGAAATAAGATCTCAGACATTGACACTCGACCGATCAAACACTGCAAAAGCTGCGAGTTGTATTGCTTTGAGCAATGATGGAAGCGCATTGCTCGTTGGAACCCAGTGCGGTATTGTTAACTTATGGAATGTTTCTACTTGTTCTTGTTTGGCGACATTTGGCGAACACAGAGATGTCGTTTCAGCAGTGCAATTCCTTTCATCGGGCAGTGGGTTTGTCTCGGCAAGTTTTGACAGTACAATTCGAGCCTATGATATTTTCAGGTTTCGGAACTTCAGAGTTTTTACTTCATCATTTGAAAGTAGATTCAATCACGTAGCGATCGACAGTGCTGATGAGCTTCTTTGTGCAACAACAATAGACACGTGTCAAATTCTTCTATGGTCATTCAAGACGGGACAGTTGCTAGACGTTTTTTCTGGACACACAGCAAAGATTTCCTCTCTTAATTTCTTCTCAACCACTTCAGTGGTCTCAGGTGCTTGGGATAGAACGGTTCGAGTATGGAACATTGATCAACGTGAAGGTATCCCTCAGATTCTTGTCAATAATCGAGAAGTCCTCGCCGTAGCTGTCAACAGAAGAGAGAATGAAGTGGCCGTGTCTACTGTTGGACAAAAAATCTTGCTTTGGAAACTGGAATCTGGATACGAGAAGTTATTGGGAACTGTTGACTACGCACGAGATATATCAGGGACTACGACTTCCGAACTAAACAATTTCGTTTCTCTTCAATTCAATCTAACCAGCTCGACTCTTCTTGGGTGTACATCGAAGGGTCTTGTTTGTGTTTACGATCATGATGGTTTAGCTTTGCTTCACCGTCTCAACCCTCACTCGATTCACGAAAGTGATACACGCATCATAAGCGAGTACGTTGGTCAACTCGCTTATGCCAAAGAAGTGGAGATGTGGTCTATGATGACGACAGAAGGTGTTTACGTGTACCACTGTGCGCCACGCCAAGTGTCACGCCATCTGCAGGAAGATGCGACATTATCGAAGCTCTTAGCGGCATGGCGCCGTCAGGATTTCAAAGTAGCTCTACAGTTGGGTTTATCTCTGAAAGAAAGAGCGTCTCTTCTGAAAGCAATGCTCTACAATATTCCTGTGAAGCAACAAAGAATGCTATTGCGCAGTATTCATGCCGACTCTTGGCATATTCTTGTTGAAAATTTCATAGAGTTAGTCTCAGAGTCCGTTCATTTAGAGTATTTATTAGTCGCAGTATTGAGTCTATTGGTGAACGTAAATCAGGCTGCAAAAGAAGTTCGTGCAACACTTTTCCGAAAAATCTCTGTCAACTTGACAGAGAAGCAAACTATGTTGGAGAAAATAGCCAGCAGCAATTTAGGCTCGATGAATTTCATTTGTTGTGCTACACACAAGTAGAGATTCAAATCGTAAAACAAGTTGTAACGATATTTCAAGGCATAGGGACATTGCGATGTACTCAAAGTGAGTACAGCATGGATACAACGTAAATGTGCCTATGAAGCAACGTTCAGCGCATCACTGTAACAGCCACGTTCTTTTGCATCGTCCACGAGGTTTTTCCAGAAGCGAAATTTGCAAACTGCTTCGCACTTGCAAATTATCCAAAGGGAAAATCGTGCCCTAGTGAGTGCAACATTCAGACGACGTGTGTCTGCAAGGAAACCTATGTCATCAACACACGTCCTCACACAAGAAAATATTACAACATCGGCTTCTTGGCCTTGAAAGGCGTCAACTGTACGCACAACAACGGAACTGATAACATCATTATCAACTGTTTCCAAAAGTTGTTCGATCAATGTGCACTGTTCTCTGTAGCCGCTCAAAATAACAACACTACGGATGCGATCTGTGGATAGCCAACTGCTATATTTTGTCAGTAAATCAATTAAGAAGACTGCCTCAGCTTTGTTGTAACGCGAAAAAGTGGAGGCTTGTTCTTCAATGCCATGCACAACATCGAATATCATATAAGGTCTGAATGGCCAATGGGCATGAGATGGAAGACACCTACACTCTTCGAGTTTAGATGCGTCCTTCAAAACATTTGAGTAAAAAGTAAGAGACGGAAACATCCTTATCTGAGGATGCATTCTGTACTGAGTGGTGAGCACATTCACTTTCATACCACTAGCGACAAGTCTTTCAAATAAAGACCTATCAAACGCTGCGTCTGATGCGTATTTTGATTTTACAGTTGCCGGAAGTTGTTTCGGATCACCCACCAACACACAGTGAGCATGGCAAGTGACCAAAGGTATAAGGGTTGCCACTTCGTTCGCTTGACAGGCTTCATCCACAATGATTGTTTTGAATGGCCTTGTCGTTGTGAGCATGTGTCGATTCGAGATTGATGTCAGTGTGCAGCATACTATTTCTGCTTCATCTATGAATGACAAAGATAGATCTTCTGATATTTGCTTCAGTAGTTGAACGTTTGATCCATGCTCGGTCGAGTCGTCATGTAGAGGACGCATGCGTTCTAATCGAGCGAGATCACCGAGAGCTCGATCGCGTGTTTCATAAAGTTGTAAAATGCTCGAGATATGTGAGACGTCACGGATATTTACACTTTCATTCATTTTTTCCTTGAGTTGAGCTTCTGATATAGATACAGTGTGATATTGACGCGAGTACCATGCCCTCCAATCCGAGGTCGTCATGTTTATCAAATCTTTGACACGTTTATCCGTTGATAAAGCTTGTGCAGAACTTGAGATTATTGCATCACCAGAGACCACCCTGATGACATCAGGTGAATAATTTGTTCCATCCATTTGCAAGAATCCATCGTTGATAATACGCTCCAGTGCATTATCAACAGCTGCATTACTAGGTGCGCATATCATTATTCGTGGCTTGAAACTATGCGTATTTATATGATGATGCATCTCACGTTTTCTCTTTGAGTTGTTCGTTGTGGGTGCAAACTGCTCTCTGATGAGTTTTGTGACCTCATCAAAATATGTTTGAAACTGAAGGAGATGAAGAACGTTCACTAAGCGAATCTATTCTGCGATTTAGTTCGAATGGATTGATAAGAGGGGATTCACGTACAATTACTTTGGTCTTGCCAGTGCCCGGTGGGCCTTGGATGAGAGAGAAGGGAGGAGTAACTTGTTGATTTGAGTTCCGTGCATTTTGCACGCATTCTATCAGCGCTTCAAACTGTGAGGTGTTCAAAGTCGATTTTAGTCCATCGATCAGAATGCTGCTTTCCAAGCATGTTTGCTTCAATACAAAGTTTTGTATTTGTTGTGAATTCTGTACAGAACATGGGTTGAGCAGAAAGCGAAGATTGTGCTGTGGTGTGATTAGGTATATAAGCACGACTGTGATTCAACTTACCGCACTCATATTGCGCAATGATATCAAAGCGTCGAAACAGCGCCTATGGGTGGAGATGCGACACGTAGCTGTGATCCAGATGGATCTTGTTTCATCAGGTGAAATAGAAACAAGGACTCCCCAAGCTTCACTGCGCACACAAGGATTGATCACTCTAAGTTCAAAACGCTTCACTCTCTCATCAGAATACGTAATGACTGCCCCTAAACACGATGATTTGTACTCATGCACATCTTGCTGTCCGTGAATGAGCCGCTTAACGTTGAGATACACAACTGTGCCCTCAAGAAGCCACACAGTAGGCTCACTCAAGGAACGAATCTGGAGGTAGGTATATCCATTCGCTTTCCATTTACGATCAATAATAACTTCGTGGCTGCCTCTGTTTCCTATAATTTCAATGTTACTTACAGTTCATGCCTGGAACTGTACTCTAGCATACCTATCGCTGCTTCATAAGCGAGCTCAACATCTGTTTTTGCCTCCTCCAAAAGGGGAAAGTAGAACGAAGATAGATACTCATGGGTGTCTGTAAACGTTCTCGGGATAGTCCCTACTTTGCGCGATGGATTGCATTCGCTGCTATACACAATATCATGTTCAAACTTGTTCACTGAAAGTGCTGAGCTGCTGGGCCTTCCCTCCATCAGGTGCAAACGAGAAAGTTTTTCTCTTGTTCCTTAAGTATTATTTGGAATCTTCAGAAGTGCCAGTCTAACTCACGATATCCAAGTTATTTTGTAGTTCTTGCATATAAATCAGCCTCTCTGTGCGTCGTTTTGTGTGTACCCTTCTGTCTACTCTGGCCTTTCCGTCAACTGTCCGTCTCCACCTGCAACTACAGTTTGACTTCATAGTCCAGAGGATTTCCATGCATGCGGATATATTGATGTGCACAACGAATGCAGAGAATTCTAAACATTACAGCGACGGAAAGTTTTTAGACAGTTCGCTTGAGAAGTACTGGTGTCAGAGGTACGACCTGTTCCGAGAGTGGGAAAGCGGTATCCTACTGGACTCGGAAGCGTGGTATTCAACTACGCCTGTAATCATCGCCGAACACCAAGCTGATGTATGTTTAAACTTATATGGAAAGCGTTTCTGTGAGCAGACTTCTGTACTCGTTCTCGATATGTTTTGTGGGGTCGGTGGCAATGCCATAGCATTTGCCAAAAGTGGTTACAAGGTTATAGCGTGTGATACGGACAGCACGAAGTTGAAAATGGTGACTTTGCGTGATTACACTGAAATACAACTTATCTAAAGTGTGGATTAGGCGAAGCATAACGCAGGAATAGCTGGTGTCGAATCACATATTGACTTCATTTGCTGTGATTTTCGAGAGCTAGTGAGCAGTGTACGAACAGATTTGGTGTTCTTATCTCCGCCATGGGGAGGTCCATCATATGTCCAGCAGAAACTGTTATCATTCTCGCAAGAATCGATTGATGGGCTAGAAGGAGTTGAAATCATCAAGAGAGCCTTGATCATGACCAACAACGTTGTATGTTTTTTACCACGGAACACTGATTTTTTTGACGTGTTGAAGAAGTGCAAGACTACATTCAAGGTATGTACCCTCACACTTTTGAAATCACAATTATTTCTCCATTCTCTTAGCGGGAGGTTCATCGATCTCACAATCGCGACAAAGCCTGCACAGTGTACTTTTTAGGTATCACTGATAGCGGGGAGCTTTAAAGCTTACAGCTGAATTTGTATATGGTATATAAACTCTATTTCGTGTTTCAAGCGGTTTTGTAATAGATGGCCATCTCGAGTATTTACCCACTCTCCGGACGAGTTGTAATTGTACCTATGAGGACCACTGATTGGTGACGCGAGCCATATTTGTTTGTTCGGTGCCTGCTTATTCAATACGAAAATTCCATTACTTCCGCAGTCTATAGTCAGAACACCGGCTTCAAAAGATACGTCAATATCGATAGAGTTGTCGTCCATCAATAACTCGATAGAGTTGAGCATACTTTGCAATGTCTCATCTGCTGAGTGATGAAAGGTGTAGTCGATAAAGCTTGTATAGGAATGCTGTAGACTGTCTTGGCGTACTCTGTGTAAACTTTTACCTGTGCCTTTTGGTTCCCATTTTTGCACTTTCATAGGAAAATCGAAGTGACGAAAATACACAAGGTGACGAAGAGCAGAATTTATTTGTGTTCTCAACAACTTGCTCCAGCCCAGAGTGGACATGCAGAGAAAGCTACGGTGGGATACGAACAACAGCGACGGATGTTGTTATTTTGGCCGTTCAATGTGAATCCTCAACTCTGCGCTAGATAGCCTGCGTTCCTTTTTATCTAGCCATGAGTACAACGAACGAGAAGTTGTGTTTTGCCATACACAAATTGTTTTCTTCTCGTCAAGCGCCGTGGTCCCGTGAACTCGGGGGTGGCTAAATCTCACGCCCGTGAATTCGGGCCACCCCGACAGAGGTGGAGGAACTAGTGCCGCTTCGTTGGTGAAAAAGACAACATTGGGTCAAACTATGGAGAATTGGTACGTCTCAATTCGATAAGTTCGGCGTCATTTATCAAATCGAGCTGTAGGGATTAGAGCAGAATTCGCTATATTACGAAATCTGTCAGCGCAGCGGCTTCACTGCGCTTCCCGTCTTGCCGAGCGTTTTTCATCACTTTGTACTGTAGCATATCCTTGCACAAGTACCGGTACCGGTACTGTGTTTGTTCACGATCGTGAATACTTACCCCCTGAGGCTACCAACTGGTTTAACCAAGAAAGGAGGAGGGAAACGAGCACTAGCAGACGCGATGTTTCGTAACCAATACGATCAGGTGAGTTGGTGTGATTTTCACGTCTTCCTTCCTTGCACTCGACATGCTTAATTCACACGTTTAACGAATCACACACTTACGACCGTTTTAACGCGCGTAGGACATGCTCACCTGGAGTCCACAGGGCCGCTTGCATCAGGTGGAATGTGCGCATCCAACTCCAAACCCTCACGACACTATCTCACTCTACTTAGATGCAATGGAAGCTGTGAAACAGGGTAGTACTGTTGTAGCCTGTGGGGTGCGAACCTAATGCTGTGTTTTGACAATCTCTAATTTTTTCATAGAACGAAAACTGCGTTGTGCTAGCTGCCTTGAAACGTAAGCAATCGAAACTATCTTCCACACAGGAGAAAATTTTCATGGTCAACTCGAAAGTTGGCGTTGCGGTTTCTGGGTTATCAACAGATGGTACAAGGCTTGTGAAATTCCTGCGAGAAGAGAGTTCTCGAGCTGAGTTTGTCTATGATCTTATAGCGAGCCCGAGTAAACTAGCGTCAAGAATAGCCAAATCATTGCAGGTAAGTAATATAGTACGGTGAGTTGTACATCCTCACATTTTCTGAGATATCCACGCGACAATCGAATGGTCGGCCATGTGGAGTAGGTCTTGTTTTGGTTGGCACCAGTAAAGAGTTTGGTTGTCAAATCTTTCAAAGTTGCCCTAGTGGCGACGTGAGTCAGATGCGGTGTACTTCAATAGGTATGTTTCTTGTCGTGTATTTTGTCCATGTATAAACGGGACACAGGCGCTCGATCTCAATCTGCACGAACATTCCTTGAAAAAAACAAGAGTGTGCTCGAGCAAGCTACAATGGATGAGGTACTGTTTAGTACCTGTGGGTGAGTTTGGCTGACATTTGTTACAGGTAATTATGATTGCTTTGAGGGCATTGCGAGAATCAAGTACAGATGTTGATACTGCGCATTTTACATCGGACAAGTTTGAACTACTTGCTATTGATACTGGGACGTGCCAGTTGAAGACTCCAGGTGAACTGGATAGTTACCTGCGGCGACTATGACGTATGTCTTAATTCCTTGCTGGATCTATCCGAAGTTCGTATCCTTCTTCTTTCCAATATCAAAGCATACTGATGCAGTGTCTTCGAAACCACTTTCCTTCTTTCACTTGTCACCTTCCACCTAGAGGGAGTAAGTACTCGCAACATATAGATGAGAGCGTGCGTACGTTCCTGAAGCCTTGAAGATACACTTTAAGAGGTTCAATGTATTCTTCAAAGCCTAATGTGCTCATTGCCCATAGTAAATCATCACCATTGATTGTTTTCCGTTTTTCTCTTTGACACTTATCGCTTGCCCTGTTTCTGCTTGTTAGCTCAACTCTTTCAAATTTGAGTGGCAAACATACTCGCTAGTGATAAAGCTAATAAACTCTGATACGCACTCTTGTACAGTTTCTTTGGCGTCTTTCGCAACTTTTGCATTCGTAGGTAGCGCCTTTTTCATGATCCTGCTGATGTTGGCTACAGGTAGAAAACGGTCTTGCTCGCGAGTCGTTGCGTGTTCCGCAGAAACATTCATGGGACTCTATTTAAGTAAGTAACTGGGATGAAATCGGATGAGCGTTTCATAAACAGATGAGCTTCGCAACGCCAAGATGACGTCAGCACGCGGTCGTCACCGAATTGACGGTTCGGACGTGTCACCCCTTGAAGGCGGGGTAGTCCGCTCTACGATTGCGAACAAAAAGCTCCATCCGACGCGGGCAAACATCGTAGTTAAGTCAAAGTTCACTATACAACTAGTTTACAACACCCGTGTTTCATTGGAGACACATATTGTATACTATCGTAGCCCAGAAATCGTAGCCGAGCAAAAAATTGTAGAGAGCGTTTCGATAAAGCGTTCCGTTTCGATGATGGTGACAATACCTATCATACATTCATCGTTAGTACGTGTATTTATTTTTTATCACAACTTCCTTGCGATGAAAGTGGGGAAATTATATTGCACCGCTTCAGAGAGTCCCTACACGCATGACGAGTCATGAAGCGTCGATAAGTGCATACTTTACATCGTTTAGTGCCATCACATCACGCCATTTGTTCCGGGTTCACCGGCGCTCTGTCGCGATGGACCCACTTTGGTGCACCCGGCGAACGCGTGAATCGAGTGCGTTTCTCGCCACCGAGTAGCTAGAATACTTTATTCAAAATCTATAAGAGTTAGTTCCTAATGCTAATTTGCTCGCCTTTGCTTGCCTTGCGTTTGTGCTCATCGACCATCTTCTCGTGCCAGCCCCTCTTCCTGCTTAACGCCGAATCACCCGCCGCGCCTCTCATAGGAATCGCAACCAGGTTCGACATACCGATCACGCCATCGCCGTCCATTTTGCTATTCTTGGACATGCTTTGGGACATCTCTCTGTGCGTCTTCAAGTTGTGCATGTAACGCCATTTTGTTCCCCGTATATTCTCGCGGATGTTGTTGATGGTCGCTACTGGGATGTTGAAATCAATGTCTGCGAGGAAGTTGGCGTTGTCTGGTGCGCGCGCATACTCATGGAACTGATACTCATCCTTCCAACCGTGCAATTGCATCTGATACTTCTTGATGTGCTCACGCCAGCATTCTTGAATCTTATGCGCGGTATACGTCGGATGCTGTGCGATCATCCTCTGCAATATTGCTCGTGTTGTTCGCAGCATCGCCACTGACTGCGAGCGGGCGCAAGTGGCGGCGTGCGACTCCGCAGGATCCCACGATACGCGCACTAAATCACGCACGCTGACCGTCTGCGGCGAAACAATCCGAATGGTGTCTGAGTTTAATTCGCTTAATACGTACTGTTTCTTGCATCCACATTTCTTTGACGTTCCGACGGCACGCTTCGTCGCCCGCGTCACGTTCATCGCCGTCACTTGCGAAACAGTCAAGGTGCGGTCCTCCGGGCCGCACTCGCAACAATAGACCGAATCAACCGCATATAACCTACCGCTGTTCGTCTTAATTCGTTTCCTCCAAAATCTTCGTCCGTCCTGATCCCAGAGACCATGCAACAAGTCTTCCACTCTGTTCCTCTCGATCCACCCGTACCGCGCAACCTTGCTCCTGGGCCAACCCGTGTCTTCGGTCACGGCCGACAGGTCGAACGGACCCGGAGGTGGTTTGGATAGGGTGATACAGACCGCGACCTCTCTCGCATCTTTGTATC
>CEUM01136424.1_pt1 | contig 10589 bp, 9 predicted proteins | sample 356421 | NCBI WGS metagenome assembly CEUM01 (sample SAMEA2622716, study PRJEB7988) | marine metagenome | biome: marine biome (ENVO:00000447); feature: surface water layer (ENVO:00002042); material: "saline water (ENVO:00002010), including plankton (ENVO:xxxxxxxx)" | depth 5 m | reverse complement strand
ATTAGGACCACGTAGAATGTGTGGAATGTATGAGTTCTCTGTTAACTGGTTAGACTGGGATATATTATCTGAAGGTTATAATGCTGTAGGAGAATGGAGCAATGAGAATGTTTATCTTCCAGGCGATATTGTACAAAAATCAAATTCATCATATGTTTGTGGTGTAGGAAATTCTGGTGTAGATCCACAATTTGATTATCCTGGTTGTTGGAGTTTATTCTCTAAAGGAGATGATCTCATGCAACATAATAGTGTAATGGGATTTACAAATAAACAACCATGGAATTGGAAAGGACATCCTTGGATAGATCTTCCACAGTGGGGAACAAATAATAGATATAATGGTAATATTCCTTGGAATACAAGTTTAGGTATAGGTTCTACTTCTCCTCATGCGTGGAGATGGAATTCTGGTTGGAATGATGGTCATATGTCATACCGTAACTCAAAACAGTACCTAATGAATAATGGTATGTTAGTTGCAGAGGGTGGAACACCAAATGAATATTACACTCAGGGTTATAGTACAACTCACTTATGTGCAAGAGAAGCAGACACCTCAAATCAGACAAATGCCAGAATGGGTGTTCAACCTGATATAGGAAATCTGCCGAGACATAGAATTTATAAAGATTCTAATATTATACAGGCATATCATAGTTGGACTTCCATGAGAGCAAATCTTCATGCTAACGGAACTCTAACCATGTCAGGGGTATATCAAAACGGATTCCTCGGAGTTGGAGGTAATGATGCAAGTACAGATCAGGGCATTAACTTACATAAAGCACTGTTTAAAGGGAGGGGTATTGTAAAAGTAGTATCTGGTGGACAACAGGCAAGAGATGGTGATTCTCATATTGTTGCTTTAGATGAGTATGGAGAAGTTCATACTTGGGGTAGAAACGATACTGGTCAATGTGGTATTTCTTCTGAAAGAAATCGTGGTTATGGAGATTCATCTCCAGATATCCACTACTTCTCTAATGGAAGCATGGGTGTGAACAATCGAGTGTTCATCGTTCATTCAATGAATAAAGATTTCTTCTTTGGAGGGAAAAAGATTGTTGATATCTGGGCAGGTCATAGATGGTCTATGTGTATGGATGAAGATGGTGAATTGTGGTCTTGGGGTTACAATGATAGAGGTAATCTCGGATATCCTACAAACAATTCATCTCAGTTTGCCGATACTGATAGATCATATTCTCCTCAAAAAATAAATGTTAACTGGAGTACTTACGGAGGAATTCAAAAAGTTGTTGTTGCTGCTTCAGAGGCAAACGTTGATAGTCTCTATGTTTTAGATGGACAAGGACATATCTGGAGTCAAGGATATAATGGATATGGACAACTAGGAAGTCAGAACACAACTACAGGAACTAATAGTAGTTCTTTAACTCGAAGAACTGGATTGCAAAGTGCAGGAAGTATTGTTAACTTCTGGGCTGATGCTTGTAATGAGTATGGACACTTATGGTGGAGAAATTCTTCTGGAGATACTTATGGTTGTGGTTGGGATGGACATCATGATATTACTGGAGATAGTAGTGCTCCTGGTACTGCATCAGGCAACAACCCAACATATATGCCATCAAATTCTAGTAACCAACTTATGAAGAACGTTGTTTGTATGGCAGCGGGTGGAAGATCAAGTGGTCAGGTTCAATATTTCCTTACTGATAAGGGACATGTTTATTCTACTGGTTGGAATGGATATGGAGAAGGTGGAGTAGGACACAATAGTACAATTACTAATAACAATATAAACTATCAACAAAATGGTCAGAGAGCATATGCAGCAGGGAGACAGTTACATGCACCTTTCTACTCTGCAGGTGGATCTAACGCTGCCGATAACACATCAGCTGATAGTACCGTAAGTAAAGGTCCTGGTAATACTTCTATAGATAATAGAGGAGCAACCTGCATAGATATCTGGTCAACTGGAGATTATGATGGTAGTTCAGGTCATACTCCATGGTCGGTAACTTTATTTGATAATGGAGAACTAACAGGTAGAGGTCGCGACTACGATTGGAGTGCTGCTACATACATAGGGCAAGTTTGGGGTTCAGCTCATCATCATGGATTCGGTTAATTAAAATGTCAATTTCAACAACTTACAACATAGTATCTAAAAATGGAACATATTCTTTGTCTTGGCCAAGACAAGAAGTTGTTAATCCAACTACTGAAGCACCTATAGTTGGTATCTTAACTTCATATACTGAAGTTAATTTATATGATGATGATGGAAACGTCACAGGCATCGCTACTGAAAAATCAGAAACACCTGTAAGAGCTAATCCTGATGATTGGGAAGTTGAATTATGTGAAGTTTTTCTTTATTCATGTGGTGGTCCTCATGACATATACACTGGTGTTAACACTACCACTGAATATTATGCGATACATCCATCCTATACTTATGAAAACATATCCCAAGCATTTTATGTTCCTGATGAAAATTCAGTTGATAGGTATGATGGAGATTTAGCACAATTAGCACTTATGTCTGAAGAACAATGGTGCAACCTTAAATTTGAAAATGATGCCTCCTTACAAGCAGGTATAGGTACAAATTATACATATTTAATATTAGAACAAAATGAAAAGTTAAGGAATAAATACTTAAGCACTTCTACATCTCCAAACAATACTCTTTTAGTTGATCAATTAGGATTGAAACCATTGACTACAACAGAACATAATGCAATAGTGTCAATAAGTAATCGTGAAAATTTCCGTGTTGGAATGGCACTCTCTGCTATTGACGATCCCTTAGATCATAGTATACCCACTACACCATAGAATTTAAAGATGGATAGACTCAGACATATGGCAAAAGACATGACCCTGAATTATGCAGGGGAATGGAATAAAAGCATGGTTTATCGTAAAAATGATGTAGTTAGAATGCACGGTTCTACTTATATTTGCACTACTGATAAGTTAAGTGAAGATAGAAGAATGGGAGCTCAGTACAAACCAGAGCATGATAAAGATGCATGGGAGCAATATACTAGTGGTTATATCTGGACTGGTCAGTGGATGGATAAGGGAGAATATTATCCAGGAGATGTTATAAATTACAACGGAGACCAGTATGCTTGTGTGAAACATGGTAGGTTTATTCATCCAGTTTACGAAGGAACTACTCGTGGATCAAGTTTCTGGGAAAAGGTAAGTACAAACTCAAATCAAAATAGAGGAGATAGAACTATTGGATTCTTTAATAGGAATCCATTTGGATGGAGATGTAAAGTTGGTAATAGAGATGACTTTACTAATCATGGTTTTACTATGGGTGATGTTGATTATCCAGGTTTAGATCAAGGAGGTCTGTCTGTAATTAATGGAGAATATGAGGCAACTCATGTAGGATACCATGATAACTATGGTTGGGGTGGTGACGAATGGGCATATGGTGGACAACAACAGCAAGCAGCTAGTTCAGTATTCGCATTTTGGGATGAGTATGATGGTAATTCCCCTAGAGGTTCAGCATACACAAATAGTACTTCATCTGCACCATGGCAAAGACCTAGAATAATTCAAGGTGTTGGTGACACTTATCATCACTATATGTTCTTATTTGATACTGGAGAAGTTTTTACTGCAGGATGGCAAGGTAGTGGAGAAAAAGGAGATGGTGGTACAAATAATAGATATTACTCAAAAAGAGTAGGTAGATGTAATAATGATGGTGGTGGTTTCAGTTACGAGAATCAAACTCAACAGTTCCAAGGATCTCATGGTAGTAGAGGAACTGGATTAATGATTGACATTCAGGCAATCAAGATCGGTACAAGTAACGAAGGAGACTATGCAAATAACTCTAGTTCTGTTATGGGTGCCTTGGATATTAATGGACAGTTATGGACTTGGGGATACAATGGACACTCTGGTTTAGGTAGAAACTTTAGATATAATAACAACTGGTATGATAGTTATGTTCCTTCAAAGATTCCACAACAAGTATTTGATAATCGTAAGATTAGAGATTTCTGGTTAGGTGGTGGTAACTATCAGCAAGGACATGCTTTAGATGAAGATGGAAATCTATGGGGTTGGGGATATAATGGTTATGGTGCTTTAGGTCTCGGAGATGATGAATATCAAGGTCAACCTAGAAAAGTTCCTTATGATTTCAATAGACATGGTGGAATTAAAAAGATAATTAAAGCAGGATATAATAGTTACATTATCACTGCTGTGTTAACACATGATGGTGTTATGCACGTTGCAGGTTATCTTCCATGGATCGGAGAAAACCTTTATCGTAGTGGACATTCTAACGGAAGCGACTACTGGAGTGGTGGTAAAACTTTCTCTCCAATGCAACAAATATTCTGGGGTGCGGGAAGAACTACAGAAATGAGTGCAAGTGGCATGAAGTTTTTAGGAAAAGTGACTGAACTTTATAATGATGTTGATGATTTCTGGTTAAATCTGGATCAGGGTAATGCTAGTATGGTTTTGAAACAAAAATCAACTGGATTATTATTTGCATTAGGTGTATCTCAGAACTATTCTACAGCTCAATATGCAGGATTTTTTGATACCTCTGATTTTGGAGATAATCATATGGTAAACAATAATATACAACATCCAGTTCCTATGTCTGCTACTGATTCTTCTGGTGATATTATTGATATGAAGAGAAGTGGCGGTGGAAATACAGATTATAGACTTAGAGCATTTTTACATTCAACTGGTAGAATAAACACTGTTGGTAGTGGAGATGTTGAAGCAAGGGGTAGAGGACCTTATAACTCTCGTATGATTCATTCAGATTCTATAGGTAAGTTACCTTGGGAATTAGATGGAACAACAGATTACAATGGTACAGAAATGAGATGTCATGAAAAAATGGCATGTCTTCATAGTGGTACTGAGGATGATGGATTTGTAATGATAGGACAGAACGATAAGGTGTATGCAGTTGGACAACATAGTGGATTTGATGATGCAAGATCTAGTATTTTTGGACTTTTCCCAACAAGAGTAACAGGTTTATAATTTTATACTTGTAAAATAATATAACTTTTGTTATAATGATATATAATTCTATATTGCTGATTGAAGTGTATGCACTTTGCGAAGATTGCGTTAGATAATGGTGGTAGCATTCATCCTTTAATAATTCCTGCATCTATTACAAATGGAACGGGTTTGATGAATCCATCTGTTTATAATGATAACGGAAAGATTATTGTTAATTTAAGACACGTTAATTATACTTTTTATCATTCAGAAAAAAAGACTTTCCAACATCAGTGGGGTCCTTTGACATATGTGCATCCAGAAAACGATATGCATTTGAGGACAACAAATTATTATTTGGAGATGGATGATGATCTTAATATATCAAGATATAATAAAATAGATACAACAAAATTAGATAAGGAACCTCTATGGGATTTTGTAGGTCTTGAGGATTCTAGAATATTTCGTTGGGAAGGAGATTTATATATTTCGGGAGTAAGAAGAGATACCACAGAGAATGGACAAGGCAGAATGGAACTTTCTAAAATAGAAGTTACTGAAGATGCTGTAAAAGAAATCTCAAGAGTTCGTATTGATCCTCCAAAAGATCCAAATTCATATTGCGAAAAGAATTGGATGGCAATTACTGATATGCCATGGCATTATGTAAAATGGTCTAATCCAACAGAAGTAGTTAAAGTAGATCCTATTACAGGAAAATCAACAACCACACATCTAACTGATGTAGTTAGTATTCCAAGAGATGTTAGAGGAGGATCTCATGTAATACCAATGGACTTTGGACAAGCAGGGGATGAAAACTATCATTTTGCACTAACTCATGAAGTTGATTTGTTTGACAGTGAAGTTGGAAGAAAAGATGGACTTTATAAACATAGATTTTTAGTATGGAATAAAGAGTGGCAGTGCTGTGCATTTTCTCAAGATTTTTCTTTCATGGATGCACACGTTGAATTCTGTACAGGTATGTGTTACTATGAAGGAGATTTATTAATGACCTTCGGATTTCAAGATAATGCTGCATATCTATTGCGAGTTTCTCCCAAAGTTGTAGAAGATTTTATATATGGAAAGTATGATGAAAAGAACTGATATTATTCAATCTTTAATTGATAAGACAAGTGCTGAAAATTATCTTGAGATAGGTGTTTCTGCAGGAGAAAATTTTAGAGATATTAAATGTAAAAATAAAGTTGGTGTTGATCCAGAGGTAAGCACTCCTGCAACTATTCATACAGATTCCGATAGTTTTTTTAAAAATAATAAAAGAACTTGGGATATTATATTCATTGATGGACTTCATCATGCAGATCAAGTTTATAGAGATATTAATAATTCTTTAAAAGTATTATCTGATGGTGGATTTATTGTATGCCATGATATGAACCCTCAACTTGAAGAACACCAAACTCTTCCTTATCGAGGAGGTGTTTGGAATGGAGATTGTTGGAAAGCATATGTACAATTAAGACAAGAGAGAGATGATCTTGCTATGTGTGTTGTTGATGCTGATTATGGTTGTGGTATTATAACTAAAGGATATCAAGAAAAACTTGATAAGATAGATGATCTAAATTTTAATACTTTTTCTCAGAAAAGAAAAGAATGGTTAAATTTAATTTCTCCAGAAACATTTTTGTCTAAGATAGTGGCATCAAATCCAAACGAAATTGAGTATGATAAGAAGTATCTTACTCTCTTACTTCACGATTACATTCAAAATCCAGATGATCCAGAAATAAATTACCTCCTTGCGATGTTTTATTGGGACATAGGACAAACAGCAGCTTGTATGTCTTATTGTCTAAGAACTGTTGAAAGAACTGAAAATAAATTACTCCAATACGAATGTTTGATTCGTGCTGCAATGTGTTATGAAAAACAAGGAACAAGAAAGTTTACTGTCAAAGGATTAATTCAGAATGCTATGATTGTTATGCCAAGTCGTCCAGAGGCACACTTTCTTCTTGCAAGACATTATGAACATCATAATCAAAGTGATGATGGTGCTTGGAAAGACTGCTATCAAACTGCATGTTTAGCAGAAGCATTTTGCGAAAGAGATCCAGAACCACTTCGCACAAAAGTTGATTATCCAGGATTTTATGGTATTCTTTTTGAGAAAGCAATATCCTCTTGGTGGTGTGGTCTTTGCGATGAGTCTAGAGATTTGCTTCAAGATCTTCTTGATAATTATGATTTAGATGATTCTTATAGAGCATCTGTAATTGATAATCTTAAAAGATTAACAAAAGATGATAATGCAGGTTTACCTAGATTAAATTGGTATAAGAAAAAAGATCATAAAAAACTTAGATATAACTTTAGAAACTCTAAAAATATAGAAAAAAATTATTCAGAATCTTATCAGGATATGTTTGTTCTTTCTATGTTAAATGGAAAGAAAAATGGAACCTATCTTGAAATTGGTGCAGGTAATTCTTTTTATGGAAATAATACTGCTTTACTAGAGAGTAACTATAATTGGAATGGAGTAGCGATTGATATTGATGAAAATTTTGTAAACGCACATAATAATGAAAGAAAACATACTTGTGTTCTTAAAGATGCACTTAAAATAAATTATGAAAGATTCTTACTAGGATTAGATATGCCAAATGATATTGATTATTTACAATTAGATTGTGATCCTCCAGAAGTAACATATAAAATTCTTCTTAACATACCATTTGAAACTCATAGGTTCGCTGTTATAACTTATGAACATGATTATTATTGTGATGATACTAAATCATTTCATATTAAATCTAGAAAATACCTTGGATCTTTCGGTTATAAATTAATTGTAGATAACATATCTCCAGATGATGATAGACCTTACGAAGATTGGTGGGTTCATCCAGATCTGGTCGATCAAAAGATCGTAGATAAAATGCTTTGCGTTGATGGTAAAACCAAAAAAGCTGAAAAATACATGTTCAATTCTTTATAAAATTATGTCGATACCTGTTATTGGAGTTCCTGTTACTAATAGCACCTTTTGGGTGAATCGTTTACTTTCAAGTATCGATTATCCTGTTGATGAAGTTTTCATTGTTAATAATAATGGTAGAGGAGAACTTGATGAAGACCTTGCTAAATTAGCAAGTTTAAAATATAAGTATATTAAAAAGGTAAAGGTTGCAAATTTACCTGGTAATCTTGGTGTCTCTGGTGCTTGGAATTTAATTATCAAATGCTATGTAATGGCACCATATTGGATTATATGTAATGATGATGTTTCTTTTTGTCCAGGATTCTTGGAAGAAATGATTAACACTGCTAATTCAGATGAAATGATTGGAATGATACATGGTAATAAAGGAGACTATGGTGTAGGTAGTTGGGATTTATTTTTCATAAGAGAGAGTATTGTTAGACAGTTTGGGTTGTTTGATGAAAATTTATATCCTGCATATTGTGAAGATGCTGATATGATTATGCGTTTCATACATCGTCCTATCAAAAAAGTAATAGAGTTAGAGAGTCAATATTATCATGGTTTTGGAAAGAAAGAGGAATACTATACACATGGAAGTCAAACTAAAAAAAATGAACCAGAGTTAGCAGATAAACTTGAAGCATCTAACCAATTAAATATTGATTACTTAACTGAAAAATGGGGTGCGGATTGGAGAATTCAAGGTCCTACTTACTTACCTTGGGAAGGAGATTCTATGGAAAATAATCCCAGAGGAGATACCAGAAGAATATCTGCAACAACATTTGATTTAGATTTTGTTCGTAGTAAGCATTTAGGATTCTAATGAGTGATACTTTACTAGTCGTTAATCCAGATTATAGAAAACATCAAAGAGTAATCATAGTTGATAATTTCTATAAAGACCCTGATCAGGTTAGAAAGTTTGCTTTAGAGCAAGACTTTTATGATGATGCAGGTTACATTGGAAGAAGAACTCGCAAACAATTTTTTATGCCAGGTTTAAAAGAGGCATTTGAAGATCTATTAGGAACTAAAATTACCAAATGGGAAGAGCATGGAATGAATGCTAGGTTCCAACACAATTGGGCAGGAGAAAAATTAGTATATCACTGCGATGAACAAACTTGGGCAGGTATGATATACTTGACACCAGATGCTCCTCCTGAGTGTGGAACATCTATGTTTAGGCATAGATCAACTAAGGTTCATCATAACACAATGATTGATTGGGAGTCTGGACAGGGTAATGAAGTATTTCCAGGTAGAACTTTCTTAGATAAAACACCCTTTGAAGTTGTTGATGTTGCAGGAAATGTTTATAATCGATTAGTTCTTTTCAGTGGTGGAAACATACATGCTGCTTCAGAGTATTTTGGTGATTGTTTAGAGAATTGTCGATTGTGGCAAATGTTCTTCTTTGATTAAGAAGAGAATCTTAAGTAAATAAATATAATTTTAGGATCAAAGATGAACGTAGCAGTTTTCTCCAAACCAGATTGTCCTTATTGCGATAAAGTAAAAAAAATTTTTAAGTTGACAAATATCAATTGTGCGGTATATAATTTAGATGAACACTTTAACAGAGATGCTTTTGTATCAGAATTTGGAGAAGGTTCTACCTTTCCTCAAGTCGTAGTCGATGGTCGGAAGATAGGAGGTTGTAATGACACTGTTAAATTTTTAAAGGAGAAGAAAATCGTTTAATGAATCAATTAAAATCAAGCAATGATCTTGAAATGAATCGTGGTTTTGAATTTTTATTAAAAACAAATAAACCAAAACGTCAAAAACCGATACATATTATCTTTAAAAGAGTTGGTTCTTTCTTCAAAAGAGAAATAAACCTCTATTTTGAATTTTCTTTATCCGTAAAGAAACCTAAACTAAATAAATCAAATACCTTAAAGGAGGTGCGTAAATGAATTTGAGCACTATCGATATAATACTTATATCAGTATTACCAATATCATTTGTACTCTTTACACTGGGGTCTATAGTAGGTTGGCTAGTAAGAGATTATATGCTAAACTATAGAGAAATACCAAAACCACATCCTGAGATGTTTGATATGAATGGGAATTTGGTTCCCGATGAGGTAATTGCATTTAACTTTGAAAATTATGACAACAACGAAACCGAAGAAGACGACTAGAAAAGCAACTCCTATCCCAGATCTCCCTGTAAATCCATTTATATTTGAGATTCTTGATGTTGTTGTAGCACAAAAAACAAAAGCAAGAAAGATTGAAGCATTAAGAAAATTTGGAGACAATGCACTAAAGACTATCTTCATTTGGAATTTTGATGAAACTGTAATATCCACACTCCCACCAGGCGATGTTCCATATGCTGCTGTAGATGAGCAGGATTCTTTTAGTGGAACCCTGAGTGAAAAGATTCGTGATGCTGTTGATAAGATGGGTGAGTTGGGAACTAAGTCTTTAGGATCTCAAGATCAAGGAAGATCATCTATAAGAGCAGAGTTTAAAAGATTTTATAACTTTGTTAAAGGTGGTAATGATGCCCTCAGTGCCCTTCGTAAAGAGACTATGTTTATTAACATCCTTCAAGGATTGCATCCACTAGAGGCAGAGATTGTAGTTCTAACAAAAGATAAGAAGTTACAAACTAA
>CEUM01052826.1_pt1 | contig 10595 bp, 9 predicted proteins | sample 356421 | NCBI WGS metagenome assembly CEUM01 (sample SAMEA2622716, study PRJEB7988) | marine metagenome | biome: marine biome (ENVO:00000447); feature: surface water layer (ENVO:00002042); material: "saline water (ENVO:00002010), including plankton (ENVO:xxxxxxxx)" | depth 5 m | reverse complement strand
ATGTCTTCACTAAGACTTCTTATGGGGGATAGATTAAATCTTAGAGACCCTGAAATATTTAATCCTGTTTGGGTCATTAATTTTCCATTAGTTGCCTGGGATGAAGAGTCAAAAAGATACCATGCTATGCACCATCCTTTTACATCTCCAATTAAAGATGATATAGATCTTCTTAACTCTAATCCAGAAGAAGTTAGGGCTAATGCATATGACCTAGTAATAAATGGAGTAGAAATAGGAGGAGGATCTATAAGAATACATGACAGGGAACTACAAGAAAAAGTTTTTGAAACTCTAGGATTTTCAAATGAGGAGGCATATAATCAGTTTGGATTTTTATTGGATGCTTTTAAATACGGTACCCCTCCTCATGGTGGTATTGCCTTTGGCTTTGATCGACTTTGTGCTCTATTTAGTGGTCAAGAATCTATCAGAGATTTTATAGCATTTCCTAAAAATACTTCAGGTAGAGATGTAATGATTAACACACCCTCTGAAATTGATAACGATCAACTAAAGGAATTAGGGTTATAATTTATCCTATTTCCTTTGAATATTTTCAAAGAGAAGGTTCTCCCATCCAGGAGTGTTATCTTTTTCTTCGTCTACTATTTTCTTGACGTCCTCTAATAACTTTCTAGCATCGAAAATTATTCCGTCTTTTATAGTTTTTGATACCCCACCAACGCGAATAACTTCATTATTCTCTAGCTTGATATCTCCTGTTGCATAAAGGTATTTTAAATTTTTAAGTGGATTCTGATCCATAACTATTATATCCGCATATTTTCCAACTTCAATTGTTCCAATTTTATCCTCCATTCCAATTGCCTCTGCTGCATGAAGAGTACCGGCTCTAATCACTTCCATAGGATGGAATCCTGCCTCTCTTAATAACTCTAACTCCTGAATAAATCCAAATCCATACAAGTTATACATATATCCTGAATCTGCTCCAGCCGTAACTCTACCACCTCTATTCTTATATTCATTTATGAAAGTCATCCACAGCTTATAGTTTTCCTTCCATTCCGTCTCAAGTTCAGATCCCCAGTCATAGTATGCCGCAGCATGAGAATCTCTAGCAGGCAGGAAAAATTTAAGTAGTGCTGGTCTTGTGTAGTCTCTGTGCCATGGCAAACTACTTGCCCTCTGAACATCTCTAAATACACTATAAGGAACGAAAGTTACATCAATTGTAAAATCTAATGAGATAAGTTCATTCATGACGTCATTCCACTTCTTAGAATATGGTTCAGCTGCCTGTTTCCATAATTTACCAGCTTCTTCAAAACGGTGACCCTCATTCATGTAATTATATTCTAGCGGATAATTTTGAACGGTCTTATCTTCAAATAAAGCTTCAGGGAGACCGTACCAATGTTCCATGGTTGTCAGGCCATTTCTTGCTGTTTCCAGTACATTCATTCTGGATACATCCATTTGGGCGTGATGACAAGCTGACCTTAGTCCAAGCCTTTTATTTTCTTGGAGGGCAGCTCTAAAAATATCTGGCCTTGACCCAAAGAATTTTATCCCATCAGCTCCGTTGTCTGCATTTCGTCTCACCCAATTAACTGCTTCTTCAGGTGAGTTAATACCGTTGGAACCTTGACCAAAACTTGTGTAAGCGAGAATTCTAGGGGCAGTAATTTTATTTTTCTTACTTTCTTCTTTTTGGTCAAGTACCCAGTTCAGTCCCTGACCACATGAAGGGTCTCTTATTGTAGTTATACCATGAGCCATCCATAACTTAAAAACGTATTCTGCAGATCCACTTCTTTGAGATGATATATGTCCATGCATGTCAATGAAACCAGGTAAAATATATTTACCGTGGGCGTCAATTTCTTTGGCTCCAGCTTTAGCCACTGGTCTTTTCTTTTCATCTATTTCTAATCCGGGGTACCCAACATTTCTAATACTTGTGATTATATTTTTCTCAATAACTATGTCAACAGGTCCTGTGGGAGGTGCCCCGTTACCATTTATTAGTGTAGCCCCTCTAATAATTAACTGATTAAATGGTCCTTCACCTCTGAATCTTTCAGGAGCCTTATCGATTTGAGCATAGGAATAATTGCATATAGCTAGGAAAAGAATAAGTATGGTTTTTTTCATTGTATTAGGATAATATTGGAACTAAATTTATTTAATATAAAATTTATAAATTAAAATTAAAAGCAATGGCACTCACTTATTCCCAAATGTTACCTCTAGGTACTGAATTACCTAAATTTAATTTATTAGACGTCATAACTGATAAAGTATACTCATCTGAGAACTTTGTATCTAAAAAAGATACAGTAGTTATGGTAATTTGCAATCATTGTCCCTACGTCATACATTATCACGATGAAATTAAAAAATTGGTTAGCGACTATGATTGTGTAAGATTTATTGCAATTAGTTCGAATGATATTGAAAATTATCCACAAGACTCGCCCGATAAAATGAGAAAGTTATTTCAAGATTTAAAAATTTCAATTCCATATCTGTTTGATGAGACACAGGAAGTCGCTAAATTATTTCAAGCTGAGTGTACTCCAGAATTTTATCTTTTCGACAAGACAGATAAATTGGTTTACAGGGGGAGGCTCGACTCATCCTCTCCAGGGAATTCAGAAAAAATTACTGGACAGGATTTAAGAAATGCAATCGATGCATCATTGGCAGGTCAAGATATAAATGAAAATCAATTTCCAAGCATGGGTTGTAACATTAAATGGAAGTAAAATCATTTTATATTTAGCTATTCCTTTAGGTAAAAAATATCTATAATTGCTTTCATTTTGACAATAAATGCATTTTTATGGAAGGAAATAAAATAAAGTTTAGTGATGGAAAGATTCATGTTCCTGTAGATCCAATAATACCATTTATCGAGGGTGACGGTATCGGTGTTGATATATGGTCAGCTAGTAAACTAGTTTTTGATCAGGCAGTAGAGAAAGCGTATTCAGGTCAAAGGAAGATAATTTGGAAAGAAGTTTTAGCAGGTGAGAAAGCTTATAATAAAACCGGGAATTGGTTACCTCAGGAGACTCTCGACATCTTCAAGGAGTATCTAGTAGGAATTAAGGGACCACTAACGACACCAGTAGGTGGGGGAATAACATCTCTTAATGTCGCCTTAAGGCAAAAACTTGATTTATTTGCATGTGTTAGACCTGTAAGATGGTTTAATGGTACACCTTCCCCTGTCAAAGACCCATCAACAACAGATATGGTTATTTTTAGAGAAAATACTGAGGATATTTATGCAGGTATTGAATTTGAAAATGGTACTGAAGAAAATAGTAAAATTAAGGAGCTTATCAGAGATAATTTTAATGATAGATTTAATAAAATTAGGTTTCCAGATACAGCAGGAATAGGCATAAAGCCTATCTCAGTAGAGGGCACATACAGGTTAGTAAGGTCTTCCATCGAATATGCCATTAAAAATAATCGTAGTTCAGTTACTCTTGTTCATAAAGGGAACATTATGAAATATACTGAAGGCGCATTTAGAGACTGGGGATATAAAATAGCAAAAGAGGAGTTTGGTGCTGAAGATTATGAAGGTGGGCCTTGGCAGATAATTAAAAATGGTTCTCAAGAGATAATTATAAAAGATGTAATTGCTGACGCATTCTTACAACAAATATTACTTAGACCAAAAGAATACTCAGTAATAGCAACAATGAATCTTAATGGAGATTATATATCTGATGCTCTTGCAGCTATTGTTGGTGGTATAGGTATAGCACCTGGCGCAAACATTAATTATGAAACCGGACATGCAATATTTGAGGCGACCCATGGTACAGCTCCAAAATATGCTGGTCTAGACAAAGTGAACCCAGGTTCAGTTATTTTGTCTGGAGCGATGATGTTAGAGCACTTGGGCTGGAATGAGGCTAAAGATTTGATTCATAGTGGATTGACAAAATCTATAGAATCGGGTAGAGTCACCTATGACTTTGAGAGACTCATGGACGGTGCTACACTATTGTCTTGTTCTGAATTTGCAAACGACATAGTCAAAAACATGTAAATTTTATTTCATAGGAAAAAGAGAAAGTTTATGTCTTTGACATGAACTCTAGTGATGGTGAACGGGTACAAGGTTGCCAACTAAATACTGATGAAAAGTTATGTTGGTGATTGGATTACAAATAAACTGATAGATCTGTGCTAATTTTAACGTTTGTTAATAATCTAGTTTTGAAATTAGCATTTAAATATTTTAACTTTAAATATGATTAAAGTTTTTATTGTATCGTTATTACTAAATTTATTTCCTAATATTTTTCAAGAGAGGAATGATTTATATAATGCTGAAATATATCCAAATCCAGCCTCAGAATATATTAATTTAAAGATTAACTCTGATATAGATATAGATAATATTCAATTCTCAATATTCACCCTTATTGGAAATGAGATGACATTAGACATGGAAAAGATATCAGAAAAAGAAATTAGATTTAATTTAAATAATTATAATACTGGTTACTATTTTTTATCTGTTCGTAACCAGAGAGATAATAAGAGTAAAATTCTTAAATTTTCTAAAAACTAGTTCGAGGAATTTCTAGTGTAGTTATTTTCGAATAGCTCCCTGTATTTTTTAGATAATTCACTATCAGGAAACTTGCTATATGCTCTAGCTAGAGTGTTTAGAGAAACCAAATTTCTATTAATTTCAAATCTATCTTTTATTCCATTGTCATAGTAATAAGTAAGAATATCATTTGACCTTTCACCTATTATATCTGCAATTTCATTTTCTAATTCATTTGTTTCAATATTAGATTTAATTTTTATATCAATCAGAAATTCAACTAGTTGCACTGAAAAATGATCATACATTACAGCTTCATCTGGAATCAGTTCAATAGATTTTTTTATGACATTAAAAGCTTTCTCATATTCACCATTATTGATAAGGTTTTTAATAAGAGTATTAAATGTTGATCTATAGTTCATAATAAAGCCTCTATGGTCTTCAGAGAAGTAAACATCAGAATCATCAAGACCTCTCCAAAATGATTTTTCCATTAGCTGATCATACATCATGTCAGTATCTACAAGGCTTCCAGACTTTGAATTTAAAAGTGGATAAAGTCGGTATGCGAAGCCCTCTTGGATTACGTTTCTTTTAAGATCTAGATTAATTCCATTGAGAGAGGTATTGTTAAAATAAATTGGTCTCTCCCAATTATTAGCTTGTAACATATCAAGAAATGCTAAATCCTTTTTTTCTAATCCATTCTTATTACTTTTTAGACTAACAAATAATGTATCCTGACTATACTCTTTGAATTTTTGAGGGATAATAGCATGTGATTTTCTATCAACAGAAAGCCAAAATGATTTAGAAGGAATTGAATTATAATTAGTTACAGATGTTGGGACCTGTATTGCCCTACTATTTCTTTGAACCAGATTGATATATCCTCTTAAATTAATTGCAACATTTTGTATTTTTGGGTTATTCACGTACGGCAGATAATCATTCAACCCTCCTTGAATATAATTTTCCAGATCTATTGTAAACTTTATCTTTTCAGAGAGGTTTTTCTTACTCATCATCTGCTCAATATACCAGTCGGTATTAAAATAGCTTAATACAATTACTCTTACATCTGTCCTAAAATTTTCAACTTCCTGTACATACCATAATGGAAATGTATCATTATCTCCTCCAGTGAATAATATAGAATTTGGAGCACATGAGTTAAGAAGATTTTTAGCTGAGTCGACCGTGAGGTATCTGTTTGATCTGTCATGATCATCCCAGTTTTCCTTCGCAAGAATTAGTGGGGATGAAAGTGACAAGATAAATGTTAGGACAAGAGATATACTATCTTTTCTAACAAACTTTTTGAGTATGCTCCATATAAATAAAGAACCGTATCCTACCCAAATTGAAAATGCATAGTATGATCCTGCATAAATGTAATCTCTTTCTCTAGGTTCGGTAGGAGGGCTATTCAGATAAACAACTAGAGCAAAACCTGTTAATATAAATAGTAAACTAACAACATAGAAGTTTTTGTTATCGTTGTAATACTGAAACAATAGACCCAAAATACCTAGGATAAAGGGTATCATAAAATAGTTATTTCTAGCCTTATTGGAATTAAGTTGCTCTGGTATTTCATCAAAAACATTTTGCAATCCAAGCCAATTTGCATTTTGGATATCTGAGGATCTCCCTGAAAAATTCCACATTAGATATCTTAAATACATATGTCCAACCTGATATTTAAAAAAGAATTCTAAATTATCTGAAAATGATGGTTTTTGATTTTGTGATAACCCCGTGATCTCTCTGTACCTCTCAATGTGATTTGGGGAGGCACTATACATTCTTGGAAAAATTGTTGTTCTTTTTGGGTCGTATACATATCTGAATTTCTTTTCCTTTACCTCATATCTATCAATACCCCTTTTGTAATTTACACCACTTTCCTCCTGCTTTACCACTTCTGCATCAAAGTACTGACCTCTAAATAAAGGTCTATACCCATATTGTTCTCTCTTTAGATATGATATAAAGTTTAATATATTTTCAGGATTATTCTCATCAATTGGTGGATTATAATTTGATCTAATTAGTACAAGAGAGTAAGAAGAATAACCAATTAGGATAAACATTAGAGCTAACAGTGAGGTATTTAAAATGACCTTTTCTCTTTTATGTGAGTAATAAATAAGATATGATAGACATGATATGAATAGTACAATAAAAAATATTATTCCTGAACCAAATGGTAAACCAAATGAGTTTACAAAAAGTCTTTCTATGAAGCTTGCAATAGATGGTAAACCTGGAATAATTCCTTCTACTATTAAGCCAACTATAAATAAACTGAGAATTAGTGAGAGGGATAATCCTAGAAAGGATAATCTTTTTGTTTTCTTAAAATATATAATTAAGGCTAGTGCAGGTATTGCTACTAGGTTTAGGAGGTGAACACCAATTGACAAACCCATCATGTAAGCAATTAAAATAATCCACCTATTTTGAAGTTTTTCGTTATCAGCACTTTCCCATCTTAGTATAGCCCAAAACACAAAAGCGGTGAAAAAAGATGACATTGCATAAACTTCAGCTTCGACAGCAGAAAACCAGAAAGAATCCGTAAAAGTAAATGTTAAGGCACCTGTTATGCCTGATATTAATACTAAAAAAATATTATTTAAAGAATCGGTTTTTATAATCTTAGATGTAAGATGAGTTATAGTCCAGAATAGGAATAGAATGGTAAAGGCACTTGACACAACACTTAAAAAATTAATCGCTAGAGCTATTTTCTCAGGATTTCCTAAAGCAAAAAAAGAAAAAAATCGTCCTAATAGTAAATAAAATGGTGCGCCAGGTGGATGTGGAACTTCTAACTTACTTGATACCGCAATAAACTCTCCTGCATCCCAAAAACTCGCAGTATCTTCAACAGTTATAGAATACACTATAAGTGCAATTAAGAATGTAAACCATCCGGTATAATTATTAAGTTTTTTATATTCTATCATCATAAATGAGCTAGGCGAAAATAATTAAAAAAATTATAATCATATTCTATATGATTGACTTATTTTGTTGTAGTAATATGAATTATATATCGTTTCTTTTTCTATCTTTTTTCTATCCCTTTGCAACCTATTCTGAAGATAGTTTAAGCATACTTACCAATCTTGATATACAAATTGAGGCAACTGCAGCAATAAACAAAATGTATGATTTTAAATTTGATGATGCTGAAAAAGAATTTAATTGGTTGGTCCAAGAATATAAAAATCATCCACTTCCTATTTTTTTAAAAGGCCTGAGCCTTTGGTGGAAAATAGATGCATACTCTGGACTGCCGGATAAGAACAAAAATGATAAATTACAAAAATTAGATGATGATTTTCTTGAGGTAATGGATCAGTCAATTTCAATTTCAAAAAGTATATATAAAAATGGTAATCAAATAGATGGTGCCTTTTTCTTAGCGGCATCTTATGGTTTTAAAGGGAGGCTATTATCAGAGAGGAAAAAGTGGAGATCAGCTGCGTTGGCTGGATTTAATGCATTAAAATATCTTAAGGAAATTAGACAAGATAAATTAATGATACCTGAAATCTCATTCGGCAATGGGCTATTCAATTACTACTCTGTCTGGATATCTAATAGATATCCAATACTAAGGCCTTTAGTTAAGTTATTTCCAGATGGTGATAAAGTTGAAGGGATAGATCAATTAAAAAGTGCAGCAAGAAATTCTTTTTATACTAGAACAGAGGCTCAAACATTTTTAGTTAGGATATATTCAGGAGAAAACAATCTAAGGGAGGCAACATTTCTCTCAAAATATTTATTTGAAACTTTTCCTGATAATTCAATTTTTCATAGATACTACACACAGCTCCTATACAGATCATCAAACTTTTTTATGTGTAAGGAGGAGTCATTAAGAATTATTGAGAATTATAAAAATAAGAAATTTGGTTATTATGCTAATGATATGAGGTTAGCTCACTTTTATTTAGGAGAAATATTTCTCTCTGAGAAAAAGATAGATGAAGCAATATTAAATTTTAAAAATTCTCTAGAATTTGCTAGTAAATTTAAAGACAATAAAATGGGTTATACAGTCTACTCTAATTATTTATTGGGCAAAATTTTTTATGATAGGGGAGATATGGATCAAGCAAAAGAGTTTTTGAAAGTTGTATTGAAGACCGCTAAAAGAAAAAGTGACCTTAATACTAGATCTAGAGAACTTCTAAAAAAAATTTAGAATTTTAACAAATTTTAATCTACTATCACAGAACTTTAATTTGAATACTTACGTTTTATCAAAATAAAATTCCAGAAATGAAAATTGATAGAACGGATAAAAAAATTCTCGAAATTCTTCAGAAAAATGCCAAGATCACTAACGCAAAGTTATCTCAAGAAATAGGTCTCTCACCCGCACCTACATTGGAGAGGGTTAGAAAGCTAGAGGCAAGAGGAATAATTAGCGGATATCATGCCAAGTTAAATATGTCAAAGGTTGGACTTGGGGTGAGCACCTTTGTTATGGTCTCCCTGAAGGGCCACAACAAAAAAAATATAGATTCTTTTCTAGATAAGATTAAAGATGTTGAAAATATTGTGGAATGCCATCATATAACTGGAAGTGGGGACTTTATTTTGAGAATTGTAGCTGAAGATATTGAATCTTATCAAGAACTAATGTTAGATAAAGTGAGTGAAATTGAAGTTACTGATAGTTTGCAGTCTATGGTTATTCTATCTACTTTTAAGGATAATAAGGTAATACCTGTTCAAAATTAATGAAAAATATTGTCCTTGATTCTGATGATATCTCTAACAAAATTAAAAGATTATCTTACGAGATAATCGAAAAAAATATAGAAGAGAAAGAAATATTTATTTTTGGTATTCTTCCAAATGGAAAATATTTATCAGAAAAAATTAAGTCTAATTTTATAGATAATTCAGATATCAAAATAAACATATTCTATGTAGAAATTGACAAAGAAAAATCTATTGTAAATAAAATAAATCCAAAGATTGATAGAAGAAAACTAAATGGAAAAGTTTTTATATTAGTTGATGATGTAATGAATAGCGGTACTACACTGATGTATACAATAAATAAGCTTTTAGAATATAATCCGAAATTTATACAGGTCGCTGTTTTGATTGAGAGATACTATAAAAATTTCCCCATAACACCAGATTTCAAAGGTCTTGAATTGAGCACTTCTAAGTCTGAGCATGTTGAAGTTACACTTGAAAAATCCCCTAAAGTTTTAATAAAATGATATACATAATAAGAAAAGAACACTTTAATGCTGCTCACAAGCTATATAACCCATTATGGTCCAAGGAGAGGAATATGGAGGAGTTTGGAGTATGTTCAAATGAAAATTGGCATGGTCATAATTATGAGATAGAGGTCACAATTAAGGGAAAAATAAATCCTGATTCTGGGATGTTAATAAATTTAAAAGATTTATCAAGAATTATGAAAGAGGAAATTATTGATAAGGTAGATCATAAGAATTTAAACATTGATGTTCCCTTTCTTGAGGGTATTATTACAACCACTGAAAATGTCACTATGAAATTCTGGGAGGTTCTTGAGGATAAAATTAATTCCCTAGAAAATACAGAATGCTCTCTTCACAAAATTAGAGTCTATGAAACACCAAGAAATTTCGTAGAATACTATGGTGAAAAGTAAGTCTGATTTATTAATTATTTGTGGTGAAAGATCTGGAGATTTACATGGTTCAATAATTGTTAAAAAATTATTATCTGGAAATCCAAAACTTAAAATTCATTGCTGGGGTGGTGATTTAATGAAAAAATCAGGCGCTATTGTTTTAGAGGACTATAGAAATTATAGTACAATGGGGTTCGTTGAAGTTTTTTCCAGGTTGAATTTCTTTTATAAAAAATTACAATATTGTAAAAAACATATTATCGAATATCGCCCTAAAGTAGTTCTATTAATTGATTTCCCTGGTTTTAATTTGAGACTAGCAAAATTTGCCAAAAAAAAAGGATTCAAGGTTCATTATCTTATTCCACCCAAGGCTTG
>CEUM01015785.1_pt1 | contig 10624 bp, 10 predicted proteins | sample 356421 | NCBI WGS metagenome assembly CEUM01 (sample SAMEA2622716, study PRJEB7988) | marine metagenome | biome: marine biome (ENVO:00000447); feature: surface water layer (ENVO:00002042); material: "saline water (ENVO:00002010), including plankton (ENVO:xxxxxxxx)" | depth 5 m | reverse complement strand
ATTAAACTCCACATAAAATAATAATTACTTTTAAAAATGCAATTGCTACAAACCTTATGCGCTATTCATGCTCCTTCAGGAAATGAAGGTCCAATGAAATCTTTCTTATTGGATTACATTCAAAAAGAACAAGGAAATTGGAAAGCAAAACCCGAAATCATTACGGGTGATTTTATTCAAGATTGCATCATTCTCAAATTTGGAACACCTAAGACCGCCATCTTTGCCCACATGGATTCCATCGGGTTTACGGTGAGATATGGAAAGGAACTCATTAAAATTGGTGGGCCAAGGACTAATGATGGTATTCAATTAGTTGGAGAAGATAGTAAGGGTAAAATAGAAACGGAAATCTATAATTATGAGGACAAAAATGGTAAAACTCATATTGAATATATACTAGATCGAAAAATAGATCGAGCTACAGAACTTACTTTTAAACCTAATTGGCGGGAAGATGATGATTTTATACAATGTTGCTACATGGACAACCGTCTAGGTGTTTGGAATGCTTTAGAAGTCGCTAAAACCCTTGAAAATGGGGTGATTTGTTTTTCTTGTTGGGAAGAAGTTGGTGGCGGAAGTGTAGGTTACTTGGGAAAATACATCTATGAAAAATGGAATGTGAGACAAGCGCTAATTTCTGATATTACCTGGGTCACAGAAGGAGTTAAACATGGTAAAGGTGTTGCTATTTCCAGAAGAGATTCTGGTCTTCCAAGAAGAAGTTACGTAGATCGTATTTTAAAACTAGCTGATGAAAGTGGTATTCCGTACCAAATTGAAGTAGAATCAGCGGGAGGTAGTGATGGTAACCAATTGCAAAAATCTTCATATCCGTTTGATTGGTGTTTTATTGGAGCACCCGAAGATCATGTGCACTCACCAGATGAAAAAGTACACAAGAAGGATATTGAAGCTATGGTTGCATTATATTCCTATTTAATGAAGCATTTGTAATGGAGTATGGTATTAATATACTGGGTATTATTCCATTGAGAAAAGAACCCAAAGATCAAAGTGAAATAGTGTCTCAAATCTTATTTGGTCAACATTTTAAGATTAATGAAATAAAACCAAAATGGGTTTTCATACAATTAGCTGATGATGATTATGAAGGATGGATATGTGCAAAGCAGTATTACGAAATTACCTATGAAGACTTCGATAACTTAAACCTTAATGATTTTCCAAAAGTTGGAGATAAACTAAGTTATTTAGAAGAAACCATTTCTGGAGAAAAACACCCCATACCAATAGGGAGTACTTTACCCTATTTTCATCAAGGCACCATTCGAATAAGACAAAAAAAATACAAGTTTAATGGAGGAATTGCTAGTGACAATCCAAAAGATATTGGATCATATGCAGTAAACTTTTTAAACTCTCCTTATTTATGGGGCGGAAAAAGTATTTTAGGTATTGATTGCAGTGGTTTTACGCAGTTGGTTTTCAGCTTATGTGGAATTCAATTACCAAGAGATGCCTACCAACAAGAAGAATTAGGAGAATCCATAGATCTAGTTGACATAAATACATCTGATTTGGTTTTCTTTATCAATGACAAAAATCGCGTTCACCATGTTGGAATAGCCTTAGAAAACAACCAAATCATACATGCTTCGGGTCAGGTAAGAATTGATAGCCTAACCAATGAAGGTATTATACATTCCTCATCCAACGAACTGACACATCGACTTTATTCTATAAAAAGAATTACAGAATAGATGTCAAAAATGCTGATTTTCAGTATGTTATGTTGTTAATGTCTGAAAATTTGTCATTCATTTTGAATTGGCTTAGCATTTGATCTACATGTGTAAATAATTTACAAATGGACTTAAATCAATTTACAACCAAGTCACAAGAGGTTATCTCTAATGCACAACAACTAACCCTCACCAACGGGAATCAAGCCATTGAGAATACGCATCTCCTAAGCGCAATTATGGAGATAGATCAAAATGTATTTCCACACGTAGCGAAAAAACTGGGTGCTAACCCAAACATGATTGTTAAAGCAAATGATAGTATTTTGCAATCATTACCTAAGGTTAAAGGCGGAAATATACATTTAAGTAATAATACACAAAAGTCTATAGCAGAGTCGATTAGCATGTCAAAAAAAATGAAAGACGACTTTGTTTCCATTGAGCACTTAGTCCTAGGTATTCTTAAGGGTTCAGATCAAACGAGTCAATTATTAAAAGATAATGGTTTTAATACCAAGGAAGTAATGGCCATCATAAAATCCCTTAGAAATGGTCAACATGTAACTTCCGCAAATCAAGAGGAAACCTACAATGCGCTGAACAAGTACGCCATCAATTTAAACGAAAGAGCAGAGAGCGGAAAATTAGACCCTGTTATTGGAAGAGATGATGAAATTAGAAGAGTGCTTCAAATCTTAACTAGAAGAACAAAAAATAATCCTATTCTCATTGGGGAACCAGGTGTTGGTAAAACTGCTATAGCAGAAGGGATTGCCCATCGAATAATAAGAGGAGATGTACCTGAAAACTTGAAAGATAAACTCATCTTCTCTCTAGATATGGGTGCGTTAATTGCAGGTGCTAAATTTAAAGGGGAATTTGAGGAACGCCTAAAAGCGGTCGTTAAAGAAGTAGTAAGCGAGGATGGGCGAATTGTACTGTTTATTGATGAGATTCACACCTTAGTTGGAACTGGAGGTGGTCAGGGAGCTATGGATGCTGCAAACATTCTTAAACCCGCTTTAGCCAGAGGAGAATTACGAGCAGTTGGGGCAACTACATTAGATGAATACCAAAAGTATTTTGAACAAGACAAAGCCCTTGAGAGGAGATTTCAAAAAGTAACCATAGACGAGCCTAATAATGAGGACGCCATCAGTATCCTAAGGGGAATTAAAGAGAAATACGAAAATCATCATAAAGTACAGATAAAGGATGAAGCCATCATAGCATCTGTAGAGCTATCAAAAAGATACATTTCAGATCGTTTCCTTCCAGACAAGGCTATTGATTTAATAGATGAAGCAGCTTCCAAATTACGTATGGAAATCAACAGTAAACCAGAAGAGTTGGATGAAGTAGAGCGAAAAATCATGCAATTGGAAATTGAAAAAGAGGCTATCAAAAGAGAAAATGATAACCAAAAAGAAAAGTCGATTAAAAAAGAAATTGCTAATCTAAATGAAATTAAATCTAGTCTACTTGCGAAGTGGGAAGCTGAAAAAAATCACGTTGACGCCATACAAAAAGCTAAACAAGATATAGAAGAACTCAAAATTGAAGCGGAACAAGCTGAACGAAATGGAGATTTTGGAACGGTAGCCGAGATAAGATACGGTAAATTGAAGCAATTAGAGGAAAATATTGAACTAGAAAAGAAACTACTTATCGAGCTTCAAAAAACAGCTAAAATGATCAAAGAAGATGTGGATGCAGAAGAAATTGCAGATGTGGTGTCTAAGTGGACAGGGATTCCAGTAAGCAAGATGCTTGAAGGTGAAAAAACGAAATTACTTCGTTTAGAAGAAGAATTACAGAAAAGAGTGATTGGTCAAAACGAAGCTATTGAAGCCATAGCAGATGCAGTAAGAAGAAGTCGTTCGGGACTTCAAGATGAAAAAAAACCCATAGGCAGTTTTATTTTTTTAGGGTCCACAGGAGTTGGAAAAACAGAACTAGCAAAGGCCCTATCTGCTTTTTTATTTAATGACGAACAAGCCATGACAAGAATTGACATGAGTGAGTTTCAAGAAAAACACGCTGTATCGCGATTGGTGGGAGCACCTCCAGGTTATGTGGGTTATGATGAAGGCGGTCAACTTACGGAAGCCGTTAGAAGACGACCCTACTCTGTAATTTTATTAGATGAAATAGAAAAAGCTCATCCAGATGTATTTAACATCTTACTTCAAGTATTAGATGACGGCCGATTAACGGATAATAAGGGCCGTACGGTTAATTTCAATAATACGATCATTATTATGACATCCAATCTAGGTGCACACCACATAAACGAGTTGTATGATCAAGAGGAAAAAAATGTAAACCCTCAACAAATTAAGCAACTGGTGATGAATGAATTAAAAAATAATTTTAGACCTGAGTTTTTAAATCGAATTGATGAGACTATTGTCTTTAATTCACTGGAAAAATCTGCTATTCATCAAATTGTTAAAATTCAACTAAAACAACTTAATATAATACTTAAAGAAAAAGGCATTAAATTAAATATTACTGATTACGCCATTGAATATCTTGCTCAGAAAGGTTTTGAACCACAATATGGAGCAAGACCTATAAAACGACTTGTGCAAAAGGAAATTTTAAATGGATTATCTAAAGAGTTACTCAAGGGAACCATACAAAAAGGTGATGATGTATTAATAGATTCATTTGATGAAAACATTGTATTTCGAACGAATGAAAAAAAACAACAAAAAGAGAATGTGGAAGTTTAAACTCATTATAATTCTTTTTTCTTGTAATACACTACTTTATTCCTGTAAAGAAAAACAACTTGACTATTGTCAGCTAATTGATGAACTCATGATGAAACAACAACAATCTTGGAATGAAGGTAACATAGAAAAATTCATGTCAAGTTATTGGAAAAGTGATTCGTTGATGTTCATAGGTAAAAACGGCATTCAATATGGTTGGCAAAAAACACTAGATAATTACAAAAAAAGTTACCGAAATAAGGAAGAAATGGGTAAACTGAATTTCACCAATCTTCATTGCAAACCTTTAGATAACAAACATCATCAAATTACTGGAAATTGGAAATTAGTTAGGAACGACTCATTGGGTGATTTATACGGTTATTATACCTTGTTGTGGGAGAAAATGGAAGATCGGTGGGTAATTGTATATGACCATACGAACTAAGTTTGGCACCGTATTTGGTTATTAAGTAAAAAAAATAACCATGAAAAAAATATACACCTTATTTAGCATTCTACTCTGCTTCATTTTATTAAGCTCCTGTGCAAAGCCCATCTTAGATGAAAACAATGTATTTCTTGGTAGTTGGGGATCCGAAAAATTTTCAATAGAAATTTGGAAAGACGGTTTTGGTAAAATTAAACGTGTTAGATTATACGAAAATGAAACTAGGGTAATCATAAAGGATAATTCGATCAAATTTAAAACTCCAGGGTTTTCCAAGAAATTTCGTGTAGATTCTGAACCGTACATTGATAACGATGGTATAACGGTTATGATTTTAGATGGTAAAAAGTTTTACAAGCATTAGAGTGATTGCAAATGACAAATACATTAATTGATTTTGATGTACAAACAATTATATTTGCAGCGATTTTAATCTACTAAATAATAAAAATGTCAGGAAAAAGAACATTTACTATGATCAAACCAGATGCAGTGGAATCTGGCAACATTGGAAACATATTACAAATGATATCAAACGCAGGCTTCTCTATTAAAGCCATGAAGTATACTCAACTTTCGGAAGAAAGAGCAAAAGCATTTTATGCAGTTCATGCAGAAAGACCATTTTATGGAGAACTAGTTGAATACATGTCTTCTGGTCCTATTGTGGCTGCCATTTTGGAGAAAGACAATGCTGTAGAAGATTTCAGAACCTTAATTGGAGCAACTGACCCAGCAGAAGCTGCTGAAGGAACTATAAGAAAAAAATACGCTGAATCAAAAGGAAGAAACGCTGTTCACGGATCAGATTCGGATGAAAACGCTCAAATTGAGGGTGAATTTCATTTTGAAGCAAACGAAGTAATATAACATGATCATCACCACTACAGAAAACATACCAGGAAAAGAAATAGTTGAAATCCTTGGATTGTCTAGGGGATCTACGGTAAGAGCTAGAAATGTAGGGAGAGATATTTTCGCTGCTCTAAAAAACTTGATTGGTGGTGAAATCAATGAATATACAAAGCTTCAGGCTGACTCAAGAGAACAAGCGTTACAACGTATGATTAAAGATGCAGAAAGCTTAGGAGCAGATGCTGTAATTAATGTTAGAATTACCACATCTATGATTATGCAAGGTGTAGCAGAAATACTTGCTTACGGAACTGCAGTTAAATTAAAACATGACCATTAAATTTTTTCTATATGCTGTTTTAGCAGTAATAGTTTTTTATTTAATTCTAAAAAGGATTAAGGAAAAGAAAGAGGAAAATTTCGAAAATCGTGATAACTAAAAAAGCCCACATAAGTGGGCTTTTTATTTTACTTAAATATAAAAGAATTTATTTCTTAATTATTCTTTTGTTAGTTAGTATACCGTTTTGGTTAACCTCTACAAAATATACACCTTTTGTCAAAGTAGACATATCAACAACTGCATTAGATGCATTTACAATAGTTGACATAACTCTATTCCCTATCATGTTGTAAATGGTATAATCTGTAATAGTAGATGTACTAGAAATATTGATTACATCCGATGTAGGGTTAGGATAAACTGAGATCACGTCTTTTGTATTATCCACAGTACCAGTATTTCCACTAGGCGTTGAACAATCACCATACTGAAGATATAACGTAGTATCCTGTGTAAATCCACCTAGTAAATTGTTTCTGTCGTTATAGTTTCCTGGATCAGCACATGGTAAACCTGAAATATCTTCTTTACATGACCAATCAGAACAATTTCCATTGAGAATTGTAAAATGACCACCTGCAGCAGGCAAGTTCATTGTACCTTCCCATACTCCGTCACCATCAGCATCAGAAAGAGCTAAAGCATCATTTCCACCAACAAATCCACCACCGATGTAGATACCGTCACCTGAAACATTACCAGCAATGTTATCAGTGTGAACAACAAAAGTTACATCATGAGCAGCAGGAGGAGGAGGAGGAGCAGCTGAGGTAGATGTATAAATAAATCTCCACCAACCTGTACCACCACCAGCACTTTGGACATCAGCAATTAATTCACCGTTTGCACCAAAAGATATTTCGTAAGTGATTGAACTTACTGCGTTTGCAGGATCTGTTAATTCACCTCCATTATATGCTTTTGGTAAACCAATATGCGCACCTAAACCATTCACTGTTAATTGGTTATTAGCAAATGTGTACGTGTAGGTTCCTGAACCATCATGTGGAGCTACAGGAGTACCACATTGTTCACTAGCAACACCTTGCCAAGCTTCTACCCATGTACTACCGTCCATGTAATGCATCATGTTTCCGTTCGCATCAAAAGTGATAGAGTCATCAAAAAAACAAGCTCTAACCGTTAAATCATTTGCAGAGTTGGACCACCAGCTACCATCACCTTGGTTAGGACCTACAGCCAGTGCTCCTGCTTGTTGAGCTAACTTCCAAGTTCCTTCAATGGACTGTGCATTGAACAGAAAAGGAATAGCTAACAAAACAGATAAGTAAATTTTTTTCATAAGATTAAAATTAAGTTAATAGTTATTGTAATATTTACACTAAATTAAGTGTTTTTTAATTTAGATCAAAATATTGCTATAATTTTATTCATATATTATTGTTGAATAGTTTATTGTAATTTTTATTAGAATTTGTTAAAATGATATGTCAAAAAGATAAATTTCAACTTGATGAAAGTGTTCATTATTTAAACTGTGCATACAAGGCACCACTTCTTAAATCGGGAGAAAAAGCCTTATTAGACACTTTACTTAAAGAACGAAATCCGTTCTTGTATCAACCAAAAGATTTTTTTGAAAACACAGAAATAGCTAGAGTTATATTTGCGGAAATGATTCATGCTAAACCCAGTCAAATTGCATTATTTCCCTCGACTTCCTATGGTTTTGCTACTGCACTCAACAATGTCAAAGCACAATATAAAAAGGCAGTTACCATAGAAAATGAATTTCCTAGTGGCTATTTTGCTTTAGAAAAATGGTCAAATAAATATCAGGCTAGTTTAATCACAGTGACCAAAGGAGATAAATCAGCTAAATTATGGAACCAAGCCATATTGGATTCCATTGACCAAAAGACAGATGTGGTGCTCATGTCCATGAACCACTGGATGGATGGCACAAAAATCGATATTAAATCCATCGGAGATAAGTGTCATCAATTGGGCGTGACATTTATTGTAGATGCAACACAATTAGCCGGTGCATTTCCAATTAATATAGTTGATTTAAAAGTAGACGCATTGATTTGCGCAGGTTATAAATGGTTATTTGGCCCATACTCCACAGCAATAGGATATTTTTCACCCAAATTTTCTGATGGAGTTCCCATTGAAGAATCATGGATGAACCGAACTAATGCCATGGAATTTAGTAAAATAACAGAGTACGACCCTTCATACAAACCAGACTCTTCCCGATTTAATGTAGGGCAAACCAGTAATTTTCTACTAACCCCTATTTTAATTGAAGGATTGAAACAAATTCAAAAATGGGGTGTAGAGCAAATACACAATTATTGTTATTCCCTTTTTTCTGAAATCAAAAATGAATTATTGCCCCTTGGAATAGGGTTTGAAGAAAATGATTACACCTACCCTCACCTATTTTCCTTAAAACTTCCAGAAAAAATAAGCCCTGTAGCCATGAAAACCAGCTTAGAAAAAAATAATATACATGTGTCTCTAAGAGGATCTAACATAAGAGTGTCTTTAAATGTGTTTAACAACCAATATGATGTTGAAGCACTTAAAGACTGTATTCAAAAAAAATTAAGCTAATTGGTCCATTACTTCAGTAATAATGGCGCAGGAAATCTTTATTTCTTCTGTTGAAATTACTAAGGGAGGTGCAATTCTAAAGCTTTCTGGGCAAGAAAGAAACCAAAAACTAAGCAGCCCCATATCCTTACATCCTTCCACTACTTTTTGAACAACTGCTGGATTTTCAAGTTCAATAGCAAAAAACAATCCCTTTCTCCTTATTTCCTTAATCATCTTATGATTTAACAGGGATTCAAAAAGAACACCCTTCAGTTCCACGTTAGGAACTATATTTTCATTTTCTAAGACTTCTAGTCCTGCTAAAGCACCTGCACAACACATGGGATGCCCCCCAAAAGTAGTAATGTGACCCAATGGTGGATTAGTAGTAAATAGCGACATGATTTTTTGACTGGTAACTAGTCCTCCAATCGGCATACCTCCCCCGAAAGCCTTACCTATAGTCATGATATCAGGAACAATATCAAAATGTTCATATGCAAACAACTTACCCGTCCTTCCAAAACCGGTTTGAATTTCATCAGCAATTAATAATATACAATGTTCATCACATATTTTTCTGAGTTTTAACATGAACTCTTTGGAGGGAATTCTAACTCCAGCGTCTCCTTGAATAGGCTCTATAATAACTCCAGCCACTTGATGATCTATACTGTCAAGAGCATCACAATCATTAAAGGGCAACTGCATGACATCAGGCAATAGAGGTCTAAAAGCATATTTCTTTTGTTCATTTCCAGAAACACTCAACGAACCATGAGTTGATCCATGATAAGCACCTTTAAAAGATACCAATCTTGTTTTTCCAGTTGCTCGTTTGGCTAATTTAAGTGCCGCTTCGTTTGCTTCTGTACCCGAATTCACGACATATAAACAATTCAAACTCTTAGGTAGAAAAGAAGCTAATTTTTGGGCTAATTTATTTTGAATCTCTTGACTAAATTCTCCAAAAACCATTACATGTAAATGCTTATTTAACTGGTCTAACAGTGCACTTTTAACATGCTGATTTTGATGACCCAAATTAGATACAGCAATTCCTGAAATTAAATCAATGTATCTTTTATCTTCTCGATCTATTAGATAAATACCTTCAGCGCTAACTACCTCAATTCCAAAAGGTTGATTAGTTGTATTAGCAAGGAATGGTGTATACATAAATTAAAATTAGATCATTTTAAATATATCAACTTACTTGTAAAGAGATAAATTTTAAATTTGCATCCAAATTAAAAAAAATACCCATGCCTAAAGGAATATACCAAATGCCATTTCCAGAAAACGAACCCGTAAACAGTTATGTAAAAGGGTCGACTCAACGTGAATCGCTTTTAGAAAAGTACAATCAAATGTACCACCAAGATCCTATACATGTTCCATTGTATATAGGTGACAAGGAGATAACCACAGAAGATAAACTTCCCATGAATCCTCCTCACGATCATAAGCATGTACTTGGTCATTTTAGCGTGGGAAGCAAACAACATGTACAAGATGCCATTTCTGCAGCATTAGCAGCAAGAAAAGAATGGTCCTCCATGCCATGGGAAAACAGAGCTACTATATTTTTAAAAGCAGCAGATTTGTTAGCAGGTCCTTATCGTGATGAAATGAATGCCGCAACTATGTTGGGACAATCAAAAAATGTTTTTCAGGCAGAAATTGATGCAGCGTGTGAATTAATTGATTTTTTACGATTTAATGTGGCCTATATGCAACAAATCTATGCCGAACAACCTGAATCTGCAGATGGAATCATCAATAGATTGGAATATAGACCATTAGAAGGATTTATTTTTGCAATTACTCCATTTAATTTCACTGCTATTGCTGCCAATTTATGTGCAGCACCAGCCATGATGGGAAATGTAATCGTTTGGAAACCAGCGGAAACACAAATGTATTCAGCGCATGTAATTATGAAACTATTTAAAGAAGCTGGTCTTCCTGATGGTGT
>CEUM01087706.1_pt1 | contig 10625 bp, 8 predicted proteins | sample 356421 | NCBI WGS metagenome assembly CEUM01 (sample SAMEA2622716, study PRJEB7988) | marine metagenome | biome: marine biome (ENVO:00000447); feature: surface water layer (ENVO:00002042); material: "saline water (ENVO:00002010), including plankton (ENVO:xxxxxxxx)" | depth 5 m | reverse complement strand
GGAATTTAAAACTTCTTTGGAAACATTTAATGCAAGTAGTGCTGTTAGTACTAAGTACATCATATTAATCATCTTTTGTCTTGGTGACAATTTTCCTCCAGCCATATTCTTTAGTTATTTATATAATTAAAATAGATGATTACTTATTTGGATTCATTGCAGTTAACATGTTTCCATAAACCTTATTCATTTGTTCAAGATTTACTGCAAGTTGAGAAACCTGTTCTTGGAACTTCTTAGAGTCTTCAACAGATGATTGAAGATTTTGTAAAAATACAGTTGTAGCCTCCATTTGTTGATTAGATGCTTGTAACTGTAGTTCGTACAGTGAATTTAAAGCATTCATATTCTTAATCCCCTCCTGGATTTGACTGTTATATTCTGATATACCTGAGGCCGCTGATATGGTTTCATTTAATTTTGTAGCGGATTCCCCGAATGCTCTTAGTCCTTCGTTTAAACTATCTACCAATTCATTATCAATCTTTGCTTTCTCTAGCGCATTGTCTAATTGTTGAGCTGGGCTCATATTCGCAGGATCAGTCATGTGATCATGTCCTAACTCAGGATAAACTTTTTCCCATTCGTAATCTTCATGAGTTTTTTCAAAAGCTGAGAAAAAGAAAATTATTGCTTCTGTACTCAAACCTATAATTAAAAATAAGCTCGCGAAAGGCCAGTGCTCAATTTTAAATAATGCTCCAATAATTACTAACGCTGCTCCCCAACCATATAGTTTCGGCATCATTTTTTTATACCATTTAGCTTCTGTAATATTTCCTAATCCCATTTTTTTTAATTTAGTTTTTTTAATTTAATTTTTATTGAAAATCTTTCTTGTCTCTACCTAAGAAATCCATAACACATCTGAATCCAATGTAAGACGTAGAGACATCATCATATTCATACGTTCTTGTAGAGGTCTGAATAAAGTATGAAATATCTTTCCAAGAACCTCCTCTAACAACCTTTCTCTTCAAAACATCTTGATCTGATTCCTCAGACATATAAGAGTTGTCTGAATTCATGTCATGAGAATATGATGTAGAGGTCTCATCAAACACTGTAGAAGTCCATTCCGCTACGTTTCCAGCCATATCATAGAGTCCATAGTTATTTGGATTATATTGTCTTACTTTAATAGCCTTTAACCCACCATCAGCCGTATAATTACCTCTTAATGGTTTAAAGTTAGCTAAGAAACAACCTTTCATATTTCTAGTGTAAGGCCCTCCCCATGGATATGGAGACATTCCATAGCCTCCTCTAGCTGCGTATTCCCATTCTGTTTCAGTAGGTAGTCTGAAATCAGGCAATAAAGGTTGATTCTGTGACCTTAAAAAAGAATTCATAATATGAGTTCTCCAATGACAAAAAGCATTAGCTTGTTGCCATGTAATTCCAACAACTGGATAGTCATCATGAGCTACATGTTCATAGTTAAATGTAGCATCTGTTTCGTTATTAGCGTAAGCATAATCAGATTGATAATCTAAAGTAGAAGGATATATCTTCACTTCTCTTTCAATTACAAAATTATCTCTATAGGTGGATGCGTCCATATTATCTATAGCTTCTTCATCTAATCTATTAGATTTAGAAAGAGATCTTACATCAAGTTCCTCATATCTGTAAATAAAGTTGTCCTCTTCTTTTATAGGCTGTCCATCAACATAAGTTTTTACAAACATGGAATCATATAAGAATTTATACTCATCTGAATTTTCATTCAATCTAACAGACCAGTCAATAACCCTTAATGTATCTCCATTTACAACATTATTGCTTAAAAGTGTATCTCCTCTACGATTTTTAAACAATTTCATTTCAGTTCTAATCATAGAGTCAACAACCCATCTTTCAAATTGACGGTACTCGTTATTTGTAATTTCTGTTTCATCCATATAGAACGCACCAACAGAAACTCTCTGGTTGGTAGAAACATTTGCGAAAGGAACATCTTGATCTGAAGGTCCCATAACAAAACTTCCTTGTGGAATAAACACCATTCCGTAGGGATCCGTAGGATTCCACACTAATCTATCAGTACCTCCAATCAACTCTCCATTTCCAGAACCTGCGCAACCACTTAATAAAGCGACTACTGAACTTATAAGTAATATTTTCTTCATATTCATTTTGATTTAATTCACTTTCGTGAAGGATTTTTTCTATAAATATCTTGGGTTTTTGTAGCTTTTCACCGGCTTATCATAATCTAACTTAAAGCTATATCCAAGCATAAATTCTAAACTATTATTTTGTATTTGATTAAGAACCACATCATATGCGAGTCCAAATCTTAAGTCATTGTTAATATTCATTCCAGTGAGTAATACTATACCTTCATCTAACCTGAAACTAACGCCACCCCATATTCTATTATTGTATAAAAGATTCGCATTAACATCTAACTGAGAAGTAGAACCATCAGATTTTAAATAAATAGAAGGATTTAATGATAATAAAGGATTTATTTCATGATAGTATCCCGCTAACAAGAAATAATGACGAGATAGATTGATTATATCTCCATCATCCTTTTCAATTGAAGGCTCTGTAATATGTAAGGTAGATAAACCTAAATAAACATCTTGAGTATTATAGTACAAACCTCCTCCAAAATCTATAGCAGAACCACTTATCTCTCCAGTTGGAACAGAAATATCTCCAAGATCTGCAGGTATTAAATTTCCACCATTCAATCCGCTTTGAAACATTCCAGCAGACGCTCCTATTCCTAATTGACCTTGTCCTAAATCTGTTCTGTATGCGTATGAAAGCTGCAATCCTAAATTACTATACTCTCCTATGTCATCTGATACAATATTCAACCCCAAACCTCCATGTAAGATTTCAAAAGGGGCATCCACCGATAGATTTAATGTCTTGGGAGCTCCATCAAATCCCATCCATTGAGTACGGTGCAGAACAGTTGCGTTTATAGCATCAGAACTTCCAGCAGAACCGGGATTATTCGCTAACTTATTAAACATATTTTGACTGAATTGTGGTTCTTGTTGTGCATTAGAAACCCCGAAACACAGGGAAAATAAAGATATGATGAGAATGGTTTTTTTCATATTAAATTTAATGTTTCAACCTTTTTTTTCGGTTGCTAATATAAGTATTTTTTTTAAGTTAATAGAAAAATAGAAAAAATCACAATATTTATTCGAAGATCAAAAATAATTTTATAAAAATCTGTTGTATGTTTTTATCCATCTTTTTGGTATCTCTCCTTTGTTTGCACATTGATAATCATCATAAGAACAAGCTACAAAATAATTATCAAAATTATTAGTTTCAGGGTTTTTGAAAGGAATACCCATCCACCACCTTCCACTAGTTGGACTCTTGTAAAATTCAATTTCAGTCTGATGATCTTCAAAAGCTACTGTATATTTTACACAATTATATATATTTGGATTTAGCTCATTTTTTCTTGATTTAACACCCTCGATAAAATACCACATCATTTGAGAAATTAATTGAGAACCCTGGTTCAACTTGTCTAGATGCTGATTGTACTCAAAGATTCCAAAAGCAGATATTTTATCGCTAATACCAGCATATCTTGCAATCCTACAGGCTTCTTCCCCATCAAATCCATTTGGAGTTGAATAAACATTAGAAACAAAAGTAGAACTACTAACAGAAGACATGTCAAAACTTAAGAAATCTGTATTTCTAAACAAAGGTTCTATCTCGTACATTTTATCTTTAATTTGACCTAATCTATTTAATTCAAAATTTAATTGTTCTAATAATTTTATTTCTTCGGGTTTAACAAAAAAACTTTGATATCCTATATTAATATAATTAAATAAATGATTTGGCTTGTAAGATAATATCTTACTTAAAAATGAATTAGATTTTAATTTATCTTCTTTTAATCCAATATCAAAAGTAGAATCTACTGAGCAAAATGTAATATTTTTTTCAAGTTGAGCATAAGCTCTATATATGGCATAGGAAATATCTTGTCCTCCTCCAATAATTAAAGGAATTATACCTTTTTCAATTAAATCTACACAAACCTCAGTAATCAAATTAAAAGTTTCTTTTCTAGTAGACATTAGATTTAATATTCCTAAATCAGCTACTTTAGGTAAATCTTCAAAATATAATCTGTAAAAAGAATCTCTAACCATACAGTCATCTGTTGAAGAAATGTTATCCGTTCCTTCATATTCAGGTATATTAAATATTGCAATTTCTGCATATTCTACATTAGGAAATGATTCGTGGGTATGTGAATCAACTTGGAATCCTATTTGAGAAGGATTCCATCTTTCTTTTAATGAATATAATCTGCGGTTTAAGGGAGTGAAATTTGAAGAAATCTCCATATTATTTTTTCTTTCTTTTAAACTTTGGTTGATTTTCCTTTAATTCTAAACATTTCTCTCTTGTTAATTCTTTCGGATCTAGATCCTTTGGAATTTTCACATTTATCTTTTTTCCTTTTAATGGAGAAACTTGAATAAAAGGGCCGTATCTCCCATTTAAAACTTGAATCAAAGGGCTTCCCTCAAAATTAAGTATCAACCTGTCTTTATCTGCTTGAATCTTTAATTTTATTAATTCTATAGCCCTGTCAATTTTAATAGTAAGAGGATCATCTCCATCATCTTTTCTAATAGATGTGAACCTTCCTTTATGTCGCAAATAAGGACCAAACCTTCCAACAGAAGCTACAACTTCCTCCCCATCAAAATCTCCCACTATTCTTGGAAGCTTAAATAAATCCAAAGCTTCTTCAATTGTTATAGATTGAATAGATTGATTCTTTAATAAACTTGCAAATTTAGGTTTTGGAGCATTTTCATCCTCCATTTTTTCTCCAAGTTGAACCATAGGACCAAAAGGTCCAATTCTCACAAAAACATTTTTACCAGAAACAGGATCTACTCCCAAATTCCTTTCTCCCAAAGCCTTTTGGGCAGTACCTATTACATTTTCTACTTTTAAATGAAAATCTCCATAAAAGTTCTGAATCATTTCATTCCATTTCTTTTTACCTTCGGCCACTTCATCAAATTCCTTCTCAACACCAGCAGTAAATCCGTAATCCAATATATTTTTGAAATGTCCTACTAAAAATTCATTTACAACAACACCAATATCTGTAGGAAACATTTTGTTTTTCTCCGATCCTGTATTTTCTGTTTTAATCTCACTTAAAACATTTCCATACTTAAGTTGTAAATATTGATAATCTCTTTTAATTCCTTGCCTTGTATCTTTTATTACATATCCACGCTTTTGAATAGTGGTAATAATAGATGCGTATGTTGAAGGACGACCGATACCTAGATCCTCTAATTTCTTCACCAGACTTGCCTCAGCATACCTGGGAGGGTGCTTGGAAAATCGTTCTACACCAGTCATTTCATTAAGATTTAATAATTCATTTAATTTCAGTTGAGGCAACATACCTTTTTGATCCTCTGATTCTTCATCTTTACCTTCCATGTAGACTTTCATAAAGCCATCAAACTTTATCATCTCCCCTCTAGCAACAAAACTTTCATCGGCAGTAGAAACATCAATCTTTACAGTAGTTCTTTCTAAAAGAGCATCTGACATTTGCGAAGCTATAGTTCTTTTCCATATAAGTTCATATAGTTTTTTATGAGAACTTTCTCCTTCTATAGTATGTTTACTCATATCAGTGGGACGTATTGCTTCATGTGCTTCTTGAGCCCCTTTTGACTTATTAGAAAAGCTCCTTTTAAAAGAATAATCTTCACCGTAGGAATTGATTATTTCCGTTCGTGATGATTCTAGAGCTTCTTGAGATAAATTAACACTATCCGTTCTCATATAAGTTATCTTACCAGATTCATATAATCTTTGAGCAACTGACATAGTTTGTGATACTGAATATCCTAACTTTCTTGAAGCTTCTTGTTGTAAAGTTGATGTTGTAAAAGGAGCGGATGGAGATTTTTTAGCAGGTTTTTTTTCTAAATCTGAAATTATAAATTCTGCTGAAATACATTTATTTAAAAATTCTTCAGTAGAATCTTTCTTTTCAAATCTTTGTGGAATTTCTGCTTTGAATATTCTTTGATCTTTATTTTCAAAAATTGCAGAAACTCTAAATGAAGATACAGATGTAAAAGATTCGATTTCTTTTTCTCTTTCAACAATTAATCTTACTGCTACAGATTGTACCCTTCCCGCGGATAGACCTTGCTTTACCTTTCGCCACAATACTGGAGATAATTCAAACCCTACCAATCTATCTAATACTCTTCTAGCTTGTTGCGCATTGACTAAATTCACATCAATATCTCTTGGTTTTTGGATAGCATTAGTTATTGCTTTTTTTGTAATCTCATGAAAAACTATTCTTTTAGTATCTTTCTTTTCCAAGTCTAATACTTCTTTTAGATGCCATGCGATAGCTTCTCCCTCTCTGTCCTCATCAGTTGCAATCCAGACTATATCCGCATTTTTCACATTCTTCTTTAATTCTGCAACAACATGTTTCTTGTCCTCAGAAACCTCATAATTTGGAATAAAACCATTCTCAATATCAATACCCATACCTCCTTTTTTAGGAAGATCTCGTATATGACCAACACTAGATTTTACTAAAAAATCTTTTCCTAAATATCCTTCAATTGTTTTTGCTTTTGCTGGAGACTCTACAATAACTAAGTTTTTTGCCATAAGTAAACTCTAAAATTTTTAAAAATTATTCTGCAAAGAAAATGAGGAATTATTAAACTGCCAAATAAAGGTTTTCATGACAGTATAACTATATTATAATAATAATATAAATAAAATTACTAATGACATATTGTCACAAAATGTCAGTTTTTTTATACTTTTGCGATTAATTAATACAAAATAATTTTATGAACTTAGAAAAATTGATTAACAAAAATATAGATGAAAGTAAGCAAGGAACAATCTTAAATACATCTAACCAAAATTCTGGAGAGAGAAAGATGTACATAGAGAGTTATGGTTGTCAAATGAATTTTTCTGATTCAGAAATAGTGGCATCTATATTAATCAAAGAGGGTTTTTCTACAACTCAAAGTATTAATGAAGCTGATTTAGTATTTGTAAATACTTGTTCAATACGAGAAAAAGCTGAACAAACAGTTCGTAAAAGGTTAGAGTTTTATAACTCCATCAAGAAGAATGAAAATCCTGGAATGATTGTAGGTGTTTTAGGATGTATGGCTGAAAGATTAAAAGAAAATTTGCTAGAGGAAGAAAAATTAGTAGATATAGTAATTGGTCCTGACGCCTACAGAGATTTACCTAATTTAATACAAGAAGTTGATGATGGAAGAAAAGCAGTAAATGTATTATTATCAAAAGAAGAAACCTATGCTGATATAAGTCCTGTAAGGTTAGGAGGAAATGGTGTGACAGCTTTTGTATCTATCACTAGAGGGTGTGATAATATGTGTACCTTTTGTGTGGTTCCATTTACCAGAGGAAGGGAAAGAAGTAGAGATCCAGAAAGTATTATAAATGAATGTAAACAGCTTGTTCAAGATGGATACAAAGAAGTAACCTTACTGGGACAAAATGTTGACTCTTATTTATGGTACGGAGGAGGCCCAAAAAAGGATTTTAAAAAAACAGACAAAGACACGCAAAAAAATAGCACTAACTTTGCAAAACTTCTAGAAAAAGTTGCAATAAACTGTCCAGAGTTAAGGATTAGATTCTCCACTTCCAATCCACAAGACATGACCTTAGAAGTTATTCAGACAATGTCAAAACACGACAATATCTGTAAATACATACATTTACCTGTACAGTCAGGAAGTACCAAGATTTTAAAATTGATGAATAGAGGATATAATAGAGAGGAGTATATTACATTAATTGATAATATTAAAAAAGAAATACCTGATTGTGCTATTTCAATGGATATGATTACAGGTTTCTGTTCGGAAACCGAAGATGATCATGAAGACACTTTGAGTCTAATGGATTATGTGAAATATGAGTATGGATATATGTTTAAATATTCTGAACGACCAAACACTCCTGCTGCAAGGATGAAAGACGATATTCCTGACAAAACAAAACAAAGAAGATTAACTGAAATTATTGAAAAACAAATGAGTCACTCCTTATTTAGGAACAAAGAAAAAGTTGGCAATAGTTATGAGGTTTTAATTGAAGGAACATCCAAAAAATCTGAAGATTATTTTTATGGAAGAACAACACATAATTCAACAGTTGTTTTTCCGAAAGGGAGTCATAAAAAAGGAGATATTGTAATGGTAAATATAGAGAATTGTACAGCAGCTACTCTACTAGGAAAAGTTATTTAACATGAATAAAAAACAAGCAAAACAAAGATTTGGGATAATCGGAAACAGCCCACTCTTAGAAAGAGCAATTGATATTGCCTTACAAGTAGCACCGACAGATATTTCTGTTTTCGTTTCTGGAGAAAGTGGTACTGGTAAAGAAAACATCCCCAAAATTATACACCAAAATAGTAAAAGGAAACATAACAACTATATTGCTGTTAATTGTGGAGCAATCCCTGAAGGAACAATAGATAGTGAGCTCTTCGGTCATGAGAAAGGGTCTTTCACAGGAGCTCATGATACTAGAAAAGGATATTTTGAGGTTGCAGATGGAGGCACAATTTTTCTTGATGAAGTTGCAGAACTACCAATGTCAACTCAGGTAAGACTACTAAGAGTCTTAGAAAGTGGAGAATTCATGAAAGTTGGTTCATCTAAAGCTATTAAAACAGACGTAAGAGTTATTGCTGCTACAAATGAAAATATTCCAAATGCTATTAAAGAAGGAAAATTTAGAGAAGATCTTTACTATCGATTGAATACTATAAGTATTTATATTCCAGCATTAAGAGATAGAAAAGAAGACATATCTCTATTATTCAAAAAATTTGCCTCTGATTTTGCAGATAAATATAACACACCCTCTATTAGGCTAGAAGAAGATGCTTTAAACATAATACTAGACTATAATTGGCCTGGAAATATTCGACAGTTAAGAAATTTTGTTGCTCAACTATCGGTTATTGAAAAAGAACGAAATATTTCTGCTAAAACTGTTTTACATGCTTTACCTGAAAATCGAAATGAAAACAACAGTCCTATTATATTTGAAAACAAATCTAAATCCGATCTTTCTGAAAGAGAAATTCTATATAAAGTTCTATTTGACATGAAAAGAGATTTAACAGAGCTTAAGAAAATTACATTTGATCTAATGAATAATGAAGAAAACTCAGATTTCAATAAAGAAGTTTTTAATGATGTGAATGAAAATGAAATTACATTAATTCCAAAACAAAAAGAAGCTGATCACCTAGAAGAAGTATATACTTTAGCAAACCATGAAAAGAATCTTATAAAAAAATCTTTAGAAAAATACAAAGGTAAAAGAAAACTTGCGGCTGAAGAACTTGGTATATCTGAAAGAACCTTATACCGAAAGATAAAAGAATTCAATTTATAGCGTGAAACATATTTTATACATATCATTAATTTCACTCATATCATCATGTGGATTTTATTCTTTTACAGGAGCTTCAATTTCTCCAGAAGTAAACACCTTTTCCGTTTCTTTTTTTAAAAATAAAGCAAATACTGTGAATTCCTCATTGAGCAATACCTTTACAGAAAAATTAAAAGATTATTTTACCACTCAAACAAATTTACAACAGGTTATTAATGAAGGTGATTTATCCTTTTCAGGAGAGATAATTTCATATAATATAAAACCTATCGCTATTAGAGCAAATGAAACTGCAAGAGAAAATAGATTTACTATTAAAGTGAACGTGTCATTCACAAATAAATTTGATAATAAATTGAATTTCAATTCAACTTTCAGTAGGTTTAAGGACTTTCCTTCATCTGAAAATTTAAGCTTGGTTGAAGATACATATATGGGGGAGATTTGTGATGAACTAGTCGAAGATATTTTTAATAAATCTGTAGTAAATTGGTAATGCAAAAGGACAAGTTAATATCACTTATTTCTAATCCAGATCTAATAAACATAGAGGACAACTTATTATTAGAAGATATTACTCAACAATATCCATACTTCTCAATTTCGCATATTCTGCTAGCTAAAGGGCTACTTAATACACAGAGTTTAAGACATAACCAAAAGCTAAAAAAAGCAGCTTTGTATAGTTTAGATAGAAAACAACTTTTTAAATTAATTACTCAAAAATCATCAATTAAAGTTACAGAAAAAGAAAGCCAAATTGAAGTCACTAATATCGAAGATAAAAATCCTATTATTCAAAGAATTGAGGATAAATTAAAAATAGGCACTCCTCTTGAATTTAATGAAAATGAAGAACATTCATTTTCACAATGGTTGTCATTAACAAAGATAAAAAAGATAGACAGACATGATGTAAAAAAAGGAGAAACCGAATTAATTGACCACTTTATTAAAAGTAATCCTAGTATAAAAACAGATAAAAATAAATTCTTCTCTCCTACTGAAACAGCTAAAAATTCAATAATTGAAAAAGATGAGCTAGTAACAGAAACGTTAGCAAGAGTTTATCTTGAGCAGGAACATTTTGACAAGGCAATTGAAGCTTATAAAAATTTAAGTTTTAAATATCCGAAAAAAAG
>CEUM01020353.1_pt1 | contig 10631 bp, 4 predicted proteins | sample 356421 | NCBI WGS metagenome assembly CEUM01 (sample SAMEA2622716, study PRJEB7988) | marine metagenome | biome: marine biome (ENVO:00000447); feature: surface water layer (ENVO:00002042); material: "saline water (ENVO:00002010), including plankton (ENVO:xxxxxxxx)" | depth 5 m | reverse complement strand
GGCAGTCGTCGTGGAAATCACGAGATCATGATGCGAGGGACCTTTGCGAATGTGCGTATTCGAAATCAACTCGCTCCGGGGACCGAAGGAGGTTATGCACTCGATCATGCCTCTGGAGACATTACGTCCGTCTATGAGGCTGCCATGAACAATGATGGTCCGATGGTCGTTCTTGCAGGCTCGCAGTATGGAACGGGTTCATCCCGTGATTGGGCTGCAAAGGGAACCTATCTTCTCGGTGTGAAAGCGGTCATTGCTACGTCATTTGAGCGTATTCACCGCTCGAACCTCGTCGGAATGGGTGTGCTACCTCTGACCTTCATGGAGGGCGAATCACACGAGTCGTTGGGTCTGGATGGAACGGAATCCTTCTCGATTCCTGTCACCGATCAAGTCGAGCCGATGCAAGACCTTACCGTGACTGCGAATCATCCTGATGGTTCAAGCAAGGAATTCACAGTTTCTGTCCGACTTGATACACCTGTTGAAGTCGAATATTACCGAAACGGAGGCATTCTCCACACCGTTCTACGACAACTTGCGTCGGTTTCAGAATCGACATCTTGAAATGGAAGCAAATGGAGTTGAGGTCATGGCATCGAGCGATGTGAGGTTCATTTTTCGCTCTGATGAGACGGACGTGAACGTGACCATCGAAGGAAAGAGGGAATGGGTCGAGCGAATCGTCGATGAACTTGGGCTTTCTGATGTTGGATCATTCATCCCATTGGGACAAAACCCTCTGGCGCAAAACCAACCCGATGCTCAAGATGACGGTGATGATGTGCTTTCACCACCATTGGACATGGGTCCAGAACCAGACCCGAGCCGGATTCCTGTTGTAAGGAGGCCGATTGGCGAATTGAATGTCGAGGTCGAAATTGAGAAGATTGGGTTGGAACCTCCAAGTCGAAACGATGTCTTTGAACTGATGGATGCCTTCTCTGAACTCGATGAACCTCGCCCGATTCAAGGCCAGATGAGTGTCGATCCGATGGCTGAGGCATGGTTGAGGGAACTCATGCGCCTCATCGTCCGAGAAGGCGCACGAACAGCCTTAGCAACCGAGACCATCGAAGAGGTTGCAAGTGCAAAACTTGGAGGCCGTACAGGGGTTGAACTCAGCGTTTGGCTGGAATCTCTGTTTGCAGCAGGAAAACTCGTCAAAATTCATGGTGGGGATGCAACTGGTTGGGGTCCATCTCCTCGGTGGCTCGGATAAGATAGAATTGGGGCGCAAGAACGCACATTTGCTTTGCAATAAGCGAAGCGTAGCATCAAAGGGGTTATAGTGGAAGTATCGCTGGCTAAGATGAGTGATATTGATGCAAACAAAGACAAACCAAATCGGGGAAAAACTTCGAAGCGTATTTCTTGTACTCATAATGGTCCTATCGACGACTGCTGCATTTGCAACAACTGCGAGTGCTTCTGCTGCACGAAACTACACAACCAACCGTGATCCTATCGACATCGGTATTGCCGATTTCAACTGCGATGGACATAACGATATGGCGATTGCTACCGATGGTACCCACACAATCACCATCTTGCTTAACGATGGAAATGGCGATTTCACAGAGCGCTACGATGTTTGGGTTTCCAAGAACACATCTCGAAACGCTGAATGGGATGAATTCTCGAACGTTCAGTTCCTCGAGGTTGGGGAGTTCAACGGTGACAGCGCACCAGACATCGCTATTTTCCAGCGAAACAATCCGTTCAAGACCGACGATAACGGTGCACCAGCCGGTGAACCAGGAAACTTAACCATCCTTGAAAACGACGGATGCAACTCCGATTCATTCACCATTGGCCAGCGATTCACGCACTTCTGGGCATGGGATCTTGCCGTTGGCGATATCAACCAAGACGGCAACGATGACGTCGTCATCCTCGATCTCCTCAACGACATTTCAAACCAGCGAACTGTCACCTACCTTGGCCCGATTGGTTCAAGCACAACACCGATGATTACAGCCCTTGGCGCATCCAGCGCCAATGCCTACCGCAGTCTCGAAGTTGGTGATTGGGGAGAAGGTCAACAAAGTCTCGGCACAGGTCAATGTTACGACGAAGACATTTGGCTCCTGCGTAGCGAAGGTGTTGATTACAGTACGGGGCAAACCACCAACCCTGGAAACGACGACAACGTCACCATCATCGAATTTAACTGTCAAACAAATCTTTTCCCTGCAACCTACACGTTCTCGACATCGCCTCAAGCAGGTTCGCATGTCGTGAACATGGCGAACACGTTCGGTGAATTTGACATCGGCGACATGGACAGTGATGGAACCGTTGACACCATTGCCATGACACAAGGCAATCTCGAAAACATCACCTACACCACATCAACTACTGTAGGAACATGGGCGACACCATCGCTTGCATACTTCGGCCCTTACATCTCCTACGATGTTACCGTGGCTGACATCAACGGTGACGGTGAGCCTGACTTCGTCAATCCAACCGTTGCATATCAACAAAACACCTCGGACTCCGCTGGTGGTTCGACTTCATCCTTCTGGTTGAACTTCCCAACCACGGTTCAAGTTACACTTTCCGATGGATCTGGTGGTCACGTTACGCCACTCTCCTATGAGGCTGGCCGTCGACCAAACATCGCTGTTGTTGGTCAACTTGCAGGTGCTTCAACCTCTGCTCCAGACATCGTTGTCGGGCACACATCCTACGATTTCGGAAGTTGGATCGATAACCTCGGATGGGAAGGGCAGTATGATTACGTCACTGTTGTTGAAATGGACAACAAGGATATCGGTGTTACAGGCATTGAAATCTCACCTGTTGACCGCTTCTTCGGTGCTGTTGGAGAGGGAACTCGTAACATCAACGTCACCGTCACCAACACCGGTATGGACACACTCACACAATCAGCAACGCTCGATGTCGTGCTGCAAGTTGTTGATGAGCTCAACTCGTCGAACGCTACGGTCTTCAGCCACGACTTCGATACGCCTGCGGACGCAACAGGCTGTAACGGCGGTTGTACGTGGTCCTTCGATGAATACATCGACCAATCATCCCATTGGATTCTTGAAACCAATCACTCCGTTGGAGCAACAGATGGAAACAACGGTCCAAACGTTTCTGCCAACTATCAAAACCCAACCGACTTTATGTGGGCTGGTGAATACAAGACCAACAGCAGTGGTGACGAATGGTCTGGATATGGCCGTAACTGGGACGATGCCCTCACGCTCACAGACGTCGATTTGACAGGCTCTGACCGTGCGTTCCTCAGTGTTGAGTTGTTCCGCCACCTCGGTTTTGGTGCACTCGGTTCAGGGGTCGATACAAACGGCGATGGTGTACCTGACCAATTCCTTGTTGGCGATGTCTGGGACGATATCGCAATGATTGAAGTCGGCTCTTCAGAGACAGGTTGGTCCACGATTGCCTGTCCAACATCTGCGCAGGTTTCGGGTGCATGTTTGTCCGGTATCTCCATGTGGGGCGGTTATGATAATGATCGACTCCGTACGCTGAATTCGGGTGGTTCTGCAGAAAATCTCCTCTACTATGGAATTGCAGCAGCTGGAACATATTATGGATGGGACAACTTCACCGAAGAAGGCGTTGGCGAGTTCGATCTCTCGCCTTGGGCAGGAGAGGTCGTCGACATTCGATTCCGACTCCGCACAGGATTTGAGGGTTCAATTTCTGATGACAATGAGTCGCTATGGTCTGGTCGTGACGGATATGCAATCGACAACGTCACCATTTACAAGCAGAACACAGCGTATTTCCCGAACCCGCAAACCCTCCAGAGCAACCTCAACCTCGTCAATCTTGGACCTGGTGAAGAAGAGACTGCCTCCATTTCTGCAAGTCTGCTGAATGATACAATCTATCGAATTTCAGCAACATTGAGCAACCACGCATGGGACGAGCAATCGGTCAATGACGAAATCATTGGCTACATCCAACCTTTCAATCTCTATGATCCGACGGTTGAAGGCATTGATTACTTTAACCCAGGTGGCCTCTACGCAGAAGGAATTTTCGATATTGATGTCATCACCAACAACTACGGTAATACCATGGTCGATTTCGACATTGAGGCAACAGTCTTCTCTGCAACACCGTCCGATGTTCTTTGCAGTGCACCTGCTGTTATCTGTAAGGAATCCTTCGAAGGTGGTGCCAATGGCTACGTTTACAGTGACGATGGTAACCCACAAGGTGCTATCTACAACGAAGCGACCTGTAACGATCTCATCTTCAACAACAACGCCTATTGGTTCGGTCACCCATGTGACACGGCAACACAAGGATATGGCGACCTATGGGAGAACGAAACACTCACCATCCCTGGTGTTGATTTGACAAGCATGTCCGGTGATTTCGTTTCACTGAACTTTGAGTATTATGCAGATACTTTCTACGGTATTGATGTTGATGGAACTTCGATTGTTGATGTCAACGACTATGCCTCCATCAATGTTGATTACACAAAGGGTAGCGACACATACACAGCTGTTCTCCTTGGGCAATGGAATGACTACGACGAAGATGGAACATGTCGAAACGATGACAACAACGATGGTTTCACAAACGCAAGCGAATCGATCAATCAAGCAGAAATCTCCTTCATTGGCGATTCTGCAAGTACAGATGGATCAGGAGGCAACTACAACGTTTTCTTCAACACAGATGACCTTGTACTCAGTCGAAGCATCGATTTGACACACCTTTACGTTCTCAACAACACGGCTGCTGACAGTGTGCAATGGGCTCGAGAATGTATCTCTCTTGCTGGTTCGACTGTTGACATCAACTTTGAGTTCCAGAGCGACGATGATGGTCGAAACGGAATCAATGATGGTTTCAAGGGTGTTGCATTCAACAACATTACACTGCAAGAGTTCACCTTCTACGAGGACGCATCCTACACGGTTTCCCGCACCAACGTCGATGCTGAAGATGTTGCAACAACCACCGTCGCAAGCCACGAGTTCTTCTCAGGTGTTTACATGATTCGTGCGGAAACAATCTTTGACAACACCACCGCAGGTAAGCCATGGTTCAACGATAACGAGATCAGCAACTCGAACAATATCGAGCAAGTCATCTTCAACGTTGAGTCCGTTGACATCACACTCGGTAAGCCAAGCACACTTGCTTGTTTGGATGATGGTGTCTACGAATGTATTCTCCCAATCGATGGAAGTCTCACACACAATTGGGACCTTAAGGCAACGAACGGTGTTCTTGCTGGCGATTACATGTTCTACATGACGGTCTTTGACGAAACCGATAATGTACAAGTCAATCAAGCATCGTCCGCTCCTACAACAACAACCCTTGCTTCAAACGAGCGAATCGATTTGACTTTCCCCGCTTACAATGGCTGGATGGATGGGCACACCTACAACATCAGTTTCCACGCTGAACTTGCTAATGGAAACCCAAGCGGAAACGTTCGGTACTTCCATGCAACATTCGCTGACGAAATCGATGTTGCAATCCTCAGTGATTCAACTGCAAGAACGTCGACCATTAAGGAAGACCTTCAGTTGCTCGGTATGTCCTATACACAATTCTCAATCAATGATTGGACCACGTATCTTGACACTGGATGGATGACGCACTACGACAAGATTCTCTTGCCATGGCAAGAAGAGATTGCTGCAAAGGATGTTGAGAGTGGTGGTCGAGGTTACTACCAGAAGCTTGGTTCCACTGCAAACCGACAAACACTCGAGTCGTTCATGTCCGCTGGTGGTACTGTGCAAGCGCATCTTGGGCCACAAGGTAGCCAAATCTACGGATTGGATGTTGGATTGAATGGACGCTTGCCGTTCGGCATGGATGTTCAAAGTCGAGACACACCAGGTACGAAGATTCTCTACACCGATCTTGACATCGCGGACCCATTCCATCCAATCATGGATGATGTCTCGACCACAGCCTTCCAAGGCTTCGAGGGTGATGGAACAGTAGCAACTGCAGTTCTCAACACGAATTCTGTGAGCACGCAAAACGTTCCTGGTGTCTGTAATGGATACATGGAGGATGGCGGATACTTCCAGAGTCTGTTGCGAACAAGTGCAAACAGCAAGGATGTCATCATGGGCACGTGCAGTTATTACCAAGGTGGAATGATTGTCTCCACAATCGACGTAGCAACCTACTCCTCCCGTGCGGACAGTACAACCTTCCCGTTGCTTGGAAACATGCTAAGTTACAATGTAACACCATATCCTGAAGGATTCGGTGCGATGGGACAAGATCTCACACTGAAAATTGATGATACTGAACTCGATATCGATCCATCGACAGGCGCATATGCTGTACATCACATGAAGAGTGATGCAACAGTCAACTTTGCTTACACCACTGGAACCACTGCTCCATTGACAGCGGATTGGCTCCTCGCTGGTCCGACCGATTGGATGGGTCAATCCATGGCTGCTGGCACAGACCACGTACGAGATCCATCTCCAACCGCAACCTTCTGTAAGACCGACCTTTCCTCTGCGACAGGTTGTCTTCAAGGTGCACAATGGACAGTAACGCTCCTTCTCCACGATGATGCTGGACACGCTCGAATCATCTCCGTTGTTGTTGAAACCAACGACGTTCTTGCTGATGCAGAACCTCCAGAAGCGAACATGAGCATCGACATGCGAGACGAGTATGTCGACAACATCGAGTACATCGGAACAAAGACCGTTTCTGAAACCGAATGGGATGTCAACCGGATTATCCTGACAGAGGCTGGAGAACTTGTTCTCCACTTCGATGCAAGTGATTCGTTTGACGCTGACGCCATCGACGGAAGCAATGGAATTGTAACCTACGAGTGGAAGGTCTTCTTCGATGCACCGTACGGTGATACCTCATTCAACTTGGAAGGTCACACCTTCGAAGAATCTGCTGCGAGCAACGGTCTGTTCTCGTACAAGTTCCAGAACGTTACAGTGGACGATTCAGGTACAGCTGAATCCCAGATCCGAATGGAACTCCGCGTCTATGATGCATCGGGTAAGTTCTCAGACAAGTTCCGTATGTACTTCGTCGTCGTTCCTGAAGGCTATGGTGACGAAATACCCGAAGTTCAATACGACAACTTCGAAAACTCATCAGTCGCTGTTAGCGTAGCGGAATACGTCATCACAGGAACAATTCTATCCGGTTCTGAAAAGGGCGATGTTTACGTTGAAGCAGCCTTTGAGCGAGAAGATTTCTCCAAGTCTGCGATTCAAAAGTACAACCTCATCAACGACAAGCAATTCGCTCGAGCTGAGAAACTCTCAGACTTGGACACCTTTGAGCTGACGCTTTACATCGATGACAGATACAGCAACGAGAGCGAAGTTGTTGAAATCTGGGTTCGTGTATTCGAAGGTGATGATGAGCGCTGGTCCGAAGAGTTGACCAAGATGGTTGCCGTCAAACTCAACATCTGCCGTGGCATCCAGGCAAATGCGAGTGCACTCACTGCGGATGGGTTCTCATTCGTTTGGAATGCTACCTCGATGGAGTGTGAATGGGATGGAACGTGGACCTACGACCCAGAGACAGGATCTTGGACAGAACCAACGACAGACAACAAGGCTGTTGACGATGAAGAAGATGACAGCATGACGCTCATCATCGCAATCATTGCTTCCGTTCTTGTTCTCTTGTTGCTGACCGTTGTCTTCCTGCGTGGTGGCAGCGGTGATAAGGTTGACAATTTGAGTGCTGCAGCTGCAGGATATGGTCAAGAAATGGACATGACCGAGCAGTATGTACAACAATTGATCGCACAAGGCTATCCTGAAGAGACGGCGAGGGCTTATGCGGCTCAATACGTCGGACAGGCTGCTGCTGCAGAACCTGCCGCCGCTGCACCTGCTGCAGCAAGCAATGACTTGTACACGCAATACTACAACCAGTATTACCAGCAGTTTGTCGCCCAAGGTTACGATGAGGCAACCGCTGCGCAATACGCCCAACAGTATGCTGCACAGGCTCAACAACAGCAACAATAACCAATTGTGGACCTCATGGTCCTGAAGATGGGTTGAAAAACCCCAAGGGCTGGCCTTGAGCATGGAAGGTTTGGATACCGGTGACGGCTACGCCGTTCGAGATATAGGACTCGCAGAAGAAGGATCACTCAGAGTTGACTGGGCACGGTCAAGAATGCCTGTGCTTGCAGCACTTCGAGAGGAAGCCGAGCGCACGAAACCACTTGCAGGAATGCGTGTCGCTGGTTGCTTGCACGTAACCAAAGAAACAGCTGTCTTGGTTGAGACGATTGCAGCTGCAGGTGCTGAACTCTCTTGGTCAGGGTGCAATCCATTGTCCACACAGGACGATGTTGCTGCTTGGCTTGCACGGGAGGGTTATTCCGTCTATGCATGGCATGGCCAGAGTGTTGACGACTTCTATTGGTGCATCGATAAAACGCTTGAATTCAATCCAACTCTCACCCTCGATGATGGAGCGGATCTCATCGTTCGTGTGCATGGGGAGCGCTCAGAGTATGCAGCAGGTGTACTCGGAGGAACGGAAGAAACCACGACAGGTGTCCATCGCTTGCGAGCGATGGCGGCTGCTGGCGATCTCAAGTATCCAGTCATTGCAGTCAATGATGCTGTAACAAAGTGGGATTTTGATAACGTCTATGGAACAGGTCAATCAACGCTTGATGGAATTCTTCGAGCAACTTCGGTCCTTATCGCTGGGAAAACCATGGTCGTTGCCGGATATGGTCACTGTGGAAAGGGTGTTGCAATGCGAGCCAGAGGACTTGGTGCGAATGTCATCGTCACCGAAGTTGACCCCCTTGCAGCCCTACGAGCCGTCATGGATGGCTACCAGGTCATGACAATGGATGAGGCTGCACCATTAGGCGATCTTTTCTGTACGGCAACTGGAATGAAAGACATCATCGTTGAGCGACACTTTGCAGTCATGAAGGATGGTGCAATCGTTTCCAACACAGGTCATTATGACTGCGAAATCGATGTTGAAGCATTGGAAACAATCTCAACATCTGTACGAACCATTCGCAAGGACAATGAAGAATTTACCCTCAAAAATGGAAACAAGATTCACCTTCTCGCTCGAGGTCGCCTCGTCAACCTCGCTGCTGCAGAAGGCCATCCTTCCGAAGTGATGGACATGTCTTTTGCCAACCAATTCCTATCTCTTTGTCGCCTTGCTGCAGAAGCGAAGGACATGGATAACTCGGTGTACGATATTACGCTTGAACAAGACCAGAATCTTGCTACGACCAAACTTGAAACGATTGGTGTATCGATTGACGTTCTCAGTGCTGATCAAATCGATTACAAGGACGATTATACGGTCGGAACATGATTCTGTTACTCTTCTTCGAATGAAGTGAGTTCTTCATCCTGGGCATCCTCATCCCAGAACACTTCAAGTTCTGATTGGTGGGATGAAAAGTTAGGAAGTTTAGGTTTCCAATCGCCTTTGAATGTCTCTTGTGCATCAACAATCTTCAGCATTCGTTCTTGGAAGGCAGGCGGTCGTCGGCTAAGAATAAACATAAACAGCGTTGAAAGACGAATTTCCTCTGGGATGACAACATATCCGGTCGACGTTTCGAAGTCCATTGCCCGTAAGAGATTGAATGCTGGACGATTAAGTCGCTGGAACCATCGTCGCGAAATCCGCATTCCGAGGATCACTGTTACAAGAATAATGAGCGATGTTATACAGAATCCTCCAAATCCAGAACCAAGGATTTGCGGAGCCATAATGACTTCCAACATGAGAATTGGTGTCGTAATCAGGAGGAAAATCTTGGATTCACTAATCGGTGGTTTCTTCATCCTCAGTTTGATTGCTTCCCAACCGTCGTGATGTTTCTCCCATGGTTTGAAATGCTCTGATGAAGGTTGCTCGCTCGCCAATTGACACATTTGATGCAAACGAGCAACACGCGCATATTGTGTTGTAGCGAGATCCATATTCTCATCAAAAATCGATTGAAGACGCTCACTTGCCTCCCCATAGAGCCCCATATCGGCAAGAATTGCCGCTTGCTCAACGATGGGTGTGACTTCGTTTGGAGCATGATGTCGTGCATCTTGCCACCATTGAAGCGCATCCATGTACAACCCAAGTTCATCGGAAAGCAATCGTCCTCCACGGACCCACATGGCCAGGTCATCAGGCTGGAGTGCGACCACCTTTTTTGCCGCAGAAAGTGAGGATGCTGCTTGTTTCAGCGTCGGTTGCTTCCTCAATCCAGGAAGACTCGCATCGGAGATCACTCTCCAGGCATCAGCATGTTCTGGATCCAATTTGACTGCTTTTCGAGCGTGTTGAAGTGCCTCTTCTCGCTCATCAGCTTCCAGTGCTTCTAAAGCATCAAGATAGTGTGCCTCTGCGGTCATGTGTTCACCTCAATCATCTCGATCCTTGCCTTGATAGCGACGTGGACGAATTGGCTGCGGTCCTCGATTGTGTGCATGACCTGGACGCTTTCCTCTTGCTTTTCGATAGCGCTCATTTGGACGATCATTCTCCCGATTTGGACGACTTCGTCCTGAATCGCGTCGTTCGTCACGCCCTCCTCGGCTTCCGCCACGACGCTCAGAATCACGCCCTCCTCGATTTCCTCCGAAGTTTCGTCCACCGTC
>CEUM01134570.1_pt1 | contig 10650 bp, 10 predicted proteins | sample 356421 | NCBI WGS metagenome assembly CEUM01 (sample SAMEA2622716, study PRJEB7988) | marine metagenome | biome: marine biome (ENVO:00000447); feature: surface water layer (ENVO:00002042); material: "saline water (ENVO:00002010), including plankton (ENVO:xxxxxxxx)" | depth 5 m | reverse complement strand
TTCTTCGCAGCCATGTAACTGGCGTACTCCACAGAGCCGCCTCCGATGGTGCCAGTGATGGAACCGTCTTCAAAGACAGCCATGGACGCCCCGGCAGCACGTGGTGTGGAGCCGGAACTTTTAACAATGGCAATGCGGGTGACTGCTTGCCCTCGCTCAAGAGCAGTGAGAATCTCTTCAAACACGGTACGCATGTTATGCTCCCTTTCCGAAGCTGCACACCGGATAGCGGCATTTGTCACATCCCTCGCAGAATCCGCCGTGACCGAGGTTGATGATATCCTCGCGGGTCACTTCTTTCCCCGCCAGAATGCGTGGAATGATGAGATCGAAAATGCTGGCTCGATAGTACATGACGCATCCCGGCAGGCCTACAACGGGGATGTCGTCGATCTTGGCGAGCATGAACATGGCGCCGGGAAAAGTCGGTGCTCCGTAGGTAATTACATCTGCCCCAGCCATGCGGATGGAGGCGGGGGTCTGGTCGTCGGGGTCCACGGACATGCCGCCGGTCACTACGATGAAATCAGCGCCCTCGGCGATGAAGTCCTGAATAGCCTTAACCGTCATGTTCGGATCATCCGACACCAGGCGTTGGCCTACGGTGGTGGAACCGTATGCGCTGAACTTTTTACGGACCACAGGGCCGAACTTGTCTTTGATCCTGCCGCTGTACACTTCACTGCCAGTTGTGACTATTCCTACCTTGCATGGCTTGAGTGGGCGAATCTGAATGAGGGGAGGAGAATTGCGCAGCACAGCCTCTGCTTCGGCTACAATTTCTTCGGGGACCACGAGCGGGATGACACGGGTTCCGGCCATGGGGCGGCCTTTCTCAACTAGTTGGTTTGTATGAATTGTACCGAAAATGACATCCTTGACCGAGTTGAGTTTGAACAGCGTGTCGGTGTCGATATCCAGGAGGCCGTCATGGGTGGCTCGAAGGGTGATTTTCCCTTCCACCGGTGTGGAGAGTTCAATGCCTGGTCCGGCTGCTGCCGTGGCGATACGGTAGGCGGCGTCATCTTCATGGACGTACCCGTCTTCCGGATCGTAAACGTAGAGATGCTCCTTGCCGATATCCAGCAACATGGGGATGTCTTCCGGTGTGACAACGTGGCCTCTGCGGAAGGCCGGTCCCTTTGCCTGACCGGGGACGATGCGGGTTATATCCTGGCACAAGACAGTACCGATGGCATTTTCAACATGCATGGTTTTCATAATAACCTCTCTGTGTTTCCTATGAGGTGGCTTGGTTACAGATCTCGAGGAGTACAGGCTGCGGAGTCGTATTCGACCCAACCAGTTTGCCGGTATTCCTTGAGAAATGAGGTGACACCGATGACGATGACACCAAGTACTGGCAGGCCGACCACAATGGATGCGGTTTGCAGTACCGAAAGTGGTCCATCGATGAGCATGATGCCGGTGGGCAGCATGCCGAGTGATATTGCCCAGAACAAACGGTTCCAGCGGGCAGGTTCTTCATCGGGTGTCAATTTGAGGGTGGTGGTGGCTGCCAATGCGAAAGAGACTGCATCAAAGGTAGTGGCCATGGATATGGCGGTCACCGCACCGAAAATAACTTTGTAAAGTGAGGCCATGGGCATGAAATCGGCAATAGCCATGATGGCGGTAGCGCCTTTTACGGATTTGACCATTGATATGACATCAAGTTGACCTGTTAACTGGAGGTGCAAGCCGAAGTTGCCGAAGACGAGGTAGAAGCAGCCGCAGCCAAGGGACGCGATAATAACGGGGCCGAGGACCACCTCGCGCACTGTGCGTCCACGAGAAATCTTTGCAATGAACAGGGACATGAACGGGGCATAGGCCACAAACCATGCATAGTAGAATATCGTCCAGTCCTTGGTGAATCCGGACGTTTCCATGGGGTCCATCCATGTGGCCAGGGTGACGAGCTCGGAAATCATCAGACCGAGCGATGAAATAGCCATGTCGGTCAGGAACAGGGTAGGGCCGAAAATGAACACAAATAGCATCAGTGCCAAGGCGGCCAGTACGTTGAAGTCCGAGAGCTTGCTCAGGCCTTTTTTCAGTCCCAGGCTGGAAGAGACACAGAAGATGGTTGTTACAAATAAGAGTGTGCCAAACTCCATCCAGAAAGAGTGTTCCATGCCGGTAACGGATGAAATGGCTGCGGCAACAATGGGGATACCAAGCCCCAGGGCAGTGGCGGAACCGGCCACCAAACCCGTCATGAACATGATGTCGATGAGCTTGCCCTGCCAGCCATTGACCCGGTTGCCCAATAGTCCGGTGCAAGCCTGGGAAATATTCAGAATGGGGACACGCTTGACGTAGTAACTGTAGCCGATGGGTACGGCCATGACTGCGTAGATGGACCAGCAGATGGGGCCCCAGTGGAACATGCCATAGGCGGTGCCCCATTCCAGAGCTTTCATGGTACCGGCAGGCTCACCATGCATGGGATAGGCCGCATAATAGGCCCAGTCGATGGAGCCGCCGAACATGATGCCAGCGCCCACGCCTGCGCAAAAAAGCATGCCGATCCAGGAAAAAGTGGAGTACTCAACCTTGTCTCCAAGCCGCTTGCTACCAAAGGGGCCGAAAGCGAACCACATCAGCAGGAGGAATATCGCGGCTCCTGCCAGCATATAGAGCCAGCCCATTTCCACGGTTACAAACTCAAACATTGTGTTGATTATTTGTTCTCCCTCTTCGGGGTACATGAACAATGGGATACAGGCGGTCAGGATGATGAACAGAGCACCGAAGAAGCAGACGAGACAGACGCCGCCTTTTTCAGGAGGGCAGGTTGAGAGCGTGGTAAGTGAGATTTTCTGTTCTTTGGACATGGTCATCTCCTGCTTTTAAATTCGATGGAAACACTCAGGTCTATTATTGATTGGTTCAGTCATAATGGGCGGACCGGCATCGATGCGATGTAATTGCCCGTTCAGGATTGAGCCAGCAAACCATGCATAGTTTCTTGTCCTTTGCTCTTGCTGCAGAATACGCTCAATCTCTTGGACACGATATCCACCGCCGGGGATGTCAGTTTTATTGAGCACCACTGCCAGTTTGCTTGTGGCCGGGCTTCCCTTGAATAGACCGTTGGGGGCAACAGCTATGTCCACCATCTGCTTCGGGGTGATGGGGTCACCGGGCAGAAGTTTGGTAATGTGCGAAAAAATTTCATGACGGTGCACATTGGCCTCAGTCAATGGGAGGTACATGGCATCCAGTCCCATGACGCCTATGCAAAGATCGGATTCCAGCGGGATGACGGGTTCGTGCTCAGCCGGGGCCTTGAGCGGTTTGTGGGCTGCACCGTCGGCTTCTACCAGAATGGCATCGGCGATGTTGCGATTTCGTAGATGAGTAACAAAGGCCGGCGACAGGCCGATGAGCTTGCCGCTCCGGGTGTCCAGTTGTTGAGCCACGACAACTTTGCGATGCCGGTCGAGAGCCAGTTCGATCCTGTCTATGAAGTCTGGCTGGCCGTCATTGAGAATGGTGCATACGTTATGGCGCGGGAATATCTTTGTTGTCGAAGTGATAATGACTCTTTTCTCAGGTGGCAGTATCTGCATACCGAGCCAGTTTATGAGGGAGGTCTTTCCACCAGCTCCAACGACGGTGATGAGTCGATGGCTTGGCGAAATGAGCTGAGTGATGGCACACGAACTTGCGGCTAAGGTCATAATAACCTCTTCATGAAAATATGGTTGCAGATGGCTTCGAGTACGCCACCGCCGATGGCCATGGCTTTGTCGGATGCCAGATTGCAGTAGGACCCTGTTCCTCGTGGGTCCACATCCCCCAGCTTTGTATGATTTTTTACAGGAGTTCCGTTTCGTAATAAGCCGCGTATAACTCCGTCGACCTTGGCGAGTACGGGGGTGTTATCCACGCGACCCAGTTCTTCGCCTTTGCCGATGGTGTCGCCAATATTGAAAGCAGTAGTGAAAATTCCTGACGTTTCGGCCCAGCAGACACGCTCTATACTGTAGCCGGCGATGGTTCCGGGAATGCCGGTGTTGGGCTTGGCGGGGCCGTCTGTGATGACACGACCGAGATGGTGTCCACGCATGGTTTCGATAACGACATGAACATCCTTGCCAGCCACGAAACCGGGGCCGAGTCCGATGACCAGCGGGGCCATGGACATGTCAGTACCGAGATTGCGTTTGGCAATGATGGCGTCCACTACAATTTCAGGTTGTAAATCGGGCAGTGTTGTTGCTTCGGGGTCCACCAGAACAGGGATGTCGCCTGCCGCCCATGCATTTGCAGTGTCGTTAGCAGAGTCTATGCATACAGCAGTCACTCCTTCCACTGTCATGGTGTCATGCTTGATGCATTCGGAGAACGCGACCGTGCGGCGAACAGCCAGTGGAGCGAGTGTTTCCAGCATGACGATATTGCGCAGTCCGGCTCTGTAGAGTCGAAGGGCAACGCCGGTGGCGAGGTCGCCTGCACCGCGAATGACGATAGTGGGGAGTGTCGTGTTCATGATCATCTTACGCGGTCCTGGTTTCGTATTTCTCAAGAAGTCGCTGATATTCAGGCTCGGTATCCACATCAATGAACGGGCCGACCTCGTTGATGCGGACGAGGCGCAGGGCCAGGCCTGGCTCAGCCAGCAGAGGGCGAGCTCCGGTATCGCCTTCGAGTTCAAACACCCTGGGAAACCATGTGGATGGGATGGTAATAGGGTTTCCACGCATACCTTCCTGCACAGGTGCTACCCAGCACTCGGGCTGCTGAGCGAATGCCCCTGCCAGCATGTCAATGGTGTCTGTAGTTATAAGTGGTTGATCTCCGAGGAGAACCATGCTCCCGTCCACTCCATCCATTGCAGCCCGTAGCCCGGCTTTCAACGATTCAGCCTGGCCGAAATCTTGCCGTACTACGTTGACAATCTTGCATCCCTTCATGTCGAGGGTCTGCTCCAGCCCGGACGCCTCGGGTATGACGACGGTCACACTTTTGAGACAGGACTGGCGGGCAGCATTGATGACGTGCTGGAGCAGTGGCTTTCCGCGGAAGGGGAGGGACAGCTTGTCCCTCCCCATGCGGGAGGCTTTACCTGCAGCGAGAATGACGCCGGAAACGTTGATCTCTAACTTGTTCATGGCAGGTTTATCCTTAGTTCCTTGTTAGTTGCTACATTCCAGAAGCGTGTCGGTTACGATGGTTTTGGCCATCTGGACCTTGTAGATGTTCTGGAAAAGCGGTTTTGCTTCAGCCACGGCCAGCTCTCCTGCTTCCTGTGCGAGTGCATCAGTCAACTTCTTGCCGATGAGCAACTCCTCGGAAGTCTCGCAACGGCGCGGGTTGTTGTGCACACCGTTGAGGCAGATGCGGGCAGCCGTAACCTTGTCGTCTTCTATGGTGATTGAGACAGCGCAGTTCACGATGGCGAAGTCAATGGACTTGCGGTAGGCGATCTTTTCAAAGGCACTGAAGGAACCGGCTTTCGGAGTCGGAATGATGATTTCGGTGACGATTTCATCACGATCCAGAATAGTCGATTGTGCGCCCATCTCTGCGGAGAAAAACTCGTCCACGGGAATGTCGCGCTTGGTGGTCTTGATGGTGGCATCCAGGGCAATGAGAGCAGGGGCCGTGTCACTGGGATTGACGGCGATGCACTTTTTGACCTGGCCGAAAATGGAGTGGAAACGGTGGTCTCCGGGAACAGCAAGGCAGCGCTTGCCGCCCTTGCGTACACAGTCAATACGACCACCGATCTTATCGGGGTAACGGTAGTACCAGCAGCGGTTTTCCTGACAGATATTCCCTGCAATAGTGCCCATGTTGCGCAGCAGCGGTGACCCGGTGCGGCGGGCAGCCTCGGCCAGACCGGGCCACTGTTCCTTGACAATACCGGACTCGGCGATTTCGGTCAGGGTGACCATGGCTCCGATGTGGAGGCCATCATCATCCACGCGAAGTTCTTTGAGGCCCGGGATAGTCTTGAGGTTGACTATTCGCTCGGGGCTTTCCATCCACAGGTTGTCCTTGAGACACCCCATGAGGTCACTGCCTCCGGCGATGACATAGCTCGGGCCTTCGCTCTCATTAAGGAGCGTAACTGCTTCTTCCAATGTAGTGGCATTGAAGTGATCGAAACGTTTCATTATTTTTTCCTCCTTTTGTCCTGGATCTTGCCCAGTGCGGTGAGGATTTTTTCAGGTGTGAACGGTGTCTCCAGAATGCGGACGCCAATGGCGTTGTACAGGGCGTTGGAGAATGAGGCCAAGGTGGGGCAGGCTGCGCCTTCGCCACAGGCCGTGGCTCCGAGCGGGTGACTCGGATCACCGGGCTTCTCGACTATCAAGGGAGTTACATCGCAATCCATGGCAGTGGAGTGCCGGTAATCGACCCAATTGGGTGTCATGAGCCAGCCGTTGCGCTTGTCCACGATGCAGTCGTTTGCCAGCGTTGCGTTCTCAATGCCGTGCCGTGAGCCAAGCATTTGTCCTGCAACGATCTTTGGGTTCAGCGCTTTACCCACGTTTTGGGCCATCACGACCTGAACGTTGGAGATGATGCCGGTCTCTGTATCCACATCAAGGGTGATGAACTGAGCACCTTTTTCCTTGGGAAGGTAGATTCCATCCTTCTTCTCCCCCTTGTCATTGATGCTAGTGGGAGAATTGTGGACATAGTAGCCGACCACTTCATGAACGCCGCCATAGTGGCCACGGGTGCCGAATGCGTCTGAGAAGGATATGTTCTTGCTTCTGTCGCCCACGACATGGATTCCGTTTTCATCCATGGTCAGTTTCTCAGCCGGTACTCCCAGCTTTTCTGCTGCCAATCCGAGCACCTTGTTTTTGGCATCCAGTGCCGCACCGTATGTGGCCCAGCCCTGAATCCACGTTCCGCAACTACTGGCGACCAGTGTGGCGAATGGAGTGGAGTCTGTATCGTGGCAGACCAGCCCGATCTTTTCGTAAGGGAGGCCCAGGACGTCAGCAACGATCTGGGTCTGCACGGTGTGCTGGCCCTGTCCTATGTCCGCGACGGCGCAGACGAAGGCCGCAGTGCCGTCTGGGAAAACCTTGACCATGGCTTCACTGGAGTTGCCCGGCCCGGGGCGACCTGCGGCCATGGCAAAGATGGCCACGCCCATACCGCTGCGGATGCGCCCTGTCTTTTCGCTGGGGTGCTGCCATTTGTTTTTCCAATCCACATACTCTGCGCCTTTATCGAGGCAGTCGCGGATGCCGGAGGAAGAGATATAGGCGGATTTGTAAGTCAGCGGGTCCCAGCCGGAGTCGATATCGCCTGCGCGCATGCAGTTCTTCTTGCGAATTTCGACCGGATCGATACCCATCTGGTACGCAGCGATATCCATGGTGGTTTCCACCGCGTAGGTCCCTTCGGGAACGCCGTATCCTTGCCAGCCGTTACAGCAGAAACGGTTGGTGTGAACGTAGCGAATCCGGCTGCGTTGGTGCTCGACATTTCGAGAGTAGAGGACTGCTCCTGTAGCGAGAATTGCATTTTTGGTTGGGTATTTGTCTCCGCCTGCGCCACACTCCTGCCAATGGAAGAAGTCCATGGTTGTTAATGTGCCGTCTTTTTTGAAGCCGACTTTGACATCACCAATACTGCCACGGGACCAACCGCAGAGCATCTCTTCTTCTCTTGAGTAGCTGCAGTGTACGGGTTTGTGCAGTTCCAGAGTGGCAAGCCCGGCCACCATCAGGTAGTGGGATGCGATGTTGCGATCCAGAGGGAATGCGTTCTTTCCGCCAAAGCTGGAGCCAGTGTAGGGCGAAATGTAATTGAGCATACTGGAGTTGATGCCGAGGGCCTGAGCCAGACAGAGCTTCTCATCGTGCAGTCCCTGGGAGTGGGTGTATACATTGAGCTTGTTGCCGTCGTAGTGGGCCGTGCAACCGCGAGGCTCCATTGCGGGGCTTTTGCAGTAGGCGTATTTGAGGCCCTTTTGTTCGACAACGACATCTGCTTCGGCAAACCCCTTATCGATGTCTCCAAAACCGTTGTACTCTGCCTGAGTCTTGGTTTTGAAAAGTCGTGTCTCGGGATCGCGGTCACTCATGTAGTAGTGGAATTCCCAGTCATGGCAATTGTTCACTCCCTCGAAAACCTGAGGAGAGTCCGGGTTGATGGCGTCTTCGAGGTTCAGAACGAATTTCTTTTTTTCGTATTCGACCTTGATGAGTTCCATGGCTTCTTCGGCAATGGTGGCATCGGTAGCTATGACTGCAGCCACGAGGTCGCCGACATAATACAGGCTCTTGCGGAACGCCTTGGGAAAGTTCTCATGGGTCATGACGAGCTTTACGCCCGGAACGGCTTCTGCTTCGGATGTGTCTATGCTGATGATGTCGGCTGCCGGGTAAGGACTGCGCAGGATGCGGGTCTGCAGCATGTCGGGGAGTAAGACATCTGCATAGTATTTCGCATCGCCTGTAACGCGGGGGGCGCCATCCTTCTGGCGGACGGACTGGCCTACGGATTTGGTCTTAAACATGTGTCTGCTCCTTGGACATTTTTTTGGCGGCACTACGTACGGCATTGATAATGTGTTCGTAGTTGCTACAGATGCAGAGGTTGCCTCCAAGGGCTTCCTTGATTTCGTCGTCCGTAGGATTGGGGTTCTTGCTCAACAGATACTTGGTGGTCATGATCATGCCGGGAGAGCAGAAACCGCACTGGGCGCCGTATTCTTCGAGCCAAGCCTCCTGAATGGGGTGCAGCTTGCCGTTTACGGACAACCCTTCGATGGTCTCAATGTCCTTTCCTTCCTGCTCCACGGCCAACACCATGCAAGCGGGCACAGCCACGCCATCAATAAGTACAGTACACGCGCCACAGGCGCCCTCGTCACACGCTTCCTTTGTGCCGGTTTGGCCGCAACCGTTTCGCAGCACGGAGGAAAGCGTCCAATGCGATTCAACCGGCAGAGTCTGAACTTCTCCGTTCACCGTAAGCTGGATGAGTCTTTTCTGTTGTCCATTCATTGCTTTGGTTCCTTGATCTGTGGTCTATCCGCGGTCTGAAGTGGGCCGCGACTTCATTGTGATGTGCCTGATGAGGCGCGAACCTCTGTGGCGTTTTGTATCCCCTGTCGAGTGGAAGACCGGGGAAAGCAATGGGCCTGCCCCGGTATATTTCAAGGCGCGAAGTCTTAGGTCTCGTTGGGCGTCGCTTCAATTTCGACCGGTACTTTTTTTGCGCCACGGCTGGCCCAGACGATACCGCCGATGATCAGCGCCCCGGAGATGTAGTGAACAGAGGTCATCTGCTCGCCCAGGAAGATGTATGCAAAGACGCCGCCCCACAGAGGCAGGGAGTAGTAAATCATGCCGCACAACTCCGGTCCTGCCTTCTTGAGGCCGATGTTCCACGTCCACCATGCGATGATGGAAGAACAGATGGCGGAGAAAGTAATGGAGAGGAGAACGATGCCGTTCATGTTGAAGACCATGGAGGGCTGGGTGGATTCCCAGATAACGCAAGGAATGAGCATCAGCACGGCGAAGAAGGACATCAGGTACATGATGGTACCGCCGGACAGTCCTTCGGGAGTCTTTTTGAGGATGAGGCTGTATATGGCGAAACCGACAGCGGCTGCGAGCATCAGGATATCACCCGCTGCGAACTGCATGCCCAGGATCTTGTCGATGTTACCACCGGATACGAGATAGAAGGAGCCCAGCAGAGCCACGATACAGCCAGCCCAGGTATTGATGGACTGTTTTTGTCCCATACCGGCTGCAATTATGACGATGAAGATCGGGGTGGTCACGGAAATGAGGGAGAGGTTGATTGCAGAGGTGGTCTGTGCCGCGAAATAACTGAGCGGGGAGTATGCGGCTACACCGAAGAGAGCGGCTGCGATAATCTGCGGCAGGAAGGTTTTGGCTATGGGCCATTCCTTTTTGACTGTGGGCAACATGAATGTGCTGAGAATAAGCAGTGCCATGCCCCAACGGGTGGCCCCCAGGGTCATGGGCGAAATTTCACCGACAGCCAGGCGAGCAATAATGAATGCACCAGCCCAAAGGACTGTGGCACAGAGTGCGTAGAGTGAACCAACAACAACTTGATTTTTAAACATTGTTTTTCTCCTCATGGTAAATTGTGAGTCATTCATTATTCCTGTCTGGCTTCTGCACATCTTCCATAGGAGACATTCCTCATGACTTTTTCTCGATGCTGGAAGCGGATGCTGGAATTATGAGATCGGATATCTTTCCCCTTAGTGTGACCGTGATCGAAATCCTCCTTTGGCGAAATATCGTGCAGTTCGTACTCGGTTTCGTAGTCTCTTGCTTCCTTAAGAGAGCAAGGCACATGCCAAGGGGAGAGGAGAAAAATGTGGGGTTTTACTGCTGTTAAAACAGTAAGTTGTTGATATTTATTGATTGATTGTGCAATCGATAAATAGGGAGAAGTCGAGTCGTTTTCGACTCATTGTTGAGTCGAAAGCATGGAGGGGTATACCAATTGAGCGAGTGAGTCGCTTTCGACTCGTGAGTCTATTCTGACTCGGATGTGGACGTGTACTTACGAATGAGGCGACTGGCTCTGGTTTGGCTGATTCCAAGTGCTTTGGCTACCTGGCGAGAGCTGCCATGAAGCGCTTTGGCCTCAAGTATCAGCTTGCGTTCGACTTCA
>CEUM01020872.1_pt1 | contig 10701 bp, 11 predicted proteins | sample 356421 | NCBI WGS metagenome assembly CEUM01 (sample SAMEA2622716, study PRJEB7988) | marine metagenome | biome: marine biome (ENVO:00000447); feature: surface water layer (ENVO:00002042); material: "saline water (ENVO:00002010), including plankton (ENVO:xxxxxxxx)" | depth 5 m | reverse complement strand
TTTACGCCGAAGTATCGATTGTAAGCTCCTTTCAGGAAGGGGTGTGCTTTAGAAGCAGGGTCTCATAAACCATGGAAGAGGCTTTTTAGTTGGGACAATGAATATATTATTTTAACAAGGAGAAGGTTATCCGCTGTTTTAAAAGTATAGCTAAGTTAATAAAAGCAAAAAGACTGGCTCACCCAAAAGGTTATTCTCAATCTGAGCTCTCTCACCTTTTAGGCTACAAAAATGGTCAGTTTATAAGTAATGTTGAAAGAGGTTTATGTAATATACCCCTTAAGATGTTAAGAAGGGTATCAGAGGTTTTAGGTGTGCCAAAAGAGGATTTAAAGAAAGCTATTCTTGATGATCACGGAAAGACCTTGGAAAATTACCTAAACATAAGAAAAGTCTCAACAGAACAGGTTAGAAGCAGCGCTCAAGCTGAGAAGCATGAGGAAGTGAAAGAGATCAATACTTCAACGCCTTCTTTTCTGGGTCAACCCGAGCTCAAAAAGGGGGCCTACTAAGCTCTTCTTTTTTTACTATTTTGTATCTCAAGAAGAACTTTTCATTTTTAATGAGGGTTTAAGACCTAATATACACATGAATTGTAGGATAAGTTTAAAGACCTTTTAGCCTCTTGTAGTCTTCCATTGAACCAACACTTTCTTCAGTATCGTGAGTAAATGATTCTTGGGTTTGGCTAATTAATAAATGTGGATCTTCAACTGGAGAAGGTTCTTCAGCCTCTTGTTCTCTTGGAGAAGGTTGTTCATCTTGCAATGGTAAGTTGCGATTCACAGAGTACGTTTGATCGGGGCTTAGCTCTTTAAAATTTTTGTGAAACAACTCCTTGTCCTCAGGCTTTAAGGCTTCCTCAAATTTTCTAAGATTGTCTAAAGTATAGTAGTAATTTTTTTCTAATTTTGCCTTTTGCTGTGGGTCAGCTTTGTAGAAGAGGTCATGATGCTTTTTTCTTGCAGCTAAGTGTAGGTCAAGTAGTTTTCCATATCTTTTTATAAGTGAATCCAAAGGCGATAGCCTGGACTGCTGGGAGCGGTAGTTACCACCTTTGGAGTAGGGCTTTTGTCCTCTTCGATTCTTATAGGAGTCGCCCTTTTTTTCCGATCTTTCATTTTCAGATCTATTTTGATTATAACGCTTCCTCTGGTTTCTATTTCTAGATGAGGAAGGGCCTTGTCGGTTCGATGGACTTCTTTTTTGAGGACCACCTTTTGAATGATTCATAAAGTTTCCTTTAGGAACAATGGTAAGTTTTTTGCTTTAAGCCTAAATAAGTAACTTTCTTTTCAGGTATTGTCGATGGAATTGTCTCTCATAGGGTGTGTAAGCATATTGACTAACACGGTCAGACTACCCAAAAGGAATTCAAATAGTTATAGTCCATCGTGAAAAATAATAGAAATTGTTGCTTAGAATTTAAAAACATAGAGGAGTTCTTATGACAAAACAAAGAGTTAAAGTCGCAATAACCGGTGCAGCAGGACAGATCGGGTACGCCCTTGTTTTTAGAATTGCTTCAGGACAAATGTTTGGCCCTGATACCGAGGTTGAACTCCAGCTTCTTGAGCTCCCTCAAGCGCTTTCTGCGTTGCAAGGAGTAGCAATGGAGCTAGATGATTGTGCTTTTCCTCTTTTGAAAAAAATTGTTTGTACGGATAAGTTGGAAGAGGCCATGAATGGTGTTAATTGGGCCATTTTAGTGGGTGCTGTGCCTAGAAAAGATGGGATGGAGAGGGCCGACCTTCTTAAAATAAATGGGGGAATCTTTACAGGTCAAGGAAAGGCCATCAAAGATCATGGAGCTGAGGACTGTAAAGTTTTTGTTGTGGGGAACCCTTGTAATACGAATTGCTTGATTGCAATGCACGCAGCATCTGGGCTTTCTAAGGAAAGATTCTATGCTATGACAATGCTAGACGAATTAAGAGCTAGAACTCAATTGGCACAAAAAGCTGGAGTAGATGTAACTTCCATATCAAATATGACTATTTGGGGGAACCATTCTGCAACTCAGTACCCAGACTTCTATAATGCAAAAATAGACGGTAAGCCTGCTCCTGACGTTATTACCGATCATGAATGGCTAAAAGGTGATTTTATAACAACTGTTCAAAAAAGAGGGGCTGCCATTATTAAAGCAAGAGGAGCTTCCTCAGCTGCTTCTGCAGCAAATGCCATTGTTCAAGGAATATATAACCTAACTCACGACACTCCAGAAGGAGAGACCTACTCCATGTGTATTCCATCCTCTGGTCAATACGGTGTTGAAGAAGGTCTAATCTTTTCTTATCCTTGCCGGACAGAAAATGGCATTTTAAAGGTAGTTGAAGGTGTTACTCATGGAGAGTTTGGGCAAGATAAGTTTAATACGACTCATGAGGAACTTAAAAAAGAAAGAGACTCTGTAAAAGAAATGGGCCTTATTTAAGAAAAACATTTTTTGATGCCTATGTGGAAGAGAGTTTAGACTAAGATATTCGTCTAAACTCTTATTCTTGTGAATTCTTATAATCTTGTAAAAGTTTAAAGTAGTGCCTCTGAGTTTCAATGCTTAGAGGTTTTAAGACTTCTTCATTTTTTCTTCTTATACCTTTGTTTTTTAGAATATTGTCGTAATGACGGATTTTTTTGGTAATTGATTCGGCTAGAGTTAGACTCCATTTGGGAAACTGTTTAAGACTTTTTTCGTAAGGGTAAACCTGGAAATCAGTATCTTCGAGACAAACAAGATTGGCACTTCTTGGGTTTTTATCGAAAAAAGAAAGCTCCCCTATAAAGTCTCCTACCCCAAAATAGGCGACAGGAGTAACCTCTGTTCTTCTTGTTACAAAAGCTAGAACTTTTCCTTTATTTATTAAAAAAAGATCCCTGTTAATATCTCCCTCCGCTAAAATTATAGAGTCTTTTTTAAGGCTTATATTTTTTCTCTCGACCATATTAGATTTCCAATGTTTGATTAATAATTTGCTTTATTTCTTCTAGGACTTTTTTGTAAAAAAAAGTTTGAGGGTATGTATCTCCTATAAAAAGCGGACCCTTTCCAAATTGAGAGTTTACTATTTTGTCAAAGTCGATTAGAAAAAGATCATGCTTTGTGGAAGCTTCCCTAATAATATTATTAAAAATTTTGTTACCTCTCCATGTGCCGCAGTCAAAAACGGCAGACTTTTGTAGTATTTTTTCTGCTGTTTTTGGGAAGCCTAGTTTTTCTGTAGAAATACCAGAGAAATATAAGACCTTTGAATTTCCTAAAACTTTCTTCTTTAAAAGTTCTAATTTTTGAAAGGCGATATTAAACTTTTCATTTTTTATCTCTTTCTCAATCTTGTCCAGCTCAAGGTTTAAAAGTGCATTAGTGGTACCTTTACATACTTTTTTGGGAGGAATTTTTAAATTGATTGGAGTTGTAAGAAGAATCAGTGTCGAGTTTTTTTCCTTTATGTAATTAACCATATCCCAGAGTTGATACCTGAAAAACTTATAGGTCATTTCCATTTTTGAAAGTTTGTCCTGTCCTTCGAGCTCATCATTGTCTTTATTCCACTGATCCAACTCAATAGTGGTAACTGGCTCATATATAAACTTTGATAAAGTTGGAAAGGCCATTATAAGGGAAAGAATTTTTTCATCAGAATGTTTTTTAAAATTGGCCAGAATTGTTTCTTTGTCTTTAATAAAGAATGTCTTTTCAAAAAATTCTTCGCTTCCTCCATGATAGATAATTATTTCTGGTAAGTTTTTTAAGGACTTTATTTTAGAAAGTGTGCGGTGCATTCCCTCATTTTTTCGAGACCAATTGAAGACTTTAATGACTTCTGCCAAATTGCTGGAGATATCTTTGATAAGAGAGGGTAAATAAGTATTGAGGTTATGTCCCATTTGATCGCCTACAATGACAACTGAGGCCCTTTCAACAATTGGAATTTGTTTTTTATAGTCTTCAACAATGTGAAAAGGGTAAGGAGTTATATTTACAGGGTTTTTCTCGTACTTTTTATAGACTTTTAAACCAAAAATTATTGACAGTGTTAGGGAAAGGAGAAGAAATTTTTTCATGTCTTAATTCTAGAAATATTGTCCTAACCCGTCAATTTTAATTGCGTGTCGCGTTATCAGCGGGCTTCCTTTGCTATGGTTCCAAATTAATTTTACGCAGTGATTGCAGGCTATTTTGTGGCGTGATATACCGAGCTTTCAATTTTCTAGGGGAATATTTAAAAAAAAAGGTCTCCAGACAAAGAAGGTGAATAAAAGATGAGTCATTGGGTACCTGAATTATTGTCTCCAGCCGGAAGTCTTGAAAAACTCAAGGTTTCTATATCTTATGGAGCCGATGCTGTTTATTGTGGCGGTCAAAAATTTGGTCTTCGCTCAGCTGCAGATAATTTAACTTATCAAGAGTTAGAAGAGGGCGTTAGCTTTGCTCACGAAAATAATGCTAAAGTTTTTGTTGTTTTAAATAGTTTTTTACATGATCAAGATTTAGACGAGCTTCCTGCTTTCGTAAGTTTTTTGGAGGAAATTAGCGTTGACGCTGTTATTGTTTCTGATTTGGGTGTTGTTAGGACAGTTCGTAATGTAAGCAATATACCTATTCACCTATCAACTCAAGCTTCTTGCTTAAATATTCAATCAGCACGTTTTTGGAAAAAGATGGGGGTTCAAAGAATCGTACTTGGAAGAGAAGTGTCTTTAGAAGAGGCAAGCCTCATTAAAAAGGAAACCGGACTGGAGGTAGAGCTTTTTATCCATGGTTCCATGTGTATGGCCTACTCGGGTAACTGCGTTATTTCTAATTACACTTCTGGGAGGGATTCAAATAGAGGTGGCTGTGCTCATAGTTGCCGTTTTGAGTATACTCTTGAAGGTAAGGAAAATTCGGGAGTTAAGAAAGAGCTTAAATCCTTTTTTATGAGTTCAAAAGATTTGAAAGGGATAAGTGTTTTACCTGATTTTATTCGCTATGGAATCGACTCTCTAAAGATTGAAGGGAGAATGAAAAGTCATCTTTATGCTGGTACGACTTCAAAAGTCTATTCAGAAGCTTTGAGTTACTTTTCCAAGAATGGTCATTTTTTAAGTGAGGATCTTTATTCTTGGAAAGAAGAACTTAATAAAGTTACTCATCGGGAATATCACGAGGGGAACCTTGTAGAGAAAGCAGGTGTAGACTCTATTTACTCTGAAAGGGAAACTGAGGAAAAAGAGTTTGTAATTGTAGGGCTTGTTCTTCAAGTCATTCACGAAAATTTTATGCTTGTAGAGGTGAGAAGCTCCTTTTCTTCTGGGGAAGAGCTCGAAATACTACCTTTTGAGGGAGAACCGATTACTTTTAAAACTGAGAGCTTAGAGAATGTCGCAGGCGAAAAATTTGAAAAAACAAAGCCAGGTCTTCTCGTTAAGCTTCCTCTTTTTGAAGGAGTTAAAAAATGGAATATTATCAGAAAGAGGATTGAGCAGTGATTATTAAAGAGGCAAAAAATACTTTACCCTCGATGAACACCTATTTGGAAAGTGAAGATCAAATTCTTCCTTTTAAAAAAGCAGGTTTTAAAGAAGTCATTTTAGAGCCAAGAGAGCTCTCTAGAATGGGGAGGCTTAAATTAGATGAATTAATAAGATTGGCCAGGATTGCGGTTAAATCTGGTTTGAGCCCGATACTTAGTTGGGATATTTTAATGACTGAAAATATATTTCAGAAGGTTGAATTATATTTGAAAGATGTGCCTTTGGAAATATTTTCTGCAATAAGGGTTCAAGATCCCGGAGCTGTGGAGTTTTTAAAATCTAAATACCCCGATATACCTATTCATCTAATATTAGAAACTGGACACCATAATTTTGAATCAATATCAGGGTGGATAGGGCATTTGGGAGTACAATTAAAGCGGATCGTTTTATCCTTAGAATTGCCAAAAAAAACACTTCAATTATTTTTATCAAAAATACCCTGTGAAACAGAACTTTTAGGACTAGGTAGGATCTTGCTTTTTTATACTCCTAGAAATCTTTTAAGCCCATCTTTTAGCTTAAAGGAAGAGTTTATTGAAGTTACAGGTGCAAGTTCCGAAACCCCCCATAAAGACTTTCCTATAATAGAGAATAGACATGGCACTTTTATGTACCATCCAAAAGGACATAATCTTTTAGAACATGCTTCCGAGTTAAAAGGAATGGGTCTTAATTTTTTAAGATTTGATTTAAGAGGAGAAGAATGCATCCCTTTACTTGAAAAAGTCGGTCCAATTTTGAGAAGTGGAATTAATTTGTCCAACGTAAAAGATTACTTTTCTCAAAAGTGTATTCAAGGTTTTTTTAAAGCTAATAAAAGTGATGTTTTATTTAAAAAGCTTAAAAACCATAGAATTCAAAGAAAGGATGAAAACTACTTGGGTGAAGTTGTTGAAGTTGTTAAAAAAAATTATGTTGCCGTCCTGTTAAAAAACCCAAAAGAAAATGTAAGTCTTAACGATGAATTAGAGTTTAAAACTCCTGAAGGTAAAGTCAAAACTCAAAAGGCCTATTTTTTAAGAAACGCTTTATTAGAAGATGTAGAAATGGGAACTCATGGAGAAGTTGTTTTTGTCCCTCATATAAGTGCTCTAAGTGTTAGGACAGCTGTCTACAAAAAATCATAAAAAAGACTGGGATCCCTCCGTTTTTGAAGGCAATTTTCTTTACGAGTTTATAGGGTTTAATTGAACTCAGAATTATGTTTTTATCTTTTTCATCTTCTGGTAAGGGAAAAACAACGGCCAAAAACTCTGGGTTAATTTTTTCTTTTATTTTTTTAAAAAGAGAGGGGTAATACGATGTGGGTTTTTGACTTAATTTAATACGCTTTCCGTAGGGAGGGTTAAAGATGACGGCTTTATTACCATTTGGTAAGTCCTTCATATTATCACTTGAAAGAATATCGTGTTTTAAAATATTAATCTCTGGTTCAAAGTTTAAGTTATTTTCTTTTGTTTTTTGAAGAATGGTAGCGTTCGCTTCATATCCACTTGATGTTAAAAAAAGAGAACTTTTGTTTTGTGATATTTCATTTGAACGATTTTTAATAAACAAGGAAGGAGGAGCAAGTTTAAAGCAAGGGTAGGAAAAGTAAGAGAAATTTCTTTCCTGATTTGGTCTCAACCAATTATTTGCCTCAACAAGGAAAGTTCCACTTCCACACATCGGGTCGATTAAGTGAAAGTTAGTAGCGCTTTGGGATTTGCTAATTAGTTCAATTTCTTTTTTTAACGAAAAGCAAAGAGCTGCTCCATAATTTTCTCTTATCGGAGCTTTACCGTTAAATGGTCTTTTTGACCTTTTGTAGAGTGGCTCTCCCGATGTATCTATACTCAAAGTGCAAATGTCATTATCAAACCTAATGTAGAGAGCTGTTGGGTGGAACTTTTTTGCATTTTCAATATATTTCTTTTTGGCTGGGAAACCTTTGAAATATACTTGGAATGCTTTTGCAACAGTTAATTCAATTTTATTAGTATGGAAAAGTCTTGATTGGTGACAAGATATTTTGAGTGAAATTGGAGCTTCTGTTAGAAAGGGTGACCAGTCAATATTTTTTATTTTGTTGTATAGTTTTGGTAAATCCCTACACTTAAATTCCTTGAGCCTTAATAAAACTCTGGTTGGTATTTTGAGTATTTGGTTTAAAAGAACTCCCTTTTCTAATGAAATGTCGACTTCTAAGCCTCCAACAACCGTTTTAATTTCAGGAATTTTCTCGTCAGGAAAAAAAACAACCCATTTATTTTCAATTTCATTTAAAGAAATTTCCTCTAAACCTGGAGAAATAACTAAATAAAAGCAAAATACGTTTTTGATCATGGCTCTCAAGACTTTATAATAGGTAAATACTTAAAAAGGGCTACATTAAGAAGATAGGATGGTCAAAAAAATTGTGAATCTTTGGAAAGATTATAAGGAAGATATGGGCCTAGGTGCAATGGGATTGGCCATTATCTTTTTTAATACTTTACTTTTTATTTTAAGTGGTTTGATTTTTGGACCTTTTAATTTCTATTGTCTTATTCCTGTTTTCATCTATTTAATTTTTTTTTACTTTAGGAATTTGATAAAGCCACAAAAAAAAGCAATTAAATTCTTATACTCAATTATTCCTTTGAGTTTAGCTATCGGTTTGAACTACCTTTTAGTCGGTCATATTGATCGTTCGGTGGGAGGTTTCCCTCGAGTGGATAGAGTATTTGTAGACTTTGATAATTGGCTTTTTGGACTTCAGGGTGCTCAATTTATTTGGGAATATACATCAAGCTGGAATGAAGTCATGAGATTATTCTTTTATGACTATATGGTTTTAAGTTATATGAGTTATTATATTATGCCTTTTTATTTTGGAGTTCTTTATTATGTAAATTTAGATGATAATGAAAAATATAAAATCATTTCTTATTTTTCCACTATAAATCTCTATTATGGGGTTAACTTTCTTTTTTATTTATTTATACCAGTTACAGGTCCCCAGTACTACTTGGAAGAAATTTTTAGAGATCCTCTTCCTTTAAGTATTGTAGGAAATTTCTTTTATGAAGCTGTTCACTCGGCTCAATATACTAAAATTGATTGCTTTCCGAGTGGCCATACAGGGATTGCAGTCCTTGTTTGCCTATGGTCTTTTTATACCAAACACCCCCACTTTAAATGGTGTCTCTTTTTGACCCTTTCTATTATGCTGGCCACCATCGGTCTTAGATATCACTATACTTTAGATTTACTGGCTGCCTTTCCTGTGGCAATACTATCTTTCTATTTAGGAATTAGAATATTTCCCGAAAAAATTGTTGTTTTAAGTCAAAAAAGCAATAAGTAAAGTTTTAAAAAAAGGATACTTAAAGTGAAAGGAATACTTACTCTTGTTCCGACCCCTATTGATGAAGTTAATCCTCTTGAAGAAGTTGCCTTTAATCAGTTGAAAGACGCTTATGAGAATAAGAAAGAAAAAACAATTTTTGCTATCGAGGACTTGAAAGCGGGTAGGAGGCGTTGGATCCGTTGGGGACTACCACGAGATATTGTAAATGACTTTGTTTTATATAATGAACATACTTATGAAAAAGAATCTGTTGCCTTACTGGACTACTTGAAAAAAGGTTTTAATGTTTTTTTGATGAGTGATGGAGGTTTACCTGCATTTTGTGATCCAGGTAGACAACTTGTCGACCTTTGCCACAAGTCTAGGGTAAGGGTTACAAGCACGCCTTTTCCTCATTCGATAAGTTTGGCTTTGGCCCTTTCAGGCTTTTCTCATAAAAGTTTTTGGTTTGAGGGTTTTCTTCCTGCTAAAAAGGAGTTTCGGGAACAAAGATGGAAAGAACTTCTTCAAAATGAAGCTACACTTGTTTTAATGGATACCCCTTACAGGCTAGGAAAAACTCTGGGAGAGCTTAAGACTTTTTTGAAGAAAAAAAGAGATGTTTTCTTGGCCTTGGATTTAAACTCAGAAACTGAGGAGCTTATGCGAGGTGGTGCCAACCAACTAATAAAAAACTTAAAAAATAAAAAGAGGGAGTTTGTATTAATTATTGCTCCTTTTTCAAAAAAAGATTCACCATTTTGACATACCCTTTAAGCATCTCTGCAATATGAATTAGTAAATCATGGTCTTTTTTACTGTCAACTTTCATTGAAGGTCTGAATACAATAAGTTTTATTGTATTCAGACCTTCAATGAAGCACCTCCTTTTGACATCGTACATAATAAACGCTATTTAATTTTTATCTCTTTTAACTGCCAAAATGTTTATTTGGATAAGTTTTTTTGAAATAAGCATTTCTAACAGGAGTTTTAAAAGTGTTGAAAAAAATTCTTTTCACTACTTTGTTTCTCTTAACTATAGTCCTTTCCTCAGTTTATTACTTATTTCATAGGTCCAAGCCAGTCAGCGAAGGTGTTGTTTTCTTAAAAGGTCTTGAAAGTAAAGTTAGGATTGTAAAAGATGAGTGGGGAGTTCCCCATATTACATCTGAGAGTGAAAGAGATGCTTACTTTGCCTTGGGTTTTGTCATGGCCAGTGAAAGACTTTTTCAGATGGATATTCAAAGAAGGTTGGCCAATGGCCAACTGAGTGAAGTTTTAGGAAAAAGAACTTTAGAAGTAGATAAAAAGTTTAGAACTCTTCGATTTAGAAAGGCGATGGTCGAGCTTATGGAGAAGAGGAAAAGAGAAGGTAAAAGAAATAAAAAAATGTGGGGTCATCTAACAGCTTTTTATGAAGGCGTTAATGAGTATATAAAGAAAAACCCTCTGCCAATTGAGTTTCATTTACTTGGCTATGAACCGAAGCCTTTTGGCCCTTACGATGCTTTTTCCTTTAGCGGTTATATGGGTTATAGCTTTGCAACCTCTTTTCGAAAAGATGTTCTTTTTTCGACACTAGCCTCTACCTTATCAAAAGATATGTTTGAAAATTTAAGACCTGAACCTGAATTTGAAAAGAAAAAGGTCGCAGCTGTCTCTGAGGTATCTCTAAAAAAAATATTAGGAATTCATGAGGAGTTAAAGCAGGGTTTTTATGCTTTTGAAGGTAGTAATGCTTGGGTTTTATCGGGAAAGCGTTCCAAAAGTGGTAAACCAATTTTGGCTTCGGATCCTCACGTTGCTTTTGCTACGCCTGGGGTCTGGTTTGAAGCTCATATAAAAACACCGAATCATGAAATTTATGG
>CEUM01135112.1_pt1 | contig 10733 bp, 10 predicted proteins | sample 356421 | NCBI WGS metagenome assembly CEUM01 (sample SAMEA2622716, study PRJEB7988) | marine metagenome | biome: marine biome (ENVO:00000447); feature: surface water layer (ENVO:00002042); material: "saline water (ENVO:00002010), including plankton (ENVO:xxxxxxxx)" | depth 5 m | reverse complement strand
TGGGATCACTCCCCCCGGCCGGACAGCGTTCTAAACACTGAACCCACCCATTGAATCGGTGGATTTCATCCAAAGGCAACGGCTCTGCGTACGCGGATGATGCCATGAACCCCGCGCCAAGTAATAAAAAGGTGAGAAATCGCTTATTCTGCATTGCTCACCTCCGGCCAAATCACCACCGCATTCTCCATCTCCCCAGGCTCAAATAGGTTTGCCTCCATAGGGGCGAGAATGTGAGGATGGGCAAGCAAACCAAACGTGGCAGGGCCCGATGTGGCCGTGTCACCAATTTCAAACTTGAAGAAGAGCCACTGGCCCGCGCCGATTGTGCGGGTATTCTGGGTCGATAAAACCATAAAGCGGTAGGTCTCTGCATCTAATCTTTGGTAGGCCGCCCCCGTGTGTGGATGCGTGAGTGGCTCTTTGCCTGCATCCAGTAAGGCTTGCCCGATTCCCACTCTGCTCAAGGTGGCCGGGCCAGTGACCCGCATTTGCAAATCGGCCATGACCGGCAAAACTGAACCGCCAGTGGGGTTGAAAGCCAATGCCAGTGTGGCGATGGAGCGCCCATCCTCCATTTGCTCCTGCTGCACCACCGAAAGTTTGAATGCGCAATCCGAACAGTTGAAGTCTACCGGACACGGAGTGCACGTCCCACCACATCCGTCGGCATCTCCACAGGTTCGGCCCACGCAGTCGGGTTGGCAAACACAGTTGCCCTCTAAGCAATGGTCCTGTGCCCCCTCACAGGTCCCGCAAGTCTCTCCGCATACCTCACCGCACTCGTAACCCAAATCCTCACAACGCGCCGTGCAATCTTCTGGCGCAGGTTCGCATACCCCCCCCGGCGCACAAATTTCTTGCGATGCACATTCACCGCAAAGACCGCCACATAAATCACTGCCACATTCCCTTCCATCGCACGCAGGCTCACAGGCCTGTTCTGCGTCGATGGACGGTTCACTCAGTTGCTTTGGTTTTTGGACGTTTTCTAAAGGTGCATTGGCTGTTGGCGAGGTGTTGTTACATCCAACCATCATCGCGTAGAGTGCAAACACGGCGAGGCAGACCCCGACCCGCAATCCAAAGTTTCCAGTGTTCCATCTTCCCCCTGAAAAACCACGACCGTCCCAGTCAGTCTCCACCATGTTTTGCTCCGTATTTATTTTCTCAGCAATGCTCCTAAAAATTAACTAAAAGAATTCGATACAACCTGATTCAAACTGATCCTTGGTTTTCACAATACAGATCAACAAAGAGTGATGTCAAAACCAACCCAGGTAAAAAATAGTAAGTGAAACAGCATCACGAAATACATGAAAGACAAACACCCTGGCTTAATTTTTAATCAACCTGAAAAACACAATCCCCTTCTAGAATTCTAAAGGTTTAGCGTTTCAAGGCGGACCGCTTGTGAAGCCTGGTCAATTGTACGTTCCTGGAAACCGCGTTCATGTCATACGTGTCCCGACATGTGAGAGGGTGTAACCATTCAAGCTTAGTTTTAAGTCGCTTGCCTTTTCGGAACGGCTCTGCGACACTACGACGCCACAGATGCAATAATGATCCGAGCCCTAGAAACATTGGCGGGCGGCATTACAAAATGTATTATTCCACAGAATAGGTTTTCAAAGCATTTGTCCCCTGGAGAGGGCCGGTGTGTGCGAAGAACATCCACTCAACATCATCGGTTCGGTTCTCCAAACGCGACCATAAATCTTTGATTCTGTCTTTGACCGCCAACGCATCGCTCGAAAAAAACTCAGGGGGCACGCCCACCGACCCGTCTTCATTAGCCATGGCGGTATCTCCCATAAGCATCACATTATTGATCAGGTAAGTTGCGTTACCCGGCGTGTGGCCAGGCAAATGAAAGGCCTCAACCATCACATCCCCCACCATCATGCGCTCGCCATCATCGATCGGCAGATCTAACACCACCTTTTTCCCAAGCTTTTCCTCGATCAATGGCTCATCTTGCGCGAAACCCACTTTCAAAGCACTGTCCAACAATTCAAGTGCTGCCACATGATCTTTGTGACCATGGGTGATGAACACATGCGTCACATCATCAAGACCGTATCCAAGTGCTTCCAACCCAATTTTTAATGACGCCGCATCCTCCTCACCACCGGAATCCACCAAAATCACTTCGGAATCAGATATTGGGATGGCAAAGGCTGAAACAAACCCTGTGTTGATGGTATGAACGCCATTTTGTTCAAAGCCATCCTCCACGGACTTTAACCCACAAGACACGACCGTTAAAAGTACCAAGGAAAACAGTGCCCTCTTGAGATACATGCATGGCTCCTTTTATTGCTGAGGGTATTTTACCGTCTCACACCCAAATTCCAACTCGATGGTGGTGTTGATCAACCCACAGGCCGCTTCGCAAAGAATGGCGCGTGTGGGATGGTTTGCATTATCAAAATACCACGCCTCATTATCACCACACTGGGACCCGTTTTGAACGTTAGGTAACGTGGTCCGGCTACCGTCCTCCGTTGAGATTAAGACCACATTTGTTTCATCCGCCTCGATCTGTAAATTATTTTCAAGTTCAGGAAGTAAATATTCACAGGGTAACAACGCCCCCTGAACCACGTTTTCCTGCAATGCATCAAACACTTCTGTCCAATCCTCCTGGCAAATCGATTGGATGACCCCTCCGGTGTCTTCACTCATATTAATGTATTCTTGACCTCTGTTTTCACCACAACTGCACGAATCATCCCAAAAGCAACCTTCGATATAACCAATTAAATCCACAATGCTGTGAAAGACAAAACCCTGCGGAAAGCCAGGTGCAGTGGCCGTGGCAATAAAACTTTCAAAGTCTTCATCATCAGAATACCCACCGGTGTCATCGTCAGAGACGGCGATAAAGTGCGTGATGGCGTCCGGTCTTAAGAAATCTTTATAATCCTCATAATTGTTGATGAGCTTTGACAACGCATCGTGACTGTGGACCCCTTGGCGAATGTGCCGATAACTTTCCGAGTCGGTATCCGGGCAACCGGCCGCCCCGCTTAAAGGCTCCGGAATACAAATCCCTAAATATTGTTTTTGTGCTGCCGGATCATAATAGTCATCATCAGCGCCCACCAAAACCACACGATAATCCAGATTTGATTCGCTAATTTCAGCCACAAAAAGATTGAGTTCTTGCTCGATGATAAGAATGGAATCGTCCATGCTCGGTGAGGAGTCGATCACCCAAATAATATCGACGGGCAACACCACGTTGTTTGCAGTGGCCGAAAGCGCAACACAAACATCATCATCAGTGACGCCCGCATCCATCAACGTCACCCCGCCATCAGGGCGCCCTGAAGCGACCGCATCCCCCGGACCCCCTGCATCTAATGAAGGAGGGTTGGCCGTTAATGTGCCACTGTCATAGAAGTTATTCCAATCGATGGATTCTTGATCTTCCACTTCAGGCACGACAGTTGGGCCAGCTGGCTCATCCTCACACTGACACCCGTTCATGATCCCAACCGCCAGAATCAAACTCTTTAATGGATGCAAGTTGACCATGCAGATAACTCCATTGGTCGTTCACCCCAGCCGACCCGGCAATATTTTGGTTAGGCAAAGCATGCCATAAACCGGTTTCATTTACGACAAATGACCGACCGAAGCCAATTCAGGTTGGCAAAGCGAGCACATTTGACAGCTGAACAGGGGAACCCGTAAGCCTATGTTTTACTCGGGTTTTCTGGCTTCCCTTTGAACCTGCGATTCTTCTTGTTCAACAAAACTGAATGATATCTTCAGATATTTGCGCTTTTGAGTGAACAAAGAAAGTGGCAGCTTCCACCCACTTCGGAACCGCTATCAACAAAGGAGTCGACATGATTTTCCCACCAAAGGCCAACACAAACCGTGTCTCCCAAACAGCAGCGTTAGGTGTTCTCTTGCTTGCGTTCGCCGCCTGCGGTGAAGAAAAATTGGTCTCCATTCCGCAACCAGACCCTGAATTACCGATGGCTCCAGAATCAGATTGGGAGCCTGACACACCGGCACCTCCACCTCCCCCACCGCCACCGCCGCCGCCTGAAGAGGAAGAGGAGGAGTGGTGCATCGTAGAAGAGAGTGCATTTGACATTGAAGAGTTCTCCAGCCTTGAAGATGCATTCGCCTTGGCGGGCGTTCACGATGCGATCATTTTGGACTTTGAACAACCCAATCTGCAAACCGATGAAACGTGGCGCATCAAATCTGTGGATGTATTGGCCATGGTACCCGACTCAATGTTTAACATGTTCCCAGACTCTTATGAATTGGTAGTTGAGATTTACCCAGGCACTTCACCAAATAATGCGACCCCCTACACAAAAACCCAAACACTGGTCTTGGGAGATTTGGAATGGGAAACCGTAACGCTGAACAATCCGGCCACCGCTTATGAACGCACCCAACGTCGCGCATGGTGGACCTTTGATTTCGGCGAAGACATCCCTCTGACCAACGCCGCTTATGCGAGCTATACCATTGGCGTGAAATGGCTCTCCAGATCACTGCCCACGGTGGGCTATTCTAACTATAACCGTGCCTGCAGCAGCAACTGGACCAACTCTGGTTCTGGCTTTCGCAACAATGGTGACAATCACTCCGCTGCCGAGGACATGCAATGTTCATGGCCCATGATGCGCGTCCAGCTCGAAAAGCGCACCTACTCAGAAGAGATTTGCGACGAATAGATTTCCTCAAGAAAACACAAACCCTGCCCCCCGCCGTCACCTCTCTTCTCGACGTGCGGGTTTTTTTTAATTAGATAAACATCAAACCCCTCCTCGCCGTATTTCACTTGCAATTTACACAATTGTTCGAAAACCATCACCTGACGCTGCATCGAAAAACCTGAACAACCCATTCAAATATTTCTTGTTTTTCTGAATATCTTTCTTTGCTAGATACTCTTCATCGCAAGATTGCGTCGTCAAAAAAGGAGTAAGCCATGGCTGCATCACATGAATTAGGAATTAAAGAAATCCACAGTTTCCATTTTGTCACCAGTGAAAACGAGCGTTCCCATAACTACTACACCGAAAAAATGGGTTGGCGCCCGGTGGCCATTTCATCAGAGAGTTTTGAAAAACAAACAGGTCAATCCAGTACAGTATTTCAAAACGGCGACATCCGATGGGTCGTCAGTACCCCGCTCAATGATTCCTGTCGTGCAGCCCGTTTTCTCAAGCGACATCCTGCAGGTGTGATGTCGGTCTCCTTCGAAGTTGAAGACATTCAAAAAGCCTGGGATTTCTTAGACCAAAGAGGTGGCACACCCATTTATTCTGTTCAAACCACCACCAATGACCAAGGTGGTTGCTTTAAGCATTTCAGCATTGCCACCCCCATCGGTGACCTCACTTTTCGGTTCATTGAAAAACACAATTGGAACGATTTTGCCCCAGGCTTTGAAACGCTGCCCAACATGACCATCATTAATCGTGATAACTATCAATACAAAAAAATCGATCACATCACCTGTAACGTGATGACCATGGCAGCAGTTGAACTTTGGTTTGAACATGTTTTGGGCATGGAACGATGCTGGGGAATTGAATTCCACACAGACGAAATCAATGAAAATGCTGTTTCCGGAACGGGCCTCAAATCTGTGGTCATGTGGGATCCAAGCTCCGGTGTAAAATTTCCCATCAACGAGCCCATGGAACCTTTCTTCAAAGAGGGCCAAATCAATCAGTTCGTTGAAGACAATTGTGGTGGCGGCGTACAGCACATCGCACTGGAAGTAGACAACATCCTCAATGCCGCCCAAGCCTTAACCGGCCGTGGCGTCCAGTTTTTGGAAACCCCAGAGGTCTATTACGAGCCTGTGCCTGAGCGTCTCAAAGAAGTAGGTGTTGATATCAACAATCTCAAACACAGCATTGACGATTTGAAGCCCCACGGCCTTTTGATCGATGGTTCCCCCACGGACCAGTATATGCTGCAAGTTTTCTTTAAGGATGCCTCCACGTATCACGATGACCACCAAGCGGGCCCTTTCTTCTTTGAAATCATTGAACGACAAGGCGACCAGGGCTTTGGGGGTGGAAATTTCCGGGCATTATTTGAAGCCATCGAATTAGAACAAAACAAACAAATCGAAGCCAGCGCCTAAATTGCCGCTGTCCGGTTAAACGATAAAAAAAGGAGAAATAAAATGAAATTAGCAACTCTCAAAAATGGTCGTCGCGATGGCGCTTTGGTCGTCGTTTCTCAAGACAACACGCAAGCCGTATTTGCTTTAGACATTGCGCCCACGCTTCAGTACGCGTTGGACAACTGGGAAGAAGCGTCTCTCTTACTGCAACAGAAGTATCAAAACCTTAACGCAGGAAAAGAAACTGAGGCGTTCCCTTTTGAGGCTGAGGAGGCAGCAAGCCCCCTACCTCGCTCTTACGCCTGGCTGGATGGAAGTGCTTATATTAACCATGTGGTTTTGGTTCGCAAAGCCCGCAGTGCAGAGCCGCCCGCGACGCTCAAAACAGACCCCTTGATGTACCAAGGCGGCAGTGATGCTTTCTTGGGACCTCGCGATGATATCGAGCTGGCCGATGAATCCTGGGGGTGTGATTTTGAATCTGAGGTGGCAGTGGTCACTGGTGACGTCCCTCAAGGGGTCTCTCCAAAAGAGGCAGAGCAATACGTCAAATTGGTATTGCTTTGTAACGACGTATCCCTGCGAAACCTGATCCCCGGAGAGCTTGCCAAAGGATTTGGTTTTTTCCAATCCAAGCCCTCCTCTGCATTTTCGCCCATCGCTGTAACGCCAGACGAACTCGGTGATGCCTGGCAAAATGGGCGGGTTCATCTTCCCTTACACACCCATTTAAACGGCAATCTATTTGGACAACCTGAAGCAGGCCCTGAAATGCATTTCAATTTCTACGAGTTGATTTCTCATGCGGCCAAATCTCGACCTTTATCTGCGGGGACCATCATCGGTAGTGGTACTGTGAGTAACGAAGACACCTCGAAAGGTTCTTCCTGCTTGGCAGAAAAACGCATGCTGGAGAAAATCAACACCGGCGTCTTTCGTACACCCTTTCTCAAATATGGAGACCAAGTCACCATTGAGATGTTTCAAGAGGGACACAGCGTCTTTGGCCAAATTGCGCAAAAGGTCACCCCCTACCAAAAACCGTTGCAGGAGAATCATTATGGCACTCACGCTTCGTAGCTATTACCGATCCAGTTGCTCATGGCGGGTCCGCATTGCATTGAATTGGAAGGGGCTCAATTACAAAACCCTTCCCGTTCACCTGGTGAACAATGGTGGAGAGCAGTACGGTTTCGAAATGCGACGAAAAAACCCCATGCGCGAAGTTCCCGTCCTAAGTAGTGGTCAGGGTGACCTCGCCCAAAGCATGGCTATTTTGGAATACCTAGAGGAGGTTCAACCGAAGCCATCATTGCTGCCCACCGATCCCTTTTTGCGCGCAAGAGTGCGACAACTGGCGGAGGTGATCAACAGCGGTGTGCAACCTTTACAAAATCTCAGGGTTTTAAAACACTTGGGAAAAGTACATGGTTTCAGCCAAAAAGACACTCACGACTGGGCCAAATATTGGATTGGCGAAGGCCTCAATGCGTTTCAAGAATTGACCAAAGAAACAGTGGGCCAGTTTTGCGTGGGTGATCAGGTTAGCTTTGCAGACCTCTTACTCGTTCCACAGCTCTACAATGCGCGACGGTTTGGTGTTTCGGTCAACCATTTCCCCCTGCTGTTGGACATTGAAGCCAGACTGTCAACGCTGTCTGCTTTCCAACAGGCCCATCCAGAACGTCAGGATGATGCGGCTTAAGAACATCGTTGATGTTCAGAGATCAAGCAGAGCTTTTGCTCTGCTTTTTTTTGGCTTTGCCCTTCGTTGCAAATTGTGCCCATTCTTCTTCGATGTATTCGGCAAACAACCGGCCCCCACTGCCGAGCGGCTTGTCTCGACGGGTCACCAGTTGCGGCGTAAAAAGAAACGTGTGTCCTTCTTCAAAGGGAAGTGTTTTTAAAATACCTTCATCGAGTTCTTCTTGAATCATGTGCGTTGGCATCCATCCAAACCCAACACCCCCAACCAAAGCCTCTCGCTTTGAGCGGAAATCAGACAACTCAAAAACATGGGGCACATCAAAATACATTTTGCGAATATGCGTCATGCCTTTCCCTGCTGACGGGGTCACCAAGACCTGAACGTGAGATGCGAAGGCGGAACGACGTAAAGGTGCTGCCTCATCATGCAAGGGATGATCGGCGTGTGCCACCAATAACATTTCGAGCGGCTGCAAGGCTCGCACCTCCAGCATGGGCTCCGAAGGGAGGTCCACCGTAATCATTAAAGCAGCATCCAGCTTGTCGAAACGTTCGCGAACCATGGACAAATAATCCACCCGCAGCTCGACCTTAGTGGGTAAATCTTGGGCAGTGAAACGTCGCAACGCCTTAATCGGTGGGCGCATGGGTAACACACCATCCATCACCACCACCAAACGAGGCTCCCATCCCGCGTTGAAGTGGTTGGCCACGTTTTCCAACTGGCGGGCCCGCTCCAACACGGCGCGCCCTTCCTCCAGGATTAGCCGGCCCCCTTCGGTCAAAACTGCCTTGTGCCCAGAGCGATCATAGATTTCGATCTCGAGTGAGCTTTCGAGGGTCTTGATGGCGTAACTCACCGCTGAGGTAGCGCGGTACAACTCTTTGGCGGCCGCGGAAAAACTGCCCAAACGTTCAATGGCATCCAAAACGAGAAGCTGGTCGAGGCTCACATTCATGTTCAAATTCCTTTAACGAGTTTGCCAATTATTTATGTTTTCATTTAACAAGTTGTCAAGCTATCTCTTCAATCCAACGGAGGGTCTCCAGGGCCCTCAACGTGAAAAGAACCTTAAGCGACTGTTTTTAATAAACTTTAAACGCTTGAGCCACCAGGAGGTAAAAAATGACTCAAAAACGACTCGCTGAAGACCTCGCCCGCGCCCCTGCCAGAGCCATGCTCAAAGCCACAGGGCTAACCGACGCAGATCTCGCGAAGCCCATGGTGGCGGTGGTTCATTGCTGGACGGATGTCACCCCCTGCAACATGGGCCTCAAAAGTCTGGCTCAAGATGTTCGAAAAGGCATCAAAGACGCTGGTGGGACCCCCATCGAATTCAACACAGTCGCAGTCTCCGATGGTATCACCATGGGAACGGAAGGCATGCGATTGTCGTTAATGTCACGTGAAGTCATCGCAGATTCATTAGAGTTGGCCGTTCGCGCTCATGAGTTCGATGCAGTGGTGGCTTTGTGTGGCTGCGATAAAACCATCCCCGGCGTGGTGATGGGTCTGTTGCGTTTGGATTTGCCCTCCGTGGTACTTTATGGCGGATCTATCCTTCCCGGTCGTTTCGAAGGTCGTGACGTGACGGTTCAAGACGTTTTCGAAGCTGTGGGTGCAGTGGCCGCTGGCCAAATGAGCCGCGAGAGATTGAAAGTATTGGAAGACAAAGCATGCCCAGGCGCTGGTGCATGTGGCGGACAGTTCACCGCCAACACCATGTCTACCGCAGTGACCATGCTGGGCTTATCGCCCATGGGCGCCAATGACGTCCCTGCTGTCGACCCTCGTAAACCGGAAGTGGCCTACGAGGTGGGCCGGACGGTGATGCAAGTTCTAGAAAACGGACTGCGACCCAGTCATTTGGTCACAAAGACGTCGTTACAAAATGCCGCTACGGCCGTAGCCGCGTCAGGTGGGTCAACCAATGCAGTCCTGCACTTGCTGGCATTGGCACAAGAAGCCCATGTGGACTTTACTTTGGAAGACATTCACCAAGCTTCGGCACAAACACCCACCTTGGCCGATCTCAAACCAGGTGGCCAATACACGTCACCCGACCTAGAAAAAGCCGGTGGCTTACGATTGTTGACCCAACGTTTGTTTGAAGCACAACGCCTCACCGATACGCCCACTGTCACCGGGAAATGGCTGAGCCAAGAAGCCAACTTGGCAGAAGAAACCCCTGAGCAACAGGTGGTCAGAAACCTCGACAACCCTCTCAAGCCCCACGGTGGTCTGGCCATTTTGAAGGGCTCTTTAGCACCTGAAGGCTGTGTCTTAAAACTCAGTGGTCACAGTAAAAAGCGTCACGAGGGCCCAGCAAGGGTTTTCGAATGCGAAGAAGAAGCTTTTGAAGCCGTTCAACAGGGGCGCATCCAACCTAACGATGTGGTGGTGATCCGCAACGAAGGCCCCAAGGGGGGTCCGGGGATGCGAGAAATGTTGGCCGTCACGGCCGCATTGGTGGGACGCGGACTTGGAGACAGTGTCGCACTGATCACCGATGGTCGTTTTTCTGGCGCCACTCACGGTTTCATGGTGGGACATGTGGCTCCGGAAGCGGCGGTAGGTGGTCCCATCGCCTTGGTTCAAAACGGTGACACCATCGTTTTGGATGTGGAAACACGAGCCATCGACTTGAAAGTCGATTTGAGCGAGCGCAAGCAAGCATGGGCTCCCAAAGAACTTCATGCGCCGAGAGGCGTTATGTCAAAATATGTTGCTCTGGTCTCATCCGCTGCTACCGGTGCAACAACATCTTAATCCCTTTTACTTTCACAAGGAGGTCGTCATGACTCGATATTTCAATGAAAAAGATGTTAACCCCCAAGCCCTCAAAGCGCAAAAGATCACCGTTGTCGGTTACGGTAGCCAAGGGCGCGCTCACGCACTTAGTCTGCG
>CEUM01019740.1_pt1 | contig 10734 bp, 5 predicted proteins | sample 356421 | NCBI WGS metagenome assembly CEUM01 (sample SAMEA2622716, study PRJEB7988) | marine metagenome | biome: marine biome (ENVO:00000447); feature: surface water layer (ENVO:00002042); material: "saline water (ENVO:00002010), including plankton (ENVO:xxxxxxxx)" | depth 5 m | reverse complement strand
GATCCGTTTTATCTGTCAGATAATGGAGTTGGAAATTACCACGCTAAAGAAACCAGTTATATTAACATGACTCAAGATGGTCACGCTAATTATGCAAACGGCGAATTACATGTCAATGTCTTATTTAGAACACCTATTGACTTTGATCCTGAAAGGGGTGATTATATTTTTCCTGAAGAATTAATTATAGTAGATACATTTAGTGGACTTTATCGTGTAAATCAAGTTAATCATTTAATAAACGAAAATATGTATACAACTGTTTTACAAATGACTAGAGTAAGAGCACAAACAGAACAGCCTGTCACACAAAATCTTGGAGCAATCATTGAAACTTCAAAAGCAAGTCAATCAATGAACGAAAAAGCAGTTGATTACGCAAAGAAAGTTTCTGATGCGGCAATAGCAACTGGCACTACTGAAAATCTAGCAGAAGCAAAAAAACAGATAGAATTACTGTTGCCTGGCTATCAAGGATTGAATGATTTAGTTTCACAGCAAGCACAATCTTTAGGTTTGCCTGCATTAGATGCATTTGGCAGAATTGGTCAGTCTTTAAAAACATTACAAGAACAAGTTGGTTTTGCAGAACTAGGAAAAATTGGCGCAGAATTTAATAATTTAAAAAATGCCGCCACATCTTTCGCCAGTGAAACACTAAGTCAGGTAAATTTAAATGGAAGCGATGTTTTAGGAAAGTTTGGAACAACACTAACTGACACAGTTGGCAACGTACCTAGTTTACAAAAATTAGCAAAAACAGTGCCAACAGTTAATATGACTATTCCAAATAATTTAGAAGCAGTAGCAACAGCAAATGCAAATAAATTAGCAGAACTTAATACAAACTTAAAAAATATAGGACCAACATAAAATGGCTTTTGAAGATATTCGTAGATCTCGACCAAAAAATACAAGTCAAACTGGTCCTTTTGAAGCAATCGTTGTAAACAATTTAGATACCAAATACATGGGTACATTGCAAGTTGAATTATTAAAAACAACTAGTTCAGGTAATCAGCCTGAACGATCAGGACAAGTTATGGAAGCAATGTACCTCAGTCCATTTTACGGTGTAACACCTGTAGGAGGCAACAGCAAAAACGAAGGATATAGAAACAGTCAACAAAGTTATGGATTTTGGGCAGTACCACCAGACGTAGGTACAAGAGTTCTTGTTATTTTTGTAGAAGGAAGTACAAGTAAATGTTATTGGATAGGATGTGTCCAAGACGAATATATGAATTTTATGACGCCAGGATACGCATCAACATCTTTATTAAAAGACTACGATAAAAAAGGACCTGCAGTTGAATACAACAAACTTACAACAACAGATCCTACACCGGAACCTACTACACATAGAAAACCTACACACTTAGATTTACTAAAAGGATATATTGTTTCTGGTTTAAGTGATGATGAAACAAGAGGACTTACAAGTTCTAGTGCAAGACGAGAATTACCAAGTGCAGTATTTGGATGGAGTACTCCTGGACCTTTAGATAAACGCGAAGGCGCACCTAAAGCAGAAATAGGATTTAAAGGAAACAAATTAAATTTTCCTAAGAGTAGATTAGGTGGTTCTAGTTTTGTAATGGATGATGGTGATGACAAATTTTTAAGAAAAGGTCATCCTAAAGATACAGCAATGGAGTATGCTAACATTGAAGCACAAGAAGAAGGCGGAGATGTAACTAGACCACACAACGAACTTTTGCGTTTACGTACAAGGACAGGACATCAAATATTATTACACAATTCTGAAGATTTAATTTATATTGCAAATGCAAGAGGTACTAGTTGGATTGAAATGACTAGTAATGGTAAAATTGACATATATGGTGCGGACAGTATTAGTGTACACTCTCAACAGGATCTAAATTTTACAGCAGATAGAGATATTAATCTTACAGCAGGTCAAGATGTAAATGTAGTTGCAAATAAAATTAGAACAAGTTCTCATGACAGTACAAGTATGATTACAGGAACACAATTTAGTCTAAACAGTGGTAAAGATATAAACATGAATAGTGCCGAAGATGTTGTAATATATGCAAATCAAAACGGTATGTTAATTGCTGTTGAAAAACAAAACATTTCTTCAGGAGATCAACTTTCATTAGGTAGTACTGCTGGCATTGGTATTGAAGGACATAACGAAGTAAAAATTACTACAGACGGCGACTATCATATGAAGGCTTTAGGTAATAGTTTTATAAGCACCGAAGGTGAAATACATCAAACAAGTGCATTAAAAACAACGATGAAATCTGGCAACACAATGGATTTCAAAAGTGTTGCTAATATGAAACTACAGACAGACAATCAATTATCACTGCGTTCAGGCACAGACATGTTAATTTACTCACTAGGTAACAATATAGATATTCAAAATATTATACCTGTAGACCCAGCAGATCCTACAGCGGCTATAATACCGCCAGCACCATTTGTAGTAGATCCTACTCCGCCAGAAATTGCATTAAAAGCAAGCCGCGTTCCTCAACACGAGCCTTGGTTTGAACATGAACATTATGACCCATTAAAATATACACCAGATCAAACTAGAGCAGGAGTTGATCCACCAGAAACATATCCACCTTCAACACCAGATACATTTAACAGAACGCCAGGCGGATATGTAATTGCAAGTGGTAATCAGCCAAATGCATTTAACACAAGCGGAGAGCCAGAAGGCAGTTTACGATTTGATCCTATTGCGGCGGCAAATATTCCGGCTGATCCAGAACCAGTAAAAGTTAGCAAACAAGAAATATCAAGAGTATTTGCGTCGGCTTTATTTGCTGAAGGCTTCACAGAAGAACAAGTGTATGCGGCTATTGCTACAGCAGAAACAGAATCAGGACTTAAACTGTCAACAGAAAAAGGATACGGCGGAACAAGTAATGAGCGTATCCGTTCTATATTCAGTGCCGCAAGAACTGTAAGTGACGGAGAACTAACAGAAATTAAAAAAGATAAAACAACATTCTTTGAACTTGTATATGGTTACACAAGTAAAATTGGTCCAGGTATGGGTAATACAAGGCCTGGAGATGGTGGTCTGTATATCGGACGTGGATTGATCCAATTAACAGGTAAAGCAAACTATCAACGTTATGGTAAACTTGCAGGACTTGTAAAAGAAGAATTGAAAGATCCAGAATTAAACCCATTTGGTGTAGAAATTGTTGACGATCCAACTATAATGATTACAGATGTTGCAAAATCTGTAAAAGTTACAGCGGCGTATTTAAAAGAACGTTACAAAGATTTCGGCAGAGGCACACTAGGTAACTTTAGGTATGCTATCGCAGGCACCGAACGTGGATATGAATTAGGTTATCCTAAAGATCAAGGATATCTACAAGCAAAAGTATTAACAAGTGGAAGATATGATCCGGCGTGGATCAGAGATCCAAATGCAAGCACAGGAACAGTAGTATAATGGGACAAGTAATTATTCCTCTTACACCAGTAGTAAATCCAGCAGAAGTTGCAGACAACTCAGATTGGAATGAACAAATTGAAAGCAATAGATTTCCAGACGGTCAGTTTGACTTAGAAGGAGACTATCCAAGATCAGGTCCTGGACAGCAGGCAGGAAATGGCGGATATGTCAATTCAAGTAACATGCCTAATTTAGATACAACAATTGAACCAGGTCCTTTACCAGAAGGTCCGGGTTGGGAAAAACTTGATGCACTATTAAAAAACGTGCTTACGCAAGATTGGAGAGAACGTGGCGCTAAAGGCAATCCTAGAATATTAGAATGTTATAAGGTATGCGGAAATAGTTACACAAGAGATAGTAGTTCAATGGCATATGCTTGGTGTGCGGCCTTTGTAAGTTGGGCATTATATACAGCAGGTATTCCAACACTACAAACAATGAGTAGCCAGGGTTGGTATAATTGGGGAAGCGAAGTTGATTGGCGTGATACAAGTCAAATACGTAAATGGGACGTTGTTATTTTTAAGTCAAAAAAACGTAGTGGCGGACACATAGGATTTATTCAAGAGATTACAAGTAATGGAGTTATTAAAGTTTTAGGTGGAAATCAAGGCAATAATGCTAAAGTAAGTAATTATAGTTTCAACAGCAAAAGCCAATATGTAAGGGCAATAAAAAGAAATTGGAGTTTACCACCAGAAGAGGATAAACCTATCGATGGTACTTCTCCAGTTACACCAGGATCGGATACTACAACATAATGACAAATCAAATACAAAGGAAGGGTGATAAAAATGATGCAGGTGCTCAAATTACAAGCACTAAGCAAACATTTGTAAAAGTAGGAGGTGAACCTGTCGCTACAGACGGAGATCCAGTAGAAGGTCACGGTTTGTCGCCACATGCTAATCCAAAAACAGCAAACGGCACAGCATTTGTAAAAATAGGAGGGATACCTATCAACAGACAAAACGATGATGATTCATGCGGACACACTCGGGATGTAGGGTCACCAGCAGTGAAGATAGGTTAAATAGTTATATGAGTACTTTAGAAAAAAATCTATATGATAGAATTGCTATTAAACCAACGCAAAAACAAAAGCCTGTTGTAACCAGCAGGGCTTATAGAGGTTTATCTACAGTTAATCCTGAAAATACTTCTAGCACATTGTACGATCTTGCACTAATAAAACAAGATCTGTTAAATCATTTCCATATTCGTCAAGGTGAAAAACTACATAATCCTAGATTTGGTACTATTATTTGGGACGCATTGTTTGAACCATTTACAGATGAATTAAAAGAAGCAATAGCGTCTAATGTTACAGAGATTGTAAACTATGATCCACGTGTGCAAGCAGAAGATATTAGAGTAACGAGTTATGAAAGTGGTATACAAATTGAAATGCAACTGACATATTTGCCATATAATATTTCAGAAAAACTTAGATTAGACTTTGACGAATCTGCAGGACTTACAGCATAAATTATATACGCACTTTTCTTAAACAAATAAATACATATGAACAAATAAGGAATGTGATATGTCATCAACAGACAGACAAAATAGACTGCTAGTTGCAGAAGATTGGAAGCGTATATACCAATCTTATCGTAATGCCGATTTCCAAAGTTACGATTTCGACAACTTACGCAGAACTATGATCAATTACCTAAGGACTAACTATCCTGAAGATTTTAACGATTATATTGAATCCAGTGAATATCTTGCATTAATTGACTTAATTGCATTCTTAGGACAAAATATCTCATTTCGAATTGACCTCAATTCACGTGAAAATTTTTTAGAACTTGCAGAACGTAGAGAATCAGTATTACGTTTAGCAAGATTACTATCGTACAATCCAAAGCGTAATCAAGCCGCTAACGGACTTCTTAAAATAACATCAGTATCAACAACACAAGATGTTATTGATTCTAATAGTTTTAATTTATCAGGTCAACAAATTTCTTGGAACGATCCTAGTAATTCAAATTGGTATGAACAATTTATAAAAGTAATGAATGCCGCTTTACCTGCAAACGGAGTTTTTGGTAAACCTGCTAAAAAAGCAACAGTCAGTAATATTCCACATGAACAATATAGGTTCAACGCAATCAATACAGATATTCCTAAGTATTCTTTTTCAAAAGTTATTGAAGGACAAAGTTTGCCTTTTGAAATTGTAAGTAGTGACATTGTAGAAAATAAACTTGAAGAAGAAATTCCTTTAGTTGGAAACAGTTTTGCATGTTTGTACAAAAACGATGGTCAAGGACCAGCAAGTACTAACACAGGATTTTTTTGTACATTTAAACAAGGTTCATTAGATGATGGAGAGTTCACAGTTAATAATCCAAGCGCCAATCAGAAAGTAGATATTGATGCAACAGACATAAACGATCAAGATGTATGGTTATTCAAACTAGATGATAATGGGCGTGAAAATGAATATTGGACAAAAGTAAGTTCGGTCGAAGGTAATAATGTAATCTACAATAGTTTAAATAAAAATATTAAAAATTTGTATAGTGTTCTAACAAGAGTGCAAGATAGAATCAGTTTAGTTTTTAGTGACGGTGTTTTTGGAAATTTACCGCAAGGAAGATTTAAAGTCGTATATAGAACTAGTGCAAATAAAAGATATACTATAAAGCCAAGTGAAATGAATGGCATACAAATTCAAATACCTTATTTGAGTGAATTTGGTGTTCCTGAAACTCTTAATTTAACATTACAATTAAAATATACAATTTCAAATAGTGCATTGAGTGAAACTAATGATAGTATCAAAGCAAATGCACCTGCTACTTACTATACACAAAATAGAATGGTTACTGCTGAAGATTATAATATTGCTCCTTTGGGTGTAAGTCAAGAGATAGTTAAAGTTAAAACAGTTAATAGAAATGCTAGTGGCATAAGTAGGTACTTTGACTTAATAGATTCAACAGGAAAATATTCTAGTACAAACTTGTTTGGCAATGATGGTATAATTTACAAAGAAACAAAAAATTTAAAAACAACTTTTAATTTTGTTACAACAACCGATATTGAAAGTGCAATAACAAACACCATAGAACCAATTATAAGAGATAGAAAAGTCTACAACTATTATTTAGAAAATTTTACTAAAATTATAACAGCAGACCTTGGCGTTGAATGGGTAAGTTCAACACAAGATACAAATCGTAGTACAGGATTCATAAATGATTCAAATAAAATTAAATTCAAAGTAGGCGGATTCACTGCAAATAATCTAAGATTTTTAGAAGCAGGCACACTTTTAAAATTTGTTGCACCTCCAGGGCAACACTTTATGAAAAATAATGAGCATGGATTAATGCCAGGTGCTTTAGATCATCCTAACGCAATTGATTATGTTTGGACTAAAGTTATTAGTGTAAGCGGTGACGGCACAGAAGTAGGTTCAACAGGACTAGGACCGATCGTACTTAATGATAATGTTCCTACAGGAGCAATTTTACAAGAAGTTAGACCAAAATTATCAAATGTAATAACAGATGCTGTAAAAACGCAAATTGTTGACCAAGCGTTTGCAACAAATACATTTGGTTTAAGATACGATGTTGAAACAAGGCAATGGAGAATCATAACAGAAGCAAATTTAGATAGTGTTAGTAACTTTAGCACAGGTAAAACAGGTGATTCCAGCAATCAAAACTTAGACGCAAGTTGGCTTTTATATTTCAAAACAGATGGAGAACGTTACGACATAACTTATAGAACAATGAGATATGTTTTTGAAAGTGATAAAGAAATAAAATTCTACTATGATAGCACAGATAAAATTTATGATAACAAAACTGGTAAAATTATAAAAGATAAAATTGAAGTTTTAAGTATCAATAACAAACCAGATGTATCAAACCCATTCAATATTAGTTATGATTGGGAAGTTGTAAAAGAATATAGAGATGCAGAAGGATATGTTGATAGTAAACGTATAGAAGTAAGTTTCTTTGATGAAGATGATGATGGGGTTATTGATAATCCGCAAGGATTTATTGATATTGTTGCTGAAACAGTAAATCCTTCATCAAAATATATTTTCCAAAAGAAATATACTACAACTGATGGTGTAGAAGATTATAGATTTATTGACAACAAAGTTGAAAATATAAAGGTTGTACAAAATATTGGTGGAATTGGTCCTTACAGTCAATATACAGCAGGACAAATTTTCTTTATAATGGATACAGAATTATTTTACGTTTTAGATAATACAAAGAAAAACATACAACTAACAAAAGACTATAGAGGTTATATTGGACGTTCTGGTTTAAAATTTAGATATTTACATAGTGCAGATTACAATCAAAGAATTGATCCAGCCGCAAGCAATATTATGGATTCTTATTTGTTAACACGAACATATGATGCACAATATAGACAATTTTTAGCAGGTGATAGATTAACTGAACCTCTACCTCCTAGTAGTGACGAAATGTATAGAACGTACGGTTCAGAATTAGATAAAATTAAAAGTATAAGTGATGAAATAATTTATCATCCTGTAAAATATAAACCACTATTTGGTTCATCAGCGGAGACAAGTTTGCAAGCAACATTCAAAGTTGTAACAAATCCAGATGTTGTTACAAATAATAATGATATAAAATCAAGAATAATAGAAGCAATAAACATTTATTTCAATTTAGATAATTGGGAATTTGGTGAAAGTTTTTACTTCAGTGAACTATCTACTTATATTATGAACCAAATGACTCCTGACATTGTTAGTATTGTTATTGTACCAAATGAACAAAGTCAAGCATTTGGAAGTTTATATGAAATAAAATCAGAGTCTAATGAAATTTTTATTAGTTCAGCAACAGTTGAAAATGTTGAAATAATAGATGCTATCACAGCAAGTAGATTAAGAGCAACAGGCAACGTGATTACAGCAAGTCAAGAAACACTAAACACAGGTGTTACAAGTTCTGCTTCTCCAGCAGGTTCAGTAAGTTCTACAGGTGCTATGACAAGTTCAAGCAGTAGTTCAAGCAGTAGTTCAAGCAGTAGTTCAAGTAGTACTCCAAGTAGTACTCCAAGTAGCACTCCAAGTGGCGGCGGCGGCAGTAGCAGTGGTGGCGGTGGTTCATCAGGTGGCGGTGGTTCATCAGGTGGTGGCGGCTCCTCAGGCGGTGGAGGATATGGTTACTAATGGCTTACGAAGATAATCAAAATGAGAGTCCATTACCAGTAAAGGGCAAAAAGAAAAACTTCAAGTCAAATACGTTATTACCTAAGTATTTTAGAAGTAATAAAAATAATAAGTTTTTAGATGCAACACTGGACCAAGTTTTACAACCAGGCACTGCACAAAAACTTAACGGTTTTTATGGCAGAAAAACAGCAAAGTCATATAGAAACAATGACAACTACATTGGAGATGTTTCTGTTAATAGAGAAGCATATCAACTAGAACCAGCAGTAATTTCTAAAGATGCTTATGATAATGTAAATTTTTATAAAGATTATAATGATTATATAAATCAAATCAAAGCATTTGGCGGAAATGTTGACAACCATGATTTATTAAATGGTGCTGAATATTATTCGTGGAATCCTAATATTGACTGGGACAAACTTACAAACTTTAGAGAATATTATTGGCTACCAAACGGTCCTGTACCAATCAATGTTGCAGGACAAAGTACAGAGGTTACAAGTACATATACTGTAACTAGTATTGACAATGGTAACAATTTAGCATATGTAATAAATGGCAATCTTACACAAAATCCTACAATAGAATTATATAAAGGACAAACATATACTTTTGATGTAAGTGCAACAGATATGCCTTTTACAATACGTACTGAACGTAGTTTAGATGAAGATAGTATATACGAAACAGGAGTTACCAATAATAATATAGAAAGCGGAATTTTAACATTTACAGTTCCTTTAAATGCTCCTACTAGATTATATTATCAAAATAGCAATAATATAAACTCCGGCGGAATAATAAGAATAGCAGAAGTTGATGAAGCAACAGCAATAGATGTAGAAAAAGAAATATTAGGCAAAAAAGATTATACAACTTCAAAAGGTGTTGAATTACTTAACGGTATGAAATTAAATTTTATAGGTCAAGTAACACCAGAAAAGTATGCAACAGGAAGTTGGATTGTTGAAGGCGTTGGCGAACGAATTAGTCTTGTTAATCTTGAGGACTTAGTAATTGCATTATCATATGCACAAGATAAGCCTGTAGAATTTGACCGTGACGATTTTGATAGTTTGCCGTTTGGCAATGCGGCTTCTTATAGCGAGACAAAAGATTATATTGTAGTAAACAGAAACTCCCCAGATAAAAATGCTTGGTCAAGAAACAATAAATGGTATCATAGATCTGTAATAGAAAAAAGTGCTGAAATAAATCAACAAACTATAAGCATAGATCAAGCACAAAGAGCAAAACGTCCTATTATAGAATTTACAAGCGGATTGAAACTTTTTAATTTTGGTACAGAAAAGAAGAATGATGTTGATTTGGTTGATACACAAACAAAAGATATTTTTTCTATTATTGAAGGTACAGTAGGTTACAATATTGATGGAGTAGACGTAAGAGACGGAATGCGTATTTTATTTACTGCTGAAGAAGATATTAGAGCATCAGGTAAAATTTACAAAGTTAAATTTATTGAACACAACAGTAATGTTGCTCAAATTGCATTGCTTGAAGATACAGATGCAACACCACAAACAAATGAAGTTGTGCTTGTTAAGAAAGGCACTGAAAATGCAGGCAAGCATTATTATTATGATGGTACTAGTTGGAAATTAGGACAATTAAAAACTAAAGTCAATCAACCACCTATGTTTGATATGTTTGATGCTAACGGCAAAAGTTTTGCTGATGAATCAATATACGAGGCTACAACTTTTGTTGGTAACAAAGTTTTTAGTTATAAAGAAGGTACAGGTACAAATGATACAGAATTAGGATTTCCTATTACCTATCGTGCTTTGACAAACGTTGGTGATATAACTTTTAATTTTGATTTACTTACAGAAAGTTTTACGCATCAAGAATTAAGTGAAATTTTTTCTGTTCAATCAGATACAGGTTTTTTAAAAACATATACTTCACTAAATGCATTTACATATAAAAGTGGATGGCAACAAGCAAAAAACTTCACTAGACAAAAAGTTGTAAGACAATATGATATTGCAGGTGAAATAAATCAATTAGAAATTGACGTTTATAATAACGCAGGAGATTTGAATGATTTATATAC
>CEUM01042911.1_pt1 | contig 10781 bp, 8 predicted proteins | sample 356421 | NCBI WGS metagenome assembly CEUM01 (sample SAMEA2622716, study PRJEB7988) | marine metagenome | biome: marine biome (ENVO:00000447); feature: surface water layer (ENVO:00002042); material: "saline water (ENVO:00002010), including plankton (ENVO:xxxxxxxx)" | depth 5 m | reverse complement strand
TGATAAACTCCCGCCATTGAATGACTCTGATGTAAAGTAAAACATGGACCACACCAATGTGCTGATATATCAACTAATACTGCTTTATTCTCATTTAAATCATCTTGTATTACATGAGTAACTCCATTCATATCATCTGCTGTCCAATAACTACCTAGCCACTGGGCATTAATTGATGATGTGACGAATATTAAAGACAAAATTGTAATTGTTTTTTTCATAGTTAACGATTTTTATGTAATTAGGGTTCAAATATACTAAAAAAACAAGAAATTATCAAAGATAGAATCTAAAAGAGAGAAAAAAATCTTATACGTTCAAAAATCTAGAATGAAATAGAATTTATTCTCCGTTTCTCACTATTGAATTCTAAAATAATTTCATCTATAATTTTTTTAACAGGAATTATTTCTTTAATCATAGAGGAAACTTGTCCTATTTCAAGTTCTCCTTCAACAACATCTCCTTCAAACATTCCTTTTTTTGACCTTCCTTTTCCCAGTAAAACCTGTAATTCTTTTACAGAATCACCTCTATCTTCAGCTTTTTTTACCTGTTGATAAAAATCATTGTTTAACAACCTTACAGCTGTTAACTGCTTTAAAGAAAGCATTGTATCTCCCTCTTTTGCTTTTACTACCTCAGACTTGAAATTTATATGAGCTGAACTCTCTACTGAAGCAACAAATCGACTCCCAATCTGAACACCATCCGCACCCAAACTCATCGCAGCTAACATTGATTTTCCACTTCCAATACCTCCAGCCGCAATTACTGGAATTTTAATATTTTTGGAAACATTTGGAATTAAACACATGGTAGTTATCTCTTCTCTTCCATTGTGTCCTCCCGCTTCAAACCCCTCAGAAACAACTGCATCCACGCCAGATTCTTCAGATTTTTTAGCAAATTTTAAATTTGAAGTCACATGAACCACTTTAATACCCTTTGACTTTAGTAATGAGGTGTATTTTTTTGGACTTCCTGCAGAAGTAAAAACAATCTTTACACCCAAATCAATAATAGTTTTTATGTGATCATCTATATCTGGATACAATAAAGGTAGATTTACACCAAAAGGTTTGTCTGTAACATTTTTACATTTCTGAATATGATCTCTTAGTACATCTGGATACATAGAGCCTGCCCCTATCAAACCTAATCCTCCAGCATTACTAACTGCAGAGGCTAATTCCCATCCACTACACCAAATCATTCCACCTTGAATTATTGGATATTTAATTCCAAAAAGTTGTGTTATTCTATTCATTTTAATTCTATATTTGTGCTAAAAATTTATTGAGCCAAAATAAGATTAAATTATGATAAAAGACAAAGAAATTTTCAATTTGATTGAAAAAGAAAACCACAGACAAAAAAACGGAATTGAACTAATTGCATCGGAAAACTTTGTTAGTGATGAGGTAATGAAAGCAACAGGAAGTTGTTTAACAAATAAATATGCGGAAGGATATCCTAGAAAAAGATACTATGGAGGTTGTGAAGTTGTTGATCAAGTTGAACAACTTGCAATAAATAGAGCAAAAAAATTGTTTGGAGTAGAATATGTAAATGTTCAACCTCATTCAGGTTCACAAGCAAATTCTTCAGTAATGTTATCTTGTCTAAATAAAGGAGATAAAATTTTAGGATTTAATCTAGCACATGGTGGACATTTAACACATGGATCTCCAGTCAATTTTTCAGGTAAATTATACAACACCTCTTTTTACAATGTAGAAGAAGATACTGGCAAAGTAGATTACAACAAAATAGAAGAAAAAGCACTTGTAGAACAACCAAAACTTATAATATGTGGAGCTTCAGCATATTCTCAGGATTGGGATTACAAAAGATTTCGAGAAATAGCGGATAAAGTAGGAGCTATACTATTAGCAGACATCTCTCATCCAGCTGGCTTGATCGCTGCAAAATTATTAAATGATCCAGCACCTCATTGTCATATTTTAACTACAACTACTCACAAAACACTTAGAGGACCTAGAGGGGGTATGATTATGATGGGGAAAGACTTTGAAAACCCATGGGGATTAAAAACTTCAAAAGGAAAAACAAGAATGATGTCAGGAATCTTAAATTCTGGAGTATTTCCTGGAAGTCAAGGAGGTCCGCTTGAACATGTAATTGCTGCAAAAGCAATTGCATTTGGAGAAGCTTTAAATCCTTCTTTTATAGAATATGGAAAACAAGTTATTTCAAATTCTAAAAAAATGGCTGAATGTTTTATAGAAAAGGGATATAAGGTAATCTCAGGAGGAACAGAAAACCATTGTATGCTTATTGATCTCAGAAATAAAAACATCACAGGAAAAGACGCTGAAAACGCATTAGTAAAAGCAGATATTACGGCAAACAAAAACATGGTTCCATTTGACACTCAATCTCCGTTTATTACATCAGGAATTAGATTAGGAACACCAGCTATCACTACAAGGGGAATAAAATTAGATAAAATTCCTTATATCGTTGATTTAATTGATGAGATTATCATAAACTATCAAGATGAAAATAGAATTTTATCAGTAAGAAAAAAAGTTAATGAATTAATGTGTAATTTACCAATTTTTGATTACTAACAACAATTAATGACCATCATTGATACAGAAAAAGAAGATAAAGAGATATTAAACAAATATCGTAATTTATTAAGAGCGTGTTCAGATAAAACTGATAAAGAGGACAAGAAAATCATTCGCAAAGCTTTTAATTTTGCTGTTGATGCGCATAAAAAAATGCGTAGAAAATCTGGAGAACCTTATATTTATCATCCTATTTCCGTCGCTCATATCACAGCTAAAGAAATTGGACTTGGAGCAACTTCAATTGTTTGTGCTTTATTACATGACGTAGTAGAAGACACGGACTATGAAATAGAAGATATTAAAAGGTTATTTGGATCTAAAATAGCAAAAATTATTGAAGGTCTTACTAAAATTTCAGATGTTTTTGATCAAGACATCTCATTACAAGCAGAAAACTTCAGAAAAATGCTCCTAACTCTATCTGATGATGTAAGAGTAATTCTAATAAAACTAGCTGATAGACTACACAATATGAGAACTTTGGATTCAATGCCTAGTCAAAAAAAGTTAAAAATTTCATCCGAAACACTTTATTTATACGCCCCATTAGCCCACAGACTTGGTCTCTACCCCATAAAAACTGAGTTAGAAGATCTAGGATTAAAACACACAGATCCAGATGAATATAGAGAAATAGCTCAAAAACTAAAAGAAACAAAGGAAGACAGAAATAAATATATTCGAAAATTTATTCGCCCAATTAGATCGGTTTTAAAAGAAAAAGAGTTCTCTTTTGAAATCAAAGGGAGGCCAAAATCTATTTATTCTATTAGAAAGAAAATGATTAAACAGAAGATTGATTATGAAAATGTATTTGATAAATTTGCAATAAGAATTATTATTGACACACCTAGTGAAAGAGAAAAGTCAGATTGTTGGAGAGTATATTCTTTTGTTACAGATTTCTACAAACCAAATCCAGATAGATTAAGAGATTGGATTTCTACTTCCAAATCTAACGGTTATGAATCACTACACACTACTGTAATGGGTCCTGATGGAAAATGGGTAGAAGTTCAAATCAGAACTAAAAGAATGGATGATATTGCTGAAAAAGGATATGCTGCCCATTGGAAATACAAAGATCATAATTCAAAAGAGTCCTCACTAGACAATTGGATAAACCAAATTAGAGAATTATTAGAAAATCCAGAAGCAAATGCCATAGATTTTATTGATGACTTTAAACTCAATCTCTTTTCAAGCGAAATTTTTATTTTTACTCCAAATGGTGATTTAATAACACTTCCAAAACAAGCAACAGCATTAGATTTCGCTTTTGAAATCCATTCGGACGTGGGAGCTCATTGTTTAGGGGCTAAAGTCAACGGCAAATTAGTTCCCTTAAGTCATAAACTTAGTAGTGGTGACCAGGTTGAAATTATAACTTCAAACAAACAAAAACCAAAAAAAGACTGGTTAAGATTCGTTGTTACAGCAAGAGCAAAATCAAAGATAAAATCTTCATTAAAAGAAGAAAAAAAAGAAATCGCAAAAACTGGTAAAGAAATAGCAGAAAGAAAACTCAAGCATCTAAAAGTTAGGATTGACAGAAAAACTGAGACGGAATTAATAAAGTTTTTTAATATTCAAACTTCATTAGACTTATATTACAACTTTGGTATTGGAGCTATAGTTAATTCTCAAATTAAAGAATTTGTAAAAGCTAAAAATGCAGGATGGTATGAGAGTATTAAACAAAGAATATATAAGAGATCCAAAAATATCTACTCGAGTAAAGAAAAAAATAAAATTATTGTTTTTGGTGAAGAAGATGAAATATTACAGTACAAATTAGCAAATTGTTGCAACCCTATAGATGGGGACGCAATTTTTGGATTTACTACAGTTGAAGATGGAATTAAAATTCATAAAGAAGATTGCCCTAATTCTATACAATTAAGATCTAAATATGCTTACAGAATCTTAAAAGCAAAATGGGTAAATAAAGAACAAATTGACTTTATAGCTACACTAAATGTCAAGGGTATTGACAGATTAGGACTTATAAATAGTGTAACTAAAATTATTTCTTCTCAGATGAATGTAAATATGAGAGCCATTAATATAAATAGTAAAGATGGTGTTTTTGAAGGAGAAATCACACTTTTTGTTCGTAATGTTTCTGTACTAAATTCTCTTACTGAAAAACTTAAAAATGTAGATGGAGTCACTAAAATAAACAGAACTTATAAACACCTATAGAATTTTCATAAAACAAAAGATTATTTTTATTTTAACCTAAGTATTTTTTATATTTTTACAACTTTATTTAAGACAAATGATCAGTCAGGATATACAACAAGAAGTTAAAGATATTTTTACTAAATATCTAATAGAAAACAAGCAAAGAAAAACTCCAGAAAGGTATGCAATTTTATCAGAAATTTATGAAAATGAAGGGCATTTTGACATAGAAACAATGTATACTCAAATGAAAAACAAAAATTATAGAGTTAGTAGAGCAACTTTATACAACACTATAGTACTTCTTTTAGATTGTAAATTAATTAGAAAACATCAATTTGGTAAAAATCAGGCACAATATGAAAAAAGCTTTCATAGTCGACAACATGATCATGTTGTTTGTACATCTTGTAACGACGTTATTGAATTTTGTGATCCAAGAATATTAAATATTAAAAATAGTATCATTGAACACATGAAAATAAATATTGATAGTCATTCATTAAATTTCTATTCAGAATGTTTAAAACCAAATAGCTGTAAAAAAAATATTTAGCATATGAAAGCAGATGTTCTTTTAGGACTTCAATGGGGAGATGAGGGAAAAGGTAAAATTGTAGATGTACTTACTACAAAATATGATATTATCGCTAGGTTTCAGGGGGGACCAAATGCAGGACATACTCTAGAATTTGATGGAATAAAACATGTTCTACATACAATTCCATCTGGAATTTTTCATAAAGGATCTGTTAATGTTATTGGAAATGGAGTAGTTATAGATCCTGTAATTTTTGAAAAAGAAATTATTTCAATTGACAATCTTGATGTTGAAATGTCTGAGTTATTAATATCCAAAAAGGCACATTTAATTTTACCCACACATAAACTTTTAGACGCGGCTTCTGAAAAAGCAAAAGGAAAAGACAAAATAGGGTCTACACTTAAAGGAATTGGACCAACATATATGGATAAAACTGGAAGAAATGGATTGAGGGTTGGAGATATTTCCTCTAGTAATTTTAAAGAGAAATATGAAAAATTAAAAAAGAAACATATTCAGATTCTTAATTTTTATGATTTTGAATACAAGTTAGATGAAATGGAATCTAATTGGTTTGATAGTCTAGATACTATTAAAAGATTTCCTCATATAGAATCTGAACACTATATTCACAAATCAATTAAAGAAGGTAAAAAAATATTAGCCGAAGGTGCTCAAGGGACCTTATTAGACATTGATTTTGGTTCTTATCCATTTGTTACTTCCTCTAACACCATAACTGCTGGAGCTTGCACTGGGCTAGGGATTGCACCTAATAAAATTGGAGAAGTTATTGGAATCTTTAAAGCTTATTGTACAAGGGTAGGAAGTGGCCCCTTCCCTACAGAATTATTTGATGAGATTGGAGAAAGATTAGGAAGAATAGGTAACGAATTTGGGGCTACAACAGGAAGACCAAGAAGATGTGGATGGATTGATTTACCAGCTCTAAAATATGCTATTAACATTAATGGAGTTACACAACTTAACATGATGAAAGCAGATGTTCTTTCAGGTCTAAAAACGATTAAAGTCTGTACTCATTACATGTTAGATGGCAATAAAATAGATTACCTTCCGTTTGAAGATAATGAAAAATTAACTCCTGTGTATACAGAGTTAAAAGGATGGGATAAAGATTTAATGAATATATCTGGTTTAACTGAAGTTCCACCGGAAGTTAACGATTATATTAATTTTTTAGAAAAAGAATTAGAAACGCCAATTAGTATTGTTTCTGTAGGTCCAGATAGAAAACAAACATTCTTTAGATAAAATTGAAATACATCTTAAATATATTGATACTATTTTTTAGTATTGATTGTTATGCTCAAACTTCTGAAAAAATTGAATTAGTACATGCCGATAAGTTGTCTAATGGTCCAAATGGTTCAGACTATTGGATATGTAGAGGTAACGTTTCTTTTACTCATAACAATACTATCGTAAATTGCGATTATTCTCATCATTATATGAAAGAGAATAAGATGATTGCTTTTGATAATATTTCTATTAACAAAGGAGACACTTTAATAGTAAAAGGAACAAAACTTACGTATGAAGGAAATAATAATTTAGCTCATTTAAGTGGTGGTGTATTATTAAAAGACAAACATACTCAACTTCAGACAGATGAAGTTTTCTTCAATTTAGAGACAAACATTGCTCATTATCCTTCTAAAGGAATAATTACTGAAAAAGATTTAACACTTTCTTCAGAAAGAGGTACATATAACACAAAATCACATGTTTTTTATTTCAAGAAGAACGTAAAGGTTAATTCAAAAAAGTATTCAGTAGAAACAGACACACTTAATTATAATTCTATAAATAAAACAAGTTATTTTTTAGGACCCACCTACATTTTATCGGAGAAGAATATAATATATTGTGAAAATGGATGGTATAATAATCTATCAAACAAATCACAATTTAGAGAGAACGCATACATTACTAATGGCGAGCAGATTATTAAAGGAGATAGTTTATTCTACGATAGAAATAAATCTTACGGAAAAGCGATTAACAACATCTCAATAATAGACACCCTCAATAAAATTATTGTAAACGGAAACTTAGCAGAATATTTTGAAGACGAGGACAAAGTTGAAGTAACTAAGAGTGCATTATTAAATCTTATAATGGAGAAAGATACCTTATTTATAACAGCAGAAAAATTTATAAGTGTATCTGCAGAATCGGAATACATTACAGCTTCACCAGATGTAAAAATATACAAAAAAGATTTGCAAGGCAAATGCGACTCTTTATATTATAGTATTTCTGACTCTATTATTGAGCTTTTTTTCCATCCTGTTTTGTGGGTAGATGATATGCAAATCTCTTCTGACAGCATACAAATCAACATTCTAAATCAGAAAATAGAAAGCATGAATTTTTATCCAAACTCTATTATTATTTCTGAAGCAGATAGTCTTTATTATAATCAGATTAAAGGAAAGTACATGAACGCATGGTTTACTAAAAACAAATTGAACAAATTAGATATCTTTGGAAATGGTCAATCATTATTTTTAATTAAAGATGAAAAAACTAAAGAAAACATAGGACTTAATAAGGTAATATGCACCGACATTTCTATAATTATGGATGAGGGTAGACTTTCTACTATTAGATATAAAACCATTCCAGCTTCTACTACAATTCCATATAAGGACATCATAGATAGTGATAAATATTTAGATGGTTTTATTTGGAGATTGGAAGAGAAACCTAAAAGTAAGAATGATATTATTCTACAATACTAAATGAAGTTCTTCTATTTTTAGACCTACCTAATTCTGTATTATTACTTTCTATTGGATTACTCTCACCGTATCCTTTAAAACTCAATCTTTCAGATGAAATTCCTCTGTCTTTTAAGTAATAAAAAACTTCTTTTGCTCTATTTTCAGATAAATTCAAATTATGTTCTCTTCCCCCTATATTATCTGTATGCCCCTCAATATGTATTTTCACAGAAGGATTATTCTTCAGATATGAAAGTAATACATTTAATTCTATAAAGGAATGATCTAATAACATATAAGAATCCGTATCAAACAAAACATTATTTAAAATAATTTCATCACCATATTCTTTACTTATTATTTCTAACTCTAATGCAGATAATTCCTCTGCTCTTGTATCTTCTGGTAATTTAAAGGAAAATATATCCTCTTTTCCAAATCCTTGTCTATCTGAAACAAAAAAAGCGGTTTTGCCATCTGAAGATACTGCCAATGAATTTTCTGTTTTATATGTATTTATAGGATATCCCATATTTTTAGGAGAATTCCAAGTTGTATCAGAATGTCGTCTTTTACTCATAAATAAATCAAAATCTCCCATACCTATATGACCTTCGGATGCAAAATAAAATGTTAAATTATCTGAATGCAAAAATGGAGACATCTCATTATAAGCAGTATTAATTTTTGGTCCTAAATTTTTAGGTTCAGAAAAACCAAATTTTGTAATTTCAGATCTCCAAATATCATCCCCCCCAAAACCACCACGCCTATCACTTACAAAATACAAATATTTCATATCAGGAGAAAAACAAGCCTGACTTTCCCAATACCTTGTATTAATGCTACTTAAATTTTCTGCCTCACTCCAACTACCATCTTTTTGTTTAACACAAATATATAAGTCACACCCTCCTCTAGAATCTATTCTGTTACAAGCTGTGTATATCAAATAATTTCCATTAGGAGAGACGCATATAGATCCCTCATTTCCTTCTGTATTAATTTCCATTTCATTTGCCAAAATCCAATTACTGTCTGATTGTATAGAAAAATAAAAATCTTCTTGTAATTCTCCATTAATGTTTGGCAATAGTCGTGTAAATATAAACTTCTCTCCATTTACTGAAATAAAAGGGAGATACTCAGAATATTTAGAATTTATATTTTTACCCATATTTTCATACTCAAATTCCACAGGTTTTTCCATTGCTTCCATTGCAAACCTGCAATTATTTATCAATCTTTTATACTTATCTTCATTTTCTGACAAATCATTAGATATTAATAGATATTTTAATGCTTTCTTATACATTCCATTTGTATAAAAAATCTGGGAAAGCTGGAAAATATCAGAAGCATTTTTCTTTGAATAAATAGAGTAATATTTCAAGAAATATTTTTCTCCTTCTTCAAAATTTCCTTTTGTAAAGTAAATATTAGATAAAAGTAAATTAGGTTTTTTCCATTCTTTATTAATATTTAGAAGTTTATAAGTTTCAGATAAAGCGCTTTCTAATTCATTTTGTTCTATCAAATCTACAATTTTATTGTATTTTTTCAAGTCTCTCTTTGTTTGAGAAAACAAAAAGAAAGGAATAAATACAAATAATAGAGTTAAATTTCTCATTTAAGGAATATGTAAATATTTATGTGTTTGTAAGGAAATTTGCCATTCTGGGTTTGCCATTACATAATCAATGATTAAGGGAATCATATCTTCTTTATTACTCCACTCTGGTTGTAGATATAGTTTACATTTTTCAGAAACTCCTACTCTTTGCTCCTCCGCCCACATAAAGTCAGATTTGTTTTTTACTATTATTTTTAACTCATCTGCTAAAGGTTTTATTGTTTCCAAAGGTTTCTGGAATTTTTTTGGAGACAGACAAATCCAATCCCATTCACCACTTAGTTTATGACTTCCTGAAGTTTCTAAATGTGTTTTTAATCCTTTTATTTTTAAGGATTGCGTTAAATAAGACATATTCCACATCAATGGTTCTCCACCAGTAACAACAACTGTATTACTCGGATACTCAAGTATTGGAAAAATCATTTCTTCTACCTTCGTTGTAGGGTGTGTTTCAACATCCCAACTTTCCTTAACATCACACCAATGGCATCCTACATCACATCCACCTATTCTTAAGAAATAGGCAGAACTTCCCGTATAAAATCCCTCTCCTTGAATAGTATAGAAAGCTTCCATTAAGGGTAGTACAGTTCCTTCTTCTAAATCTGTATTCATATTAGCAAAAGTAAGATTTTATATAAAGTAAAATATAAAGAATTCTATATTTGCATAAACAAAAATTAAAAAATGAAACAACTTGTTGAATGTGTACCTAACATCTCTGAAGGAAGAGATCCTGAAAAAATAAAAATAATCTCACAAATAGTAGAAGATATTGATGGAGTAAAACTTCTCAATGTTGATCCTGGAAAAGCAACAAATAGAACAGTAATAACTTTTGTCGGAGAACCTAAGCAAGTAATTGATGCCGCATTTCTTTTAATCCAAAAAGCTCAAGAACTTATTGATATGAGTAAACATACTGGAGAACATCCAAGAATGGGCGCTACAGATGTTTGTCCTTTAGTTCCAATTGCAAATATTAGCATGGAAGAAACAGCAAAATGGGCCCATAAACTAGGAGAAAGAGTTGGAACAGAACTTGGTATTCCAATCTATCA
>CEUM01014929.1_pt1 | contig 10799 bp, 8 predicted proteins | sample 356421 | NCBI WGS metagenome assembly CEUM01 (sample SAMEA2622716, study PRJEB7988) | marine metagenome | biome: marine biome (ENVO:00000447); feature: surface water layer (ENVO:00002042); material: "saline water (ENVO:00002010), including plankton (ENVO:xxxxxxxx)" | depth 5 m | reverse complement strand
GTTAGCACCACCTGCTCCACCGGCGGATCCACTGGCTCCTCCTGCACCACCGGGCATGCCACCAATGCCTGAGATGCCTGCTATGGAAGAAGCAGCTACTGACCCACTGTTAGCGCCACCTGCACCTCCTTCTGACCCTCTGTTTGCGCCACCTGCACCTCCTGAGATGCCTGCCATGGAAGAAGCAGCCGCTGACCCATTGTTAGCGCCAGCAGCCGACTCACTAGCAATCTCAATCGAGCAGCCAAAGGCAGATCCGTTTACGACTACTAATCCTGTCCAAACTGGAATTGCAGGAGCAAAAATTCGTGATGCCTCTGAGGTTGATCAAGTTGAAGGTGACAAGTTAGTTTCAACCCTCGAAGAAGTTGAGGTATCCCTCGTTAATCACAACGGTGAGATAATTGAGCAAACTGTAGAAGGTGTATTGACTGTAACAAATACATCAGAAACAGACAGAATCTTCGACATTGATGTTATCTTGGACAACACCGACTCTACTAGTTTCGAGAGTAACAAAATTACTATCGATGAACTAGATTCTGGCGAATCACATACCACCGAGTACACGGTTTCCGGACAAAAAATGCTAGTCCTTCAAGAAAGGATAGACACAAATCCAGATAAAGATAGGGAGAGAAGTTTATCCGTTACAATGGACGAAGGAGGAAATACTCTATCGATGGAGATTCAAGTTGAGAATACCTGTAACGTTCCTCTGAAAGATGTTGTCGTCACAAGAGAACTACCTTCTGAAATGAACATTGAAGTCTTGGGAGATTCAGAAATCGAAGATGGTGTCTTGACTTGGAATGTTGGCACACTCGAACCAGGCGTATCCAGCGTGTTGAGCGTTGCGGGTGTGGTAACAGCATCAAGCATAAACCCAATATCAACCGGTGGGGCTGAAGCAACTTATACTGCTGACTTCACTTTGTCTACTACAACCTATGATGAACTAGACGCATTTAGCAGAGGTTTCACATTCTGCAGAACAATGCAAGGTGAAAGACCAGACCACTGGAAGATTCAAGCAATCTTTGAAAATCAAAGCAGTTTTGTCTTAGACCTTGTAAAGTTGCAAGTTAGGCAAAAGGGATCTGATGATTTGCTTCTTGACATTCATGATGTTCCAGAAGATGTACTACCAGATGGAGTATGGGAATCTGAGATTGTTGAGATACACTCTCCGACCGAACCATCCCTTACCTGGGAACTTGCGTACACGGTTCTTCCAAGAGCTAGTGCTACAACAAACGGTACAATCACTGTAGAGAGCACAGAAATGCCGGTGCTTGAAGCGAAGGTTGACAAGACGTATTCAACAAAGAAACTTGCTTCCTTCGAAGCACAGGACATGACTGCTACCGTAGTTCTTGAGAACACCGGATCTGCAACAATCAACTTGATGAGAATCACTGACGACATTCCAGGACTCTTCAGCGTCCCTGATTTGTCAGCAATGAAAATTAAGGTTGCCGGAATTGAATTAGATGCTGAGCAGTTCAAAGCAGAAGTCGCTGATGGAATAACATTGGAAGAAACACATATTTCTCCTGATGGACCTGGGCACACTCTCTCAGTCACAGTCGGTACAAAAGGACCGATTGGTCTAGAGGTAGGAGATACTCTTGAGATGACATATCCATTACATGCGCCGGACCCAAGTCCTGCAAACGAAAAAGTAGCAGGACCTGCAAGAGTCGAATTCTCTAGTGAAAGGTTCGGACCTATTTGCTCAAGAGATGTTTCCAAGGTCCCAACAGTGAAGGTAATTCACAACAGGAGGAACATTGGACATGGAAAGCAAGCACAAAAAATCGGTGGTCGCGGAAGATACGAGATTATGATAGTGGTTGAAAACAGCGGAGATACTGCTGTTCAAGATGCTAACATAAGAGACATAATTCCAGGTGGTTTTGACATCGAACGTGTCACAGTACGCGGTGCAAACCGTGAAGAGAGAACTGACGTCAGCATGGAGGAATCCACAGAAGACGGAAATACCCTACTGATATGGAATGTTCCAGTAATTGCAAAGGGCGAGAGAATCAGCATATCCTTTGATATCAAGGGAGATGGAGAAGTTGATTCGGATTTGATTAACTCGTTCCACGGAGTATACTTCGGAGCAGATGTTGAAGAAGAAGAAAGTGAGGAATCAGAAGAAGTTGAGTCATCTGAAGAGGAAACAGCTGATGTGGAAGCTCCTGAAGCTGCTGATGATTCCAATGAGGATCCAACAGCTGCATACAAGTGGAGAGAAGACGTTCTTGAGAAAGTAATGGCAGAGCATGGAATCGAAGACAGAGACGCATTCATCGCTCATGCTGTCAAATTCGACCATGACAATAACATGTATCTGAAGAAGGTTGAACTTACTGATGCTGCAAAGTCTTTTGTTGAACAATCATCCGAAGATTCAGATGATTCTGGAGAAGAGGCTTCTGAAGAATCCGAGGATTCAGAAGAGGTTGCAGAAGGCTCAGATGAAGAAGCAGAGAGTGCAGATTCGGAAAGTTCCGAGACTAAGCCTTGCCCAATTTGTGGAACAGAGAATCCTGCAGACGCTAGTTCATGTGTTGCTTGTCACTTTGAGTTCAACTGATTAAGAAGAAGACCATTGTGGCCAAGACTCATTTTCACTGGAGTCGCTTACCAAAACAATGCATCTGAAAATTTGTTTTTCTAGGTAATCCGAGAGAGGCATAGAGATGCTTGGTGGAATTACTCCATCTCTTAGATCTACCACCAACCATGCTTCTTTGTATTGCATTGCCCATGCTTCGATACTAGCTTCGATACCTTGAGGAGGCACTCCTTGCCTTACGCTTGGAATGAATTGATATCCGTTTATGCATCGTCTCTGATCATCTGTCCACATAAAGAAAAGGGGCTTTGGTGATAATTTCTCAACCTCCCTATTCAAATCAACTTCAGTTGCACAAACCGGAACTCCAGGCATCGGAATTGGAAGAGGATACTGCCAAGTTTTCGATGCTTCCAGCGGGTCAGTCTTTCGCATGAACAAATCATCGAAGGCACGGTTGTATGAACTTCACTGTTCAAATGGTTGAAATTGTTTATTTTTCAAGCAATATATTCATGCGAGGGATTGTTTTGGAATGATTATGAGCAACGGTCCAGGCCCTGCACCGCCAACCCCAAATCGCAATTCTGTGATTACTATGTTCATGATAATGGGTTTGATGCTACTGCTGGTAATGAACCCGGGATTGAGAACCTCACTCGGGGAAATGGCTCAACCCATACTTTCACCAGTTTTACCTGAAGAGAAATATTTCATACTCACTGTTCTGATTTTGGGTTCTGCTTCGATGCTGGTTAACACAGTACTGAGAAACATGTTCATGGATCCAATCGCACAAGCTCACCTACAACACAGACAAAGGGAAGTTAGACAGATAATGAATGAAGCAAGGATGAATCGTGATTCTTCGCTCCAAGACAAAGCAATGACCCTTCAGCAACAAATGATGCCTGAGCAGATGGACCTCCAAACAGGCATGATGAAGCCAATGATGTTCACAATGGTTTTCATCATCGGAATTTTCGCTTGGCTTACTACATCTGTAGAAAACTTCCGTGTTGACTATGTTTCCCTTCCTTGGACTCCAGAATGGAACCTATTGGATGACAGATTCTTATTTTTTCCAGCATGGATATGCGCATATATCTGTATGAGTGCTCCACTGGGGAGAGTTGTAGACCGTCACATGAAGTTAATTCGATACAAATCCCACCCGTTAGTTTTAGACGGAGGAAGAATTTCTGAGCCACTCCTGCATTTGGTACAAACCAAAAAGCCTGAGAAGAAAAAGAAGAATCGAGCTAACAATAACAGAAGGAACCAGGCTAAAGCCAGCAAGAATACTTCTAAACAAACTCAGGAAGAAGACACTGAAACACGAAGCGATTCAACAATGGTATGTCCTGAGTGTGGAAGTGAGAGCGTCTCGAGAGATGGACCATCACTAATGCGATGTGATGTTTGTTTGCATTCATGGAAGTGAATTCTTGGTTAAAGTGACAATCTCAGGACATCCAGGGAGTGGAACTAGCACACTTGTTGGATTATTGGAGAGGAAGTATTCTTGGAATTCGCTAAACGGAGGAGATATTTTCAGAAGTGAAGCAAAAAAAAGAGATATGCCCCTAAATGAATTTGGGGACCTGTGTAGAGAAGACCTGAGTGTCGACAAAAGTCTAGACCAATTGCTCATGGACAAGATGAAAAACGATAATTCCATTGAAATATTTGAATCAAGATTAGCTGGATGGTGGGCTTACAAACTCAACCTTAATTGCAAGAGGATATGGTTAGAAGTCTCTGAAAAGGAACGTGCATCAAGAGTTGTTGCTCGAGAAGGAGGCGATATCTCTAATAAGATAGATGAAAACAGGGAAAGGATGGTTATTGACGAAGCGAGGTTTATGTCGCTATATGGTATAAAACCTCAAGAAGAAGAACCATACACGGATATTATAGATGCCTCAAATCTCAGTCCTGAACAGGTACTAGAATTAGCTTCAAAAATCATAATGGGTGAGTAAGATGATTGTCCTTTCAAAAGATTTTACGACTAACCCAGAACATGGCAAGGATCCAGACAGCAGGTCATTAGAGGAAAGGCTTGCTAGTGGGTTTATCTTACTTGACAAACCAAAGGGTCCAACCTCACATCAGGTTAGTGCATGGGTTAGAGATCTGCTGGGCATGGACAAACTCGGGCATGGAGGTACGCTAGATCCATTCGCTACCGGAGTCCTTCCACTTTTGTGTGGAAATGTGATGAGACTCACATCCAAGGTTTTGACTCACAATAAGACATATATTGCAGTATTGAAAATGAGCAGAGAATTTACGACTGATGAATTAGAAAATGCAATGAGTAGACTTCGTGGAAAAATCTTCAATGTCCCTCCTGAAATATCTGCTGTTAAGGTTCAAGTTAGAACAAGGACAATTCACGAATTCTCAGTTTTAGATGAAAGTGAGAATTTAATCATTGTCAAGATAACCTGTGAGGCTGGAACCTATGTTAGAACCATGGCAAGAGACCTTGGTCTATTGATGAATCAGAAAGTTGACTTGGTGGAGTTAAGAAGAGAATCATCTGGAGATTTCAAACTTGAACATTGTGTGAGCCTTCAAGAAGTCGCTGATGCAATCTACCTATGGAAGGAAAAAGGCGATGAATCTGCCATGCTAAGAATTGTACACCCTGTTGAAAAAATTGTTCAAGATCTACCTGCGATATATGTCAAAGACAGTGCTGCTGCTGCATTAAGTCATGGTGCACCTTTGCTCAGACCTGGAATAGTCAAGGTTCCTACTGGATGGACAAAAGGGTCCAATGTGGCTTTATTTACGTGCAAAAATGAACTTGTTGCAATCGCTGAATTGCTCTGCGATACAGCATCGATTAAGGCTATGAGCGAAGGCGAAATAGCAAAGCCAAGCTCTGTGATTATGAAAGCAGATACTTATCCAAGAATGTGGACTAAGTCTGAATAATCAAGCCTCTATGTATTCTTCGTAAATGAACTCCTCAGTTTCTATTCTTATTTTCAATTGAGTCATTGACCCCACTTCCTATTCTCCCTCGAAAGGACGGCCCCCACAGCCTGAGAATATTCCCTCAGCGATTACTTGAGGTTATGAATGTATACCCCAATCATAGAATTATGCGACATCGAGTGTGCAAAATGATATTTGCTCATTCTATCTTTTTGATTTTAGCTGGCGCAAACAGAGCATACAGACCAACAAGAAGAATAATTATTCCAATCGTGGCAATTGTCGAAGCAGTTCCTGATATTTGTATAGAACTACCTTCAGTTCCTGAATCATCGTCTTGGTTTGGGGTGATTATTACGTTAAGCCTTTGCTCGTTATTAGTCTCGTCACCTTCATCAATATCTGATGATCTATCTACTATTGCAGTTAATGTGACTAAATTATCAGAATCAGGAACTTGCCAGTCAAAACTGACAACACCTAATCCACCCGGAGAAATTACCGCAATCTCTCCAATGTGCAATACTGAATTATCATCTTGTATTCTAACAGATACGAAACCAGCCTCTGCTTGACCGGAGTTTCTTACGAATACAGAAACCTCAACAATATCCCCTTCTAATGGCTTCTCATTCTCAACTTCTATAGATTCTATGAATAAATCAGGCAAAGCCAGAACCTCTAAATCCACAGTTCTTGAAACACAATTTGAATCATCACAGATTGTCAAATCAAATGATTGATAACCAGGAGTAGGAGGAATTATCGTTATCTCTCTTAGTTCGATATTTACTGTTGCCCATGAACGGCTAGTAGATGCAGTAAGTTCCAACGAGTCAACATCTGAGTAAGAGAACTGAATCACGCTCTGAACATCATGTTCAACTGGAATAACTGCAGGGAACTCATCCAGCTGAGGTAAATCATCAACTTCATCAACCGTTATTAGCCAATTTTCAGACCAAGTATTTCCTGCAGTGTCTGCGACAGTAGTAACAATACTCGCTACTCCGTGTTGATTATTTACCAAAGCAATTCTTATTTGTCCTTCACTCAAGCTAACATCGACAAGACCTGGATTTGAATTCTCGAATGAAACAATCAGATCCTCAGGAGCAGTTCTATCATCAGTACATCTTGTTATCAGGGGTAGGACTAGTCCTCCACCATCTTCCTGTAAGTTTTGATTTCCAGATATGGAACAGACCGGATCTTCGTCGTATTGAATGGTAAATCCACCTGAAACATCAACGTTTGAAACTTCTAAGATTGTTGTTGAGGCATCTCCTCTACTATTCCAAATAAACCAGCCAGCGATGCTCAATTCAAAACTCTCAGTATCTGCGTCAAGATATTTCCCGATAGGAATGGAGTAACTCATGCTCATTGGACCAGATATTGGTTCAGAAATTACTGCATTATCCTCTATGGCTACTATGAAACTTGAATAATTCAAATCCAAACCATCAGCATCTCCGATTATTCTACCTGTGAGGGTCAAAGATGGATCATTAACATCGACCCACACGCGCTGTATGCATTCTTCTGAAGTCGTGATTCTAAGTTTTGTAAATTCATTATCAGGCAATAACATGTGTTTACTAATCGGAGAGTAACCACTCCATTGAATACCATCTTCACTTGTTGCGTATTCCAAAACTACATCATCCTCGGTGTTGTTTTCAATTTGATAGTGTACTCTTCCAATTCTCTGATTGTAAGGAGTTTCTATGGGTTCACTCTCCCAGGTTCCAGTTGTTCCATTTGATGCCTCTAAACCACAAGGAGTCAACGAGAGGCTTGAACTCGTCCCAGTTGAGAGATTTTGTTCGATTATTGGAAGACCTAAATCTGAGAATGTAGTTATCGCCTTTGAGACTTCATTACCATACCATTGTGTCTTAGCAGTTAACTTCAAGCCGACTGCATCAACGTTAAGTTGGGAATCATCTGTTGTGCCTTCACTGACATAATCCAGTGTGACCTCTATATCTCCAAGTTCGGAGAAGTTCCAGTTATTGTACTGGTCAAGGTCAATTTCATATGCATTAGAGTTGATGTAATTAATCGCACCAGTTGTATGTGCCCAGTTCTTTACAAGTTCGTAAGTTCCTCCCCACTCTATGGATACTCTTACTGAATCTTGGTAAAGTGCATCAGGTATTTGGATGTGTAAAAGCAACTTGGCTCCGTAGTAATCTAAATCTTCTATTGCAGAGATATCAAATCCATCTACTGAAATCACCGGTCCTTTGGACCAAGAGTAAGCGCCATCAGGGTTTCCAATCGAGGCATTCGAATCGGTTGAGGTAGTAGAAGCCCAGATGGTATGTTCACCTAGATTTAGAGGGCGATCGTTTACAATTGATAATTTGTCATCTGCCACCATTACTTCGGTATATTCCGCATTTTGCTGTGTGAAAATATCCTTAGAGGATAATGCCCATTGGCTCTGGTCGGCGAAGTCTCCTTGTGGCAGTAAATCAATCACAGTGGCGTCATGAACTGACCTTGCCGTGACCGAAGAAGCGGAAGCGAGTAAGATTAGAGAAACTAGCAAAATCGCAGTATTACTACCAAAATTCGTTCTCATCAATTACTCCACATCAACCATAGCACTTGAAGACATGGTTTATCTGGATGAAATATGTTCTCTAACAAGAGAGTTAGGCACATCGCATTCTTGAAATACCTAACTCAAGACGGCAGGCTACCCAATGGCTGTGGTAGTGTAGGGGTTAGCACGGGGGATTGTGGTTCCCCCGGCCCGGGTTCGATTCCCGGCCACGGCCCCATTTTTTCAATCTAGTTGTGTGTCTTTGATTTCGTGTCCCATCCTTTGAGCCTTGGTTTCAAGATATGATTTGTTTTCAGGGCTAACTCCAAACACCCATGGAATGCGATTTGCAACATTGATACCATAACTTTCCAATTGAGCGATTTTATTGGGGTTGTTTGTGAACACAGAAACCACATCTATCCCAAGGTGAGTCAGCATGGATGCAGCTATTTTGTAGTCTCTGGCATCAGCGGGTAAACCTAACATTAGGTTAGCATCAAGCGTATCTGCTCCTTTGTCTTGAAGATGATAGGCTTGGATTTTTGCGTGTAATCCTATTCCTCTTCCCTCTTGTCGTAAATATAGCAAACATCCCCAGCCGTTGTCTGAGATTGATTTCAATGCAGCATCTAATTGCGGTCCACAATCACAGCGAAGCGAACCAAAAGCATCACCAGTTAGACACTCTGAGTGAACTCTTACAGGGACTGGATCAGGTCCATTCATATCTCCCATCATCAAAGCAACGTGGTCTAAACCAGTCTCCTGTTCATGGAATACCCTTATTGTAAAATCACCAAACTTAGTTGGAAGTTTAGCTTCGCTTGGGACATTTTCTTTCTCCACAAGGTTAACTTCGATGTCTTTCATTTTATCACCTCTATTAAGAATCGAATTTCTCCAGCCTCTTCTTTCACAGAGATTAACTCACTTCTACCTCTTCCTATCAACATCGGTATATCATGTAGTGTTTCAGGGTCATCACATATTAGTTCCACTATTGAGCCATGACCTAAGGCAGTGATTGCGTTTTTCAATTCTGAAACTGGTACTGGGCAGAAATACCCTACGAGATTCAATCTGTGGGTCGGTTCCATCTTTTCTTCAATTGGAGAAGAACCCATTGACTCCTCCATGGATTGTGCAAAGTTTCTCCCCCTTTGAATTAATCCATTTAGACGGACTAAAATTCAAGCCATCGAACAATTAGATTCATTTGTAATGCCGATTCTGTTAAATTAGGAGGGATTGGATTGGGTTTCAAAGGAATCGAGTCAAAATCCCAAAAAAAGCTCAAAGAAGCTCGTGAAAAAAAGAAGCAAGTCAATCTCGGAAAGGAAAATAATGACGATTTGAGTACAGAAGAATTCATTCAACTTGGGATGAAGTATCTGAAAATACCATTAGCACTAATCTTGGTCGAGGCATTTTACTGGTTTTTGACCGCTCCAAGTAATACACTTGCACCAATTCAAGTTGCTGAGGCATGGATGTGGAACGAGATTGTCCAGATGATATGGGGGGATGGAGCGTCTGCACTATCCATGCACAATGGCTGGTTAACTAGAATTGATTTTTATCACGCTGATTTCCCAGGCGTATTCGACTCTGTTGGACTCTATGTTTCTGATGAATGTGCGGGAGTTCACGAAATGATTTTCCTTGCCACCCTGATAATGCTTACAGACGGGGTTGCTCAAAAAAAGAGGATTCAGGCAATTATTGTATTCAGTGCAATTGTTTTCATAATCAATTTGACAAGGCTTGTTTTGTTTTATCCAATTGCAGTAGACGCTTGTGTTGCGAATCCAAACGATCCTACCTGCCTGAACAACATGTGGGCCTTCCACAGACATGTCTACGAATGGGGATTCTTAGTTCTCTTGATCTTGATGTGGTTCATCTGGTTCATGTTCATTGGTGGTCCCAGTAGAGTTAGAGATTCTTCAAAGGCAGGAATTGACAAATGGAGATTCACCATCAGAAAAGAATGGAATGTCAAGCCATTTTTGGGATTAAGTGTCATGATAATTTTGTTTTTACTCGCTATATACAGAGTTACTAATGATGCTGATGCTCAAGCAGCAAGAGAGATTCTAAGGACTTGTGAATTCAATAACCTTGTTTCCTCCATGTGCGGGAATGCCCAGATACAGTGGGATAATTCAATCCAAGGCGCATGGTCTTTAGCAGCTATTGGCTTGGTTACTGGATTATTCTCATCGATAATAATCGAAAAGCCAAATGATGAAGGCTATTGGCCAAGTGGTGAAAATAGTGGTTTTACTATATCATTGGACTACAGAGATTTACTGCCTCAGAAGAGTGAGGAAGAGTAAATCAAAAAGTTGACAGAGAGTAACTTAGACTCTTACCGTTGTACTTTTGCTTTTCAAGTACTTTCATGGCTAGCGATGCCTTTGATTTGTGAACCTCTATAATTGTGGAATCCTTTAGTTTGATAATATCGCCAAGTTCCTCTTCCTTACAATTAAGATTTGTTCTAAACCATTTGAATAATTTGAAGTTGGAACCATGTAGACCATCCAACTCAATTCTAACATAGCCAAATGGAGTTGAACTATCTGTGAAATCTTCTTGCCATGCAACTCTCTCTTCGCTGCCAGAAGGTAATTGGGGTATATCCATCTTTTCTTGGACTATTCCAAAGGCTGCCTCAATCTTATCCATTTCTCC
>CEUM01135083.1_pt1 | contig 10818 bp, 10 predicted proteins | sample 356421 | NCBI WGS metagenome assembly CEUM01 (sample SAMEA2622716, study PRJEB7988) | marine metagenome | biome: marine biome (ENVO:00000447); feature: surface water layer (ENVO:00002042); material: "saline water (ENVO:00002010), including plankton (ENVO:xxxxxxxx)" | depth 5 m | reverse complement strand
TACCAATTTTTTACAAGTATAAATCATGAAAAAATTCCAAAAAAAACTTATTCCGATCCGAAATCTTGCCAATGGAGATCAACAAAATATCGAAGTTCTGACTCTTAAAGGTCAAGAAGGTGGCCCAAAGGTCCATATTCAAGCAAGCGTACACGGTGCAGAAATTCAGGGAAATGCGGTTATTTACGAGCTCCTAAAAATTTTAAAAGAAAGAGATTTTAAGGGTGAGTTCGTGCTGATTCCTTGTGCAAATCCCATCGGAATCAATACAAAAAGTGGAACCACGACTCAAGGCCGTTTTAATCCCGTAACAGGTGATAATTGGAACAGAAATTATGTCGATTTATCTGGTCTTTCTCTAGAGGAAACGAATTTTGATGTCCAAAAATTTGTCGATGACATGATAAAAAAAAACATAAATCATGACCTTATCAAAGACCACTTTAAAACTTTTATTAAAAATGCATATGATTTTTACTGGGGAAATTTTTTAAAAAGAAAAGGGCCAAGCGATAATAAATTTTTAAACATAACACTTCAAAAACTGGCCACTCAAGCAGACATTGTTTTAGACCTTCATACAGGACCTAAGGCAACCCGCTATTTGTACGCTGGTGAGTTTGAAAAATCCTCGGCCAAGCACTTTTTAACTCCCTTTTCCCTCATTATTCCCAATAAATTCGCAGGCGCCATGGACGAAGCGACCTTCATGCCGTGGCTCACTTTGGAAAAAGAATTTCAAAAAAGAGGTCAGTCTCATTCCTTTGGTTTTGAATCCTACACGCTAGAGCTTGGCAGTGAAGAAACCATAAATGAGCAAGAGGCCAAAAAGGATGCGGCCAGGATTGTGAATTACCTTAACTTTAAGGACCTCTCACTGTCTGATCCGCCAGCGCCGGAAAACCCCACACAACACTATTGCCTTCTTAAAGACTATAAAACAATTTACTCCCCGAAAGCTGGACTCGTTGAATTTTTAAAAAGCCCCGGGGAGGGTTTCCAAAAAGGAGACGTTTTGGCATCCTTTTTGAATCTGAGAGGAATCGATTCCCTCGAAAAAATAAAGAAAGCGAAGACTTCTTTGGTCGCCGAAGAAGATGGCTTTGTCATCACCCACTCAACAACTTCTGTTATTCATGAGGGAATGGAACTTTTTCAAGTTTTAACAAACCCAAAACCTTATTAACTCTTCTTAAGGCCTTTTAAAATCTTTAGAAAAGTTTAGGGGTTGTTTTACCCTCACCACTCCTCCACCTTTTGGTTTAGGAAAGGTCATTCCTTTTAAAACCTTTGTTAAACACGTTTTTCCACTTTTGGTGAAGGCCTTTCCTTTAAAATGAAGCTTAACTTTTTTGACACTCCCAAGGGGAGAAATCAAAAAGTTGAGATTTGTTGTTGTTCCAAGAACAAATTTATTAAAGGCAAGCTCTTGCTGGTAACAAAATTTAAATTGGTGAAGATGCTTCATAAGTATTTTTCTTATCACTTCTGGGTCTAAGGCCCCTAATAAAACGGTCCTCTTTGAAATATCTATCACTTCCTTTTTTAAATGATTCGACCCAATTTTTTTAGAAAGATTTTCTTCTTTAAAATGGGTTTTTCCTTTTAAGACACCACCTGTTTTTATTCCAAACTTTACTTTTTTTAATGTAAGGTTTGGATTTAAGGCGCCTCTTTTTCTAAGAGTTAAATCATTTCTTTTTTTCATTTGCTTTAATTTTGGCCCACCTTTTTTTAAAAAATGATCAAAGGCCTTTTTTAATTTATTTTGATCCCTTTTTTTCTTTATAGATCCAAGTACTCTCACTTTCTTTTTTTTCATCACCTTTTTTATTATAGGCCTTGTTTTAGTTTTTGGTTTTATTATTTTTTGATTTTTTTGAGGTGGAATCAGTTGTGGTTTTTTATTTAATTTTTCGGTTTTTGGTTGAGGGTTTGAATCATTAAAAGAAATAAGTGTCTCACTTATGATCTTTTTTTCTTTAACCTCTTCTTTTTTATAAAAAAGGTTCGCTATTAAAAAGAGAATCAGGGTTATAAAAAGACCTACTAAAAAAACCTTTGAATCCGATTTATTAAAGGTTAAAAGTCTTGTTGGGTTAACCAATCTTTTTTCATCTTTTAAAGTTATCACCAAATGGTTACACCCTTTTACAAAACAAACGCTCTCTCCTTTTTTAAGGGCCTCCCATTCTGTTAAGCGGTTTTCTTTTAAATTTTTTTCCTCTTTAATAGCTTTTAACTCAGGAAGAGGACGGTAAAGAATTTCGCCGTTCTTCACTTTCTTTATAAAGGGGTATTTTTCCTCCCCTTCTAAAAAAGGAATGACCAAATGGGCGGACTTTTTATTTTTTTTGCCTGTGATTTCAAGGTCACCCCTTTTAAGAGACTTCACTTCATTATAAATAAGGTTACCAGACGAATAGATTTCAATTTCTAAAAACTCACTTTTTAACTTAACTTTTTTAAAAAGTTCATCCTCTTGAATGTCCCTATTCACCTTTTTGGTTTCAAGAAAATCAAACTCTAGTTTTTCTAAAGGATTGGCCTGCCACTTATCAAGATTTTCAATATTTTTGACAAATTGATTTTCAAGCATTTTTAATTCATCAGGCCCTTCTTTAAAAAAAGAAGGAGGGCCATCGGACTTTTCACTTTTAACCTCTTCAATCATTTCCTCTTCATTTTTTTCTAAGATCCCTTCTATTGGGCCAAAAGTAATCATGTCCCCTTCTTTTAGACCTTTTTTAACATTACTCCTTCCATTAATTAAAAGCTCTTCATAGTGATGTAGGGGTTTTGCAAAATGATTCCCCTCTTTTGTTTTGAAAAAAATGATTTCGTAGTCCGAGTACTGCTCATTATCTAAAACCACGTCACAGTTTTTATTTTTACCGACAATAACTTGATCTTTTGTAAGCCCAAAGGAAAGCCCCCTTTTATCCTCACTAAAGATTTTAAAACTAAGGTTAATATCTTTTTTATTAATTTCTTCTCTCATAAAAGGCCTCTCTCGTTTAAACCTAACCTTTCCAATCGGCTTTTTATCTCTTCACTTTCTATTGCTTTTCCTAATTTAAAATTTAAGTATTCCTTATAGGCTTTGACGTCCTCTCTTTTGGCCTCCTTTTTTTCTAATTTGTTTAATAAGTTTAAAGAGCTCTTAAATTCTTTTTTAAGAATATGGGCATAGGCCTTAGATATAATGACGCCGCTATCTTCTTCAGCGTTTGGAATTTGATACAAATGGGATAAAGCATTAACGAAATCTCCGAACTTTAAATAGAGTTGGGCAACATTATAATGGGCGGTGAAAGAATGCTTGTCCTCTTTAAGGGCCTTTTTAAAGTTTAATAGGGCCATTTTATAATTTTTCCACTTTAGATAAATGAGCCCTTTATTATTATAGAGCTTACTTCTAAGACCTTTATTTTTTGAAGAGGTTTTCGTTAGGCCCAAAGACAGGTGGTAATAAGAAAGGTTTAATTGCCCTAATAAATAGTAACAAACGCCTAATTCATTTAAAATTTTGGTGTTTTTTGGGTCTTTTAAAACTTTTCTTTTTAAAGGGAGGAGATTTTTTTTAAAAATCCCTTTGTGGCAAGAGCTCAAATCCTTATAGGGTGAGTTTTGACTTAAATAAGGCCTTAACCTTTCATCGCTGTACCTCATGAGAGATTCCTTTCTTAAGGAGTCTTTTAATGGGTCAAGGACGACATTTCTTTTAAATTTTTGAGCGCACGAAGACATAAGTCCCATTAGAATAAGGAAGGCCCAAATCTTTTTTAATTCTATGCCTTTCATCCAGAACTCCTTTTTAAAGGTCCCTTGTGACAATCATTTTATTTATGGGATAGTCGTTTATTGAGGACGTCTCTTTATAATTGACCTCTTCCCCCAAGAACTTTTTATACTTTTGAACCTCTTTTTTTACTTTATTTTTTAAGGCAGAAAAATTTCCCTTTTTTAGTTCAATCTTTTTTAATAAAACTATAAGAGAATTGAGAACAAGGGGAGTTGAAGTAAGAGACTCAACCGGAAAGGAATTTTTACCTAGAAAGATTTCATTTAAGGCCTCTATTTCCCCTATTTTTTTTAAATCAATAATAACCCTCTCTTCCGTTACGTTTTTTTCATTTTTTTTCATGTCAAAATAAATCTCCTCCATTTTTTTAAGGGAATTTAATTTAAAAGAAACATGGGTTTCATACTCTCTATTTTTCTCTTTAAAGAGTTTTAAAATGTCCTCTTTTACTTTAACCGTTTTCTCTTGCCGCTTTTTTTCGACCTCAAAGACAAAGGGAACCCACCAATAATTTTTAAGCGATATTTTTGTTCGGTACTCTTTCATTAAGAGGTGGAAGGACTTAAAATCATTTCTTTTTAAATAAAAATCAAGTGACACTTTTATTTTTTTCTTAAGTTGCTCAGTCGTTCCACACATTTGAAATTTATCTAAACTCTTTTTAATAACGCTATAAGAGCCGTCCGCCAGAGAGTAATTAAAAAGGTCTTCCATCATCATATTTTTTTGGAGGACACCTAAAAAGCAAATTTTTTCAATAATTAAAGAAGCCCCGATATAATAGTGCTCCCTTCCCACAGAATAAAAAAACTGATTTAGTAAAGACGTCATGGTCCCCAAGGTTTTATCTTTTTTTCCAAAACTGTGCCTTTTAGCCCCTTCTAAAAAACTTTTGTAGGCCTTAAGGTAGCTTTCCTCTCGATTTTGAATAAAGGCGAGGGCAAAGTAGGCCTTTGAGACGACAACTTTAGAGAAAAGTCCCCCCGAGATCATTTTATAAAAGCCCTTTTTCGATTCTTTAACACTGCCCTCGTCTGCCATTTTTTGATATTTAGTAAAAAGAAAAGAGGCCAAATGGCCTAAAACGTTTTTAAAGGTCTCCTTAGGTACCTCTATTTTTTCTTTTTTAATTTTCTTAACCCAAAATTCAAGTTTGTCTACCTTCTTTTTTAAAATCAATTTGTTTAAAATTTGATTAACCATTTTGGTTATAATGGCTTTTTGACCTGGGTACTTTTTTCTAAATTCCTCAAAGTTACTTTCTACCTCTCGGTCGTGACCTAACCTATAATGGAGGGTGAACATTTTTTTATAAAAAGATACAGAAAGGTTATGGTGAGGAAAATAATTTAAAAAAATCTTAAGGGACCAGAGTAATTCTCTTTTTTTAGGGAGCTTCAGTTGAATTTTTATTAAATCGAGAAGTGCCTTTTTTAAGTACTCCCTATTTTTTTTAAGGTCTAATTTATGGGCCACAGACTTTTTAATGGCCAATTTATAGGACTTGGTTGCCTCTTTTTCATTCCCTAGGGTTTGATAGACATTGCCGGTAAAATACTCCATTTTAACCGACTCATCCCTTTTAAATTCAAGGTAGGCTTTTTTTACAATCTTAAAACTTTTAAAGCAAAGACCCTTTTGGTGAACCTTTTTATTGTTTTTATAGACACATTTTTGATAGGCAAGGATCAACTTTTCAAGACTCAAAATCAATTTGTTTTTTTCTTCTTTTTTAAGAAAATCAACCCAATTTTTATTTATTTTTTTTAATAAAGAAAGGTATTCTTTTTCCCTTTTAAATTCCATCAAGAAATTAATTTTAAAAAAAAGGTAGTTTGCCTTTAAGTATTTATTTTTTTTAAGCTCAAATCTATTTTTCTTATTTATAAATTCTAAGATGCTTTTGGTCTTTTTATAAAGGCCCTGCTTTGAAGTCATCTTAGCAAATCTTAAGTAGTTAGAAACGGATTTGGCCTCTCCTCCCAAACGATAGAGGAAAAACAAAGGTTTTTTAATGTCTTTATAAAAGGAAGAAAATATAAAATAGCTTTCCATCACTATTTTTTTATTTTGAAAGTATTTCCATTTTTTTTCCTCCAAAAGGATTCTTTCCATATTATTTAAGGCCACCTTTCTCTTTTTTAAGCGGAAAAGGCACCATGAAGCATTAAAATAGTGCTTATAATACCAATCATTTTTTGTGTTTTTTAAAACGACTTGGTAGTGCTCTAAGGCCTTGGAAAACTCTTTTTCATTATAAAAATGCTCCGCCAATTCGACATTTATTATATACCTTAATTTTTTTTCGGTTTTATAGCGAAGCGCCTTTTTTAAATACTTAACAAGCCCCGATCCATCGGAATAATCCCTCGAGTTTAACCCCAAAAGAAATAAAATCTTCCCCTTCATCTTTTTAGATATTTTTTTTCTTAAGGCCCTGTCACCTAACTTTTTTACTTCCCAATATTTTTTTTCCCTTAAGGCCCTAAGTTTTGATAGTTTCTTTTTCTTAATTAAAGGATTCAATTCATCAAAAGAATTTATTAAAAGACTATTTTCTCTTTTTTTAAGGATGCTTAACCTCTCTGATAAAAGCTCTAACACTCTATAATATTTTTTTTCTGTAAGGGGTTTATTTTTTTTAATCGATTGGATCTCTTCAAATATAAGACTTTCTATTCTATCCCATTTTTTCATCCCTTTTAACTCTTTGGCGAAAAGGTTTAAGCCTAAAAAACAAATTGAGATAGTAAAAATTAAAACCACTCTCATTTTTAAAGTTATACAATCCATAATTATGCTCCCCTTACAATGAACCTCATCTTTTTAATGCCAACTTTTTTAACGATCCCCATTAAAACCTTAACGTCTTTGTAAAAGATCTTTTTATCGATAATGATATTAATCCCCTCACGCTTTCCTTTTTCCTCTTTCATGGACCCCACCAATGAGGACCTAATTTTTTCGTGAATCCCTGTTCCCCCTAAAGGACCAATCATTAATTCATTAATAAAGACGTCCTTTTTTTCATTAACCTGTAACGACAGGACCTTTTTTCCCTTAGCGTATTGATTTAAACTAGGTGGCGTTAAAGGGTTTGCTAAATGAGTTTTAAAGCTATTAGGGTTATAACTTTTTAGTAAAAAAACTAATAAAATGATCAAAATATCTAACAAACTGGTGATATCCACGTCACTCATATTTTGTTTTTTTCTGGTTTTATAATTTCTCATTAAAGCCCTCCTTTTAAATGCCCTAAGGTCACAAGATCAAAAAGGGGGAATCTTTTCTTTTTATCTTTTTTATAAGAGTACTTAACAACTTCCACTACCTTTAAAACGCTTTCATAGCTTACGTTGTCTGATGGCCAGATCTTAATTTTCCTCTCATCAGGCATTTTCTTTTTAAGCTCCACTAATTTTTTATGAAGCTCCTTTAAATAGTTTTTTTCATGATCAATTTTTAAAACGATCTTTTCTTTTAGGGCCTCATGGTCGGTTTCTAAGACCAATAACTTCTTTTTTAAAAAAAGATTGACGGAGCTTTCTTTTTGACCTCCTCCCCCTCGGGCACTTTTTGCCAAGGGGTCAACTTTCATAGCGATTTCCCCCAATTGAACAAACTCCGCAGACAAAAGGAGGAAGAATATAAAAATAAAAATAGCGTCTAGGATGGGGATTAAGTTTAACCTTTCAATCCTCTTTCCCTTATTTTTTTCTTTCACGGCTAACCTCACGCTTTTTCATTCAGTCCATTATCTTTTGGTGCCAACTTTTTTTTAGTGCCCAAAAGGTCAACAAGGCTTAAAGTCGAGTGTTCCACATCACTAATGATCTTATTTTGTTTTGAAACAAGAAACGAGTGGACGACCATAAGTGAAATGGCACAAAGGAGACCAAGCGCTGTCGTGTTCATGGCCTTTGAAATCCCTAAGGCCAAAAGCTCAGCTTTAGAAGCGGGGTCGGCCTTTGAAACGGCGGCAAAGGATTGAATAAGACCCGAAATAGTCCCTAACAATCCTAAAAGGGTTGAAATATTGGCCATAAGGGCGAGAGAATTCATCCTCTTTTCTATTTTTGGCAATAAATATAAAAAGGTTGCCTCCATCACATCTTTAATCTGCTCTTTACTTTGGTTGGCCCTTTGAAGCCCTGACTTTATGACCTTACACACGATAGGTCGTCCCCTCCCGCAATGATCGATCCCCTCTTTGATTTTTCCCAAAAGAACTTTTCTTTTGATAATGACCAGGAGGTTTTCTGAGTCCACATCGTAACGCCAAAAAGAAACCCAGCGCTCAAAAGAGATTAAAACTCCTAACAACCACATATTTAGGATTACCCACATAAAAGGACCACCCTCATTCATAAAATGACTAAAGTCCTGTATGATATTTGTTTCTTGAATCATAAGAGGCCTCCTCTTTTTAAAAAATTAAAATCGTCCCTGATTTCTGTCTCAAAGTCCTTTTTTTCATAAATATTTTCATTCGGGTTGTGTCTCAATCTTTCTCTCACCGTAAGGTCGGTTGGGGCCATATTTTTGCCCTTAACATTGAGCTCTCCGAGGTCAATGGTTTCACTTTTTTTATAGCGGTAAATGACCTTTTCCTTAACTTCCCTTGCAAATGCATAATTAAGGGCGAGGCTTAAGTTCACTAAAAGCAAGAGGTGGAAAATCCAAAAGTATTTTTTGGCCATCATGACGCCCCCCCTTCTTTTTTCGTGCATTGCTCTTTTAAGCTCGATTGGTAATTTCCAAGCTCATCCACCCAAAAGGCTCCTTTAAAAGGGTAAATGTCTTTGCCCTTTGTTAGTGTCTTAACCTTTAAATTTTTTTCGCCTTTAGAAATTTCCTCTAAACCATAGTGGTAAACCCGGTCTCTTTTTCTTTTAAAAAGCTCCACCTTTAAATTTAAAAAGACCTTTTTAAAAAATTTAAGCTCACTGATTCGTTTTTTTAAAGTTTCTTGGTAAAAGAGGAGGGTCTCCACTTTATTTTTTTTAATCATTTGTTTTAATTTTTTTCTAATGTTCTTTTTATTTATAAGGCCCATATGTTTTTTTAACCTCTGCCATTCCCTTTTCATAAGTTCATCCCTTAGAAAAAAATGACTCAAGACCATCCTCTTTTTATAATCACTGACTAAGGACCTTTCCCCTTTTTCGCTTTTAAGCCTAACCCAACTAGCATTTGGTCTTTTTTTGATAGAATTTATTTTGGCCTTATATTTTTTAATGAGGTGGTTAGAAGAAATGAGGTAGGCCTTCGTCTGATGGAAAGCTTCATCGTATAGGCACATCTTGTAATACGTTAACGTTTCAAGATACCTATCCTCTGGTTTTTTATAAGGGACTAAAAAAGGGGATTCGTAAGTTAAAATGATCCCCAAAACTTTTCTATACTCTTTTAATTGATAGTGAAACCAGGCCTTCTCTCTAAGTAAATAAGGCCAAGCGGGACCATAAATTTTTATTTTTTCTAACTCTTTTAGGCCCTTTTCAAATTTTCCCAATTGATAGTTTTTTCTGGCCTTATTTATTAAGCATGGATCTTTTAACTTTTTTTGACTTTTACAATTTTTAAAGTCACTGTAATTTAGCTTAAAATGATTTTTAAGGAGCATCTTCTCTTTTAAAATGTTTTCAAGTTTTAACGCCTTTTTTTTATTTTTTATGGTCTTTTTGATCTTTAAAAAGGGCGAATAGGAAGAAAAATACATTTCCTTTTTAAACAAACGGTTAAAGTCCTTTCTAAACCAAAAGCTTTGATTCTTTTTCTTTTTATGCCCGCTTGAAAAGGCGTTATTTTCTCCCAAAAAAGAAAAGATAAAAATGCCATAAAATATTATTAGCTTAAAAAACATCTTTTACTTCCTAGAAACTAAACCCAACACTTAGGCTTAAGTCCGCTTTAAAACGTAAATCTTTTTTACTTAGTCCCGTAGGGGCCGTAAAAACTTTTTGTAAGTACTCAAACCTTAGATCAAGGGTATTTGTTAAATAAAACTTAAGGCCACTTTTTAGTAAAAGGGTTAAATTTTTTTCACTTTTGAAGGTATTTGTGCCACTTGAATTTTTAAAAGAATCGCTATTACTTTCCGATTTTAAAAACCCAAGGCCCGCACCAAAATACCAGTCAAAGTAAGTGATTTGGTTAAAGGTATTGATCTTTCCGTAAAAGGGGGACCACAAAAATGTGACCCCCATTAATTCTTTTTCCCTTCTTAAAAAGGGCGTCACGCCATTTAATTTTTTTAAAAGTTCATAGGCATTATTGTCTAAATGGCCATAAGCTCTGTAAGAAAAACCTAATCCAAAGTTTTCGCTCCAAAAATACTGGCCACCAAAAAGAAACCCTAAAGTATCCTGGTAATCATTTTCAAGACCTTTAATGACGCCTACGTTAAATAAAATCCGGTCCTTTTTTTTGTGGACTCTATTTTGTAAAACATAGACTTTATTTTTTTGGTCAAACCAACGTATTTTATTAACGTCACTTTCACTGCCCTTTAAGATCTTTGAGTAACTTAAAGGGAATAAAATAAACCCTAATACAATTAAATAACGAGCAAGCATCCTCTTAACCCCCTTCTAGATCTTTAAGCTGTAAATAAACTCAACTTTTTCTCCTTCCACTGGGAGGGCGTTTTCTTCAAACTTAATGGCATTTGATTTTTCATCATACGACCACCCGCTTAAAACACTTCTTCCTTCCACAAGGACTTCGAGCTCATTTTTATAGGGTTGTTTTTTTAAAAGAAAGATGTCTTTTAATTCGGCCATTTTTTTTCCAAATTCTTGTAGGATTTGGGAAAAATCATCCCTGATGTTAGAACAAAGACCTCCTGTCTTTTCCGATAAAGTACAATACCTTTCACCCGGACTTTCATTATAAGAATGACTTTGACCCTTTAAGTTGGCGATACTAAAAATTTTAACTTGGCCTGTATTAGATTTATGTTTAATAATTAATTCATAAAAGCGGTCAGGGTAAATGCCCGATTGATCGTC
>CEUM01030608.1_pt1 | contig 10836 bp, 10 predicted proteins | sample 356421 | NCBI WGS metagenome assembly CEUM01 (sample SAMEA2622716, study PRJEB7988) | marine metagenome | biome: marine biome (ENVO:00000447); feature: surface water layer (ENVO:00002042); material: "saline water (ENVO:00002010), including plankton (ENVO:xxxxxxxx)" | depth 5 m | reverse complement strand
AACCACAAAGTTCTTGAGGTTGGTACAGGGTCTGGTTATCAAACGGCTATTTTAAACGAGCTTAGCAAAAGTATTTATTCAGTAGAAATAAGGGAGGCGTTTTCCATGAAAGTTCAGACCCTTTTTGATAAGATGGATATAAAAGGAGTTCAATTTAAAGTTGGAGATGGGAGTCATGGTTGGAAAGAGGAGGCCCCTTTTGATCGAATTATCGTGACCGCTGCCCCCAAAAAAGTCCCAGAGGAACTTCTTAAACAATTGGCGCCTTCTGGAAAAATGATAATACCCTTAGGTGGTGATTTTCAAAACCTTTTCCTCTTTGAAAAAAATAGCAAAAGCGAGTTAACTCAAAAGCTTCTCCTTCCCGTTGTTTTTGTGCCAATGGTTCAGGGGCAAATTTACACAAGATGAAAAGGATTTTCTAACTCACTAAGACTCCATCCATTGAATGCATTTTTCCAATTCTTTTTTCATGTTCTCCGGTGTGGACTCAAAGGGGGCACCATGTCCCGGAAGAATGTAGGAAAAGGAAAAGTTTAGCAGCTTTTTCATGCTTTCTATCTGAACAGTGAAATCATACCAGCAGGCCCTTTTGAAGGCCACGAGCTGTTGGAGTTTCATCGAATAAGCAAGGTGGTCTCCAGTAAAAAGGTATTTGTTCTTATAAAGAAGAACGCAAGACCCTCTTGTGTGGCCTGGAACAGGTATAATTAGAGTTTCAGAGTCAAGTTGGTAGGGTTCATGACCTGTCAAAATAATTTCGTAGGATTTAAGAGAATCTTTCGTTGCATCGTCTTTATGAATAATTCGTTTGGGTTCATTTTGAGCAGAGAAAGCCTCGAAATATTTGTCGGTATCTGCAATATCATCTCTATGGGTTAGGAATTGGTAGTAGGCTCCACCTCTTTCACAAAGTTTTTTGGCCATTTTAGAAAAGAAGCGAGGGGAGTCTATAAGAATATTTTTAGGACCTTCTATTCCTTCTCTTTCAATGAAGTAGCTTGTGGCCCCAAATGAGTTTTCAGCATGAAAACCGGTTAAATAAATGGAGTCTTTAGGATCGCCTATCGGAAATGGAAAAGATGCCTCAACTTCTTTATCCAAAGAACTTTTTTGTGTATGCCCAATAGAGAAAGTCGGGCAGCTATAGAGGGCCCTTAAGGCCTTTGATTTTTCATTAGAGGAATCAGGTTGATGGAAGACTGCAGATTGACCTTCTTTATGAATAAATGTGTCTGGTGCCATCCAATAGCAGGTGCCACAGTCAATGCAACTGGTGTCGACAAAAAAGTCCCCTACTTTGTTTTGGGGCCTTGTCTTTTTTAACTCCGCCATATCACCTCATTCTTTAACTTTATTTTACCCCATACTAGAAATAAACCTCTTTTTGAAGTTAGAATTGGGTGATAATTTAGTGGTAAGGAGTTTATTATGGATGAAAGCTTTAGGGAGGGGATATGCCTATTGTAGAAAAAAGCCTCTACAAACCTCATCCTTTCTTAAAAAACCCTCATGCTCAGACTATTTTCCCTGCAATATTCAGGCAGGTCAAAGATGTTCATTATAAGAGAGAGACGTTAAGGACTCCTGACAAGGATATTCTTGAACTCGATTGGTCGAGAGTTGGGGCCACAAAGCTTGCCATTATTTCTCACGGACTTGAGGGAAGTTCGCAGCAGCCATACGCAAAAGGAATGGTAAAGACTCTCAATCAAGAAGGCTGGGATGCCTTGGCATGGAACTTTAGGGGCTGTGGGGGGAGACCATCTAAATTTATTAATTCTTATCACTCAGGAAAGACGGATGATTTGGACTTTATCCTTCAACATACGAAATCAGATAAGTTTTATTACGAACAGATTGTTCTTATTGGGTTTAGCGTTGGGGGGAATATTACTCTAAAATATTTGGGAGAAAAGGGGCAAAATCTCGATACAAGACTCACCCATTCTGTCAGTTTTTCTGTTCCCCTTCATTTAGAGTCGACTTCTGACCAATTGGCGAAAAGAGAAAACCGCCTTTATATGGAGTGGTTTCTGTGGTCTTTAAGGAGGAAAATTAAGGGAAAAGAAAGTGAAATGAGACTTTTTGGCCTAGATACCAATAACCTTCATAAAATATCGACTTTTTATGAGTTTGATAATCGGTTCACAGCACCTTTAAATGGCTTCAAAGATGCTATTGATTATTGGAAAAAGTCGAGCTCTCTCCATTATCTTTCAGGAATTAAAATCCCTTCACTTGTGGTAAATGCTTTAGACGACCCCTTTTTGACTGATCGGTGTTTCCCTTTTGAGGAATCAAAAGAGCACCCTTTCTTGTTTTTAGAAACTCCTGATAGAGGTGGCCATGTGGGTTTCTTTTCATCTCAATCTTCTTTTTGGGCTGAGGAAAGGGCCATGAAGTTCATATTATGGGGAGAATGAGTGGAGGGTCTGAAATGGCTTTTCTCCAAGTCCTCTTCTACGAGGATATTTTAAATTCTTTATGGCCAGTTCTAGCGCGTCGACGACAATGGGAGCACCTTTAAAGATGGCCGTAAAATGTCCCCCAGGCAACCATACCTGATCTACTCCTTTCCATAAGAGCTTTAACTTTTTTGCATTGATGGGAGGAATATAAGCATCCTCCTGTGCATTAATAAGAAGGGATGTTGTCAGCGATGAAGGTGGGGGAAGGACTTCGAGGTTTCCGATAAAGTTTAAAATTTTGTATAACTTCTTTTGAGCCGAAATCTTTGATTGATTTCCCATGAGGGCATTCCAGTGACAACTTTGTTGGCAATGTCCATAAACGAGAGTGTCTGCAATTGTGTTCCCTGTGAGAGCTGCTACGAGGGCAACAGGAAAAGGGAGGCTTGCAGCAATACCGCTAGCAAAAAAGCCCCCCATGCTAAAGCCTGAAACCCCTAAATGATAAAAACCATTTTTAAAAAATGAGTAGAGTATGCTCCTTCCTTCTTGGTAAGACATATAAAGCATTAAAGCAAAGTCGCTGACCAAACCTATGTTTGTTTCTTCTTGATAATCAGGTTTTCTTCTTCCATAAAAAGGAATTTCAAGCATAACTGAGGCAATGCCTTTTTGGGCGAGGGGGATAGCTATCTTCTTTTTTCTGTAACTAAAAGTGTCATCCCCAGAAGCAGGCATCAAGAGGATGAGAGGAGGTTTACTGCCTTTTTGAAAAAGATCAACTCCCTTGGGAAGGATGAATTCAAGAAAGCCCTGCTCTGAGTTTTTGGGTAGTGGAAAATCAACATAAGGGCTTTTAAAAACGGCCTCAAGTGAGGTGTACTTTTTTTCTTCTTCTCTTCTCATAAAATGAATATTAAGAGGCCTGGGTTTTTCAGTTAGACTCTCTAGGTTAACAATCTTTTTTGTTAGCTTTTCATCCCCCCAACCTTTGGAAAAGAGAGATTCTTTACTCTTTAGTCTTAAATATAAGTGATCTAACCAGTGGCCATCGCCATCAAAGTTTCGGTCAAGATCTTCCATGATCTAGAACCTCCAAGTTGAGGGGTCAAGTCACTAGCCTATCATTATTTGGGTCATCTTTTTTGAGGTGGAAAAAGGGTTTCATTAAAATAAAAATAGTTGAGAAGGTTAGATTTTTTCAATTTTTAACTTTAAGTAGAGTTTTTGCACCTATTATTTCCTAAAGAAGATAAGTATGCACTAGGCTTGCACCTCATATTTTTTCCTTCAAACACAATATAATGAATGAGGTAAGGATAAAGTCTTTTCATTCAATAGAGGAGAAAAGCTGATGAAGTTAAATGGGCATGAAATGAGGGATGTTGTACTTTTTTATGATCTGGATAAAAAATGCGATGAAGTGAGGTCGATGGAGTTTAGAATTTCAACTCATGATGAGCTTGATAATATGGTGAAGCATTTGAAGGTTTGGAATAATGACTTTCGTTATTTAGGGCACTTATTTTTAAAGTAGGTTTAAAAACTTAATCCAGGAGCTGAGTTGATGTTAAGTAAATTAGAGAGAATATTTCACGGGAAGTGTATTTCTGACATTAGCCATGGGTATATGCAAATAACCGAAGAAGAAGCATGTGTTAAGTATTGGTATCAAGATGGAAGGGAGTTTGAGCTCTCCTTTAATCCGAATATGATGGAAAAAGGTGTCTTTTTGTTTTTTATCAAAAACGGTTATTTTTCCATAATTTAAACACCTCAGGGCTTCTTTTTAATTGATCACATTTCTTTTATCCAGTTTCTAGACAGGGCCTTTCTTCTCCTGTAGTCCTAAAAGATGTTTTTATTAAGATGATCCAGTAGAATAGGGTTGAAAAGTAAAGTTGTAAGGAGGTTCCTTGTGGCATCTGACTATGTTTATCAGAGTGGTTTTGGGAATACATTTCAAACAGAGGCCCTTGATGGTGTCCTCCCTAAGGGAAAAAACAACCCACAGAGAGTTGCGTTAGGGCTTTATGCTGAACAGCTTAGTGGCTCAGCTTTTACGGCCTCTCGAAAGGAAAACTTTTCAACTTGGTTTTACCGAATTAAGCCCTCCGTTGCACATGGAACCTTTACTGAGTGGAAAAGTCATCACCCTCTGGCACATGGGCCATTAAACCGAAGACCAACTCCTGAGCAGATGAGATGGAGTCCTAGACCCTTTCCAGAACAGCCGACAGACTTTATAGATGGTCTTATGAGCGTGGCAGCGCATGGTGATGGAATGGGGCAAACGGGGGCCGCCGTTCACCTTTTTCATTGCAACCATCCAATGGCAGGCCGAAGTTTCGTGAATGCTGATGGGGAGATGCTTATTCTTCCTCAAGAAGGTAGCTTATTTGTTAAAACAGAGTGTGGACTTTTAGAGGGACATCCTGGAGAGGTCTTTCTAATACCCCGGGGGATGAAATTCCAAGTCCATCCAAAAGAGGAGAAGGCAAGAGGTTATATTTGTGAAAATTATGGAGCCCCTTTTGAGTTGCCTGACTTAGGGCCGATTGGCTCAAATGGTCTCGCCTCTGCAAGGGACTTTTTAGCTCCTGTCGCCTATTTTGAAGACTTAGAGGAAGAGCACGAGTTGATTACTAAATTTTCTGGTGGTCTTTGGAAATGCTCCCTTGATCATTCTCCCTATGATGTGGTGGCATGGCATGGCAATTATGCACCTTTTAAATACGACCTCTCTCTTTTTAACACAATAGGAACTGTTAGTTTTGATCACCCAGACCCTTCCATATTTACCGTTTTGACATCAAAATCTGCTGTCCCTGGAGTGGCCAATGTCGACTTTGTTATTTTCCCTCCTAGGTGGATGGTAGGTGAGGACACTTTCAGACCGCCTTATTACCACAGAAATATTATGAGTGAGTATATGGGCCTTATTCATGGGGTCTATGATGCCAAAGAAGAGGGGTTCTTACCTGGTGGAGGGAGCCTTCATAATTGTATGAGTGCTCATGGACCTGATGCGGAGACTTTTAAAAAGGCTAGTGAAGCAGATTTGAGGCCTGAAAAAATAGAGAACACGTTGGCCTTTATGTTTGAGTCAAGGAGTCCCTGGATTTTAACGGAAGAGGCTGAAAAAGCACCTTTCAGGCAAAGTAATTATTTGGATTGCTGGAAAAACTTACCGAAAGGTTTTAAAGGCCCCTAATCTTAAACTGAATATGGTCAGAAATAACAAGCGGCTTATTTTTATGGTCATTAAAGACAATTTGCCCCTCTAGAGGATTCCTTAAAAAGAAGTCTTTAACCGTTTTGTCTAGCAGAGAGTGTCCAGATGACTTTGTCATTTTGTAACGAAAGGTCTGACCTTTTGGGGTGAGGGTGAGTGTGTAGTGAACTTTTCCTTCCATGTTCTTAACAATAGCAGCATAAGGATACGGGATTTTTCCTTTAATGATGCCCTTTAACTTTGAAATAATGGAAGGTTTAAAGACCTTTTTGCTTTTTGTTTCTGTTTTCTCTTCTAATTTTTTTTCAACCTGACTTTTTTGTGCATCTTTTTGCCTTTTCTTACCTATCTTCTTCTCTCTTTTATGAGAAGGCTTTTGAGGTTTATCCAAAAGGGTTTTTTTATTGAATGTTTTTTTCGCTTTCCCCATTTGTAAGGCGTCTTTTAAATACAACTTCATTTTATAGGGTTGATCTTTTATAGAAGGACTAGGTATTTGGGTATGCTTTTTAGTATTGAAAAAAAAGTTTATTAGGCCAATAAAAGAAATATTAAGAAGAAGGCTTAAAAGAAAGGGTTTTACTAGTTTCATCAATATCTTCCTTAAAAAAGCATTGATGCTTTTAAAAAATAATGCCGACCTTTTGTTTGGTAACCTTCTTTAAGGACGTAACTCTGGTTAAAAAGGTTGTTCACTTTTAAAAGAAGAGTCGTTTTTTGGTTCAGCCTGTGTCCAATAGAGGTGTCAACAAGAGAAAAATCTTGAGTCTTGGTGGACGTTTTGTATTTACCGAATGCTTTTATATTGTTCATCCAAAACCACTTTTGGGTATTCAAGTCTGTCGTGATCCCCAGATGGGATCTTGAAATACCCTGGATATCATGTGTTTCTCTTTTAGAGTTTATTCCTCTTGTTATATTTAAAAAGCCTTTCAGCCTAAGAAATGGGTTTATTTTTTTTTGAAAAAACCACTCAGTTCCAAAAAGATCTCTTTGGTCCTTTTCCATTTTATAAAGGCGTGTTTCTTCTTCCCAACCGATTGTTTCCCGGTACCTGGTGTAAAAGAGATCTGCTCCGTAGAGTGAGTTGGGTGCATTTTTTTCAATGCCAAATGTGAACTGGTCAATTTTTTCTGAACTTAACGGCGTTTTTTGGGCATAAATTTGATTGAGGGATGGTGGAGTATAGGTCCTACTTCCCTTCATTGTGATGTACCAGTTATCTTCCAAAGTTTTTGTGAGTTTTAAAAAAGGTGAAAGGTGACCTATAAACTTAGGAGAACTTTCATACCTTCCTCCTATATCTATAGCCGTGTCTTTTAATGTCCACTTGTGCTGATAAAAGGCGTGATTCATGGAAAGCGAAAGTTGTTTGTTAGTATAGTTTGATTTCTTTGTTCCGAAACCAAGGAGTCCATTATGGTTTTTGTTTATATAAAGTTTCGCCCTAGCTTTAAAGCTTGCATTTGATCCCTTGAATAACTTATATCCAGGCCAACCTTCTGGGTAAGACCTCTTGAAATATACTTTATCAGCCCAAAGGGTAAGGTCCATAAGGTCTAAAAAGAGCTCTTTTTCGGCCCTAATTGACATGATTTGTGTTTGAGAAAAACTCTTATAATCTTTTTCTGGTTGAAATATTTGATCATAACGTTCTTTTACTTCATCGTGCCTTACATTTGCTTCTAGTTTCCATCTTTTTATATTTGATGAAAACCTGAGAGCTCCATTTTTCTTGGCCGTATCATCAAGGTCTTCATTGTTACCTTTCATTGAACTTATATTGTTGCTTTTTTGAAAACTAGCTTGAAGTCCAAAAGAAGGCTTATTGAGTCCTAGGGATATTTTTGAACTTCCATAGGAGCCAGATCCAATTTGAAAAATATTCTTGTTCTTAAGAGTTTTTATCTTTATGACGGCTGCAACAGCATTAGGCCCTTCAGAGACCGAGTTGTGTCCTTTTTCAACGACAATGCTCTCAATATGGTCAATGGGAACTTGAGAAAAAAGGGCCTGGCCTCCAGGGGCTGTTGGATCATTGAGTGAAACGCCATCAATTAAAATTTGGACGTGGCGGCTTTCCTTAAAACCTCTAAAACGAGTTTCAACAAAACTTCCACTTGCCGTATGGTGAAACCCTGGAATGGTATTCAAAAGGTCTGAGATATTCTCAATATTGAGCCTTTCAAGATAGTCTCTTTTATAAGTAACTGTCTCAACACTTGTTTTTGAAAAAGGGCTTTGGATTTTTTTTGCTTGTACAAGGATCTGGGGTTTTCCAAGTTCTGGGATTAAAAAAAAAGCCAATACCATGGTCATTTTATATATTGAGGTTTTAAAGTTTATTAAATTCATTAATTGGTTACCTCATTTAAGTTTTTAGAGTTGTAGCGTGTTCTACTTAGTTGGTTTATGGCCAATTTTTTCTTTAAAAGGAAGAGGAACTTTGAAAGTGTGCAATTTTGTGGGTGTTTTATTGCGATGCGTAGTTGATTTTTTGGTGCTTAGAATATTTAGAGAACACAACTTTTAAAGTAAAGTTGTGTCTTTCCATGAAACTTCTTTATAAAAGGATGACACTTATGAGAAAAACTTTTTTAGTACTTACTTTTTTGATCTTCAGTTTCCCAGCGTTTTGTCTAAGCTCAAATGATATGGCCTTTCAATGCCATAGTGAAGACTTTGTTTGGAGAGTGGAAAAAGAAAAAGGGAAAGAAGTTTTTGCTTTTTGGTATAAGGATCGTCTTGTAGCTTTTAGGCACCTTTTATGGGTGGAGGACCAATTTTTCACAAACAATTATGACTTGGATTTTAGAGTGACCTTTGAACAGGGTTTACAAAAAGGGCATCTAACTGGGAGGCTGATGGGGAAAAGCTGGGTTTTGAAAAACCTTATTTGTCAGGGCTTATCAAAGCGATAAAAACAAGTGCTCATTCTATTTCGTAAATAACGTCTTTTTCATCTTCAAGCCACTTTTCGAAAAATTTTTTGAATTTATTTTCAATAGGTGTTCTTTTGAGTTTTAACGTTGGTGTGAGAAGACCATTTTCATCACTCCAATCATTTTGAATGATTATCACCTTCTCAATTTTTTCGTGGTTTTGTAGGCTTTGATTAATGGACTCTTTGAGGGCAAAAAGATCTTTTTTTACATTTTCAGTTGGAAATGCCGTATCCATTTCTTCCAGGACAACAAGGGCAAGGGGTCCTGGAAGGCCGTTTCCGACTACACAGACCTGTTTAATGAGTGGTGATTCCATGTAAAGGCCTTCAATCTTTTTCGGAGAAATGAACTTTCCTTTTGTTGTTTTAAAAATGTCCTTTTTCCTTCCCAGAATTTTTAGTCGTCCTTGATCATCGGTTTCACCAAGGTCCCCAGTTTTGAAAAAGCTTCCTTGAAGATCATTTAGGGTCCTTTCTGGGTCCTTAAAATAACCCTTGAAATTGCACGGGCTTTTAACAAGAACTTCTCCATCAGGAGCAAGCTGGACTTCCACTTCAGGGTAGGGTTTTCCAACAGTTCCAAAATAACTCGGGGACTCAAGGTTACCATGTGAATAAGTCAGGTTTTCAGTCATTCCATAACACTCTATAATGGAAATATCCAAAGTCTGGTACCACTCAAGAAGTTCTTTATTAATAGGAGCTGCACCTGAAATTGCAAATTGGACTCTTGAAAAGCCAATTTTATTTTTAAGTCTTTTCTTAATGAAGTTATTGAGGACAGGTATTTTAAGAAGAAAAGAAAGTCTATTTTGGGGCAATCTTTGTAAAATCTTTGTTTGAATGCTCTCCCAAATGAAAGGAACCGCTAGAAAAATAGTCGGCCTAACTTTTCTAAGATTTTCTGGAAAAGTGGCCTTATTTTCTAAAAAGGAAATAGAGGCGTTAATATATAGAGAACCTATTTCTATAAGAGCTCTTTCTGCAACATGTGCGAGGGGAAGGTAAGAAAAAAAGTGTTGATCTCCTTCAAGGTTAATTATCTCTAACACATTCTTTGCGGCATATGAAAATGATTCGAATGTATGCATAACTCCTTTAGGTTGTCCGGTTGTTCCTGATGTATAGATAATAGTCGCTATCTCGTGTCCTTCCCTTTTAATGTTTTGATTAAATGGCCTAAACTCAGAGCAGATTTTATCCCAAGAAAGGTCCATTTTTTCGTTATGTGGTGGAAGAAACACTTTTTTTAGCTTTTTTGGAAAGACATCTTTTATTTTTTCCCAGTCTTTTCCTTTTTCAATAAAGATCATCTGAACTTCTGAGTGTTCAAGAAGTAACTTGAGAGAAGCTGGGTCTAAGTTTGGGAAAAGTGGTACTGAAATATGTCCACTAAGCCAGATCGCTAGATCTGTCATCACCCAGTAGGCTGAATTTTTAGAGCAAATGGCTATATTACTTCTTGATGGGAGGTCTTGAACCATCAGAAAGCTGGCCATAGACCTTACTTGCTTAGAAACTTCAATCCACATAAGGTCTTTCCATTTACCTCTTTGCGGCTGCCTTAGGTAAGTTTTGTAAGGTGTTTCTTTTTCCCAGTGATAAAATTGCTCTAAGGGAAGCTTAAATTCCATTTTTTGCTCCACTTTAAATTTAATTTAAAAGTTTTAAATCCTTATGAGACTATGATTATGGTATAAATAAGTAAAGGATTGATTGAAATGAATGATGGTAGCTTTTCAAGAAAAAAGTTTCTTTTTATCTTTACTATTTTCTTTGGTTTTTTCCTTCTAAATAAGGTCTTTCATTTTCCTAAGTTTAAAAATGAATCGCTGTATAAACCACCTGAAAAGGTTTCTTTAGGGGCTGGGTGGGAAAGTCAAAATAATTCAGCAAATAGAGCTTTTAAAGCAGCTCATAGTGATTTTCACAACTCTGATCAGGTAAGCACTATTTTGGGTCCTGAAGTTAAGCTTGATTGGATAACAGAGAAAGATAAGTTTATTGTAGAAGGACCTACTGTAGACGTTGCTGGTAATTTGTACTTCAGTCCTCTTTGGTCGCCTGAGGAGGTAATTTTAATTTCGTTAGAACCGAAAAAGGGGAAGCGTAGATGGTCACTTCCCGGTTATGGGCATGGAGCAGGAGCTCCCCTGATCTTAAAAGATCCGAAAAGTTTAAAAGAAATTGTATACGTTTCCGTTTACCACAAAGCGTATGCTCTATCGACTGAAGGAAAAGTTTTG
>CEUM01014175.1_pt1 | contig 10928 bp, 10 predicted proteins | sample 356421 | NCBI WGS metagenome assembly CEUM01 (sample SAMEA2622716, study PRJEB7988) | marine metagenome | biome: marine biome (ENVO:00000447); feature: surface water layer (ENVO:00002042); material: "saline water (ENVO:00002010), including plankton (ENVO:xxxxxxxx)" | depth 5 m | reverse complement strand
TGAATCACTACTACAGTACTTACAGCCGTGGTCGGGTAACGGGTATCGTTGATGGCGTTACGAATATCAACGTGGGTAGCTACGCTGGCAATGCCGGGATTACCGGTACTCTGCCTTTATCTCCTGATGAGTATTCTCAGCTTTTTGCAGACCATATCCAGGTCCAGGTTGATAGCAGCGCAAGTGCGCCATGAATCAGCATTCAGGGTAGGGCGGAATAGCTTGAGTCAGCGAACAAATCCTAACCCTGCCGGTATTGCTCACGATGACTTTGAAATCCTGCTCGGCATTAGTCAGCGTAACTGAGCCTGCATATCCCTGCGCAAGCCCCCGGGGAGGTGAAAAGCGTGACTGGTTGTTATTGGCAAATGTAGAAGCCGCTAGTTCTACAAATCGAAATTCGTCATATGAGGTCACTTTTTCTACGCCATCAATCGTGCAACTTCGAGGACTTTGGCAGTCACAGGTCGTCTGGTCGGTAATACCTATGCACCAGTACTGACCATCGACAATATCTATCTGAATATCCTGTTGCCTGGCGACTGCCTGATGCCGTGCAGCCTGTATCTGAAAATATACCAACTGAACAGCCCCTTTTAACTCTACAGCTTTTAACATTGCACTGAAACTTTGCACACTCTGGCTGGCAATGATTGCCGTGATTGCTACGATTATGAGTAATTGAATTAGTGAAAATCCGTGGGCCCGAGCACTCATTTTTCATTCCTTTCAATTAATTGGCGCGAGATAACAGTGTATCTTGCTCGCTTTGACTGGTGACCTGAACTGAAGCAGGTAAATTGGAGTACGCCAGGGAATAGTTAAGATTTGTTATTGCAGCTAATACCTATTACCCATCTCATGTAACCAAAATAACGGAAAACTAACCGGCAGTTGGTTAGTATAGAGTCATATGGTAGGAGTCAATGATGCGCATGCCCTCGCAAAAATTATATAGTCTGCAAAAAGTCGCCGGTGTCGGTATGATCGAGATCCTGGTTAGCTTGTTTGTGCTGACGATTGGTTTGCTGGGCGTGGCATCCCTGCAGTTTACCGGCACTTTTAACAATGTGCAGGCTGCCAGCCGAAGTCAGGCGGAACTGGTTGCCCGCTATGTCTCTGAACAGATGGTCAGTGCTGCGCAACCGGCTGAGTCCGACGATGGCTGGGAAATCGATGATGCCTTCTTCAATACAGACTTCTTCAACTTTGAAACCCTTACCTGCAACGACAGTAATCTTTATCAGTGTTACTGCCTGACATTACCAGCAACGGTGCCAAATTGCAGAACCGGGAATTGTACCAGTGCAGAAATAGCAGAATACAGCGGCTGGGAAGCCAGTTGCCAGGCGGTTGGTAGTAATCCGAATATGCGTATCAGCGTGAGCTGTAATGACCGTAACAATGGTGACGCTAAAGCTTGTACGAGTGGTTCATTGATAAATATTGCCGTGAGCTGGCCGGTTAAGAGTGATCAGCAGGCAACGGTGGCTAATGACAGTCGGTGTACCTTTAACTCAGACTCAAACCGAGCCTGTGTTATCAAAGAGGTTACCCTGTGAAGCAGCAGTCTGGCTTTTCCCTCATCGAATTAATGATAAGTCTGGTATTAGGACTTATTATTTTATCGGGCGTGATACAGGTATTTGTTAGTACCAGAGCAACAAATTCACTGAACCAGGCAATTGCAGAAGTTCAGGAGTATGGGCGATACATCACTTTGAGACTCCAGGACGAGCTGCGTGAAGTTGGTCGTTACGACTTGAATACAACCGATATCGAAGATTCAACGGATCTGGTGCTGGAGTCCAGTTTTGTTTTGCGTCAGCCCGTGGCTATCGCCAATGATTATCCGGCTATGGCGACGCTGGGTAGTACTGAGGCGGCAGGAAGTGAAAGTGATGGACTGGTGGTCAACTTGTTAGCTGAACAGGATTGTACAGGCAACCCGTTTGGTACCAATGCCACAGAGCATCTGCATATTGTAAACCATTATTTTGTTGAGAACGGCCAGCTAAAATGTATCGGCTATAACGGGCGTTATTTGCGAGGATTTAGTGGCAACCCCACACCCAGCGCAGAAGTTGTATTGCTCGATGGCGTAGATAACATGCAAGTTGAATACGGGTTATCAGCAGATGTTATAGGCAATGATAGTCGGGTAGTGACCTATGTGGATGCCAGCGAACTCGGCAATGCTCGCCTGGCAAACCAGCAAGTCGTAGCAATCCGCCTGGCTTTATTACTTAAAAGCGCACCTATTAATCTGCAAAATATCGCTAACGAAAAGGTCAGGTTACTTTCTGAGGCCCCGGTGACTTTGGACCAGCAGCATTATTATCAGGTGTTTACGGTTTCAGTCGCACTACGAAATAGTCTTAATTATGTAGGGAGTGCCGTGTTATGAAACAGCAACAACAGGGCATGGTGCTGGTATTTGCGCTAATCATGCTACTTTGCGTAACCCTGCTTGGGGTTGCGGCGGTCAGCACCAGCTTGTCTCAAACTAATATGGCCAACTCTGTGCAGGCGCAGGGGCTCACCTTTGATGCCGCAGAAGCGGCAATTGCTGGCGTAGTGTTTGAATCTGAGGACCAGATTGTATTGTCCGACGTAAACCTGGATGACCCCCTCACTGCGGCGCGTCAGGGGCTCACGTTTGACCCGCAAACCGATACGCTTGAGTGTGTTAATGATACCGATTGGATCAATCGACAACTGACTAGCGGCGGCTTAAAAAAAGGTCAGCAAAATACTGCTACCGGCAATTTTCATACTCAACCTGATGTAACCAGTTGGTCACGCACCGCGTTTGTGCAGGAAAAGCCTTGTCGGGGCTCCAGTAATGTAATTGGCAGCGGTGGATTACGCTGCCACGTTTTTGTCGTGCGCGGATGTGGACAGATTGATGGTAAACGAACTATCACCGCGAATTCACTGACAGTTGCCGTATTTGGTCCTTCATCGGAGGCACAATAATGAAACGAGTATCACCAGCCTGGTTAGCCAGCCTTTTTTTATGTGCCGTAGCACAACATGCTACCGGCGATGACCTGGATATCTTTCTTGGGACGTCCAATGCCGCGCAAACTTATAATCCTAATGTGCTGTTTATCATGGATACCTCCGGCAGTATGGGAAGCAAGGATGGTGGTTCCGAGTCGCGAATGTTACGGGTACAAAATGCTCTGAAAGATGCCCTGGCTTCGGCCACCAATATCAACGCAGGTTTGATGAGGTTTTCCGATCACGGCGGACCTATATTGTACCCTACAACGAATATTGACCAATCCATTGATGCCCAGTTAAGTAGCTCAACCAATGCGTCTGCCAATGATGGCTACGAAATATCATCATCGGTATATACCAATACAGACGAAATCATCCTTAGCTTTTCCACATCGCCGGTTACCTCAGCTTTTCGCTTTGAAAACCTCAATATTCCCCGCGGCGCCACCATTACTTCAGCGTACCTTAAATTTACTTCTGCCCAGTACAATATTGCTAGTACCAATATCACTATTGCCGGTGAATTAACCGGTGACAGTTCGGCGCTCACCAGTGCCAGTGGTTCCATAAGCGGCAAAACGCAAACTGCTGCAGTGGTTGACTGGAGTGTGGATAACGATTTTCCTTCAGACGGAAACGACGTTAGCTCGCCGGATATTGCGCCGGTCATTCAGGAAATCATTGATCAAAGTAGCTGGTGTGGCAACAACGCACTGACCGTGTTGATCAACGGTGAGGGTACAAGTACCTCAAGTAACCGTCGTGTCATGGCCTATGATGATGGTACCGGTACCGCTCCGCAATTGGTTATCTCTTACGATCAAACTTCGGCTACCGGTTGTGTAGCAGGGGAAGCTCAGTATCAGATTGCTGATTCCTATGACAACGTGGAAGAAGCCACTAATGGCTGGGAATCTACTGGTCGTGAGCTGACGTTTCGGGATAGCTCAAATAGCTATATTGGTTTACGTTTCACTGATGTCAATATTCCTCAGGGCGCGACTGTGACCAATGCGTACCTTGAATTTACCGCTTACGATACGGACACCAGAAATGGTGCCACCATGCTTATCAGAGGAATAGATCAGGACAACGTTAGTAATTTCAGATACCACAGCCGCAATGATCTGCGGAATATTGCTAAAACTGGCGGTGTCACCTGGAGTATTCCCGACTTCAGGCGTAACAGGACGTATCAGACCGGTGATCTGAGTAGCATAATCAATGGCATTGTTGGCCGCAGTGGCTGGCAGGCAGGCAACGCTTTGGGATTCGTACTGAGTGATTTTGACGAATTACGTGGTGCCTATTCATACAGTGGTAAACCTTCGCGGGCGCCCAGGCTTTATATCGAATTTAATGGTAATGCTACGGCGGGTAACAGTCTTTCAGTCAGAGATTTATTAATCAGTCAGGTCGATGACCTGTCGGCAAATGGTCTAACGCCCATCGTTGATACACTTTATGAGGCGGCTTTGTATTATGGCGGCCGGCAGGTGGACTATGGTTTAACCCGGGGCAACTCATCAGTTTCTTACAGTGTGCGTCGCAGTACCCGCGTTAGTCACCGCGATTCTTACACGGGAGCTGATTCGGTGCTTCCATATGGCTGCGATCCGGAAAACCTCAGTGATTACGATTGTATCAACGAATATATACCCAGTGGTGCACAGTACATCAGCCCGGTGACAGATTTGCAGTGTCAGACCAATAATCATATTGTGCTGCTCTCAGATGGTGAAGCCAATAACAACCACAGTGCCGCGAAGATTCAGGCATTACTTAACAGTAATTGCCAAAGCTCGTCCTCTGGTGAATATTGTGGATTGGACTTGGTTACAAATATCAGCAAATCGGCAACCTCCGTCATTGGCCCGAAAGTCACCACGCATACTATTGGCTTCGCGGCAAACAACAATGCAAACAACTTTTTGTATCGATTGGCATTGCAAAGCGGCGGCGGCTTTTATACTGCAAATAACTCCACCGATTTGCTAAATGCCTTCGAGACTATATTAAGGGCCGTTAAAGATGTTAATGCGACCTTCGTTTCTCCCGGGGTAGCGGTAAACCAGCTAAACCGCCTGACTCACCAGGATGAGCTTTACTATGCGCTGTTTAAACCGGCTGAGGGTACCTTATGGCCGGGAAATTTGAAAAAATATCGGATTTCCGGCGATACGGTATATGACCAAAATGGCCTGGCTGCCATTGATACCAATACTGGTTTCTTTGCCGATAGCTCACACAGTTACTGGTCGCTGTTTCAGGACGGCGCAGATGTTCGCGAGGGGGGCGCAGCCTCACTGTTACCATTAACCCGAAATGTCTACTTCTTTGATGGCCCGGGTAGCATCGTATCGGGTGCTAATCAGGTGCATGAAAATAACAGTGCAATTACTACTGCTACCATGGACACCGATGGTGAAGCCGATCCGCAGGGGCTGCGTGAGATACTGCTTAAATGGACGCGAGGCGTAGACATCAAAGACTATGATGGTGATGGCAATATCACCGAATCCCGTTTGCAAATGGGTGACCCTATCCACTCGCAACCCGTGATTGTTAATTATGGAAATAATGATTCGGTGATATTTATTGCCACCAACCATGGCTTCTTGCATGCCTTTGATGCAGACACCGGCACTGAATATTACTCGGTGACGCCTAAATCCCTGCTGTCCAATATCAAGGATTTCTATCAGGATAACTCCAGCTATCGTCATATTTATGGACTGGATGGCCACATGGTGTTACGTGAATTCAACAATAAGAAGTATCTGTATGTGGGTATGCGCCGCGGTGGTCGGGATTATTACGTTTTTGATATAACTAGCAAAACATCCCCATCTTTAGTCTTTAAAATTGAGGGTGGCAGCACCGGGCTGGATAAACTGGGGCAAACCTGGTCACGACCAATTATCACCAAAATGAATATGGGCGGAACATCTTATAATGTAATGATAGTCGGTGGCGGCTATGACGATACTCAGGACACTAACCAGGTTAAAACAGCTGATGCGGTGGGCAATGCCGTAATGATATTTAATGCTGATACCGGAGCTCTATTATGGCAAGCATCTGATAGTGGCGCTGACCTGAACCTGAGTGAGATGCAATACTCGATCCCTGGCCATATCGCAGCCATTGATCGCGACAGTGATGGCTATGTTGATCATTTATACGCCACGGATATGGGTGGCCAGATATTCCGATTTGATGTTTATAATGGCGAATCCGGCAGCGACTTCATTAAAGGTCAGCGGATCGCAGATTTAGCCGGTGCGGGTAATTCTGATAACCGCCATTTCTATTATGGCGTCGATGTTGCTGAAGTAGCACTTGGTAGCAGTAATTTTTACGCGGTAGTGGTTGGCAGTGGCTGGCGCGCCAATCCGCTTGATGATGTGGTCAACGATCGATTTTACATGATTAAGGATACCGGCGTATTCACGCCTGATACCAATGGCGACTTCACTTTTCCGGCTACGATAACGGAAAACGATTTGTTTGATGCCACCAGTCACAGCCTGACCCATAGTAATGACTCAACCAGAGAACTTGCTATCACGGAATACGAGAGTAAGCAGGGATGGTTCTTAAAAATGCAGACTTCCGGGGAAAAAATTCTCTCCTCGCCGGTTATTGTTAACTACAAGGTTTTCTTCACCAGCTACGTGCCTGCGTCGAGCAGCACCAGCGCCTGTGCACCACCCGCGGGAAACAGCCGGGCATATCTGGTAAGCCTGGTTGATGGTAATGCGGTGGGCGATCTGAATGGTGATGATGAGCTGGATGAAAATGATCGCTTTGCAACGTTGACGCAAACCGGTATTGCCCCTGATACTAAGATCCTCATAGAAGATGCTACTAACCCCACAATTTGCTTAGGTACTGAATGTGTATCGGCGGTAGTACCAGTGGATGAAGATGGCAATCCGGAGGCTTGTGCTTCAGACTTTGAATGCCTGAGTCAGAATATATTTGGCCGCTATCAGCGGGTAATGCGTGGTAGCTGGTCTACCGATGTGGAGCAATAATAGTTATGACCAAACCATCAGGGTTTACTTTAATCGAAGTTATGATCGCGGTGGTCATCGTAGGTATTATCGCCGCAGTGGGATACCCGTCGTACCAGTCCATGATGGTTAGTGCTAACCGCAGTACGGCCCAGGCTGATCTGATGGGCTTCGCCTCGGCAATGGAACGCCATTATGCAACAACTTTCAGTTATAACGGTGCGGCCACCGGTAACGGTAATACCGGGTCGCCTGCGGTTTTTACGGCATACTCACCATCAACTGAGCCCGCATCCAAGAAAAAGTACACGCTTACTATTCATGCTGTGAGTACTGATGGTAACAGTTATGAGCTGCGCGCGGTGCCGGTAAGCGGCAGTCCACAGGCGGGTGATGGTACGTTGTATATATTCAGTGATGGGCGCAAAGCCTGGGATCAGAACAGTGATGGCAGTATTGGCCCCAGCGAATACTGCTGGTCCTGCTAATCGGGTTTAGCTGCAGGATAACGCAGCGCCGGCGTGATTTTCATTAATGCCGTCGTCATCAGAGTCCTGAGCGATGGCAATTTTACCGTAGCCATTGATAATCAGGCCAACCGCTTTATCGGCTTTACTGGTGTCATCGCAAATCGTAAACGTTGTGGTGTCATTAGCGCCGCCTCTTGCATCAAAAACAAGGGCTTGAGAGGGCGCTTTAATTTTAACACTGCTATGCAGCTTTTCAGTGGAGCTCAGTAAGGTTTCATTTGTGCCGCGTTCACCGTTGCCGTCCACATCATAAAAAGCCATGCTCGGGTAAGTCCAGTTACTGATACAATGCGTATAATCCGAAGAAGGGCACATAACCACCTCGGTTTGCTCTTCCATGGCTTTAAAGCGGGCAAGGCGGGCCAATGCGCTCAGTTCATTGATTTCTTTGGTCAGAATGGAATGGTTGATAAATCCGCGGGCGCCAGGCACTACCACGCCAGCAATAATACTTAGCACTGCAACGGTCACCATAAGTTCGACCAGTGTATAGCCTGAATGTCGCATAGAGAGCATCTTCATAGAGTTGATTCTAATTGTAGTTTATCGTACAACCAGAATTATTGTTTATGAAAATAAACACCTAAGTATCGCTGTACGGTTGATTCGACATCACAGTGCTGGTCAACATCAGCAGTTGATATAATGCCTGCTGACAACATGGCGTCTTTTAACGTAGACTGTATACAAGTAAAAGAGAACTCTGGATTATCTAATGGATAAACAAGCGGTTATTGAGGAAATGAAAGTTCTGCCAACGATTGATGTGGCGTACGAAGTTACCCGACGGGTAGGGTTTATTAAGCAACAGCTCAAGCAGTCGGGCATGAATGCCCTGGTGCTTGGCATCAGTGGCGGCATAGACTCCTGTACTTTGGGGCGACTGGCTCAGCTGGCTATCGATGAGCTCAATCAGGAGCATCATGAAAAGTACCAGTTTGTAGCAGTACGTTTGCCCTATAATGTTCAGGCTGACGAAGAAGATGCTCAGGCGTCGATCGATTTTATTAAGCCGACTCAGTCTATTGCAGTGAACGTGCAGCCAGGCGCAGATGCTATCCACCAGGAAACCTGTTCGGCATTAACCGCGGCGGGTTTGCTACCAGCCGATGAGAGCAAGCAGGACTTTGTCAAAGGTAATGTTAAAGCCCGTACCCGAATGGTTATACAGTATGAAATTGCCGGTATGGTTGATGGCCTGGTGCTGGGTACCGACCATTCTGCTGAAAATATTACCGGCTTTTATACCAAATACGGTGATGGAGCCTGTGATTTAGCGCCGCTGTTTGGCTTAAGTAAACGGCAGGTTCGGCAGGTCGCTGAGCATCTGGGCGCACCTGCAAAAATTATTCATAAGGCGCCAACCGCAGACCTCGAAACCCTGTCGCCACAGAAAGCCGACGAGCAGGCATTAGGTCTGACTTACGACCAGATTGATGATTTTCTCGAAAATAAACCGGTTGCAGCGGAAGTATCTGAAAAGTTACTGTATATTTATAAACGTACACAGCATAAACGTGTACCCATTCCTACTATTTACGATGAGTAAACGACGATGAAAAAAATTGAAGCAATCGTTAAGCCGTTTAAACTCGATGACGTTAGAGAAGCGCTTGCCGATGTGGGTATTGCCGGCATGACGGTAACCGAAGTGAAAGGCTTTGGGCGTCAGAAAGGCCATACCGAGCTGTACCGGGGAGCTGAATACCAGGTCGACTTTTTACCAAAAGTGAAAATCGAAATCGTACTTGATGATGAGCGGGTAGAGCTGGCCGTAGAAACTATTCTGAAGTCGGCTAAAACCGGCAAAATTGGTGACGGTAAAATCTTTATCTATTCTGTGGAAGAGGCGATTCGTATCCGTACCTCTGAACAGGGCGACGAAGCGATTTAATCCCGCGCTGATAATGACCAACAAAAAAGGAGTGCAATGGCACTCCTTTTTGCTTTATCCCTTTCAGGCTGTGTGGGCGATGCCTAGTGATTGCAGCCGCCTTTGCCGTGAACATGGCCGTGGGCCAGTTCATCTTCTGTGGGCTCACGAACATCGAGAACTTCCACTTCAAAAGACAAGGCGATACCTGCCAGCGGATGGTTGCCGTCGATAATCACTTCGTCATCGGTTTTCTCAATCACAATCACTGACTGCTCACCGGCATCGGTGGTAGCACGAAACTGCATGCCTGGCTCTACTTCCATACCTTCAAACATTGAAGCCGGCACAGCCTGCACCAGGTGATCAAGACGTTCACCATAGGCTTTTTCCGGAGCAACGGTAACATCAAACTTTTCACCGGCGGCTTTACCCTGCAGGGCCTCTTCAAGACCACTGATTAAAAAACGACTGCCAAGCAGTGCGGATAATGGCTCTCCACCGGTGGATGAATCAAGCTCGGTACCATCTTCGGTGCTTACGGTGTAGTGCAGGGTTACTACACTGTTTTGCGAAATCTGCATAATCTCTGCCTTTTCGGAGGTTGTAAAAAATAAAAATATACGCCGTGCGCCTTATTTAGAGCGTATACGGCAAGTCACAATGAATCAACTCCAATGCCGGATTAGTTGACAGTCTGAAGCTATCCTCGGGGGTGGTGTCATTATTAACCACGGCCAGTATCCAGGTTTCCTCACCCAGTACCGCCGCGCGCAGGATGGTGCCGCCTGAGCGCCAGTGCTCGCCAGCCTGTTTTTCCAGTTTGGCGGTGGCAATCTCATCACAGGCCTCGGGCAACTTAAATATCATTGCTGCCCGCTTGTTCCTGCCCAGATAACGGGTACGGGCTACTACTTCCTGGCCCATATAGCAGCCCTTGTTAAAGTCGATAGCATCCAGCGCCTGCAGGTTCATCATTTGTGGAACGTACTGGTTGATCTGTTCTTCGCTGGTCAGTGCGGGGATACCGCTAGCAATATCCAGTGCTGTGGCTGCCGTTTCCTCAAAGAGAGGAAAATCAGCATTGCTCACCGCCTGTAAGAATGCCGGCGAAGCGTCTTTCTTCAGCGCAAGCAGAACAGTATCAGCGGGATAATCTAAAGTGATACAGAAGCCTGAATCAGACTCGACCATGGCCATCGGGCTATCAGGTAATGCAGCAAAATGGACTTCCAGTAACGCGTTGGCTTGCTTACCCTTTAACAGATAAAAATCAAAGTTTTCCGTTTCGGAGGTGATTTCAATCTTTGAAAATACGCCGTATTTTTTTAGTTGCTTCACCGAAGCGTCGATTGCGGTATTGCCTGCAAGCAGATAAAGGGCGGAGGCGCCATTGGCCACCAGACTCACACTCCAGCTTTTGCCTTTAAAATCACAGTGTGCGCTGCGGCGCACGGTTGCGTCAGCCATCTTATTGATATCAATGGTTAACTGACT
>CEUM01089455.1_pt1 | contig 10946 bp, 7 predicted proteins | sample 356421 | NCBI WGS metagenome assembly CEUM01 (sample SAMEA2622716, study PRJEB7988) | marine metagenome | biome: marine biome (ENVO:00000447); feature: surface water layer (ENVO:00002042); material: "saline water (ENVO:00002010), including plankton (ENVO:xxxxxxxx)" | depth 5 m | reverse complement strand
CACGATTATAGGGGTAGTTATATACTGAAAATAAATGGTGATATTTTTCCTTTAGAGGTAGTTGGTGAAAAAGAAAACTTAGACGCTACGCTTGTTTCTAAAGACACAACAAAGGTGTCTTTTATCATAGAAAACGACCTCATTAAAATATCTTATAAAGACAATACAGGTGGTGTGATCCGCCTTAGTGGGCATGGCAAAGACCCTATTGAGGGTCAAGGGCAGCTTTCTAACGGAAACTGGGTGTCCTTTTTAATTAAAAGAAAAAAAGGTTTTGAAGGCAAACAAAAAAACGTTGAGCAAAACAATGCGTTTATAAATGCAGACCCCGTTCAAGTATTAAATGATATGGGTGAGCGGTGGTTTCCTAACTCTGCATATGGTTGGCTGGAAAAGCCCGAACAAAAAGCCATACTTTTTAAAAATGTAACTCTGTGGACTAATGAAAAGGAGGGAGTCGTTAAAAACTCTTCCTTAGCGATTCTTGATGGTAAAATTGTTGCTGTAGGAAATGATGCTGTGGAAGAAATTAAAGACAAATATGCTTTTGAAATTATTGACGGTAGTGGAAAACACTTAAGTTCAGGAATAATCGACGAGCATTCGCACATCGCTTTACGAAGTGTAAATGAAGGCTCGCAGGCTAGCTCAGCAGAGGTAAGAATTTCTGACGCAATAAGGCCTAACGACATTAACATCTATCGTCAACTTGCCGGTGGTGTAACTATCGCACAGCTGCTTCACGGTTCCGCCAACCCAATTGGTGGGCAGTCTGCCCTAATAAAAATGCGTTGGGGCTCTAATGTGGAGGATTTACTCTATGGTGGCGCTAAACCTTTTGTGAAGTTTGCCCTTGGAGAAAATGTAAAACAAAGCAATTGGGGCGATTATTCTCGTGTTCGTTTTCCTCAAACCCGAATGGGTGTAGAACAAGTTTATTACGATGCTTTTATTCGAGCTAAAGAGTATGATAAAGAATGGGGGGCTTGGCGCAAGCTTTCTGCAAGCCAGAAAAAAGAAAGTAAAATGCCTCGAAAAGATTTAGATTTAGATTGTTTGTTGGAGATACTAAAAGACGAAAGGGAAATTACATGTCACTCCTATCGTCAATCTGAAATCAACATGCTCATGCAGGTGGCGGATTCTATGGGTTTTACACTAAACACCTTTACTCATATTTTAGAGGGATATAAGGTAGCTGAAAAAATGAAGGCTCATGGTGTTGGCGCTTCTACGTTTTCTGACTGGTGGGCATATAAATATGAAGTAAATGACGCAATCCCGCATAATGGGGCTTTGTTAAATGATATGGGAATTGTTACGGCTTTTAATTCTGATGACGCAGAAATGGCAAGACGTTTAAACCAAGAGGCGGCTAAAGCTGTAAAATACGGCGGGGCATCAGAAGAGGATGCTTGGAAATTTATTACACTTAACCCTGCTAAGCTGCTCCATATTGAAGACAAAACTGGTAGCTTAAAAAGGGGTAAAGATGCAGATCTAGTTCTTTGGTCTGGACACCCAATGTCTGTTTATAGTATTGTGGAACAAACGTACGTTGATGGGCGCCTATATTACTCTTTAAGCCTTGATCGGGAAAATAGATTGCGTAATGCAAAAGAAAGAAACCGATTAACACAAAAAATGCTTTCAGAAAAAAAGGCGGGAAAGAAAACACAAAAAATTAAAAAAGAACGCTCTTTTATTTTCCACTGTGACGACGAATCTTATTCGTTCTAAATTTTAACCCGAATTAAACATGAAAAACCTAACCTTAATTAATATTTGTTTAAGCTTCTTTGCTTTAGCTGTTGCGCAAACACCTGCGCCAGATCAAAACAAAAAAATTCTACTATATGGCGGGATAGCCCATTTAGGAAATGGCGAGGTTATAGAAAACTCTTTGATAATTTTAGAGGGGGGAAAGATTTTAACCATTGAAGATGCAAGTAATATCCGAATAGATATTTCGGATGCGGAATACCATGATGTCATTGGTAAACACGTTTACCCCGGCTTTATTCTTCCAAACACCACCTTAGGTTTGGCCGACATTGATGCTGTACGCGCCACCAAAGATTTTGATGAAGTGGGAGAGTTTAACCCTCATATTAGAAGTATTATTGCCTACAATACAGACTCTCCTGTTATACCTACCGTTAGAACAAATGGTGTTTTAATTGGGCAAATCACGCCTCGGGGTGGGATGGTTTCAGGAACCTCTAGCCTTGTAGAGTTTGACGCTTGGAATTATGAAGACGCTTTATACAAAGAAGATGACGCCGTTCATGTTAACTGGCCCGAAAAGCGGTTTTCCTTTGAAGAACACGATCATAAAAAAAATCATGATGATGAATATGAAAAAGACTTATCTGAGATTAAGAGTTTCTTTAATCGGGCTAAAAGTTATGTAAAATCGTCTAGCAAAAAAACCGACTTAGCTTTAGAGGCGATGAAAGGAGTTTTCACTGGCTCAAAACAGCTTTTCTTCCATGTACGAACAGTAAAAGGGATCAAAAGCGCCGTTTTGTTTGCTAAAAAATTAAATCTAGACAACTTTGTTTTAGTTGGCGCTGATGATGCTTGGAGGGTTGCTGACTTTCTTGCAGAAAACGAGGTTCCCGTGGTCTTAAATCGGATACACAGACTTCCTATGAGGGAAAATGAAGATGTTGATGTTGCCTACAAAACCCCGAAGATTTTACAAGATGCTGGTGTTTTGTTTTGTTTAGATTACGAGGGTGACATGGAGCGAATGGGGGCCAGAAACCTTCCATTTACTGCTGGAACCTCTGTTGCCTACGGCTTAAGTAAAGAGGAGGCCTTGATGAGTATTACGCTTAATGCCGCTAAGATTTTAAAGGTAGACAACTCGCTTGGTAGCCTTGAAGAAGGAAAAGACGCTACACTAATTGTGTCTGAGGGAGATGCTTTAGACGTAATGAGCAATAATATTAGCTTGGCGTTTATTCGTGGTAAAAAATTAGAGCTTAACAACCACCAAATAGATTTATATAATAAATACAAAAAGCGTCATAAAGAATTTTCTGAAGAAGAATAACGCTCCGCTTAAATTTACAAGCCGACACTTTTTATTCTATATATGAAATATCGCATTTTAAGCAATAAAGAATTAGAGCCCTTAAAAGATGATTTCATCAAGTTTCTTTCTGCAAATACAGTTACAGGGGAGGATTGGGTTAAAATAAAATCCAATAAACCAAACGACGCATTGAAACTTATTGAAATTTTTAGCGACATTGTTTGGGAGAAAGCATTAGATAAAATTGAATACTTAGAACACCGAGACGATAAGTATTTAAAAGTATTTTATTGTGGTGAAAATAAAATTGAAATGGTTGGGTTTAAAGTAAACTCAAAAAACGCCCCCTCTCTTCTTGACGAAACCACCTTCAAATTGCTTGGCTCTGGGGAATTAAAATTTTCTGAGCTTAATGCTGAGTTTTCTTCTTCAGAAAAAAATTACACTCTTTCCCGAAACATGGATGTGTTTTCTATGATTGAGTCAGGTTGTGTTCCTTGCGAAAAAGTTTTTTTCTATGGTATCAAATCTTTATTGAAATAACATTTTACGTTAATCTTAAAGCTTGTTTTTAAAACAACAAACCCTTCTTACGAAGGGTTTGTTTGGGTTGGAATTGTCTTCTAATAAAACTTGGACCTATTGTCTTCTATTTCTGCCAACTCTTTTAATGCATTATACACCTCAAAATTTGCTCTTGGCTGAAGTTGGCTCTCTAGCTGCTTTTTTAATGCTGTATAGTCTTTTGGTGCCGCTGACTCTTTAATTGCTTCTGTTGAAACAACAAACACTCCACTATTACCAACTACCGGGTTTGACAACTGTCCTTGCTCCACGCCATAAAACGCCCCTACAACGTTTGGCTCAAAACCTCCTGGTATTGAGTTGGAAGAAAAAGATAAAAGTGAGGCAGTTTCCGGAACAAGGCTCATCTCTTTTGCTAATTCATCTATGTTGCTTGCATTAGATAGGGACTTATTAAACTCTTCCTTTAGGGCTTTGGCGCTTTTTTCTCTTTTTACTGCGGCCTCTACCTGAAAACGAACATCCTCAAGATTTTGTGTTCCCTCCTCTGTGATGTTTGTTAACATTGCAACAACAATGCGGTTGTTTTGATCGTCTAACTTTACAGTATTTATTGTTGTGTTGTTACTGTAGGCCCAAAACACAAGGTTTCGTGCCTCTCCTAAACTAGAAACTGTCCGGTCTGCCTCCTGAATCTTTGCTGTTGTTAGAGCAATGTTTTTCTCGTCAGCCATTGTTTCAAAACTACTTAAATCTTTAGCTGAGGCTATTTCGCTTGCCTGAGCATATATTTCATTTGCAGTTTCCTCACTCGCATCAATTGCTGTTTCAATAATAGCAACCTGAACAGAGTCACCTTTGCGAGCGTTTAATCTTGCTAATTTATATCTGTTGTCTTCTTCATATGGACCGTATACAAATCCTACCTCTGCATTTCTAATTACCGATTCAATTGCCGGAGAAAGTTGACCATCAGCATAAAACGTGGGGTCAAAAGTGGCGTCTGAATAGGTGTCAACAAATGCTTCTACGTCTGCTGTGTTTTTAAATCCCGCTACCGTTTCCTTATTTTTTGTTGTTTTGTTGTAAACCTCTTTATCTTGAATCAAAGATTGCATGTGGTTTTTAATTTCTTCTTTATCAGAGTCTGTCGGGAGCATCTCAAAAATTGCCAATGTAAGCTCTCTCGATTCGTTTTGTGGATATGATTCTTTATTTTCTCTGTAATAGGTTTCTATTTCTTGTTCAGTCACCTCAATGTTTGTGTCAAAAGGCTTAAAAACATATCGCCCACTCGTTTGTGCTCCTTGATCATTATAGTATGCCTGCGCATCTATATTTGAAGCCATTAAGCCCTGACGAACTAAGTTTGAATATTTTTGACTTAGGCGCTCTTTTAAAATTATATTTTCAAAATACATCCACCTTAAAGGATCGGTGTCATGAATCTGTTGAATAACTGTGGCTAGTTGCTCAGAAGAAACATCTTGGTTTGTTGCACCAAAGAATTGTCTTGCTGTTGAGGACATTTCGGCTGATTTATATCCAAAAGTTAATCCCGCTAATTCTTCGGGGCTAACCATAAGGCCTATATCTTCGTACTGCTCTCCCATAACAACTTCATTTACCTTATCTGACCACAAGTTGTCGCGTAAACCATTTCGGTCTTGTTGGCCATTAAAAATTCGATCTATGTTCTGTACTTCTGTTTCAAATTCTCGATAGTCAACAACTTTATCGTTTATTTCGCCTAATACTCCCTGCGACCCATTTAATAATGAGGTTCCAGAGTTCATTAAGTCCCCTAAAAGAAAGGCTAAAAGGGCAAAACCTATTGCTGCTATAACGAGGCCGGAGCGTTTTCTGAGTTTATCAAGTGATATCATTGTTATTTTCTTTTTCGTTTCCCAAGTCTGCGAATATACAAAAGTTCTTGAAAACTAGGGGAGTTAAGGCCGCCAGAATAGCTTTACTGTCTCAACCCGGGTCTTATCTACCTTTAATATTTGTAAAACACATGACCCTAATTTTAGTTGTTCGTTTGGTTTTGGAATGCTTTCGCAGTGGTTAACTATAAGGCCGCTAAGGGTTTCATAATCATCTGATTCCGGAAGCTTTAAGTTATATTTTTCATTTAAATAGTCTATTTCGTGGCGGCCAGATAAAACAAATTCACTCTCTGAAACCTGGATCTCTTCGTAATCTATTAAATCGTGCTCATCTTGAATCTCTCCAAAAATTTCCTCTATTATGTCTTCGATTGTAAGAAGCCCTGAGGTGCCGCCAAATTCATCTATAACCAATGCTATGCTTTTTCTTTCTTTAATGAACAAGTTGAGGATATCGTTTGCTGTCATGGTTTCTGGTACGAGCGCTACGGGTAGCAAAATAGATTTAATGTTGTTTGGTTGCTTAAAAAGTTCATAAGAATGGGTATAGCCAATAATTTGATCAATGTTGTCCCTGTAAATCAATATTTTAGAAAAGCCTGTTTCTACAAACTTATTGGTTAACTTGTTTATATCCTCACTAATGTCCATTGCCACAATTTCATTTCTTGGAACCATGCACTCCCTTGCTTTAACTTTTGAAAAATCAAGAGCATTTTGAAATATTTGAATTTCTGGGTCGAGCTGATTTTTATCTTTTACTGTGGTCGCGTGCTCTTCTATATATTGCTGCAAATCAACTCTACCAAAAACCCTTTTTTTATCACGGAGTTTGACGCGCATTACTTTTTTTAACACAAAATTCGAAAGAGAAACAACTAAAGAAACAAAAAAATACAACCCAAAATAACATAGAGCTGCCGGAACAGCAAATAAGCGAACAAAGCGATTCGCATTTATGCTAAACAAGACCTTCGGAATAAACTCTGCTGTTACCAAAACTATTAGTGTGGAAATAACCGTCTGGCCTAATAGCACAAAGCTGTCATTGGTAGTAAAGTGGTTTTCGATATGGGGCTCTAATAACTTTGCCATTTCTATTCCATAAACTACCAAGGCAATGTTGTTTCCAACAATCATCGTAGCAATAAATCGAGATGGTGTTTCTAAAAAGTATGATAAAATGCGCGCATTAAACTCTCCCCGTTTTTTCATAAGCTCAATGTGGAGCTTATTAGATGCAACAAAAGCGATTTCCATGCCTGAAAAAAAGGCCGAAAATATAAGGGATATAATGATAGCCAAAAGACTACTGTCCGGGTCCATTAAGGTTTATATTTTAACTAAAATGTTTTTTTCAGAGCAAAACCAATCGTCTTGTGCTTACTCTTCTTGGTCTAAATTAATAATTCCGCGGCTATTTTTAAGGGTATATTTACTAAAAGATGTGTTTGACTCAAAGCCTTCACCTATAATTAATTGCCCTTGCTTAGTTATTTTGACTAGCGCCTCTGTGAAAATTTGTTCTCGCTTTTCATCCCAAACTAAAAACTCTGTTTCTAGTTTTTCGCCCTTTAGATTCTCTAAAAGAACGCCACCCTTTGCTTCTATTGTTTTGTCATCCAAATGTTGAATTGCGTAATCTGATTTCATAAAAGCCTCTTGTTCTCCATGAACGTTAAAAGAAAAAACTTCAAGGCCCGAGGGAAACTCAATGTATTCTTTCTGCCCTTCGAATCTAAGTACTTTTGGGCTTGTAAGTCTATGTGAGGCAATACCGTTTTTTGTGTAGAACCACTCTACGTCTTGAGATATTACTACTGGCTCTTCTACTTCTTTTACAAGCGCCTCCATTTTTTGTGGGTTGGTTTGGCAAGAAAAAACAAAGGTTACCGCAAAAAGTAATATAAACGCTATTATATTTCTTTTTTTTAAGAGGCTGTAAATTGTTTTCAAACGAACTTCTATGGTAATCATAAAGTTTTTATGGAACCCTTATTTTTACCGTTTCACTATACCAACAATCTATTTTATACGTTGGCTCATCTATAAGGCCTTCCGTAAAAATATCTGTTTTGCTTGGCATTTGTTCTTTATATTTTGCAATTCTTTCATTTGCCTTTGCACTTATTTGTGGGTCTAATCTCTTTGCGTATTCATACTTGTCTATAGCTGCCCAATAGCCCACCCTTTTCAAAAACTCCGTTTTCAACTCTCCACATTGGCGAGATGTTTTGGCGTATAAATCTCCTATTAATAAATATGGCTCACCCCACCCTGACCGAAAAGCTGCTGCTTTTTGTGCAAATGTTTTTGCGGAGTTGTTTTTATTCATTGCCCCGTATGTTTGTGCCAAACGGTACGCATACTGTGCTTTATTTATTTCATCTGGTTCGTTCTCTAGAGCATAAGTATAGAAGACTTCTGCTTTTTCGTAGTCTTTTCGTTTCAGAGATCTAATACCCATATTAGCGGCCGCTGATGAGGATGGGTCTATGTTATATAATGCTTCTGATATAGAAAAGAAAATGTCTGACTCTGTACATTCTTTTTTATTTAAAAGTTTTGCGGCTCGCCTCATCCAGGATACATCGTCTTTATTTTGTTCAAAATTTTTCGCATATAATTCAACCAACTTTTCACATGTCGCATGAGGTGCAAGCGTCTTTTCTAAATTGGTTTTTACATCCCCTAATGTTTTGAGCTCTTTTTTATTCTTTTTTAATAGCTTCTGTTCTTTAGAGCTTAGTGCTTCTAGAACAAGCTCTGCGTTGTAAATATCTTGTGCAAGCTTCGCTTCTTTATATGAAATAACACTCGAAAGATCTGAAAATAAAGCAATAAGGTCTTCCACCTTTAATACTTTTGCTTGAACTAGTTTTGTTGTGGCCATAAAATAGTAATTCAAAACGCTGGCTGTGCTCGCATTTGCCGCCATTTCAAATGAACTCCGGAGAACCTCATAAGAGGCTTGAAGGCCCCCTGTGGTCGTTTTCATATATTTATACATGTCTGCTCCTTTCATGCCCATCACGTAAGCCTCTTTTCCTGGATAATAAACATTTCTTTGATCATAAACCATTATCAAAGAATCAACTAGAGACGTTAATCTAGATTGATCATCAAGGTTTTTTATTAGACCCTTTATGATTTTAGGCCCGTGTAAATAAATATTCTTTGTTCGTTTGGGTGCATTGTTAAACAAATAAGCCCATGGCTTGTATGCGTCTTTGTAATTTTTTTGCTTATAAAACTCATTGTAAATAGACAGATTTTGCTCACAAAGTTCTTTGTCAGGGCCATATTTTAAAACCTCTGCTTCGTCCTGAGCCCTTGCTTGGAGTGAAATAAACGCTATAGTTGCTAATAAAATACCTTTAAGTCTCATACCTTTGTTTTTTAATCAATTTTACGCTTTTTAAACCACTTATCATTAAATGTAAATGCCACGTGAAGCTTAATATAGTTCTCTTCTATCAAGCCGCCATTTGTTGTGCCCGTCTTACCAATCTGTATTCCCAAGTTTGCTGTTGTGTTTGTCCGCCTCATTGGGAGGCCTAAACCAAAACTTAGGCTTATGTCATTAATTTCTGTTTGTGAGCTGTTTGTTCCAGGTGCTAAAACAGAAAGCTGACCAGTGTTATAATTTAAACCAGCTCTATACTGAATTATGTTTAAATAATTATGAACATCTTTGGCGTTTGGAATCCACCATGCTCCAAGCTTAAATTGGGTTGCATCTTTTAGATTTGGATCTAAATCACTGAAAAGACTCATTTGAGACCACTCTTTAAAATCTACTTCTCCTGACACAAACCATCGACCCTGCTCTTCTAGCGCCAAACCTACAGCGTATGATTTTGGGAGAACGAGGCCGTTTGAAGCGCTAGAAAACACCTCTGTTGTGTCTCTGATGTATTCAAAATCACTAGAAACATCATACGTATAAATTACACCGCTATTACTTGCGCTTAAATTTGACTCTGGACAGTATGTGGCGCCAAAAATCAAGTTTTTGCCCCCCATGTTTGTTAGATATTGAAACCCAAAATCATAAGCATAGTCTTTCGTGGTATAGGTGTATTCATCTCTTCTATTAAATATGTCTGATTGTGAAAAAACAACATCTCTTTTTTGTTTTAGTGTTCCGAAAATCATTGAAACTGTTGCGCCTATAGAAAAGCCCTTAAAAAGTTCTGCCCCGACATTTGCATATGCTCTATTTAATCCACCTGAACCGCTATGATTTATGTCATAAGCTAAATTGTTCAACTCATTCGATGAATCAATACTTTGTGTCAGCTCATACCCTTTAAAGGAATATGGTAATAAGCCCGCGCTAACAGCAATTCCGTCGTGTATTGGAAAGCCTAAACTAAGATATGAAAGTGTAGACGTGAAAGACTCTTGAGACAGGTTGTTATCTGTCAAATAAATTGCGGTGCCTGTTATTCCTGTTTCGAAAACCGTTGCGCTTATTGCGCTCAATGAAGCTGGGTTTGTTGGGTTTAAATAATTACCCGTTCTTAGCGCTACTCCAACACCACCTAAAGAGTTGTTTAAAGAAAACTCTTGTGCCTGAGCCTCACCAATCCCAAAAGATGAATATGGTGACATAGTGTTTTGTTGTGCTAATAGGATAGCTGGCAGGGAAATAAAAAGAATTAATACCGCCCTGTATTTACTTATTTGCATATTGTTTTTTGTATAAAATACATCCCTTTTAGTAAAATGTCTTCATCGGCAAAGATGCTATTTTTTAATTTCTTATCAAAAAATATTGCGTCTCCCCCAGTAATTACAACTATTGTGTCTGGATAACGCTTTTTGTAGGCGTCTATTGTTCCGTCAAGCTCATTTATAGCCCCATTTACAACGCCTGATAGAATAGATTCTTTGGTGGAGTCCCCTATAAGATTTTTGGGTTCAGATAGCCGAACTAATGGTAATGCGCTCGTTTGATTACTTAGAGCGTTTAATCTCATTTGAAGGCCAGGAGAAATCGAGCCACCTAAATATTTTGTTTTACTGTCTACAAAATCAAATGTTATACAGGTGCCCGCGTCTATTATTAAAACTGGTTGGTTTGAAAAACTAAAAACAGCCCCCGCCACCAAGGCAAGTCTATCTGCGCCAAGTGTTTTTGGGGTTTTATAAAGTGTTTTGAATGGCATTTCCACTTCGGAAGATAAAACAATAAGTTTACACCCCTGGCTCTTGGGCTTAGATAAAATGTGTTCGGGTATTGGTTTTACCGAGCTTAACATAATATTCTTCACTTTTCCCGAATAATCATTTATAATTTTTGATATATCTTCCGGTCTGCTGGTTCCCTTTTCCTTTATACGATCTTCAACAAAGTATGCATACTTTATTTTTGTGTTTCCTATGTCAATCATTAAACTCATAAAGCTTCTTTCTTTTCCAAAAATATGAATATTGTAAATTATTATTCCTTTTTCTTTGATAGATAAAATGCTTGTGTTTAT
>CEUM01028139.1_pt1 | contig 11007 bp, 27 predicted proteins | sample 356421 | NCBI WGS metagenome assembly CEUM01 (sample SAMEA2622716, study PRJEB7988) | marine metagenome | biome: marine biome (ENVO:00000447); feature: surface water layer (ENVO:00002042); material: "saline water (ENVO:00002010), including plankton (ENVO:xxxxxxxx)" | depth 5 m | reverse complement strand
GACAAGCAAAATGCATTACCATTAGATTGGTACACAGACGAACAAATCTATACAGATATGCCACAGTTATTGGACCCAGCTTCTGTGCTATACAACATGGCACAAGACAAAATCATGGACGAAATGATCATGATGCAATATGAATAGATAAATACACAAGGAGTTATTATGGCAGAAATAGAATATAAAGGTATTAAAGTAGGTGGCAGTAAGCTATTATTAGTGTTGCCCCTAGTTGGTACAATCATTGGTGGTCTTTGGGGAGGATTTGAACTCTTTAATAGATATCAAATGATGGAGCAAAAGATTGATTCTTATGTTGCTCCGGACCTAAGTGGCTTTGATAAGAAGTTAGCACTTGTACAATCCGAACTTGATATGGTACTTGAAGAAGTAACCCTTGTTGCTGATGTGGCCAAAGAACTCAAGAACGACTTACGTGGTGATGTAAGACGTATCGAAAAGATCGTTGAAGATGTTGAAAGTAGAGTTAAGAATGACAGTAGAGAACTTAACACAGACATCAGCGATGCTATCAAAGACATCAAACAAGAGATGGCTGACCTCGAAGCGAAGATCGAAAAGCAAATTAAAACTGCTTTAGAAAATCCTTTGAGTAATATGGCTACTTCAAACTAATTACTTTTTTCCAGAATAAATTATAGCTTTGCTAGGTTTGTATCCTGTGGATGGTGCCATGCCGCCGCCATTCTGCATAATGCAGGCTGATTGTGTTTCAGGGAATAGGGCTACAATACTCCATGTACCTGTCTTAGGATTAGCTGTAAACATACCAGGTTGGTCTAAAATTCTGCCGTCTGGTATCTGCACAAACACTCTTAGATCTGCTAGTGGCACTTCCTCATATCTAGAAATAACTCCTAACACTATATCCATGCTTGAACAGTCTGTTAAAACTGGTAACTTCATGAAGGCACTTGGAGCATCAGGTGTTTGTGGCACTACAGGCCCTTCACCTTCATTGCTGTCGTGATCAACAGCCATTGCTTGAGCTGACGCCAAAGATAACATTGACACCAGAATTGCTACTAAAAGTTTGTTTATCATTGCGGATACCTCCTAATGGATCCTATATATATTTCGAGAACGTTTCTTTGCTACACAGGTCGACAGCTTTTAAGTATTGTTCGTCGCCGTTGTAGTCAAAAACAGAATGTAGACTTGGCTTATCTAATATTAGCCATGCTCTGTCTTTGATCTCACGGGCTAGTTGTTCTTCCGTCCAAATACTCATACCCGCAAACATTCTCCAGCCCTTTGGAGTGTTGCCAGTGGATAACTTTTCAATCATTAACATATCGCTAGTCATTGCAAGTTCTCCACTTTGTAAAGTGTTTGTACTTTGCCATTCGTTCGTGTGTAATAATAACACAGATGTCTCGCTTACAGGACCACCTTTGTGGACAAAGGTTTCTTCTAATTGAGGATCAAAAGGTATGTCCTTTAGCAAACCTAAACTACTACATTTAAATTCAGATGGTTTGTTTAAAATAACGCCAATAACCTCTCCACCTTCACGTTGTTCGTAGATGTACACAACACTTCTAGTGAAGACAGGGTTACTATTTAAGATAGGTCCTGCTACAAGCAGTTTCCCTCTGTAAGTCATTTTAACTCCAGTCTGGTAGTGGTCCGCCATATTTTTTACCTTTGATTTTCTTTCCGCCTACCGTTACACGTTTCTTGCCAACTTTATGGCTCTTCTTTCCTGATCGTGTTCGTAGACCTTGTGCTTTGCATGAAGCCAATTGAGAGGCGCCTAGACTGTCGTTAGGTCTTGAGGACCTGCACAACTTCTTAGATGCCACTGCTTCAAGCTCAGCATTTTTGTCTAAATCAACTATTCTCATTGCAATAGTATTTACCTATATTTGTCTGCAGGGTTTGTTAAATTGTCTTTTTCGTTGGCTGGTATGCATAATTTAAATGTCAGCACTTTGCGAGGTCCTTTTGTTGTGTTTACAGAGATATCACCCGACTTATCGAAGTATTCTATCTTTGTTATCTTTGCTTTTTCGTATTTGCCAATAAGAATCTCTTGACCAACCTCTAGGTTGATAGCTAATTGTTTAGTGTATGCCATTGAAGTCTCCTTCCGATCATTGGACATGATCTAACTGGATTGTATTAGTATTTATTACAGGCCCCGCTGTAAGGTTTTCAAATAAATTGGTTTAGCCTATTTGCAACATACCTAATTCACATGGTCATAAATATTTTTACATATGAACATTTACACACAGATAAATGAACCAAAAGAACTAGAAGAAAACGGTAAATGGATACCTTGTTTGACTACAAAGTCTGTTGAACATAAACAAGCATGGCCAGAGTCGCTATTGATTACACACATAGACGCAATTAAACACTATGATTATGATATAGTACCTTTGTTAAACCAGACTGTGCATTGTATTGGACCAAAGACTTATGATAGACTCAAGGACATGGGCTTTACTAATGTTAATCTACATGGCCTATATGCTGAAGATATTAAGATACAAACTATGCCTATAACACCTTGCACGTGGTTACACGGTGATCGTTATAGCAAAGACTTTAGTACCTTCACTGGCGTCACTGCTATCCAAACCTACGAAACTTCACTGAATGAAGCTTCACTGTTGGAAATTCAAAAGATGGTCACTGACGGCAATCCACCGGAATCAATCTATGTCTATTCCAACCTAGTGGCAGAGGCACTACAAAAAAATGATTGGCCACAGACCAATTTATTTCATGTAGAGTCAGCTAAATCGGTTGAACCTTCTAAGTGGTTGAAAACAAAGAGTTTTTATCCAGGTCAAGAAAGTTTATAACCAAAAGGCCCCGCTGTAAGGCCACCACCAATCTGCAGAAACCTTCCATTTTATGGGCGGTATAGACGGTCGAGGTGTCTTCCATGGCCTGTCAAATTAATTTTCCAAATGTGGTTGACTTTTTATCCACCTGACTTTATTATAAGTTATATGATAAGACAAATAATTACATTTTGGTTCACATTATTGGCGTTAATCGTTTTGATGACACATGGTGCGAATGCAAATGAAACTTTGAATGAGAAAGTGAATAATTGGTTTATCAATGAAAAGAATAAAACAATCGAGTTCCAAAAAGAAAGCTGGTCACAAGGTAAGGATCAACTTAAAAAGAATTGGACACAGATTAAATCATTCTTTACTAAGGCAGACTAATTATTAATAAGGCAAACAAATAGAAGGAGTATCCCGCATGAGGTATCTTGCATTTATAATATTGATTCTTTTCACTACGGGGTGCTCCGTCACTACCCTTTCCAAAGATCCTAAATACGAATGGCTCACTGGCGGTGATTCTGCCTACGGTGACAGGCCAGGTGATGTATGTATTTCATGCGGTGAGAATTGGGTTTTCATACAGAACGAACCACTAGGTGCTCAAAGAGAAGCGAAGCGAAATGGCTTTGAATGGGGCAACGGCACGAATCCTAATTACTAATAAATTAAGGGGGAGTGGTATAATGGTATTACACGGGTCTCCAAAACCTTAGATCGAGGTTCGATTCCTCGCTCCTCTGCCAAAACTTTTTTTAATCTTTTTTCCAAAAGCCAATAAAATCAATGGTTTACAGAGGCAGAAAATGGTTGACATATTTTAGGTCTGGCTTTATTATAAAAGAATAATAAGGAATTAGAGAGGGCTTAAAAAATGCAAGAATTAATCAAAGAAATCAAATCCAGAAACATCAAGACAAAGGCTTGGGTCGCAGAAGATCCTAAGAACCGTTGGGCAGGTTTATATCCTGAAGATGAAGCCCACTGGGTTGAGAGAGGTATCACTACCCTTGCTGATCTCGAAAGAGATGAGTTGGCCACTTATATCTATGAAGGCCACAAGGATGCCTTTGGTACTAAAGGTCGTCACTACGACTTTGACAGCATGACTCTTCAGGAGTTGAAAGATGAGGCCGACTATATTAGTAAGGCGGCCAACGAGGCATTTGAGGCAGAAGAAGCCCACAAGAAAGAGTGCCTTAACAAATTCAAGGCTCTCGTACAAGATACGATTGCCAACGGTGCTGGCGATGAAGAAACTGCCTTAAGGTGGTTGAGCCAAGGCGAAACATTTTATCACAACCAGGACATTGAATCCTGGGTTTGGGATCACGGAATTCTCTTTACCGACTACGGTAGAGAGTTGGTTAAAAAACTTGAAGGCATAGTTGAATATGCCGAATGGAAGGAGGCAGTATAATGGGATTAGAAACTCATTCAATGGTTGAAATCAAAGAAAGGTTTCACAAAGAAGATAAGGCTTTGCCTTATATGTTCTGGGAGCATGGTACCCTATGGATTGATACGAACGACAAGAGCGATATCGATACCATTAAAGATGTGATGAAAACTGAAGTCCTAGCACCTGGCTGTGATGTTCAGTTTAATTGTCTAAAGGCAACAGAAACTGAGCCTTGGGACCAATGGGCAATGGATATTATCCATAAAAATAGCGACTTCTTAGAGGTTGACAAATAATTAGGTAGGCATTATATTAGTATTATAGGCAATTAAAAATGGAGGCTAGAAAACAAATGATAGGGCAAAATACAATTAAATTAGACTTAGAAGATATCAAACAAAAGGCGACAATGGCAGGTAAGACAGCCATTCATGACTTTCTTCAAGATTGGAATGAAAAGACAGGAGGCAACGAATATGGTGAACCAATGTATTGTGGTTTTGCCTGGGTTGATGTTTCTGTCACAAGAACAAATTCAAAAGAAGCAAAGATGTTAGAGTCAATGGGCTTTAAGAAATCCTACAGACCAAGAACAATGACATATTGGAATCCAGCAGAATACAACGGCCAGTCAATGGATTGTAGAGAAGTAGGTGCTCAAGCCTTTGCTGATGTTTTAAGAGCATATGGCTTTAAGGCTTCAATGGGATCGAGGGCAGACTAATGGCATTGAAAACAGAAATATATCCAATGAAAGACGATCTAGGTAAGAACCTTTATCGAAAGAAACAATATTATACCATCTGCATTGAGCAAGAAGTTCTTGCAAAGGATAAGGATCAAGCAGATCAAAAATTCTTAGATGGCGGTGGTATATGCTATGATGAGATCAAAAGAAGCATAACGGAAGAGTCATGTGGAGTTGAAACTTACATGGTTGATGCCAACTTCACAGAAAATGGCGATACTGAATATGTCGGTAAGGTTGTATATGAAGATACCGAATATGCAGAAGAAGACGGTTTCGTTGAGATAGATCCATATGCAGAAGAGCATGAACCTGAAGTTTCACCTATGGGTGATTTCAAAAAAATCTTAGAGGGAGAAACAATATAATGTGGGAAGATGAATTATTCGATGAGATCCAAAAGGGCGACAAGGTGTGGTATGAAACACCACAAGGTCAAACTTTCACTGCCAAGGCAGTGATGCAAGGACCACATGGTTGGGTCTGTGATAGAGGACAAGGACAGCCAGTGGTAGTAAACGAAGGAGCCAACTATCTAGGTCACAAGAAGGCCAAGAACAGGCAACCTGATTATTTAGGAAAGTTCTTGCATGGTTGAAATATTATTAGGAATAGGAGCAATGATATTGACTATCGGTATTCCATATTCCTTTGTAATGATATTATTAATGTTATGGAACAAGGAGGACCCGAGTGTTTGAAGATAGCGAATTGATGTTAAAGGTAGCATTCTATTCTGCCTTATTGGTAGGCTGTGGTTGGTACCTGGGTAAAGGAAATGGTATCAAAACAGGAGCCGGTAGAGCAATAGATCACCTATGTGAAAACGGATACCTAAGACACAAGAAGAAGAACGGTGAGATTGAACTCATCAAATTGAACGGAGAAATAGAGTGAAGTGGCTTTTAATATCTGTGGCATTGAATCTTCAGATTACATATCCTAGCCAGGAAGTCTGCAATCAGGCTCTTGAACAAGTGAAAGGACAAGATATGTCTGCCATTTGTATTCCGGCAGGAGAAAGTAAAATGGAGACTCAGATGAGTCAAGTCTTTAGTAATTTTTTAGGATTGGTGCAAGAATTACAGAAGATGGAATTGGATAATCAAAATACAAAATAATGGTTGACTAATCTATCTTATGAGAATATACTATTATTATAATTAGGCAATATGAAAGGGCATAAAAAAATGAACAATCTAGTCACAAAGGCGAGCGAGTTAATCTACCAAATGGACAACGATCAGTTGAACCAAACAATCGAAGCAATCAAATTGAAAAGAACACACCTAGCCAAACAGGCTGTGAGATCTTTTAGGATTGGTGACATTGTAGGATTCACAGGCAAGAGGGGCCAACAAGTTTCCGGCAAGGTAAAGAAAATTAATCAGAAATATATTTTAATAGATTGTGGTACACAAGGTCAGTGGAGAGTACCAGGCAACCATCTAACAAAATTAGGCATCGGAGAAGAGGTCTAATATGGATAAACTAGAATTATTAAATGAAATCCAACTCAACGGAATCAAAGGCGTCGATGGAGTTATTGATATGATTATTGATACAATCGATGACGGCGATAAAGAAGGAGCAAAAGATTGGCTCCGTCAACTCAAAGATGAAATTTACGAGGTATCATTATAATGGGTCCTTATTCAGAAGAGAAACAATATCAAAGAGCAGAAGCAATTTCGCGACTGCTCGAGAACAATCCACAATTGGACGACATAACGAAGGCCATGTGGAAACAGAAGTTGACGAATCTTTGCTTCAATGAAGATTCGTATAATGAAAGAGTGAGAATGATATTCTCAGGAGTCAAGAGGTTTACAGATGAAGTTGGTAGCAGGCGATTCGGTTTCAATTAAATATAAGAACAATATGTGGAAGTACCGTGATCGCTATGCCTTTCACATTCCAGAATTCAATTATTTCGAAGGTACAATTCTATATGAAAAATGGTTCAAGCCAGGCGAGGTCGGACTGACCACAGACCAGGCCCACTTTCCATTTAGAGTTCTTCAAATGGAAAGGATAGTGGAAATAAATGGCAAAAGATCCAAATTCTCCGCGAAATCGCTTTCGACATCAAAAGACGGTCAACAACGAACGATCACTATTAAGGGTTCGACAGGAAGCCTTTACGAAGTTCAAATCGGAGGGAAATGGGGACCATCTTGCTCTTGTAAAGGCTATCAATTTCGTAGGTCTTGCAGACACATCGTCGAAGCAGAAAAAATCGCGGCCTAAATCTAGAAGAAGAACTAGGTCAAAAAGAATAAAAAGAGGTTGACATATTAGAGCTCTGGCTTTAATATAAAACTATAAATTGAACATGAGGCAAAAAATGATTAGATTAGAGGCAAATGAATTGGTAGAGCAAATGGCTCGTCAACCAGAAAATAGCAAGAAAGAGTTCGCAAGAATTCTTGCTAAGAAGTGGCCACACCTGGCTTCCAATATCGCTCAATACATTGATGTTGAGCTTATGGATCAGGAGGCCAAAAAAGGCATTTGGTCAGACTTCGCTGAAGAAGGATTGGCCAAGGAAATGGAGGCAAAGTAAATGATTAAGGCTATAATTTTTATGGGCTTAGGTGCTTTGATATTTTATCTTTATCAGAATCCAGGAGAATTGAATTCTGTGATAGACCAAGGTAAAGATTTGATCAATCAGGGTGCGGTTATCATCCAAGAGAACACTCAGTAAGGTTCGAGGAGGGCTTATGGATATCATATTTGATGTTGATGGAACATTGATGGACATCTCACACAGAAAGAAATATGTAGAGATGAAACCAAAAGACTGGGATAAGTTCCGTGAGTCTACGAAGGACGATGTTCCAAACAAAGATGTCTTTGCCATTGCAAAGGCACTCCAGAAGCAAGGACACTCGATAATCATTGCCAGTGGTAGGAACAAGAGTCAAAGAGCCATTACATTAAAACAATTGATGGCAGAAGGATTGGTATTCAGGGCTATGTATCTTAGAAGCGATAGCGACTATCGACCAGACTATATTGTCAAAGGTGATATGTTAGAAAAGATGAAAGCAGAAGGATTCAAACCTGAATTAGTATTTGACGACAGAACATCTGTCGTGGATATGTGGAGGACAAAAGGTCTCAGAGCGGTGCAAGTGGCACCAGGAGACTTTTAGGTAGGTAGTGGAGTAGAAACCCTGTTAGACCTTACACCTATGTGAGAAATTAAGTAAGGCGAGTCACCGGGGGGCGACTTTCAAGGAGAGGCCCCCCACCCTTAACCTAGGAGGAGCAGATGGGATATAAAATTTTACAATCAATAGACACCAAAAGATACACTCCGATAGAAGGACTGGAAGGTCCATTCATGCAGAGTTCCGGAAAGGTCCTATACTACGATACCAAGGAAGGTAAGTATTATGATAGAGATACAGATATGTATCTTGAACAAGAAGAATGGGAGAATCACCAATGATAAAAGCAGAAGATATTAAAGTAGGAAAATCTTATGCCTGTAAATTTAAGGTTGAAACTATGTTAGACGAATATGGTCGTCCACCTAATCTATCAGATGTTCCTTTGAAGGGGCCTGGTATGTATGAAAGTTTTGGATTGATCACGGTCAGAGATTCAGAGAAAAAATTATTCAAAATCCAGGATCTCAAGAACAATGAAGGTAGAAAAACTTCAAATGAATTCATCGTTCCGTGGACAGATTGCTGGGACATTGATGAGGCAGAATTGGTTGACAAGAAGGTTGACTAATCTATGGATAGGCTATATAAAATAACTTTATTAACAATTAAACAGAAAGGCATTTATGTCACTAGGACCAAGTCCAACTACGGAACAAGAAGATAAGCAGAACAGATTAAACGAGCTGATGGCAAAGTTCTTAGCCAAGGGCGGTAAAATAGAAAAAATCCCATATGGAATGACCGGTGAAATGTATCGGGACATGAAAAAAGGCATCAAGAAAAAGAAAGGCAGAAAAAAGTGAAAATTTTTATAGACGAAAGACCAAAACTATTCATCTTTGAAACCGACAAGGAAGACATTGAAGTCAATGCGATGGATTTCAAAGATGCCTGCCTTACCCTGGAAGAAAAAGAACCTAATCTAAAGATCCAGGATATCATATCAATCCAAGAAATAAGCTCTCCAATACCTGGCATAGACACAATTCACTAATAATTATGGCAATAATTAGGGGTTGACATAATAGCCTCTTGGCTTTAATATAAAAGTATAATATGAAACAGAAAGAGGGCAAAATGACATTCGTAATTTATAGAACAGATACCACAGAAATAGTAAGTGAGAAAGACTATTCATATAGTGGTCAAATCCATAAAACAGAAGGCCATGCTAAGGCTTCTTTGACTAGAATCAAGAAGAAGTTCGCAGAAGGTCTTAAAAACAAAAGGCCATATGGAACTTTCAAATTTGAAGGTTTAGGCATTTATGAGAATGGCAAGACTGGTAGACAAGCCAGAGGTGAGTTGACTGGTGAAATGGTTGAGATGAAAATCATAGATCAGGAAACTTACAGAAACGAAATTGAAGCCCAAGAAGAAGTCACGAACATGATGACAGGGAAGAAGTTCAAACAGAGTGTGAACACTCCACATTTCATGTCGCCAAGTTCAGAGACATATTGGAGTATGTAAATTGGTAGATCAGGGGTTGACAAATGTCGCCCCTGGCTATAAAGTAAAATTATAATAAAGGCAAACAGAAAGAGGCTAAAATGGCAACAAGGGCGAGAGTGGCACTTCAACTTAAAGAAGACAAAATCATAGGATCTTATCAGCATTGGGACGGATACCCAAGCGGACTAGGATACAATCTAGTAGATAATTGGTATAGGAAAGACAAGGTAGAAAAGGCTATCATGTTAGGTGATGCATCTAAATGGGGCCAGTTCATAGGTGAAAAGATTGACTTTGATAATCGAGAAGCAGATTCATATGATTACCAGAATGTCTATTACGGTCGTGATAGAGGAGAGAAAGATTCCAATCATAAGGTTTATACAAGCGAAGAAGCCTATTTGAAGAACGGTTTCAACTCAGGAGAAGATTACATTTACCTAGGCAAGATGATTGGCCAGAAGGATTATTTAGGTAGAGAACAAGTGACTTGGTTCTATGCGAAGTATGATATGAAGAAGTTTGAGCCGTTAGAAACGGTTGCAATCATGGATCACATTGAAGATCTAAAAAGGCATCTTAAAGAACAATTAAAGGAGGTGGCATAATGACAGATCCAGATCCTTTTGGAAAGGTACTAGCAGGCTTAGGCTGTATGTTTTTAGGCGTCTGTATGGTGTTCTATGACGGTTATACAAGGCCACCATTTGACTTTGACGTTGGTATGATTACTTTCCTAGGTATAGTGATTGGGTTCTTTGGATATATGTTATTCACTGAACGGTTTTAGAGTTTCAACCCAGAGCCGTTGGTTGGCTTGGGAAGAAAGGTTTTCGTCCGGTGCGGACGGTTTCTCCAGATCATAGATCGAATAAACCATAAAGCGGCGAAGTAGAAGTAGGAAAATGGCATTGAACGAATTGATTCGACCAACCGATGATAGGGGAGATATTGCTAGAGCATTGAATAAATGGGCGACTTCGAAAACTCAAGATCCTACAAAATATTGGTAATCTTAGCCATTGACTAAAGAGGGCTTAGAATATAATATGAAACTATAATTAAAAGGAGGGCAATATGCCAAATTGGTGTAATAACAATATAACAATAGAAGGTCCCAAAGAGAAGATCAAAGCGATCTGGGATCAAGTTCAAGCAGACCCTGACAAAGGGTTTTTTCAACATCTTGTTCCGGCTCCAAAAGAACTAGACGGAACGACTTCCCCTACTCCAGAACCAGGTTGGGCAGGATACAAAGGTCCACAGCCAGTGGTAGACGGTTGCGATAATTGGTATGATTGGAGAGTCAAGTATTGGGGTACCAAGTGGGATATCTCAGTGGACGATTCAGGACTAGATTATTCAGAAGAAGGCGACAAGGGTTAT
>CEUM01047664.1_pt1 | contig 11049 bp, 6 predicted proteins | sample 356421 | NCBI WGS metagenome assembly CEUM01 (sample SAMEA2622716, study PRJEB7988) | marine metagenome | biome: marine biome (ENVO:00000447); feature: surface water layer (ENVO:00002042); material: "saline water (ENVO:00002010), including plankton (ENVO:xxxxxxxx)" | depth 5 m | reverse complement strand
TCTCGCCCTTGATTTCTTATGAGGCGGGCGTGTGGCCTGCTCCATGGGCGAAGGTGAAACGGTCCCCGTTTTGCTCAAAGAGGACGGTACGCCGTACAAGACGGCCGTGCTGATCCCCACCATCAACAACGCCGACGAACTTGACATCGTGCTTGAGCGCCTGGGCAAGCAAACCTACCCGCATTTCGAAATCGTCATCTCGGATTCCAAATCCAAGGACCACACCAAGGCCGTGTGCGAGAAGCACGGCGCCACGTGGATCGACGACCCGTCTCGCAACCGTGCCGACGCTTGCAACTTTGCCCTTCGACAAATGGACCACGACCTCGTGTTGTTCACCGACGACGACACCGTTCCACCGCTCGACTGGGTGGCCAAACTCGTGCGATGGTTCGACAACCCCGAAGTCGGCGCCGTGGGTGGGCCCAACTTTGCACCCGACGACGACCCGTTCGGTGCCAAGTGTGCTGATGTGGCCTTCTGCACGAAATTCATGACCGCCGGGACCCGCTACGGCGCTCAGCCCAAAGGCGAACTCGTCCCCATCACGCACAACCCCGGTGTCAACTGTGCACACCGCATGGCAAACCTGCGAGAAGTGGATTTCTTCGAAGAGGGCTGCATCGGGGCCGAAGACGTCGTGCTCGATGCCAAGATTCAGCGCAAGGGCCACAAGTTGTTCATTGACCCCTCCAATGTGATGCCGCACCGACGGCGTCGCCCGTTCAAGCCGTACATGAAGCAGATGCGAAACTACGGCTACACCCGCATGGTGGCCAACAAGCGATGGCCGGAGATCGCCACCTGGTCCCACACCGCCATCGGTTTCTTCCCGCCCCTCGTCGTGCTCTCGCTCGCTGCCATCCTCTACGGCGCCCTCTCGGGCGGTGCCGCAGACGAATTCTGGCTGACCCTTGGCGGTGAATGGACGCTTTCCCGCATTGCGTTCCACATCCCAGGCGGCTTTGTCGTGGCGTACATCGCCATCTCGTGGCTCGGCGCCGCCATCGGCACTTCGCCCCACCGTTCCATTGGTACGGTGTTCTTGGCGCCGTTGTTTGTGTTCCTCGCCCACTGGGCGTACGGCCAAGGCGTCATCAAGGCCTGGCGAGAAATTCGCCGAACGGGTGGCCGTGCTGGAGAAGGCTCGCAAATCGACGACCGAGTCCGCACCGCTTGAGCCCAACCCTCGGCAAAGACCGACCTTTCCCGCTCGCTGTAGCGAACGTTGATGGTCAAACGCACGCCAAGCCGGCCCATGGCGCGTCCAACGCTGGCTGAACGGCTCACAGCCTTGGACCAGCCGGACCACGCCAGCGACGCCAGCGCCATGTGGAACTCCATCCGACCCTTGCTGGTGCTTGGGCGCATCGTCATGGTGGGCTTCATCATCATCGTCGGCGAGGTGTTTGACGACGTCCGTATGGCAGGCTTGACCATCGGCGTGTGGGCCCTCATCCTCGGCATCCCACTGTTCTTGTTGATCTCCACCGTCATCACCTACGTCGACCGCTTGGTTAGAGGCGAAGAGGAAACATTGGCCTAAGGGGTGCTGTATAGACGAAGAATGAAAAGGACAAGCGACCATCTCCAAGACATGAACAGGAAGATGGGAGCCCTTGGCGTCCTCTTTCTGTTGCTGCTGGTACCGCTGGGCCAAGTCAACGCCAACAGCGGTGGCAGATTCAATTCCTCCAACGGATGCGGTTGCCACGGTGGCGCAGGCGGCGTAACGGCGCAACTGACCGGCCTGCCAACGGCTTACGAAGCTCTCACGACCTACACGTTGACGGTCGGCATGAGCACCTCGCCCAGCACCGGTGGATTCAACCTTGACGTCAACCGAGGCACGCTCAGCAACGGTGACGCCAACACCCAAGTGGCATCCAACGGCCGGCAAGCCACCCACGATTTCGCCCCCGGAACGACGTCATGGACGATGGATTGGACAGCCCCTGCTTCGGGTTCAGGCAGCGTCTTGTTCAAGCTCGCCGTCCTTTCAGGCAACGGCAACAGCGGCACCAGCGGAGACGACTACAACACCTTCTCCACCAGCATCAGCGAAGAGGTCTCCAGCAACACCGACCCGGTGGCCAGCGATGTCCTCATCACGCCATCCACCCCCGACACCACCGACGACCTGACGGTGTCCTACACCTACTCGGACGACGACGGCGACGGCGAAAGTGGAACGACCGTTGCGTGGTACAAAGACGGTGCCGCCCAGTCCACACACGCCGCCCTCACCCTCCCCGCCTCAGCCACGACCAAAGGCGAAACCTGGCACGCCGTCATCACCCCATCCGACGGCCAAGATGCTGGGGCTGCCGTGGCCTCACCCACCGTCACCGTTCTCAACCGGGCCCCCGACGTGCTCAACCTTGCAGTCAGCGACGAGCGCCCCGACACCAACGATGACGTCTCGGTAAGTTTCCAAACCAGCGATGCGGACGGTGATGCCGTTTCATCCACGGAACTCCGGTGGGTGCTGGACGGCGCCCACGTTGAGTCGCTGGACAACGCCAACATTCTCCCGGCCATCGCCACACGGGTGGGCGACGAGTGGACCGTGGAGGTGCGGGCCTCGGACGGCACTGATACGAGCGAATGGACGTCCTCGGCCAGCATTATGGTCAGCTCGAGCAATCAAGGACCGGTGGTCAGCGACCTGGCCATCGCCCCGTCCACGCCAACGACGGAGGACGCCCTGACCGCATCATGGACCGTCACCGACCCCGAGGATGACACCATTGCTGAGACGAGCCTGACCTGGTGGCTGGACGGCGAGCACGTCCCAGCCGCCGACGGGATGAACCCGTTGCCGTCCTCGTTCACCCAGCGAGGCGACGCGTGGAGCGTTGAGGTTGAGGCCAACGACGGTCAAACGTGGGGCGCTCCCAGCACAGTGACGGTGAGCATCGAAAACGCTGCTCCATACGTCGAGGCCATGCTGACCTCACCCAGTTTCAGCGCCCAGCACAACCTCACGATTTCAGCCAACATGACGGACGCTGACGGCGATCAACCCACGCTGCAGGGCGTGGCGTATTACCGAAACGATGCGTTGGAACCCACCTACACTGCGCAAACCCTTCCGGCATCGGCCTTGACCCGTGGCGACCAGTGGTACGCGGTGCTCACCGTGAGCGATGGAACCGACCAAACCGAGTTCACCACGCCCAGCGTCCTGATTGAAAATGCGCCGCCTCAGGTGGCCCTCAGTTGGGAGGAAAACTCATCCTCGCTGACCGATTTGGTGCCCACCATCACGACGGAAGATGCCGACGGTGATACCGTTCAATTCTCCACGACATGGTACAAGAACGGCTTCCGTGATGCTGGACTGACCAACGCCACGGTTGTTCCTGCCGACCGCCTTGCGCCGGCGCAGGTATGGCGGCTGGTCGTGATGGCCAATGACGGGACCGAATCAAGCGTTGAGATTGATGCCAGCATCACGCTTGTGAACCTCGCACCCTCGGCCGCCATCCAACGCTTGACCACGGACGTGTGGTACAACGAGACCACCGTGCTATCAGGGTCCCCGTCAACGGACCTCGATGGCGTGATCGCACGCTACGATTGGTCGTGGGAAGATGGTAGCGCCACCGGAGAACGTCTCGAGGTGGTCCTGAAGGACGATGCCATCGTCACCCTCACCGTCACGGACGACCACGGAGCAACCCACCAAACCAACGTGTCCCTTGAGATTGAGATCGGCCCCGATGTGCGAAGCCTCCAGTCCTTCAACGACGACCGAGGCAACGTTCGTCTTTCTTGGGTCTGGACGGGTGAGCAAGTTGCGTTCAACATCCTTCGCAACGGCGAGGTCATCGGCATGACCAACGCAACAAGCTTCGACGACCAACCGCCCATCAGCGGCGTCGTCACCTACACCGTTCAGCCCGTGGATGAAGAGCGCACCTACCTCGGAGCCAGCGATTCCATCAGCCCCGTGTTGAGTCCTGCTCCGCCCGAAGAACCCGGCCCCTCAACGGGCTTGGGCATTGGCTTCGGCGTCTTGCTGGTGCTGGCGTTGCTCGTTCTTCCTGTGCTTGGCCAACGAGGAGGTGGACGATCGTGAAGCGCCTGACCTTGGTGGTGGTGGTCGCCATGCTCCTTGTGCTACCCACCATGGGTTCAGCCAACCCCAACGGCGTAGGTTCAGGAACATTTGACGCTCAGTGCGGCGGCGCCTGCCACGGCGATGCAGACATGAACCGGTCGTCGCCTGCAACGGTTGAGGTGACTGCGCCTACGATTGCTTACGAAGGCTTGTTGACCAGCGTTTCCGTCACCGTTTCCAACATCGAAACCACCACCAGCGGCCTGCTTGGATTCTTCCTCCTCTCCGACCTTTCCGGGGCCGGCGACACCCCCGACGATGCGGGCTGGACCATCATCTCCAACAGCGAAGGCGGAACGGAAAACTACGTTGAAGCGCACATCAGCGTCGGTCAAACTCAACACACGGTGGAGTGGACCGTGCGTGCGCCCGGTATCGGCGAGTATCCGCTTTACGGCGCCATTCATCACGGCACGGAAGACGGGAGCGAAGCGCCGTTCTTCGGCGCTTCCGCCGCCCCTGTTGTTGTTGAGGTTCGTCCCGTTCCCGAAGATTTGCCCCGCCTCGCCGCAGAATTTGAACCACCAGCCTTGCGAGTGGTTGGTGAGACCACCACCGTGGTGATGCCCACATCCTTTGTTGAGAGCGTGCAGGTCGAATGGCGGCTCCCGAATGGTGAGGCGACAGCGGTGTCCGTGTCCTCCGATGGCGACACCTGGTCGTTTGAACTTCCAGCCACCCTCCAACCCGTGGCCATTCAGTGGCGCGCTCACCTCGCTGGAGAGGGCCCCGAGCAAACCACACCGTGGTTCACCTTGCAGAGCGAAGAGCCACGGTGGACCGTGGACGAAAGCGCCGCCTACCTCCAATCCATGGCCATGGTACTGGCCTTCATGGCTGCCTTCCTTTCGTTGCAACGTGGACGAAGCGACGAGGACCCACTCGTCAAGGACGATGTCTTCGGTGAGGAGGTGGAGGCCTGATGGTGTCGGCAGCCACCTTGCACGTGGTCAGCACCGAGTTGGCAGTCGGTTCGTTTGCCATGGCCGGCGTCGCCTTCCTCATGGCAGGGCTCGCCAGTCACCGTTGGCTCCTCGGTGAGCGCCATCTCTCACTGGCCGACAACGTCGCCCATTTCGCCTTGGCGTTCGGGCTGCTGGCCATGCCGCTGGCCATCATGACCGGCATCCAATCCAGTCCCGGGGAAGGCGTTGACCACCCTGTTCTCATCAACAAGATGTTGCTGGCATCGGCTGCGCTGGGCCTCGCCCTCGGCGTTCTTCTCGCTCGGCGGAGTCGGGGTGCGTCCATCTGGCTTGACCCCGCCGGACGACGGTGGCAAAGCCTCGGCGGCCTGGGTGCCGTCGGCTTGGTCTTGCTGACAGCCTCCCTTGGAGGCACCTACAGCCGTGGTGAATCCCTCCTTGATGTGTTCAGCCTGCCTTACGACCAGGTACCGTTGATGCCGATGTGGTTGTCCGCCACCGTGCTCGTGCTCGCGGCCGCCAACCTCGTCCTCATGCGACGTAGCGTGCGTGCGTGATCACAAACCGGCCATATCACCGGTCTGAATGGTCCATTGGCTGGCGTAGACGCCGCCCGATGCAACAAGGTCGTCGTGAACGCCTCGCTCGACGATGGCACCGTCGACCATGGAGAGAATCTCGTTGGCGTTTCGAATCGTGCTGAGGCGGTGCGCCACGGCAATGGTGCCGCGTTCCTTGCCAGAAGAGAGCAGGTTCTCTTGGATACGGCGCTCGGTTTCAGCGTCCAGTGCGCTGCTGGCTTCGTCGAGGATAAGCAGGCTGGGCGCTTTCAGAAGCGCACGAGCCAGCGAAATACGGGCTCGCTGCCCGCCGCTCAACATCGCGCCCCGGTCCCCCACGAGCGTGTTAATGCCGTCTTCGAGTTCTTGAACGAACTCCCATGCACCGGCCATCTTGAGGGCGCCCTCCAAATCGGCATCGGTCGCTTCCTGATTGTAGATGACGTTGTCTTTGACCGAACCGTAGAACAGGAAGGGGTCCTGGCTTACGAAGCCGATGGCCTCACGCAGTGAGTGGAGTGTGAACTCGGTGATGGGACGACCGTTCACCAGCACTTCACCGCTGTCGGGCGTGTAGTATCGCATGAGCAGTTTCAGAATCGTGGTTTTTCCGGCCCCAGTGTGCCCCATCACCCCGAGGAACTCACCCTCGTTCACCTTGAATGAAATACCGTTAAGCACCTTGATGGTGGTGTTGGGATAGGTGAAGTAAACGTTGTTGAACTCGACGGTCTTGATGCCACCCTCGAGGGCCACAGCCTCCTCGCTGTCAACGATGGTGGGTTCAAGGTCGACCGCTGCAAAGACCCGGCGAGCAGCGGCTTCGCCACGCTGAAGTTGATTGACGAGGATACCGAAGATGAACATCGGCATGGTCATTCGGGTGCTGATGAGCAAGAACGTGACCAGTTGACCGGTGGTGATCTCGCCTTGGCTCGCAAAGTAGCCACCGGCCGTGGTCAACAATCCGAAAGCCACACCGGCAACGGCGTAAATCATGGGAATGAAGCGGTTGCGATCCTTGCTGGCACCCATGGCTTGGTCTCGGTACGAGCCTGATTCTTTGGCGACACGGTCGGCTTCCCACTGCTCGGCGTTGTACGCCTGAACGACGGCAATGCCCGAAATGAGGTTTTCAAGCACGGCGTGAATATCGCCGGTGGATTCGCGTTGTTTTCGGTATTTTCGCTGAACCCGGGTGGAAAACCAGTACACGGCGGGGACGATGAAGAGAATGGGCGTGAACAGCACGGCGGCGAGTTTCCATGACATCAGCACGAGGATGAGGAAGGCGGTGGCGAAAGTGATGACGATTCGAATAATGGACGTCGATGAATCGGAGACGACGTCTTCGAGTTGGTTGACGTCGCTTGAGAGTACGGACATGATCTGCCCTGTTTGCCGCAAATCGTAGTACGAGGCTTCCATGGCGATGAGGGAGCGGGTCGCATCCATCCGAAGGTCGTGTTGAATGTTGTAGCCAAGGGTTTGCCAGGAATATTCCGAAATACCTTGGAAAATCGCCAGACAGAGGAACCCAAGGAAGATGAGCACGCCGTACCCGACGGCCGGGTCGCTGTGAATGGTGGTGACCATGTCTTGGATGATTTGTGGACCCGAGAGCATATCGGTCGTGAAGTAATCCACCGCCAACCCGATGGCCACAAAGGGCATGAGGTCAAAGAACCGGGCCGCAGCGTTCGCAAAAACGCCCGCAAAGACCCGCTTTGGGTATTTCTTAGCGTACGGCACAATGCGCCAAATCTGCTTTCCAAGCACATCAGCGCTCTCGTTGATGTCCTCGGGTGACATCTTGTCGCTCTTGGCGTTCGCTGCGTGCGCTGCGGTCATGAACACCTGCCGAGGACCGAGACTCTTGAACCCTCGCCATGCCACCGGCGAGGCTGACCACACAAGCAATCTTTGATGAGGTTCCCCGAAGTGGGAAGGGTATGCAGAGGCAACGCCGCCGAACCACTTTCGTGTTCATCGCTCTTCTCCTCGTTCAGGTTCTGTCCCCTCTGGCGTTCGCTCAGGCACCGGATGACCACCCCGCTGAGGACACCAATGCTTCGGTTGACCTGCTTCAACAGCTCAACATCGCACCTTCCATGCAAGCCCAACACGGCTGGTTGAACGCCGATGAAGCGGCGAGCACCGCTCACCTGCTGTACCGAGACGTCGCCCTGATCGCACCAAGCGATTGGACGGACGAAACGGGTCAACAACGGGTGGAGGGTTTCCACATTCTCGGCCACACTTACCCCGTCCCCAGTTCGTGGTTCCACGATTTAGCGGCAGCGGGCATCGATTGTTTCTCGTTCATGCCGCCGGCCAGTTTCCACTGCGATGTTGGTTCAACAACGCCGGTCGCCCTAGCCCAACTCAACGTGCTGGGCTTGGCCGCGATGGACGCCACGGACAAGGTGCAGACCGACTTGGTTCGAGGGTTGCTCGGCCTCGAGATGGTGGCCCCCAACCCCTTTGTGAATCAGGAAGGGGCCGTGGTCAATGTCGTCCTTTCAGGCGAGACACTCCCGGAAGGTATCAGCCAGCGAGGCGGCATCGCGGTGGACACGCACAGCGGTCGTTTCGCCACGATGGCACTCACCGCCGACAACCTGGCTTGGTTGGTTCAGCAAGACGAAGTGGAGTGGGTGGAACCCCGCCCCTTCTTTGAAATCATGAACTCCGTCGGCATCGAGGTCATGAACGTTGACGACACCTGGGACAACACCAACATGGCCAGCATTGATGCCTCATGGGCCGGCTTGGACGGCAGCGGCATCATCGTTACCGTGGCCGATACGGGCCTTGACAACGGCGTCAACAACTCCAACATGCACCCGGATTTCCGAGACCACATCACCGGCATCCTCTCCTTCCCACCCCCCGCATCCGTTTGCGCCTCGCTGAGCCTGAGCCCTTGCGGCGACGATGCAGAAGACCTTCACGGCCACGGCACGCACGTCGCTGGTTCGGTGCTCGGCGACGGCACCCACAGCAACGGCGACATCATCGGTGCTGCGCCTGAAGCCCACTTGCTGGTGCATTCCATCGCCACGACGCACAACGGCGAAGAGAAATTGCTCGGCATCCCCAACGACCTCGATGACATGTTCAAACTTGCTTGGGCCAACGGCAGTCGAATCCACACCAATTCGTGGGGCTCTGCGGTTGCTGGCGTCTACACCTCGTCTTCGATGCAAGCCGATGCCAGTGCGAGGACGCACGACGAGCTCGTGATCCTCTTTGCGGCCGCCAACGAAGGGGCTGATGCGGACAAGAACGGTGAGATTGACCTCGACTCCATGGGGAGTCCAGCCACGGCCAAGAACGTCTTGACGGTCGGTGCCAGCGAGAACGACCGCAGCAACATGACGTGGACGTGGGGCAGCACCGATTACGGTTCACCCATCTCCACCGACCGCCTGGCGGACAACCCCGAGGGCATGGCCGCTTTTTCCTCTCGAGGTCCGACCGATGATGGGCGACTCAAACCCGATTTCTCTGCGCCCGGCACCATGATCCTCTCCACAAAATCCCGCAGCACCAGCTCCGTGGGATGGCTGGCCCACAACGCCTCCTACACCTACATGGGCGGCACGAGCATGGCCACCCCGCTCACCGCTGGTGCCTCGGCCCTCCTGCTTGAACACCTCATGGAGAACCTCGGAGAAAGCAATCCAACCTCAGCCTTGGTGAAAGCCATCTTCACCGCCAGTGCTCACGACATGACCGGCCAGTACTCCTCCAACACCAACGGCGCTGGCGAAGCAGCGCCCAACAACCACGAAGGCTGGGGCAGGATCAACATGTCCCAGGCCATCAACACCTCCTACCTCTACGGGCATTCAGTCACGACCAACGCCGATTCTGGATGGTCCTTCAACGTCCCAGCCAACGCCGACGACATCAACGTCGCCCTGACGTGGACCGACCCTGCCTCAACCCCTTCCGCTTCCACCAACCTCGTCAACGATGTCGATTTGGCGCTCAAGAGCCCGTCCGGTACGTGGACCAACGTCAGTAACAACCTCGACAACCTGCGCGGCGTGACACTGACGAACCCTGCTCAGGGCACATGGGAAGTTCACATGATTGGCTCCAACATTCCAACCGGCCCCCAATTCTATGCGCTCGCCATGACCGGAGACTACAGTTTCACCAACCTCACCCAGGACGCCGACCTCGACGGTTACGAAGACGATGAGGATGACTGCAACACCACGGCGGGCACCTCCACCGTCGACCGAACAGGCTGTCCGGACACGGACGGGGACGGCTACTCCAACCCTGACGGCAATTGGACGGTGAACAACGGAGCTGACGCCTTCCCCAGCGAAATCACGCAGTGGGCGGACCAAGACTACGACGGCTACGGCGACAACGCTGCTGGCGTCGAACCCGACGCCTGTACCACCACGGCCGGAAATTCAACGGGCGACCGGTACGGCTGCACCGACACCGACGGCGACGGCTACTCCAACCCTGATAGTACGTGGACCACGGCCAACGGGGCCGATGCATGTGCCAGCGTTTCAGGCTCGTCAAACCAGGACCGAAACGGGTGCGCCGACCAAGACGGCGACGGTTATTCCGATCCCGACGGGTCGTGGGGCACGACCAACGGTGCAGATGCCTTCCCCACCGACGACACCCAGTGGGCTGACACCGACGGCGACGGCTACGGGGACAATCCACCTCCCGCCACCACCGGTGATGCGTGCCCGAACACCAACGGCGGCTCAACCCAAGACCGGTTTGGCTGCACAGACTCCGACGGCGACGGCTACTCCGACCCCGACAGCGGTTGGACGGCCGCCAACGGCGCCGACGCCTTCGCATCGGACAACACCCAATGGGCTGACGGCGACAGCGACGGCTACGGCGACAACGCCAACGGCAACAACCCCGATGCTTGCCCCACGCAATTCGGCACCTCCACCGAACTGGGAAGACTGGGTTGCGCCGACAGCGACAGCGACGGCTACGCTGACATCGACGATGCCTTCCCGAGCGAATCCACGCAGTGGAACGACACCGACGGCGATGGTTTCGGTGATGAGTTGACGGGCTTCGAGGGCGACGCCTGCCCCACCACGAGCGGAACGTCCACTCGCGATCGTTTCGGTTGCACGGACACCGACAACGACGGTTCGTCCGACGCTGACACCACCTGGACCACGGCCAACGGGGCGGACACCGACCCCAACGATGCAACACAGTGGGCCGATACCGACGGCGACGGCTACGGCGACAACCCATCCGGAACCAACGGCGATGCCTGCCCATCAGTTGCGGGGACTTCAACGGCCGACCGCCGAGGTTGTCCTGACACCGACGGCGACGGCTACTCCGATCCCGACAGTGGCTGGACCGTGGACGATGGCGCCGACGCTTACCCCAACGACCCCACCCGCTGGGGCGACATTGA